>PR_CR_10_Liq_1_inCRDRAFT_1000027_pt1 | contig 71830 bp, 67 predicted proteins | sample PRCRCaboRojoPR_3_FD_10241 | JGI IMG/M metagenome (IMG submission 10241) | reverse complement strand
ACTGAGGACAATCGCAAGGAAATACTTCGAACCAAGGGAAGCACTTATCTACCAATTAGTACTAGAGTCAGACAAACTAGAAGAAGAACGGGACCAGGTAACAACAAGACAAAAGGAAAAAATAGACAGAGAAATCAAGAACTACGTCAACATCATCATCAAAACCAGAAAAACCCCACAAGAAGAAAACGAAACAACGAGACACTCAACTCAAGAAGAAACACGAAAAAGAACAGAAGACCAGAAACCAACCAAAAAACACAAGAAAAACCACCCAGTAGAGGCCTAGGCGGCTTGAACTAGCTCAAATAAATAAATAAAAGTACAATAATTAGATGTATTATGAAACAAGAAGTAATTCAGACATAAGATAATGAACAGAGTAGTAACTAAGAACAGTATGTTAAAGAATGCTTGATAACTTGATAATAATGAAGCAATCAAAAACTTTTTGACTGGGTTTACAGAAGAAGAAACTGTAACAAACTCAAAAGGCGCGCAACAAAGTCATCACTACCTGCATTCTTAAAAAGGCCTAAAGGCTCGATAACATAAAATTCAGTCCAAATAATAATAATAATGAGGATCTGGAAACACTATAAGGCACTTATGTTCAAAAACTGGATCCTTTGGAAAAGAAGGCTCTTTGGATCCCTATGTGAGGTATTGCTCCCTCTGTTCTTACTGCTGCTCATGCTTTTAAGCAGCAGTACGATCCCCTCAGATAACCATGATGCCCGGTTTTACATAAGTAGGAATGGAGCTTATGTTAACGCCTATGGTTCAGCTGAGCAATTCAATGAAGCCTTTACTAAAGTCGACCCACTCGTCTATTTCAAAGAATATCTAAAAGGCATTGACGAGCTACAGATTGATTTAGCTCCCAAAGGCAATCCACTCATTTAAGCTATGAAAGAATGGCTAAATGAAACAATCGATACCACAATTACTGACGGAAAAATCACAGTCGTTACTAAAGAAAGTGATGACGACATCGAGGACTATGTAACAGCAAGTGACTACGAAGACGAAGTGAAGCTCTGCTTTGCTGTAGTTGTTGAAGACTTCCAAGACAACACTAGCTCTGGCGGAGGAGTTAAAGTGGACTACAAATTCAGATATAACGCTACCGACCTTATTCCTTATGAGGGAAGACTAGGGGGATTCTACAACATATTCTACATCGACAACTACGAGTCTTAGCTTCATAGAATTGCTTGTTGACTCTGCAATTCCAATAACCTTCTCAGAACTCAGAAACTTAAGCACCTCAAGAATAGTCTCAGGTTATCCATCGCTTTAAAGTTGAAAAGTTTTTTAGTTCTTTCCAAAACCTGATGGTGTTATCAGGACTTCCACTCACAATCAGTCTGGACTCCATTCATAGTGCAGTCTAGAAAAAAGTCTGAAAACAAACACTTTAAAGGAACTAAAACTATTTCTCACAGAGATTAAACTTTAACTAGTAGTTTATTGAGGAGTCAGGCAATCTGTTGGCCAGTGTAATAGATAAGTTGATGGTTTAAGAGTCTTAGGTAGTAACTCGTTTACAAAAAACGACACCTGTGGGATTCGAACCCACGCGGGGAAACCCCAACAGCTTAGCAGGCTATCGCCTTAACCACTCGGCCAAAGTGTCATCTGACCTTACTCAGAGATAATGCTACTTATACCTAATCTAGCAGAGAGTTTACAATTGCTCTAGAAAATTGTTAATAATTTGGTTTATGATGGAAGAAAAAGACAGTAACGTTCCTGCACGGGAAAGGCTGTTCCGGGACAAGTCGAATTTGAGGAACTCAGAGAACCTTGAAAAAGTAAGAGAGCACCAACTCTACATAGAATATAAAGTGTTGCGACTTTATATGCCTTCGGGAATTTACATGCTGCCCATGCCCAAAGACATAAGGACATGGAAAGGAGGAATATACATAAACAAAGGACTGTACAGGGGCGGAATGTTTAGGTTTGAAATAAGGATTCCAGTCGACTATCCTAATTCAGCCCCGGAGTTTTGCTTTACGAACTATGTGTTCCACCCACTTGTGGACAACGAAACGGGTCGCTTGAACACGAAACCTAAGTTTCCGGAGTGGAAGCCCAAAAAGGACTTTTTGTTTATTTTGCTCAACTACGCCAAAAGCATATTCTTCAAAAAGGAGTTCTGGACAGAGCAGTACGTAGAAAACACTGTGGCGTTTGACGTGTTCAAAAAAAACTTGGAGCTGTTCGAAAAGGAAGCGTACATGTGTGCCGAGAACTCACAGAACAGTTCCCAAGAGCCTGATTACATTGAGTTTCACAGACAACTAATTGATAAAGTTAAGAACAGTGCTTGCTCAGAAGAGGACCAGTGTAAGGCTTTAGTTAATTGGTTTAAACAAAATTACCTAAAAAATAATCATTAGAAGTGCTTAGTAATTCAAAATTATAGAACTTCATCTTCTTCCAAGAAGTAAAAAGACTTTTTTGTTTCAACCATTTCGTTTTCACCCAGAAGCGTTTCTGGCTTTTGAGCTTGTTTAGTGCAGGTCTTCAGGGCTTTAAAGCCTCCTCCGAAGAGTCCAAATATAACTGCATAGGTGTAAATGAACCCTCCAAGTAAAGCTTGGGTGTCTTGGAAGCCTATGCGGTCTCTGAAGAAACCCGAAATAGGAGGGCCTATTGTTTTTCCTGAAAAGAATGACAGAGTCATGAGGCCTGAAAGTCTGTCTGAAATATGGTCGGACGGAAGATGCGGGAGCTGTGCAACCGCATCCTGGATCATGTCCGGGAGAGGCGGGATGTTTCCGAAAGCTATGCCACTTCCAACCATTGCCAGACTGATAATGGTCAAGGGAAGGTTGGGAGGGATCGCTAGTAGACTCCAAGGCCCTATCAACACCATTGCTGTTCCCACAATCATCAAAGCAGTTAGGAGCAGAGCTTTGCGTTCGATTCTTTTGGGGAGTTTGTTGATTACAATTACCGTGACTGGGTAAAACACCGTAGGAACTACAAAAGCTAAGGCTATTAACTCAGTAGGTACTCCAAACTGAGTTTGAAGGTGACTTGAGAGCACAGGTTCTAAAGCCCCAAGCGAAGAAAAACACACTATTATCACCAAAGCATTCATGATGACAGTCCTTACACTAAAAACGTCCTTCCAAGTCACTCCAGCTTCGGGTTCGACGTAAGGGGTGTCTGCAGGCACCAGGAAAAGTATTATTGGAACAGCTACTAAAAACAGAATTGTGTAGGTGTAGAAAATGAACCCAAAGCCTCCAATCATGTAAAGCAGAGCTCCGAGCATAGGGCCTAAGATCATGCTGATTCCCAAAGTGGTCTGTTGTATTCCTATGACCATGTCTAGTCTGTCTCTGTAGAGAGTAGAGATGATTGCCATAATTGAAGTTCCGCAACCAGCACCGCCGAAGCCCTGCATGATTCGAGCAGTTAAGCCAACTACAACAAAAGTGTCCCTGAGTAAAACTTACTTGTCGTAATGAGGCAGAGTTGCAAACACAAAAGCACTTATGCTTAGCACGAACGAACTGAAGATGACACAGCGGCGTCTGCCTAGTCTCCCAACTACCATTCCGAAGATAGGTGCACAAAAGCAAGCTGTAAAGGGCTGGGCACTGAATATAGCCCCAACCATTTCACCAGAAACTCCTTTGGATTCAGCTTCGCCTGGAAAGAAAGGCGCAAGTACTGCCTGGACAGAATTGCCTAGCATGCCAAGTGTAAGGATTCCCACAAGTGTCCAGTCCACCATTTTGTCTTTACAATTATGCTTAAATGCCATTTATAAACATACGATGCTCACTAGATTCCTTAGGAGGTTTAGCTCTCAAACAGTAGGCAAGACAGTGTTTTTGAATGGTTTCGAAAACCTCGAAAGGAGGCTGCTGGAAGATGTAGTTCCTGGGGAGCCTAGAATTAGTTTGAAGAGAAACTTTTGTTTCTTAGAGTACACAACTAGTGAAGAAGCTGGGAAAGCTATTGATGAGTTGAACGGGAAAGAGGTTGGGAACCAAATACTAAGGGCTAGGATGGCAACTAACAAAGCCGAGTCCTCTGCCCATACTAGACGAACTGACGATATTTTCCATGTAAGAAGGGACTTTGACTTTAATTTATAACAACTACTTAAGTCTTGAAAAAACTTTTTTGAGTGTAGTTTTCTTGAAGTAGTTGAGGGCTTTGGCGTGGATTTGCCAGAGCCTGAAAGTGTGCTTCTTTAACGGAATTTGTTTGCTTCTGAAAGCAGCGGTGGCTAGTTTTTTGAAGGACTTCTTTACTTGGAGTGTCTGGGCTTTTTGGATTTGTTCGAGTTTTTTGCGTCTGAGTGGAGTTTACCTTTCTTGGAGTGAGATTCTCCAGTGGTTGAAGGCTTGCATAGTAAGTTGGTTCATAATAGTTTATTAGAATTAGATGCAAATCTAAGATACATTAACTAAATTGTTTTTTCACACGGATATCTTCCTTGTTCAAAACACTGCTATCAGGTTCCTGCGAGGGAACAGACTCCCATAATGTTGTATCAAAGACCTGCCACTTACCAGTTTCCTTAGAAAACCATAGTTGGCGGTTGGCTTCAAAGACCCACTTCCTCTTGTACAGTTCTTCTGCTGCTAGCGCTTGGAGGATTTCGCCAGGCATGTTATAGAAAATATAAAACAGCGTGCCAAGGCTGAAACAAGAGAGCAGTTTCATGCGTAAGATGGGTTTGCTTATGAAGTAGCAGGAAGGAAGTGAGTACTCTGGTTCTTCGGCAGGAGCTAAGTCTGGGGCGTCGAAGGGAGACTTGAAGTGAGAACTAAGACTTTCTTCAGACTTCATGTTGAGGCCTAGACGCGTAAGGTCTTGGCCGCGACTAAGGACTTGCAGGTCTTCTGAAGTCTTTTTGAGTGGAAGCATCCCTTTGACTCCGTAAGCATCTAATTCTTGTTCTTCTCGCGAAGGCACTTTTGAACTCATTGGCACAAAGCTTACTGCATCTGGGTTTATAGCACGTGAAAAGCCTGGAGGTCTGAATTCTGCTGCTCCGTAGGAAGGTCTTAGCGAAGGAAAGTCCTCTTGGGGAATGAATGAAGGCGCCATGTGGCTCGGGTACATGTACTGTGACATCATTTCGTAGCCCGGTGGTTGATAGTATGGAATTTGTGCTCTCTGTCCACTTTGGTACGATTGGTTCATGTGCGGAATTTCTTGGTAGCCCCAATAGGCTATGTTTCTGTTTCCTGGATTCATTTTATTCTTATAAGAGTACAACATACACAGATTAAGGTCTCATTTTAGTAAAGTGTTTGACTTTTAAGTAGCTGCTGAAAATCTCTGCAAAGGACTTTCAGTGACGTCCAGAAAGAACTTAGTACATTATAAGTTTAGAAATAGTCAGATCTATTATAAATTCTGAAGCCATTCAAAAGCCTCTTATAAATAATGGCTTACACTCGCCAAGGATTTGAAAAGGACTTGAAGCAGAAACTCCAGCAAAGAATTACTGGAAACACTTCAGAGGAAGGACTGCTGATTAAAACTTTCAAGTATTTTGACTTGAACAATTCCCAAAAAGTAACAGTGGACCAGTTCGGAAGGACTTTAGAAAGACTTGGCTTGGTTATTCCTGACAAAGCCCAACTCCAAAAACTCTTCAGCGAGTACGACACCCAAAACACAGGGTCTTTAGACTACAAAGAATTCACAGCAGTTCTATTTGGTGCTAAAGCTGCTACGCCTGTGAAAGGAGTGAGTGCAGGGGAACTCCAAGCAGGAGAAAGAGCCCTTGAAAAACTTAGACTAGGCCTTAAAGGAAGGGGCTCTAGGGGAATCATTGGACTTGCAAGGCAGTTCAAGATCATGGACGATGACAACTCAAAAACCCTTAGCTTTCAAGAGTTCGAAAAAGCTATTAAAGACTTTAGAGTAGAACTAACTGACCACGAAATACAAGCAGTTTTTGGGTGTGTTGACCGCGACAGGTCAGGAAGCATTGACTATAATGAATTCATCAGGGCAATCAGAGGCCCAATGAACGAAACCAGAAAGGCACTTGTGAATAAGGCTTTTGACAGACTAGACCTAGACAACTCAGGAGTGATTGATATAAACGACTTAAGGGGAGTGTACGATGCCAAGAACCACCCGGACGTCAAACAGGGCAAAAAAACAGAGGAAGACATTTTGGAGGAGTTCCTTGAAACTTTTGAACTGCACCACAACATAAGGGGCCAGACAGACCAGAGAGTAACTCGTGAAGAATTTGAGGAGTACTACAACAACGTTTCAGCAAGTATTGACAGTGACGAGTACTTTGAAACTATGATGAACAACTCGTGGAAACTAGACCAGCCACCTCCTAAAAGGAGAGAAAACGCCCCTGAAGAACAAAAGCAAGAAGAACCCACTATTGGAAACATCGAAGAAGTTCTGAGTAAGTTTAGGTCGCAACTGAAAGCAAGGGGGGCAAGAGGGATCATTGGAATGCAGAGGCAATTCAGGATAATTGATGACGACAACTCCAAGACTCTTGACCTCCAAGAATTCAAAAAGGGTTTAAGGGATTTTAGAGTCCAACTCAGCGAACAAGATGCTGAGCTTTTGTTCAGGCATATTGACAGAAACAACTCAGGTAGCATTGACATTAACGAGTTCCTGAGAGAAGTAAAAGGCCCAATGAACGATTCAAGAAGTTCAGTGGTGCAGAAAGTTTGGAGGAAGTTTGACAGAGACGGAAGTGGAGTAATTGACATCAACGACTTAGAGGGAGTTTACGAAGCCAAAAACCACCCTGACGTGCTTGCAGGAAAAAAGACTGAGGAGCAAGTGCTGGGGGAGTTCTTGGAAACTTTTGAAACTCACCACAATCTGGACAACCCCTCTAAGAGGGACCAGAAGGTTACTAGGGAAGAGTTTTGGGAGTACTACAACAACATTTCAGCTTCGATAGACAACGATGAGCACTTTGAACTGATGCTGGTGAATGCATGGAAGTTAGACTCAGAAAAGAAACAAGAAGCTCCAGATTTCAGGTTTGGCGCGAGAAGGACTTACCAGACCTCTTCAACTCCGTGGGGCACTGACGAACCTGTAACTAGAACCAGAAGCAGTGAGCAGTTAGTAGAGCACCTGAGGAACAAACTCAAAGCCAGAGGAGGTGGGGGGTTTGTAGGCTTCCAGCGGCAGTTTAGGATAATGGACGACAACAACTCCAAAAGTCTGAACTTTGAGGAGTTTTGGAAGGGAATGAAGGACTTCCGGACAGGAGTCACTGAACAAGAAGCCAGGGTGCTGTTCAACACTTTCGACAAGAACAGAGACGGACATTTGTCTTACGAGGAGTTCATTCATACAATTGTAGGGGAGATGAACCAGCTCAGAAAAGACCTTGTAGCTAAGGCCTTCAGCACTTTGGATAAGAACTCAAACGGAGTTATTGAGTTGGATGAAATCAAACAGGAGTATTCAGCCAAAAGTCACCCTGAGGTGCTTGAAGGCAAAAAAACTGAAGAAGAAATACTTTGCGAGTTTTTGGAAACATTTGAAGTGCACCACGCAGTTTTCAAGGAAGACCAAAGAGACCACTCTGTTACGCTGGACGAGTTTATGGAGTACTACAACCACATATCAGCTTCAATTGACAACGACGAGTACTTTGAAGCTATGATGAACAAAGCATGGTTTGAAGACAAAAACTACGCAAAGGGCGAAGGACTTCAAGTTTAATAATTAAATGGACGCCAATCGTCGTTCCCGAAGCAGGAGTTTACTAACAGTAGAAGACGTAATGGGCACAAGCGACCTCAATTCCCGAAGGACCAAAATAGTGTGCACGATGGGACCAAGTTGCTGGGATGTCGAAAATATCGTGAAGATGCTTGACTTAGGAATGAACATTGCAAGGCTCAACTTTTCCCACGGAGACCATAAAACACACGCTGAAACTGTGAAGCGGATAAGAGAAGCCAACAAGCAGCGTCCTGAAAAGGCTTGCGCCATCATGCTGGATACCAAAGGTCCAGAAATTCGAACAGGGTTGCTCAAGAACCACGAGCCTGTTAACTTGACTGCAGGACAAGAACTGGTCATCAGCACTGACTATTCAGTTGAGGGGGACCAGTCCGTGATTTCGTGTTCCTACAAAAAACTTCCAACTTCTGTGAAGCAAGGAGGCACTGTGCTCATTGCTGACGGAAGTATACAGTGCGAAGTTACTGAAATTCACGAGGACTCCATCAAGGTGCTTGTGAAGAACTCAGCTAAACTAGGGGAGAAAAAGAACATGTGTCTGCCAGGGTGTATAGTTGAACTACCCACTGTGACTGAAAAGGACGAAGACGACCTAGAAAACTTTGCACTGAGGTACAATGTTGACTTTGTAGCAGCTAGTTTTGTGAGGAAGGCGTCCGACGTGGAGGAAGTCAGGGACGTCCTTGGGCCAAGAGGAGCCCACATAAAAATCATCAGCAAGATTGAGAACCACGAAGGCCTTGAAAACTTTGAAGACATTCTGCAAGCTACTGACGGAGTTATGGTTGCTAGAGGAGACTTAGGGATGGAAATTCCAGCTGAAAAGGTTTTCCTTGCACAGAAAATGATGATCCAGAAGTGCAAAATATACGGAAAACCAGTGATCACTGCTACCCAGATGCTGGAGTCAATGGTGAATAACCCGCGGCCTACAAGAGCTGAGGCCAGCGACGTGGCCAATGCTGTGCTAGACGGAACTGACGCAGTGATGCTCTCAGGAGAAACAGCAAACGGAGGCTACCCTTTGCAAGCACTTGAAATCATGTCTAGAGTGTGTGTTGAAGCCGAGAGGTGCTTTGACTACACTCAGGAGTACTTTAAAGTTAAGGAAAGCATTCCTTGGACTCTAAGCACTACTGAAGCTGTGTGTGCGGCTGCAGTGAGAACAGCACTTGACCTTAAAGTTAAGATGATTGTGGCAGTGACTGATACAGGGTCCACTCCCTTGCAAGTGGCTAAGTTCAGACCACCAATCCCCATTCTTTGTGTAAGCATGAACCCAAGCACAATTAATCAAACGCAGATTGTGAGGGGAGGACTGACTTTGAAGGTTCCTTCCTACGAAGGCACTGACAACCTGTTGAGGTACGCACTTGAAGTTGCTAAGAACAGGAACTTAGTTAAGTCTGGTGACACTGTGATAGCTATTCACGGCAAGTCGGAGACAGATGTCAACTTGGCAAATATTATGAAAATACTTGTTGTGGATGAGGCTGAAGACTAGTTAGTAATTAATTATCCGTTTAGGCAGTAGAAATTACTTATATTGAAACAGACAAGAAACACCAGGATGACACTTTGGCCGAGTGGTTAAGGCGATAGCCTGCTAAGCTGTTGGGGTTTCCCCGCGTGGGTTCGAATCCCACAGGTGTCGTTTTTTGTAAAAAAAGTTTTTAGTGATTAATTAATTTCAGTTATCCAGAAAGCTTGAAGTGGGGTGTGTAATTATTTAAATAAATGCCAAAGAAATACTACACCATCAAGGAAGTGTTTAAGCTCATAGAAAGGTTAGAGACGAAGTCAAACAGGATGCCAGAACTGCTGGGGTTCAGAAGTATGGACATTTGCAAGTCCTTCAAGCAGCTAATTTCGTTAACCAACTCACTAGCAATAGTGTTTCTGCAGTACTCTTTGATTCCACAGGCTCTTAAACTTTTGAAGAAGGCTGCAAGTGCAGATTTGTCCCTCCAGCGCTACGGAAGTCTTATGGATCGTTTTTGGCAAGGCAGAATGGTCACCTACAACAACTTGGCTTGGATGTACTTGAAGTAACCACCACTTAGGATTGGACAAAACCAAGACAGCTTGAAGTTCCTTTACGAAGCACAAAGTTTGATACTGAGTTACAGAGAAGCTGGGGGCGAAATTCCTGCTGACTTAGTCATTATGACTAACATGCTGACCTTCGTTGTGCTTTGGAAAATAAAAAAGTTCAAGGAATCCAGCGAGTACCTTGAAACTGCTGCTAAGAAGCTAAACTCAGTCATTAGGGGGGAACTCCCCAGCAAACTTTCCAAGCTCAGCACTCAAAACCTCTACGGAATAATAGTGATGGGCTTGGCTGGACTCACTTTTAAACTTGAAGAAGACAGAAATAAAGCCATAGGGCTGCTGGAAGAGTGTTTGGAACAACTTGGAGGAGAAGACATAGCTGCAAGGCCCTTACTGATAGACTTGATTACTGAAATCAGGGATCAAAAGGACTCTCCAAGCGCCACCCACACCGAGAACACCCTTGACTTTACTCCTACAGCAAGAGAGATGCAGAACAGTCAGTCGCACTTTCCAGACATTCCTTCGGACTTCTTAGAGGTTCCTCAGAGTGTCAAAGAAGATTGGTTGATTTCTGAGGAGTACGAAACAATCTTTTTTTTGGCGTGCTTTGTTCCCTTCATTACTACCAACACTCCTCTCATCAGAACTTCGGAGTTGGAGTACTACCAGCAAAAGGGCCAAGAAAACACCCCTACTGAAAGCAATGCTTCTTTGATTCCCAACACCAAAAAATTCATAGAACCTAACTACTACAGGCAAACAACTAACTTGAAGCCTGTAAACATACAACCCAACAAAGCAATAAGAGTTCGGACAAGCCGCAACTCCCCTAGAGCAGGCCACACCCTAAACAACGCCACTAAAGGCCTAAACAGGTCTTGGTGGGAAAGCAAGTCTTTCTTAGAAAAAGTTTTCAACGAAGAAAAAACAAGCACCCTGCGCTTTAGAAGTGCTCCTAGAGAAGGGATCAAGAAACTCCCCAATTTTGCAAAGCCCAAAGGCGACAACCAAGGCATGATATTCAGCCCTAGCCTCGACCCCAGACCTCCTAGGAGGCCTAAGAATTTGCAGAACCGTCAAATCATGGTGGAGTTCAGTCCTGGCAGACGAATGAGCAAAGAAGGGTTCCCTGTGGAACTCATTCCTATTCAACCCCTCACTAAACTCAAAAAGCCCCAAATCAGTAACAAGTACCGCATGGCTTTCGACTTTCTAGAAGGCGAAGACATTAACTACTAAGTGTTAAATATGAGGTATATAGGCCGAGCAGGAAGTTTGTACACTTGGGGAGACGGGTATCATACTATTTTGGGCCATAACACTGCTTATCCCAACCAAACTCCACAAAAAGTTACCTTGACTCACAGAGTTCCTAGCGAGCACCCTTTGGCGGTTTACACCCACCCTAACCAACGCAGAACTACCCAGCCATTAACTCAGTTGTTTTTGAAAGTAGCTACAGGTCCCTACCACACTGCTGCTATTTCTGAAAGCCACCAGGTTTTCACTTTTGGGGTAAACACCTACAACAAGTTGGGGCATTCTTTGAACAACAAAATTCCTTGCAGAGTGCCTACTTTGGCTTCGAACAAAGTAGTGGACGTAGCTTGTGGACTCGACCACACCCTAGCAGTGACCGGTAAGAACTACTTAGACCTGGGCAGAGTTTACAGTTGGGGCTACGGGGGCGAAAACAAGAGTTTTCTTTACACTTTGATGTTTTACGAAGAACCAGGAGCACTGGGCCAGGGGGACTGGCACAACTACAACATTCCAACTATAGTTAAGGACATTGAAGAAGTTGTTAGTGTAGAGGCTGGGTTTTACCATAGTTTGGCCCTAAAGAGTGATTTATAATTAGGAAACGGAGACTTGTATGCTTGGGGCAACAACGAATTTGGAGAACTAGGAGTTCCAGTTGTAAAGTCGCATCTCCCCTTGAAGGTTTTGACCAATGTTAAGAAAGTTTCAGCAGCTTCGCACTTCAGTGCTGCACTCACAAACGAAGGAGAAGTGTACGTGTGGGGTCGCAACCACTACAAACAACTAGGAGTGAAGCAAGAAGTCCTAGACACACCTACTCTCATCTGTTCTGAGGCCACAGACATAGAGACTGGGGAGGGGTCTTTGATGATTTTGAAAGAAAACGACTTATACATTTGCGGACTTAACGAGTACGAAGAGCTGACTAGGGTTGAAACTAGTGGAGTGCCTGTTAATCTTGCATGTGGAGACGAGTGGGCAGCCTACATTAGTTCATCAGGTTTGGTGTATTCTTTGGGAGGTCTTTTCAGAGAAGACATTGAAAGGAGCTACTTCTTTGAGTACAGAGGAAAGGAATTCAAACAGAACTCAGTGGGGTTCTTTGAAGGCAGAGTGCTGAGCATTGTGGGCAAGTATAGTTATTACACATCAATTTTGGCTTAATTACTGGAGTAAAGAGATTGAATAGTTTCTTGGAAAAAGTTCTTTGCGTCGTGTCTTTTAATTTTGAAAGTTGGAGTCAGTATTCCTGAGTCGGGGGTGATCATTTCAGGGTGCAGGTGGATTTTTCTGACTTGTTCGAAGCCTGCCAGTCCTGCTTCGGACCCTATGACCTTCATGTCCCTCAGAACTTCTTCCTTGACTCTTTCGTTGTTGCAGAGTTGTTCCCAAGACTCCTCAATGTTGTTCTTTTTGGCCCACTCCTTAACTGCTTCTGAGTCAGGGACAATCATAGCCACCAAGTAACTTTCAAGACTGTCTCCGTGCACAAAGATCAACTGCACGTACTTGCTTTTCATGTAGGTATTTTCAATTTTTTCAGGAGCTACGTACTCGCCTTGTGCGAGTTTAAACAAGTTCTTCACACGATCGATGATTTTAATGGTGCCTTGTTCTTCCAGAACTCCAATGTCTCCTGAGTGCAACCACCCGTCTTGGTCAATGGTTTCGGCAGTTTCTTTTGGGAGTTTATAGTAACCTTTACAGATGCTGGGGCCTCTAAAACAAATTTCTCCTTTGGGAGGCCAGGAGTCAGTGAGGTAGCCCATTTCAGGCACTGACTGGAGTTTTATTTCCACACAGCCTACAGGGCCTCCTACGTGGCCACTTCTGCTTTCAGTGGGCAGAGTTGCAGTGCTTGCTCCAGAAGTCTCGGTTTGTCCGTAAGCTTCTAGAATGGGGCAGCAAAAAGCTACTTTCAAAAAGTCAAGTACATCGCCAGAAATAGGTGCAGAGGCAGTTACTACAAGACGCACTCTTCCCCCAAGTACTTGTTTGACTTTCTTGAACACCAGTTTGTCGTAGAACCCGTGAGTGCAGTTTCCTTCTTCATGGAGTCGGTTCCTTTTGGCAGCCAACCCTTTAGCTACTAGCTTTGCCTTCATTCCAGTTAAGTTTGAAAAGTTACTTTGAACTAAGTCGTAGAACCGGTTCAGAAGCCTAGGGACAGAAGCTAGAATTGTGGGTTTTAAAGCTGCAAAGTCTTCTTTGAGTTTAAGAACATCTCCACCGTAAAAACCTATAGACGCCCCTGAGTAAACGCAGGCTTGCATAACAACCCTTTCGTAGATGTGCGCTAGGGGCAAGTAAGATATGTGCACGTCTTTTGGAGTAGGAACGAATATTTCCAGCACTCCTGCCAGTTGTGACACTATGCTGGAGTGGGTAAGAATCACTCCTTTGGGGTTTCCAGTGGTTCCGCTGGTGTAGCACAAAGTGTAGATATTGTCTGGCTTAGGAGGGCTGTATTCAAGTTTTTCTTGGCTAATGACTTCTTGGAACTCGTAAACTCTAAACCCTACTTGCTCGGCTTCTTGCTTTTGTTGGTCACTTACTGGGTCCATCAAAATCAGATTCTCTAAGTTCCCAGTAAGACCTTCTCTTTTATGCTGGACGATTTTGCCAAGGTTGTCGGAGGACATCAGCAAAGTGCAGAGTTGAGTTTGTTCAAGCATGTACTGCATGGCGGTAGCACCTAAAGTGTCGTAAAAGGGGACCACTACTATGTTGTAAAAGCAGCATGCTATGTCTCCAATCATCCATTCTTCTCTGTTTTTGGAGTAAATTCCCAAAAACTTGTGGGTGCCCATTTCGTCAGAAACGTCTGGGCAAAGTCCCAGGTTGGTCAGCCCTGACCCAAACTTAGTTGAAAGTTCCTTGATGTCTTTGTAACTCTTCCAGTTGTAAGTTCCGTCTTCAGGAGTTCCAAACAACGGCTTTGTTCCGAAGGTATCAAAAGCATGCATGAGGGTTTCGAAAACTGTTTTGTGCCCTTTCTGAGGAGCTTCCAGTAAGTGCTCTGCATAGTTGGGCGACCTAATGGCTCTGGTTTGGTTAGGGTACTCGTCGCCTACCATTACGCTGTACTTGGAGTTCTGCGAAGATCCTTTTGAGCCACAACTTCCCATTTTATTACACTAAACTTACTTAAAGTTAACAATAATTATAAGCAGTGTAATAATAAAATGCGTTCTAAACCCAGGTTAAAAAAATCAACCTACCTCAAAAGGGCAAAAGAAAAAAGAATAACTCTAGACATTTCTTCAACAACAGGTTCACCTGAAGCTTCCCGAGAGGACATCCAACTTAAAAAAGCCAGCTATACTCCAAGGACGATCCCTACTTATTTGAAGTCTGGAGCTCTAAATGAGAGTTCCTTTGACTCTGAAATCCACTCTGCTTCTTTTCTTGAAGGAGAAGACCCCCTCAACACTTCTTTCTTCCTCAACAAAACTACTGGTGACTGGATTGAATCTAGGAGATCCAGATCTCCCAACCCTGAACCAGTTCTTCCTCCCAATTTGCACCAAGAAGCCAATAAAGCCATCACTACCGGAAAGCAAAGAACTCACCTTCGAAGCAGCCAAAGTGAGTCAAAACTAAACAAAGGACTGAAATGGTCAGTCAAAGTCCTTGGAGCATCTGCAGCTCTGGCCTTTAGCTACTATGTAAAGAAAGCATACTTAAGTCGTTAATTAATTCACTAGCTAAGTTTACGAATAGTTATAATGGCAGTTGGGAGTTTAGAACACTGGCAACTAAGACTGATGTAGGTGCTGCTTTGGAAGTTTACGTAGTGAATGAAACTAACAGGATAGTTGGAGTCTATGAACTTCAGAGTTCTTCCGTTAGCTAAAAGGTGTACACTGCAGGGACAAAACACTCCTACTCCCACTTCGTAAGTTCCTGCTTCAACTACTTTGATAGAACTTTTTCTGGGTTCCCAGCAAAAGTTTTCGTGACTGGTGTTGATTGACTGAAAGTCCCAACAGAGACAAGAGTTTTTGAACTCCCCTGAAGAGTGCCACCTTCCTAAGCAGAGTTCTGAAAATATTGTGTTTACTAAGGTATCGAATGTTTGTTGGAATTCCCAGAACTCTTGTTTCTCGAGTTTGTTGGAAAGAGTGTTGAGTTTTGAGTTTACTGCAGAGTCAACATATTCTGGGTTGGCTTTTTTGGAGAGTTCAGTGTAGACTTTATTGAACTTTTGGTCACTGTTTTCTAAAAAAGCTTTAAAAGAACTGAACTGTTCGAGTAAGTTGTTTAGTTCTGAAAGAGAGGCTTTGTTTCTGAGTTTGTTTTCTAGTTGCTCGGAACTAGACTTGAGGGCTTCTTGGGTTTTTTGTGACAAACTAGACTCGATGATTTTGATGTTGGTGTTTAGTTCTTGTTTGATACTTTCTAGAGTAGAAATCACGGTTTGGTTCTTCTTAGAAAGCATTTCTTCAACAAGTTTAAAATCCACTTTGGAGTTAATAGTTGCTTTGAGATGCTCTGTGTCTTGGGTGTCAGTTTTGGTGCGGATTACTTCCTGCAAAGTAGTTTTGATTTCTCGGAGTTCTTTTGCAGTGTAGTCTTTGGTTTTGGAAGAAAAACTAAGTTCAAAAGCACTTTTGCTGTAGTCCCTGAGTTCTTTGAGTTCTTCTTCTAGTTGTGCAACTGAGTTTTCCAACTTACAGAAAACTTTGTAGGTCTCTGACTTGCTGGAACTCAGAGTTTCTTTGAGTTTGTTGAGTTCTAGTTTGTTTTGGTTTTTGACTGACTCAATCATGTCGCAGTTTTCTTGTTTGATTCCCAACAAAATGCCTTCGAATTCCTTTACCTTTTTGTTGAAGGAAGGGTACTTTTTAAAGGTTTCTACTTGCTTTTTGATTTCCGAAAAGGCAGTGTCTACTTGCAGTTGGGTCTTTAAGTAAAGGTCCTCGAAGTGCTTAACTGAGGAGTCAGTGAGTTGTTCCCAGAATTCCCTGCCCTGCTTCTCCATTTTCTTCCAAGTGTTTTTGAGTTCTCCTTTTTCAAGTTCACTCAGTTTCCTAGAAAGGGTTTCTGCCCAGTAGGAGTCTGCTTTGGTTTCTAAGACTCCATGGAGGCTTTCGAGGTCTTTGAGGTCCGCCTTTTTGGAAAGCTGGGACTTGTCAGCTTTCTTCTTCAGAGTTTTGGACAAAAAAGCATTGGCTTTGTCCTTAACTACAGTTTCTACTTCGTCAAAGTTAACTTTGCCTTTAACTTCTACTTTGAGTTCTTCCAAGTCCTCTTTAGTGACTACTTTGCGGATGCTTCCGATGAACTCGTCGTAAAGAGTGTTGAGTTGGTTGTGGAGTTTTTTGGTAGCATCAGTAATTAGTACTTTGGCTTCTTCGTACTCTAGTTTGTTGTTTGTTATGTCGTAAAAGTCACTTTTGCTGACCTTGTCGTCTATCATGGAAGTCCTTGCTTCTAGAGTTGTTTGGAAACCCACCATTTGGTCTTTGAAGTCGCACTTGTCAAGTTTTTCTTCAAGTAGTGAGTAGGCGTCCCTTTTAAGTAGGTAGTTGTTGTTTATGGAGCTAAGCGAACTAGAGTGGCTTTTCAGAAGTTCAGCAACAGTTTTGAGTGCAGTGTGCACTACAGGAGGAATGCTATGCCAGTCTTTGCTCTGAGACAGCAAATTCTCCAGAAAGTACTCTTCGTTGAGTTGCTTTGGTGAATTCATTTATTGAATAGTCATTAAATTTAAGTTGTGTTGATGTCTAGACCAAACCACGAGCTACACGAACTTAACAAGCACTCTAGAAACCAGCAAACAGTCTGGAGCCAAAACTTGCATCCAATTGAAACCAAAAAGCCTATTCCTGTGGAAGAGATTTTTTCAAGAATTCAGTTTCAAATAAAGAACCTAAGAGACTACTCTCCTAAACATTCACGTGAGATTTAAGTAGATTGGTAGTAATAAATGGAAAACTTCCAAGAACTCTTGAGGATGAGAATCCAGGCCTTAAGGGCTGCAGGGGTTTATATTGACGACAACCGACTGTATGATGGCAATAACAACAAGAAGTTCAATGACGACATTGATGACTACGCCTGTCATACTTCAGAGCAGTTTGTTGAAGGAGACTATGAGTACCCGAACATCCCCCAAACTCTCATGAAAAGGGAAATCGAGGGACAACACCTAGCATTTAAGGTCAGGGAAAACGCAATGCTGCGTCTTCTGCCAGATTCTCCGCTCAACCAGGATGTTGACTTTGACAACAGGGTGTACAACGTTAAGTTCAGTCCAACAGGGGACCTCCTTTACTGTTCTTCCCAGCAAGAAATCAGAATCTACGATACAAGTGACCCTGAAAACTGGGTGTACTTGCACGAGATCCAGGGCTTCAACATTAGGTGGACTATCACAGACATCGACTTGAGTCCTTGTGAAAACTTTATTGTTTACAGCACCATAGACAGCCACGTAACTTTGGTGCCTTTGAGTGAAAGCATTCCTTTTGACAACTTGTACAACCACACTCCTGGACAAATGCGCAGCTACAGTTACGAACTAGGAAATAGAACCAACCACTTCGGAATTTGGTCTCTGAAGTTTTCGGGACAGGGGAATGAAGTAGTAGGCGGAACTACTCAGTACAGTTTAATAGTGCATGACCTTGTGGAGGACAAAACTGTGATGCATGTGCCCCAAGTCCACGATGATGACATCAACACTGTATGCTGGTCAGATCGCCAAAGTTCAAACATCATCTACACTGGCTCTGACGACAGCACTATAAAAGTTTGGGACCGCCGGACATTAGGAAGAACAAACAACCCCGAAGGAGTGCTTGTAGGACACCGCGAAGGACTGACCCACATTTCTTCAAAAGGAGACGGAGTTACCTTGATTTCGAACTGCAAAGACCAAACTTTGAAATTGTGGGACATCAGGTACATGTCAAGCATGGACAGCTACAGAGACTTTAGGCAAACCCACGACTACACTACAGGCTTCGACTACAGGTGGAGTTCCTACCCTTTGGAAACTTACCAAAAAAGACTGGCTGCAGACAGGTCAGTAATGACTTTCAGAGGCCACCAAGTGCTGTCTACACTGATCAGGTGTTACTTTTCACCAATGGAAAGCACAGCCCAAAGGTTTATTTATACAGGGTCCTCTGACGGGGTTGTGAGGATTTACGACTCGGTAACCGGAAAGACAGTGAAGGAACTCAGAGAAGAACAAGAACTGCACATGACAGGGAATTGTGCAAGGGATGTTTCGTGGCATCCCACAGTGCCTGTGATTGCTGCTACTTCGTTTACAGGCCATGTAAGCACCTTTACCCTAAACAAAAACTAATTTAATTAATGGATGCTAAAATCTGACTTAGTGCATAGTTGGCAAGTTCTGAAGTTTTTTCAAAGTCTCTGTAGTGCCTCACAAAGTTTTCTAGGTTGTAGGTGTTGTACAGTTCTCTGATTTTTCCTTTGTAAATGGCTGCAATGTCCCCAATTAACCCCAAAGTCAAGTTAGCAGTGGTTTCGAGGTTGCAAGTAAAGTCTTGAGTGCATATTAAACAGAACTTCACAACGCCTTCAATATGTCCTAAAATTACATCTTGGTTTTTAATGTCTCCCAGGCCCTCAACTAGGTTGGCGTAGAAGTCTATCACTGAGTTGCGGAGTGACTCTATCAACTCAAACATGTCAGGGTCTTCTTCTTTGTCCACCTTAACTAAGCTTGCGTTTGCAGCACTTTCAATGTAAGGAAGTATCCTTCCTAGGTAGTTCAGGAAGGACTTTATTGCGTTGCTTGCTATGTCTGAAAGGGTTTCAATAGTGGTTATTTTAATTCGAGTGTTGATGGTTTGCAGTTCGAGGTTCAAAACAATGCTAGGAATCAGTTCATCCATGTACTTTGAAAGGTGGTCGCCAATGGCCCTAGCTAAGTCGCCTAAGCACATAGTTCCAGCTTTGCACACACTGAAGCTGTCTTTAGCGTTAAGGGCCCAAATGACGTAGGGCATGAATCCTTCTAAGTACTTCAAAAAGCCCTCTCCTAAGTTTTCTGCAATGCACCCTGTGGCGTCCATAGCTTCTTCTATGATGTTTTGTCGAGCGTTGAAGATCCTTAGAGTTTCAGCCATGAAGTCGTCAGCAATTGCAAGAGGGATCTTTTTAGGCTGGCACTTGCCAAAAGCAGCATGCAACGAAGAGTAGATGTTAGGAAGAGACTTGTCCCAAGGCTTAAGGACTCCTAGGGCCTTTACGAATTCGTCTAGTTTCTGGAGAACGCACTCCATGAACTCTTCACTGCAGTTTTCTATGAGAGTGTTCACTGCAGAGTACATTGCAACTTGGAGTTTCGAGTCGTAAGCGCTTGCACTGAAAGCTTTGACACAAAGGAAGTCAATTGTGTTTTTGAAAAGACTTAAGTCAAATACTTGCTGATAGTTGCACTTTTCTGCTATGTTGATTATACACCAGGAGCAGTGTGAAGCTATTTTTTCATCCTCAATTCCAGCAATTGCAAACTCCAGAACTTCTTTGATCTTGGCAACGTTTTGGAGGGAGTTGTACTGCAGACTGCAAATCCTAGAAAGCACCCAAGCACTGTTGGTTTTTAAGTAATCGTCACTCTCACTCATTCCCTTCAGAACCTCTCCAAAGCACTCTTGCAAAAGCAGTGTTGCTTTGGCGCTAGAAGCTCCCTCTAGAATCGAACCTATTACAAGCATGACTCCGTTGCGTACTTTGAAGTCGGAACTGAAGATTTGTTGGCTGATGTAAGAAGCACACAAGTCCACGAGTTGGTCCCCAACAACTCTAGACACTGAGTCCAGAGTGGAAGCTATGGACTTGTCTAAACTCCAGTCTTCTTGGTCTAGTTCTTCATGAAGGTGGATTTTGCTCAAAAGCATGGGAACTAAAGTAGCCACTGCAGTGTTGATGTACCCGTTGGTGCTTTCTCCAAACTCTATCTTGGACCTTTCAGTGTCAGCAATGATGTTCCAAAACTCAACTGCCAGAATAGCTACAGAACTTTCTTCGTGTTCTATGACTTTGTAAGTTAAGCTCCCTAACTCAATTAAGTTGTGTCCGACCTGGTCGTAAAACAGGTCAGCGATGTCGCAAAAAATCTGCAAAGTTTCTTTTTTGATGCTTGGTTGGGTTGACTCCATGCACTGGAAAAGCACTCCCATCAAGTATGCTCTTTCCACTTGGTTTTTAAAGACCTCTTCGTTGAACGAAAGGGAGTTGCGCAAAGCCATCAAAGCTATTTCTAGGATTTCTAAGTCGTTAGAAAGAGTGAGGTTGTGTGCAATTACAGACAACACTCTGTTACTGAGTTCTTTACTAATGACTTCTTTAGGCAGTTGCTCACATATGAAACCCAAACACTTCAGTGCAGAACTTCTGAAAACCAAGTTTTCGTTTGTGGAGTTTTGGATAAGTATTTCAAGTACTTGCGGCCACTCTCCTTGAGGAATATCTAGCGAAGCTAAACTAGCTACAGCTTGGGCTGCACTTGTTCTGACACTTTTGTCTGGGGCGGCTAAAGACCCTAAGCAGTTTTCCCTGATTTTTTGTTTGGTGGGTTGGTCTATGCTTTGCCAAAGGCCTTCTAGTTGTTGTTGTGCGTTGGCGTTGCTCACTATGTTCTTTATGAGAATTCCAGCAAGTTGTCTCGTTGGAGGACTAGAAGACTCATTTCCTAGTTCCACTGAAAGACTTAGTAAGAGTTGCTGTGGGTTCTGGGACTTTTGTGTTTCTATCCACTTGTTTGCGGAGTTTCTGGCGTTGGAGTCACTGGACCTTGCTGATATAAGTACTTCAGATATTGACATACCGCCAATTTATGAATATGGACTTATTACACTTTAAAACCGGAAACGTTTAAGTTTAGTTTGAGTTACTAAGGGAAGACTGAGGTTCAGACTGTAGTCCCGAGTGGAGTTTTCAGGGCTTTCTCTGGTGCTTCTGAACTTTTCTAGACTTGATTCTTCATTTTTGTTGGTTTTTCCATTTAAACTGATCTTGTTGAAGTTGTTTCTCAAAACAGAGTCTTTTTGGTTACTTAATTTGGACTCCAAAAGATTGCTTCGGTTGGTTGATTTAGTGCGTTCTTGGGTTTGGTGTTTGTTAATTAACTTGTAGTGGAGCATTGGAGTTTTCATGACAGTTTTTGCGTTTTTGAGTTCTTTTTGGAGACTTTCAATTATGTTGGTTTGTCTTTCTTGGATGATGCCTCTGAGGTCTAGTTCTTTATGAGTGTTGTTTTTGTGGTTTTCGAAGTTTTGGTTTAAGCTGCAGATTTTGTTCTTTAGTTGTTCAACTTCAGCTTTATGGTTGTTTATGAGTAGTTCTTTTTCTTCCAGAAATTCTTTTTCTTTGGCAATGTTGTACTTTCTGGACTCTTCTAAACTTTGCTTGTACTTGTCGATCTGTTCGTTGTACATAGCAACTACTTCCTTAAGGGCTTCTACTTCGACTTTGAGGTTTTCGTTTTCTTTGGAAAATTGGGATTTTGCAGGAGTTGGTTTATAGGCAGTCTCTTTGGTCTGGAACCTAAAGCCGTTGATTAAGAACTCCTGAGTACTTAGTTTTTTTTCTAGTTTTTGTATTTCTGAGTCCCTTTTTTTGATGTTCATTCGCATTTTGTCGTAGTTTTCTTTTAGTTGGCTTAGTTGTTCTTTGTGCTCGTCGTTGATTTTTTGGATTTTGAGTTCGTACTCAGAACGAATGTCTTTAGTAACTTTAGAGACTTCCATTCGGTTGTTGTAGTCAGCGGCTTTTCTGGCTCTGTTCACAAGGACAGTCACCCTTTCACCAATATAGGTTTCAGCAGGAGGTTTATCAGGGGTCTTTCGTTTGGTTCTGTTTGTGAATTTGGGTGTCCTCAACTCAACAGGAGCATCTAAATCAGCCCAAAATTCGTTTTCAGAGCTTGAAGAGAGTTCTTTTTGCATTTAACAGTAATTATAGTGTGGAATAGTTAGATTAAATTAAAAACTACAACTAGCACTTAGTTCCAAACCCTTCTAGAATCCATTCGTGAGCCAAGGCTTCATCAGGGGTGATTCTGGTCTCGGGGTCCCAGTCCAGACACCTCGAAACTAAATTCAAAAACTTGGAGTCTGAACAGCGGATTTTTTCCTTTAGAGAACGAGTGCCAGGGTACCTGACTCTTCCCCGGGAGTTGGGTTCAATCCTCGGATTGGAGTCCTTGTCAAAAAACAACTTTTTGCGAGAAGCCTGAGAAAGCAAGTAGGGAGAAGGCAACCCTAGGACCTCCATGATGCAAAGGAGTTGCTCCTGCTCCCTTTCTCCAGGAAACAAAGGGTACCCTGTGAACAGTTCGCCCAGTATGCAGCCGACTGACCACATATCTATCGCTACAGTGTAAGGGATGCCCAGCATGATTTCGGGGGCCCTGTAAAACCTACTTTGTATGTAAGTGTAGATCCTTTCAGTTTCAAAGCACGAAGAACCGAAGTCAATCACTTTTATGCCTGACTTGTTAGGTTGTTTTAAAAGGATGTTTTCTGGTTTAAGGTCGCAGTGGATGATTTTGTGTTTGTAAGTGAACTTCAAACAACACAAAATCTGAATAGCAAACCTGCGAATCAGTCCCAGTGAGAAGCCTTGGAAGGAGTTAGATTTCATGAGTTCGTATAAGTTAATACTCAGTAGTTCGAAAGTAATGCAAAGGTGGTTTCTGAAAAGGAACTTGTCCTTCATGAAGATAGCATTAGCTATTTCTTCTTTGTCGTGCTTCACAATGTGGTCTAGCACTCTGACTTCCACCACCCCTTGTTTGTGGAACCTTTTTTTGTTGCGAATCACTTTAACTGCAACGCAGACTTTTTCTTTGTGGTCGAAACACCTACATACTTGACCAAAACTTCCTTTGCCAAGCATTTCAATCACCTCGTACCTGTAAGCAATGTGGTCGCCTTGGACTAGCTTGTAGTCAGAGCGTTCGTCGTCGTAGCCGTAGTTTTTGTCGTAGGCGTTGGGATGCAGCTTTTTGGATCTGAGTCCCAGGAAAAAAATTTGCGGGTATTCCAGGACTTCTCCTTGTTCAAAAGAAGTCAGGTCCTGCATGAAGAGTTGCAAAGCTGTAGCAGGGGATATTGGTAAAGCCAGTGTTTCAAAAACAGCACTTGAATCTTGGCTTTTAGGTAGAGAAATGTTGCGGTTCCGGGGGGTTCCTTTAGGAGTAGTTTCAACGGAAGACTTTCGGCCTATAACCCTCCTATTGCTGGAATTCAGGTGGAGGGTGCTGTTGGCTGAGGAGTTGAGTGAGTTGTTAAGTGAAAAAGAGTCATTTCCAATCAAAGGCAAAGTCCGTTCTTTTTCTGCAGCACGGGTGGAGCTATTTCCTTTGCGCGAAGAAAGTGGTTTTGTATTAAGTTTTTGAAAAGCATTCGGACGAGACGGTTTTCTTGGTTGTAGTCTTGAGTTTAAGGATATAGGGGTCTTCTTGGCTGAACTGTTAGAAGGAGTGCGCATAGATTTTAGCTTTACTACTTTCCTTCTGGGCGATATTCCTTGCATTATGGAAATTTTTACATCTTAACTGATATTTGCTATTCAAATTAACAGTCATTAACTTGACTAGGGACTGAGTGGTGACTTAATTTGCACAGTTACACTTAGTTGTGTAACTGACCAGTAGAAACTGCCAAGAATTATAAATTTAGTTAAACCGAGTTAAAGGACGGATAACTCGGGGGGGCTGTAGTTGCTCTGTAGGGTTGCACTCGAAAACTACAAAGTAAATAGAAGGCGAGTCTAGTTTGGAAGGACTAGGCATTATAGGAGGCAAGTTAGTATTTTGCTGGGGAATGGGGAGTTTGAGGATTTTGTGGGCTTGGACTGATGCAAGTCCCTTGAAAAAGGACTCTTTGGAGTGCAACTCAAAGATGAGTTTGCTGACTTTTGCAAAACTGAAAACAGTGGCCATTTGGAAGTGAGATACTAGAAGAGTCACTGGACTGCAGGAGTACTTAGCACTTAAAGAGGGTGCGAAGTTGCAAATGTACCTTTTGTTACTAGAAGCTGACTTTTCGTAAATTAAAGCTTCTCCCTGGCGCTGCTTGACTTCAAACATGTCGATTTGGAGAGAGGTAACTAAGAGTACTTTGTCAGGTATTTCGCAGTTAAAGATGTTGAAGTCTTCGTAAATTTGGGAGTAGTCTTGTCTGAACTTAGGGGTTTCTTTGCTTTCTCTCACGTAAGCTGCGTCTGGGTAGCCTACTTTTTTAGTGAACATGTTCAGTACTTCAAGGCTGGTTTTTTCTCGGTAACTAAGCACCAAAACTATTAGGAATTCTTCTTTGAGTTTGCCAAACGCAAGTCTGACTCCCTTGCGTATAAGGGTTTTGGGTTGTTCTTTGCTCCAGGAAAGTCTGAAGTGGTCCCCTAGCACCCCCTCGAAGTTAATTATTAAAACAGGCTTGAAAGCGTTTCTTTTGGCCCAGTAGATCCTTTGTGTTGATTTGCACCTTTTAGGAGTTTCGGGTTGACAGGCTTGGTTAGACAGTTGTGTGGTTTTCAAGTTAGGCCAATTGAGAAGTCCATTGTTGGGAGTTGAGGAAACTGCACGGACTTTAGGAAGCGAACTTAGCACTTTGGCCCTTTTAAAGGCTTTGGGGGATCTTCTGCTAATGGGAGAGTGGAGCTCTTTGGGTTTTTTGGGGGAGTAGGATGAGTTGGTCTTGGTGGAGTAAGGAAAGCTGTTAGAAATCTGAGGAAGGCCTAAAAGGATTCTGGAAGCCATAATACTCTTTTAGTTATTGAGTTAATAAAGAACGCATTTTTTCGATTTCGGCATTCAACTTTTGGAGCTCTTCTTGTGAAGTTTGGAGTTTGTTTTCGAACTCCTTTTTGACGTGGTCGGGTGTTTTCTCTTGGTAACTGGGTGCGTTCATTTTCTTCATGATTCCTTCAATTGCCTTTTGGACTAAGGTTTCTTTCTTCTGGAGTTTTTTGATTTCAGCTTCTAAGTTCACTTTGCCCGCAATTTCAAGGTAGATTTCAAACTGTCCTGCTGTGTTCATGAGGCACTGGGAGTGAGACTCGTTGCTGAAAGAGGCTTCTCCTGCCTTCGACAAAGTAGTGATCACAGGTGCATAGCCTTCTAGTCTAGAATTAAGTTCTTGGGAACCCTTTATGTGGATGACTGGGTTCTTACCAAACAACTGCAAGTTAGAAAACATAGACCTAGCTGTGTGGACGATTTCGTTGACCATATTCATGTCTTCTTCTGCTTGAGGGTTGGCTAACTGAGGCAGTGCTGAGGGAAAACTCACTTTGCAAATGCTTTCTTGTTTCCAAGGAAAAGCTGGCAAGTACTGGTAGAGTTCCTCCGTGACGTAAGGCATCATGGGGTGGAGCAAGATCAGTCCTTTTTCTACTACGTTCAAAAGGGTGTTTTGAGCTGCTTGGACTTCCCTAGGGTCTGAAGACTTCATGACTGGCTTAATGGCCTCAAGGTAAACGTCACAAACGTCGTGCAGCCAAAAAGAGTGCAGGCAGTTCACAGCTTCTCCAAAGTTGTACTCACTTATTTTAGTGTTTACAGTTTCTATGGCAGTGCTTAGTTTAGAAAGAATCCAGCGGTCAGCTAAGTTGCCAACTTGGGACTCTAAAAAGTCAGGAATGGGTTCAAAACCCTCTAAGTTGGTGATGGCGAACTTAGTGGCGTTCCAGAGTTTGTTGCAGAACTGGCGGTAGGCCACTACCCGTTTAATGTCTAAGTTGATGTTTCTGCCCTGAATTGTGTATGCAAGCAACCCGAACCTGAGTGCGTCGCTTCCACAAGGAGGAATTCCCTTGGGAAACTCCTTTTTGTTGTTGTCTTCGGACTTTTTCATTTCGGCCTTTGAAAGGTTGCTGTCTTTTAGTTTTTTGTTGAGGTTTTCGAGTGAAGTGCCTTCAATTACTTCGTAGGGGTCAATGACGTTCCCTAGACTTTTGCTCATTTTCCTGCCCATAGAGTCCCTTACCATAGCGTGCAAGTATACTGTGTCAAAGGGCAGTTTGTCTGTGAAGTAAAGTCCCATCATCACCATCCGAGCTACCCAGAAGAACAGAATGTCGTGTCCAGTTTCTAGTAAGTTGCCTGGGTAAAAGGCTTTGAAGTCAGGACTTTCACTGTCAGGCCACCCCAGCGTTGAAAAAGGAAACAACCCAGAAGAAAACCAAGTGTCCAGCACGTCTTCGTCTTGTTCCAAAACAACTTGGTCTGACTCCTGAGTTTTGAAAACCTGGGCCTTTCCTAGAGCTTCTTCGTAAGTCCTTCCTGCCACCCAGTGACTGTTGGTGCTTTTCGAAGGAGTAAACTTGGCGTTCCCCTCTGAGTCCTTCACTGTCACTAAGTAAACTGGGCATCTGTGTCCCCACCAAAGTTGTCTAGAAATGCACCAGTCCTTAATGTTTTCTAGCCACTGAAACCACACTTTTTCGTGGAAGTTAGGCAGTATCTTTAACTCTCCGTTTTTCACAGAGTCCACAGCCCTTCTAGCTAAGTCGTCGCACTTCACCCACCACTGGGGCTTCAAGAAAGGTTCAATCACATCCCCACTTCTGCTGCAGAACCCAATCCTCATAGTGTTGTCTTCTTTGCCTACGTAGAGTCCTAGTTCTTCTAGGTCTTTTTGGATCTGCACTCTGCAGTCGAACCTTTTCATTCCAGAGTACTTTCCTCCGTTTTCGTTGATTCTGCCATCTTCACTCAAAATGTTGATTTTCTCCAGTTGGTTCCTTTCCCCACACTCATAATCGTTGAAGTCGTGAGCAGGAGTCACCTTAACTGCTCCTGTTCCAAAGTTCATGTCCACAAGCACTGGATCTGCAACTACTCTAATGTCTCTGTCTGGAATAAAGGGGTGCTTCAAACGCTTGCCTATCAAATGTTGGTATCTCTGGTCTTCAGGGTGCACAGCCACTGCAGTGTCTCCCAGCATAGTTTCGATTCTGGTAGTGGCCACTATTAGCTTTTCGTCGGAGTCAGCCACAGGGTAGGCAAAACTATGCAGGACTCCAAACTCATACTTGCCTTCGTGCCCAGGAACAGAAATAAAGGTGCTTCTTGTGAAGTCTTCGTAGTCCACTTCTAAGTCACTTATTGCTGTTCTCAGAGTGCAACTCCAGTTCACTAGTCGGTTCCCTCTGTAAATAACTCCGTCATCAAACATCCTCACAAAGGCTTCAGTTACAGCTGTGCTGAGTTTGTCGTCTAAAGTAAAGCACATGCGGCTCCAGTCAAGACTCACCCCCATTCTTTTGAACTGATCCACAATTCTTCCACCATAGTTTTCTTTCCAGTCCCAAACTTTCTTTACAAAGGCCTCACGTCCTAAGTCATGCCTTGTAAGACCTTCGTTTTTGTAAAGTTGCTTTTCCACTACACTTTGAGTTGCTATTCCAGCATGGTCCACTCCTGGCAACCAAAGGGTTTCTTTGCCGCGCATCCGGTTCCACCGAGCTAGGCAGTCTTCAATTGAAGAAGTAAGGGCATGGCCTAGGTGGAGTGACCCTGTCACGTTGGGAGGAGGCACCATCATCACAAACTTGTCACTTGCCCCTAGTTCCTGGGCCTTTTCTGCACTAGGAGTGAAGTACTTCTGTGACTCCCACCACTCGTACCACTTAGACTCTACTTGTTCGTGGTCGTATGCTCCAGGCATGGGAGACACTAGTTGCTTTTTCTGGACTCCCCCTAAAGCTCTTGTCAAGCCTGTTTTCATTTCTTCTTCGGCCATTCTTTATGGACCTAAACTCAGTGCATATTTAGGGTGTGTTACTTAGGTTCTATCAAAGAGTGCAGTATTTCCAAACCTCCTTTAGCTTTGACCACTTCAGACAGTCTGACTCCTAGTTCTTGTGCTTGTTCTAGGTTCCCTGTGATTTCTAAGTGTCACTTACCCTCTCTTATTGACAAGTTTTCAGTTGGGTGCCAAACTTGACCAATTAGTCTCAGTTCAGACCCTCTCACTTCTGTAAAAACTCCTATGGGCAGCTTGCAGCCCTAAGTAAACCTTACTCCTTCCAAGTCCTGCATGAACTTCCGCTCAGCTTCTACTCGCTGTCGGGTTTCGTAGTCTTCAAAACTGGATAGGAACTCCCTAAGAGCAAGATTGTCTTCTCTGCACTGAATTGCAAGGGCTGCTTGTCCTGGAGCGTAAAGGAACTCTTCTTCGTCTAAGTACTGCATGTTCAGAGTTTCGTGCCAGTTCAGTCTGTGGATTCCGGCAGCTGCCAACAGAATGCAGTCGTAGTCTCCGTTTTCGAGTTTGCGAACTCGGGTGTTCAAGTTGCCTCTTATGTTGCTGAATTCAAAGTTTTTGTGGGGAAAAGCACAAGCAATCAATCTAGAGCGCCTTAGTGAACTTGTTCCGATCTTGCTGCCTGAAGGCAAGTCTTCGAGGTTGGTAGTTCCTTCGCGGAACACTGCAACGTCGCCTCTAGGCACATTGAACTTAGGCACAGCAGCTATTGAAAGGCCTTCTTGGGTGTTGGTGGGCATGTCTTTTAAGGAGTGAACAGCTACTTGGGCTCTGGACTCCAGCAACTCAACTTCAAGCATCTTTACAAAGACTCCTATTCCCTTCATTTCGTAAAGTGGAGCTGTGAGGTTCTGGTCGCCATAAGAAGAAACTCCTACAATTTCTCCCCCTATCATGCTTTGCACGTACCTTGTCTGGACCATTGCTAGGTCGCTTTTGCGTGAAGCTATTTTAAGGTTGTCCATATTATGCAATATTACACATGGAGGACTCTGTAAGTAGATACACTGACTTTGACCAAGACAAACAAGAAAGCAACTCTCCTGTGAGGGTAAACGTCTCCTTTATAGACATGAGTGAAGAGCAGAGCGAATCTAGCTGGAACAAGGGCTGGACTAGTAATCGAAGAAAGTTAAGTAGCGTCAGTACAGAATACCAACAAAGTTTAAACCAAGAACTAGAAGAGTTAATTAGTAGACTTCAATCCGTAATCAACCACCAAACCAACACCGAAAGAGAAATACAATTCCACACAACCAACCTCTCTAAAAAGCTTGAACTCATTTCTGCTTTGTCGAAAGAAGCCTACGAAAGCCTGTTCGACAAGCCCCTAGCAGTCCCCAAGTCGCCTCGAGACAAAAAAGGAATTTGGAAAAAACTCGTCCAAGGAACTGACTCAGGAATTACTTTTTCTCCAAAAGACTCTTTGGCCTTTGGAGCTCTTTTGTTAGGAGCTCTTAGGAAAGTTTCAGTTTCTGAGAACCAACAAAAAGTTTTTGACTTGTCAACTCGGACTTCTGAAAAGTGTTCTGAACTCCAAAAAGTAGAAAGTGACCTCCAAGAAATCGACCAAGCCTACGAAGAAGCTTTCAGCAAAAACCAAAGACTAGAGTCAGAAGTAGCGCGCTTCACTGAACAAGTAAACTCTTTGAGAGCCCATTTAACTCAAACTACTGAGGAAAACCAACGCCTTCAAGACTTAGCGACTGGAAAACGCAAGGAACTCTTTGAACTGCGGAAAATCATGCACTCTTGTTTAGGCACGGGGGAGTGTTATTTAGGTCTGCATCCAACCCTTTACGAGTCCACTTCAACTCGTGACAGCACACCTAGGCCTTCTGGTCAGTTCTTTTAATCATGTAAATAATTACTGTGGAAAATTAAAAGAGCAAAACAACTCAACCAAAGGGGCTTCTTTTCCTTGAGCAGCTGCTTGTTTGAGGTCATTTGCACTAAGGCCTTCTTCTTTGTGCTTGTTGGAGATGTCAAACAGCACCTTAGCAAAGCTTTCGTAAAGAGTGCTGCTGATTTCGTCTTCTTTTGCAAGTTGGAGTTTGACTTTGCATATGTGCTTGACTTCTTCGAAACTCAAAAACCCTTTTTTAAAGGTGTCGTAGATGCTAAAAAGCATTTCGATTTGTTTGTCTAGATTCTGCACAGAAACCACACTCATAGTAACTACAAAGTCGTCCCACTTGATGTAGTCTCGGTTACTTGCCCCCACCGAGTCTATTATTTTAGTTATCATGGCGTCTTCTCCTTTCGAGTAGGCAGAAATGCACTCCACAAAGGACTTCTTGTTTATGCCGTTTTTGATCTCTTGGTCTGGGTTCTGGCCGCACGAAATCAACAACATGGTTTTGTAAATTGCGTAGATCCTGTAAAGTTCTGCTTTAGAAAACCCAAAGTGGTTGGTGAACTTCTGCACTTCTTTCATAGAAAGTTTCGGCACTCCTTTTTCTATCCTGATTCCGTTGCAGCCCATTCTGTCTCTCAGGGACAACTGGGTGTGGTTCTTAAAGTCAGGTTTTGCTGGAGAAAACTTCTCAGAACTAGTGCGGAAACCGCTGAACCCAGCTGAGTTCGAAAACTGAGTAGTACTGCCTTTTTTTCTGGGACTGGAGGTGGAGTTGTCTTTGTAGTTGATGGTTAAGCTTGTGCTGAGAACTTGGTGGCTTCCCTTGAAAGCCCTGGACTCCCCCACCACAATGTTTTTTTTGAAAGGAGGCAACTCAGCTAGTGTCTTAATCACTTTTCCCTCAAGTGTAAATGCAAAGCGGCACTTTGCTTTGAACTTTCTAGAACAAACACTCAGAAACGTTTCAAACAGTAGTATTTGGTGAGTTCGGTTTAAGTGGGTGAAGTAAGGAATACTGTAAGTAAAGCCCGGTAAGTTACTTCCATCTAAGACCACCCAGACGTCCCTTCCCCAAATGTTTCCTTGCATGTGCTTTTTGCTGGTGACTTCTGGGAGTTTTTTGTCTTTTCTAGTTCCAGGCTTGGCAGTTACTGGTTTTTTGAAGGAGGCTTCTCTGTACTTCAGAGGTAAGGAAGACTGTCTTAAAGAAGTTAAGCAGTAAGGAATGGGGTTTGAGTGAAGGTTGCCTGACTCGCTATAGTAGTAGGGCTTGAGTGGAGGGCTTTCTTCCTCGTTGCTTTTAATTCTTCGGTGATCTTTCTTAGTTTTGGACCTGTTAATTCCTAGAGAACTTTTTGTTGCATAAAAGTCCATTATTAAACCTAACAATTATAAACTAATTAATTCTTGGTCACTAAAAGCAAACTCGTAGTTAGTTTGGAACTGAGGACGCCTTATGGCTTGCCCAAACTCTAGAGGAGTAGCAAAGTCGTCAGGGGTAAGTGCCAGGGTTTCAGACTGGGGCCTAAACACTCCAACATGTAAGTACACATACCTCAAAAACTGACCTACGAGAAGAGAGGGTTCGTAAGGTTCCTCAGCTAGAATGGCCCTGCCAGGACCTCTGCACCAAGCTTCTTTAAAGTCTTCAAAAGTGATTTCTTCGCCCAAACCAAGTTCTTCAGCAAGTGTTTCTGAGTCAATGTCCATTCTGACTCCTGTGAACTCCCTAACTAGTTCGTGGAGTTGGGCTTTTCTAAGTGCAATATCTTCAGGGTTGGTTGTAGTTAGGTAAAAGGCTTTCTTTAGTTGAGTGAACAGCTCGCTTTCGCGGGTGGGGTCGTCAAGTACATCGTCAACTCTGCTTCTGATTTCATTGAACACAGTAGTTCCAGACAATTCATCAAGGTTCTTGCCACTTAAGTAGTCTGCTAAACTTTTAAGGTTGCGTCTGAACTGCTGTGTTCTTTCTCCGCACAAAAACCTAACTGCAACTGTGTGGTTTTTCTTTTTGAGTTCGGACATTCGGCCTAAGAACTCCGAAACTACAAACCCGTCCTCTGTGAGTTCCAAAAGGGACTTTCCTGAGTTTTCACCAAGTCCCATGTCAACTACTATTCCAGCAGTGTCCCAGAGAGGGAAGTGCTTAGTAGTGCTAACTGAAACTTTGTTGTTCATGTTATACTGCAGGCTGTGTTTTAGAATTGGAGACACCAACACGTCGGACTCAAGGCTTTCAAGGGTGCTGATCAAAAACAAGTCGCCTGCTTGGACTTTCTTCTGGAGATTGATTAGGTTCAGAGAATTAGATGAGTGCTTTTGTCCCATTGCAAGGTAAAATATGGTTGGAGAACTACAAGAAAAACCTATTGTTTGCGTTATATACGAAAAGCCCACGCAACAACAAGTGGAGAGTCCAGGACTCTACTACGAAGTTAAGTGCCAAAACGTAGGGTGCAAAAACTTCAAACTGCGGAGCTACGTGTACCTTGGCATAGAGAAGGAGTTTGACTTCAGAACAGAAGCCCAAGGCTGCTTTTGCGAAAGTTGTTTCCAGGAAGTCAAGAACATAGTCAACATAGGGTTTTACAAGTGCAAGTGGTCTTACAAAGGGCAAACTGACTGTGGGAAACTAGACATAAGGCCTCCACAGCTTTCCCCAGATTACACCAGCATCTACGACCTCAAACTCAAAAAGTGGAAATGGCTTAAACTCTGGGCAACTTACTTTTCACAATCAGAAGCAGCAGAGCTCTCCAAAGGAGGCCTGGAACTCCCAGTGAAACGACTCCACGACAAAGAGACCTATAATCCTCAAAAGAAGCACAACTCAGTCCAAGTAAGCCCTTCCTCGGCAGAAGTTTCTGTGCAAACAGAGAAACTGGAGGACTTCCAAGAAGAACTCCAACAGATCAAAGAAGAAATCCGTATTAAGAGTTCTTTAGTTTACTACCTGAGAAAACACATCAAAGACCAGCAAAAAGAAATCCAAAAGTGGGAAAATAAATTAAGTTATAAAGTTAATTAAAATGGACCAGGCGGAAAGTTCCCTGGCGGTGGGAAGTGGTCAGGTTGTTGCGGCCAGTCAAAAGGGTTAGTTGGATCGTACCTTGCACCTGGTGGTCTTTGTCCGAAGTAAGGGTGGTTTGGTCCCATTAAGTTTCCTCCTGGGTACCCTCCTTGAGGGCCCATTTGAGGGATTCTCGGAGGTCCGTAAGGTTCTGGCACAAAAGGGTGGGCTGGAGGTGCTCTGCCTTGTCCTCTCCACTCTAAGTCCTCTGGAAGGTCGCCAGGTCTTCCCCAGTAAGGTTCTTGAGGAAATGCTCCTTGTCTGCCGGACTCAGGGTTTACGGGTATGCCTCCCCAAGGTCTAGGAACGTCTTCTTCAAGCAAGTTTTGCTTTCTGGGTTGTTTTCCGAACAGTTCTTCTTTGATCTTTTCTTCTTGATCTCTTTTTTCCATATTATTTACAGAATTTATTTACATTACTCTTTTTTGAAGTTTTCTTTGCACTGCATGTACTCGTCTACAATGTGTTGGCAGGATTGTGTGTCTTCATGACTAGTGTGTAAGCACTTTAAGTAGTCTTGGGAGTGCTTTATGCAAGCGTCTTCGGGTCTTTGAGGGTTGAGTTCTCTGACTTCCAAAACTTCTGCAGGACTCAAACCTCCTGCTAAGCTTTGGTTTTGGTGTTCTAGTTGTTGGATCCTTTTAGAAGCAACTCCTTTCTCTGGGTTGCCCAGTTTTGTGTTTTCAAAGGACCACTTTTCCAGCTCAGAATCCCTTTTCGACATTTTTTATTAATCCCTAAAACAACTAGCATGGAACACCCCACTAGGAGTTTTCACAAAGTCCTGGAGTCCAATTTTGTCACAACAACTAGAGCACTTAGTTTCTTCAGATATTTCTACGTAGTTTTTGGCCATTTCAAAGTACTCACAAATCATGTCCAGGAGTCTTTTTTCTTGCAGCCACTTTTTGACTTTGGTGTTTTTGGTGGTCTGTGTGAGTGAGTGGAAAGCATTGGACAAGTACTTGTAAATAGCCTCCATAGGAATCGACTTGGGAATGAGACTCATAGCTACTTGGTGGTCAATGACTTCTGGGTTGGCTTCGTTCAGGAACTCTGTGAGCAAGTTTAGTTTCCAGTCACTCAAAGGAGGTTTGCAAACTTTCATCAAAAATATACTTGACACTTCTGTGCTTTGTTTAAACAATACGTAGTTCTTGGCAACCTGGGGTTTTTTTTCTTCAAAAATGTAGTAGTGGATGATTTCTTCGTACTTCCCTAGCAAGTCCAAGACAATGCACCTTTCCCTTCTAAGGAAGTTGTTGGGGAAGTAACTAAGCACTTCTTCAGGGTCGTACTTTATGGGCTTTTTCCGAAGAAAGTCTACTAGGTCCGAAGGTTTCACGTTCCCGTTAAGGGTTTCTTGGACGTAGAGTTTAGCTAAGTAGTTGCTGTGCTCAAGGGGTGCCTTGGTTCTTTTTTCAAGGAACTTAATGACTAAACTAGGTCCTGAATACTTAAGCAGTGTAGGAATAAAAGTGTTGAGTATGTCTACTTCTTCAAGAATGGGCGGGTTGGACATAACTAGCTCTTCTGCCAACTGGGAACTTTCACACATCAGTTTTACTGTGTAACTAAGAAAGACTTCTATGTTGTTGTGCACTTTAGTAAGGTAGTCTCTCAGTTTCACCAACCAAGTTCGGGAGCCTTCCTCTGCAAAGCGCTCCAAGATAAGGTCCAGGGCAGGTTTGTAAACTTTCCTCGAAAAGAAAAGTTCCAACAAAATGTCATAGAGGCCCTCTGAAACCAGAACTTGCTGGCAATGGTACAGCGGAAGTGTGTTGTTGGGGTCCCTGACTAGGGGGAGTAGTTCATAGTGTTGAGTGGGGATTCTCAAAAGTCCCGAGAACAACCAAGTTTCTGCAAAAAGCTTCAAAGAGGGTTCTGCACTCATTCTGATAATGTGGAAAACTGGGATGAACTGCTTGATTATGCGAGTTTTGAGATTGTCGTCATAAACCAAAGGCTTGATTTGGGCAATGTATTTAAAGTGGGACTTGAGAATGGAGTAACTTTGGATTCTTTGGACTGCGTTTTGGAAGTGTTTGTGGCATTGCTGCTTGACGTAAGGAGGCACTTTCACAAGTCTTCTCAAAAGACTGCACATTCCCCAGTACTCTTGGCTTTTTCTCATATAGTGGGCAGCCCTTTGGTAGTCTCTTTCTTGGAAGAAGGTGTGCACTCCGTACTCAAAGTAAACTCTGCCTGTCATGCTTGAGTAAGTGTCTGAGCACAACTCCAGAGCTACTTGGAATTCTTTTTTGAGCAAAAAGTCTTCTATGATGTTGTCTAAAGAAGGCGAAGAAAACACGTAAAGGGAGTCCGAACTCGCAATAAAGAACCTATCGAAGGTCCTAGAGTGCACTTGTTGCAGTTCAGACACTGAGAAAGTGTGCAGGTTCTTTTGGTTGTAAGTTAAGTAAACGTGCACTTTGTCTTTTATAAAGGCCAAAACGAAACAAGGGTGCAGAAAAGCTACTTGCCAAGGAGCACTTGGGTAAGTGATTTGGGCGTACCGGGGGTACCTTTTAAACTCATAGTCTAGGAAAAAGGTTTTGTCTTCTACAGTGACACAGAGAAGCCCGAACTGCCTAATGTGCAAAACATCTGGAGCAGCTTGCTCAAGTCGTAAAAAACTCATGAGTCCGGGTTTTTTTAAGTCAAACAGTTCAAAGTGGTCGCCTTCGAACTTGATTACTCTCAAGTCGTACTTGCCTTGGAGCAGAACGCCTCTTCCGTTGACTAGAACTAGTTTGCGTGCTTCGCCTTGGTAGTCGAGTTCTATGACTGTGTTGAAAGTTTCTAAAGAAAAGATCACCACTTTGTGATGCAGAAGAACTGCTACGTCTTCTTGATCTACGTCGAAGTCCTTAATTCCTTTGTGAGGAAGGGTGTGTCTGAAGGAAAAGATACACTAAGTCCATGGTAGGCAAGGAGTAGACTTGGAAAGAGTTGGTGAGAACTAAAAGGTGGCCTTGAACTATTTTCATTTCTGGAGTTGAAGAACTGAAGTTCTGTGTGGAACTTACAGAGACTGACTGGAAGAGTTCGAACTCAGGGTAGGAGTAAATCCTAAGACTCCGGTTTGACGCAAAGGAAACCAAGCAGTGTGTGGAAGCTGCAAGTGACTTGCACTTGAGTTCTTTGCAGTTTACACTTGGAATTGCCATTTATTATGCTTTCTTATTGGGCTTTTTCGGAAGAAGCTGAAGGAGTAGTTAGTTGCAGTTAAACTGCGTTCTTTTTTAGTTTCAGTTGGTGTTTTGAAAGGACCCACAAAGAGCTTTGAGGAGTCCTTTAAGTTGCCTCTAACAAAACTTTCAAATCTGTTTTTTAACTTTAAAGAACGGCACCTCTTGACTGACTTAGGAGCTCCTTTTAAGATGTTTTTGCAGTCAGTGGGGAAGTCTATGACTTTGCCATAAGACTCAGAACGCTTTATAGGTTGTTTGTGAGCAAAGGGTTCATTGAAGTTTTCACTCAAAAGTTTAGGTGAAGGCAGGTGGATTTTCAAGTTGCTCTTGGTTGACCTACCAGCTGACTCGATGTTCCTTTCTCCCATCAACAAAGGGCAGAGCATTGCTCTTTTAGCACGTCTTTTCCTAGTGTTTTCTTTCTTTGCGTTCATTTACTTAACAAATTATGAACTGGAGTGGCAAAAAATCCGATGAAATCCAAAACATCTGCGTTGTCAAGGGGCTGTCTTCTCCAGAAGACCGCAAAGAAGTTTGGCCAATCCTTATGAGTCTAAACCCCAAAGACTTCAACTCTGCCTGGAAAGACAACAGCCTTGAGAACCAGCACAGTGACATCATTTCAAGGGACATCGAACGTTCACTCAACAACTTAGATGCTTGTGAAAGCTACTCAGAAACAGAAAGAGCCACTAAAAGGAAAGAACTTTCACAGGTAGTGAACGGAGTGTTTAAACACAACCCAAACCTTTACTACTTCCAGGGGTTCCACGATATTTGCTCGGTGTTTTACCTTGTGGGTGGCCAAGACTTTGCTTTCCACCTCAGTTCTAAGTGTGCTTTGAACTTTATAAGGGACTATATGCGCAAGACCTTCCAAGAAGGGGTGGAACAAGAAATGTTCCTGATTTACGAGGTACTTAAAGTCTCCGACACCAAGTTAGCCCAGAAACTAGAAGAGGTCCACAGGATGGGCGGGGAGTTAATGATGCCTATGTTTAGTTTATCTTGGGTGCTGACTTGGTTGTCTCACGACATGTACAAGCTCGAAGACATCTGCAGAGTGTTTGACTTTATTCTGGGCACCCATCCTCTTGCTCCAGTGTACATTTCGTCAGCTGTGATTTCCCAAAGAAGAGAGCAAGTACTCCAGAGTTCCGACATGTCTGAAGTGCACTTGGTTTTCAGAGAACACTTCGAAAGTTTAAATGTAGAAAAAACTCTCCAAAAGGCTTTTGCTTTAATGAACAAGTTGGACCCCAGCAAACTAGTTCTCATCAAGCAGTTCCCTCAAGAGTAAGGTTTATGCAGTTCGCCTTTGAAAGAAACTAAAGCTTTTAGCTCTCTTATGCAGTACAAAAAGTTCGAGTCATACTTGACTTGGGGATTCACAAGTGTTTTGGTAGCTACGGTGGCTTTCTCTACATACTTTATGGTGGACAGGGCTTAATTAATATGGACTCTAAGAAAGTACTTAGTTGGTTAGTGGTGTGGTTAGTTGGGTTCTTCGGAACAATTAAGTTGGGCATGGGGGAAGTATACACAATTACTTCTTTGATAGGGCTGATTTTTCTGAACTTGGGCGAAAGGAAAGGAGTGAGTGCCTATAGCATCTTCAACGAGAACTGCAAAGGACTCATGGGTTCGACCAATCCTAAATCCTTGATCACTCACGACACAAGCACTGTGCAAGAAGACTTAGTTGACCCTGAGTTTTTTGTGAAGAACCCTCGTCTGAGGAACAAACCTTGTCCGTGTGGGTCAGGACGCAAACACAAAAACTGCTGTTTGAGGTCCCCAGAAGAAGATTAATATTGTAATAATGGACATGCAGTTCTTTTTCCAGACTTACGATCAAAGCATCCAGGAAAGATACAACGAGTTAAAAGAAGACACTGACGAGGAACTTCCTCAGAAGAGAAAAAATTCTTACCAAAAACAACCTGATTCGCCTTCGGAAAGGTTTAAAAAAACCCTTCCTGGTGCTGTTATTTCTAAGTTAAGGGAAAAGGGGTCTATGACAGTTCTGGACCTAACAGAGTACCTAAACACTATTTACAGAAGCTTAAGAACAGCTTCGGGCAGCAAGTACCAGGGATTCGACATTTCTCGGTCTTTAAGGGGACTTTTGTCAATGGGGGTTTTTGAGTCTAAAGGGGGAATTTGGAGTCTTAAAGAACCAGAGTCAACTATCTACGAAAACAAAAAACTCGAAGAACTAAAAAACATTTCTCAAAAAAAGAAGAAAGACAAGAGTCTGCCTAGTTTGCTCAGACCCACTGCTAGGAAACTCGAACGACAAGCCTTTTTGCTAGAGAAGTTTTCTAAGCAGCTGAGGAAAGACAAAGACTACTCAAGAGCCTTGCAGTTGCCTTTCAATGTAAGAACTACTTAGAGGTTTTCAGGTACCGAAAACTTGGAAGAGCTGAGTCAGAAGTTCGGACCTTCTAAAGCTATTGGAATGCTCCAGGGGTACTACTTAGCTGGGCAGTACTGTAAGGTTTACTTAGTTAAGCAACTCAAAGCTGACAGAAAACTCCAGGACTACTATGACTTCAGACTGTACTGGGAAATCAAAGAAGCTTTTAAAAGACTAGACTACCTAGAAGAAAAAATCCAAGGTTCTTAGTAACTATTTTTGAACATGTTGTTGTTTCAAGTGGTTGATGAGTTCCAAACTTTTGCCAAACACCATAGAGCACCTTTTGCACCTAAAACCCATTTGGGCTTTGCGTTCTAGCGGGTGTGCACAGTTGTGTTGGTCGGAGTACCTGTGCTTCAGACAAAACTTTTGATGGCACCTGTTGCACTCCACACTGTTGCTTTGCTTAAGAGTAGTTTTGCATCTGGGAGCAGGGCACTTAGGCTTGGTAGAGGGTCTGCACTCTCCCGATTCAGAGTGTCTTGTCCAAGTCATGTTGGGGTCTTCTCCAGGGATAATGTCTACTCCACGACTGCAAACCGGGCAAGTAAACACTGTTTTCCCATTGGGAGCATTTAAACACTGATGCTCGCTGTAAGAACGGTGTTCTCGGCAGTAGGTGTTGCCACATGCATCACACACAAAAGGCAAAAAGTCTTGTTGTCTGCAAGTACCCACGTCGCACCTGGCTCCTAAGTTAACGAATTCCATTTTACAAGTATCTATACTAAAGAGAAGCAGAAGGCATGTTGAGTTCTTTGCACTGCCAAACTCCTTCGTGGAAACTGTGCACCCAGCGTTTGCTGTCGCTGTCAGGGGTAGGAAGGCTTTCAAAGGTTTTTCTGGTGTTGCCTACTGCGGACTTGTCCACGAACCTTGTGTGGTCTATTTTTGCAGGAAACACTTGAAGCACTCTGAAGAACTGAGAAACATCAGAAGGGTCCTGGGGTCTGTAGTGGTCTATGTCGTAAGACAAAGGCGAGGAAGAGTCTTCTTTGTAGGTGTCGGGAGGAACTGAGTGGTAGCCTAGTTTTTCCCTTTCGTTGAGTTTGTTCCACTCTGACTGGGCTTGGGAACCTTCCAAGAACTCAATGTGGGGTTCTGAGAACCGGAAGAACTCAGAAGTAAGGGGGAAGTGCCACATCAACTGGGAAGGAGACCCAGAAAGTTCTTTGAAAAGGTGACTGCGGGAGTCTAGGTAGAAGGTAAGTTTGTCTTCTGGAGAGAAGCCTCGGAACCTAAGAGGGTAGATTTGGGGACTTGCTTCTTGCAGAGTGGCAATGAAGACTACTAAAGACTGTTCAAGCATTCTGTTTGAGTTAAAAGAGTGTTTTAAAGAACCAATCCAGCTTGCTTTTTCCATTTATTTTACACTAAAGAAAGTCCAAGAAGCACTTGGTTGACTTAAAGCTGGTTGAGGAGTAGTCGTAGTAGAGGTTTCTGTTGAACTGTTTTATTTTAGGCTGGAACGTGCAGTCTTTGAGTTCTTTTTCTTCTTTTAACTTAGCTTGGGTTTCGACTTTGAGTTGTTTTTGCCTCTGTTTTTCCAGGTGCCTTTCGTAAATGTTGTTCCGGGGACTTGGAAGGGATTTGTTGGTGTTTTTGGTAGGTGGGGTTTCTTTTTGTTTTTTTCTGCCAAGAAAAACTGCTTTTTCCTCAGGAGTCAGTAACTTCAGCAGGTTCTCCATGGAGTCGTAGAACTCCTCGAAGTTAAGTGGTTCGTCTAGTTCCACAAGTTCCTCTAAAAAGGGCTTCATGAGTTCTTGGAGTTGGGGTTCCAAATTTGTACGGGCAATGTTCTTTCCAATAATTTGGTTCTCTTGGTTGGGGTTTAGGGCTTTGAACAAGTAAAGGAACCTCTGCACTTTGATCCTTTGCAGAATCCTTTCGCTTTTGGAGCTGGTTTGGTAGTATGACCTAGAGGAAGGTTCGCTTCTGATTACTTTTTTGTCCTTGAGGTTGTACAAGTAGTTGCCTATAGGGAGCTTTTTTCGGTTCCTGGCAGAAACAGGGGCTCTTCCCACAACTGGCCTGAAGAACTCCTGGCCGGTGTCTGGGTCTTGGAGTTCGTAGTATTTCTGTCTTTCGAACTGGAGGTTTTCTTGTAACTCCTTTTTGGAGTTGAGTAAGCGCTGGACAACGTCTTCTTGGTTGAGTCGTGGAGTCAGTGACTCGCAAATCTTGGGGTTGAAGGAGCAGTACTCCTTGTAACTAAGTGTAACTTACAATTCTTCAGCAATGTTTTCTTGTCTTGCTTTCTTGGACTTCGCTTCTTTGTACAAGTCGTTAAAAATGTCTTTTTTAGGTTTGTTTTTAAGGAGTTTTTTGCTGTTTGGGTTCACTTTAGGAGTAAACGTGCAGATTTGACTTTCAGCAGCCATTAGTTCGGCTTTCCAAAAGTTAGAGTACTCCTTTTTGGAGTCCCTCGAGGAGGATCCAGACCGTTTGACGATGTCACTAGAGTTGAGGTTGATTCTGGGTTTAAAAGTGAGTTGGCTGTCTTCTTCTTCTTGTCTTTTGAGTCTTTCTGTGAGTCTTTTTTGTTCGAGTTTTTCCTTCGAAAGTTTGCCTTTGTAATACAAGTGTTCTCCGTAGTTAGGACTTTGCTTCCTTGCTGACTGTTGACTTCTATAAGAGTGTTCTTCGCTTTTAGGCGTTTTGCTAGCTCTGCTGTGGAGTCTTTCAAATACAGGTGCAGAATGCTTGCTTTTAGCTATTTTTTCTGAGTTTTGGTCAATTTTAGGTTGGAACTTAGGTTCTTTGCGGAGTTTTTTGTCGAGTTCTTGGTTCCAGTGTTCCATATATTGTTGCTTAAAAGGTTTTGGAGGAGTTTGTTCTTGGATTAGTAGGTCGATGTTGTGTTCTATTTGTTGAGCAAGGGCTTCTTCGAGTTCTTGGTCTAGTTTGTGCTTGAGAGCGAACTTCCTGGCTAGTTCACTAGGTTCGTCTTCTTCGTGGACTGTGATGTCGTCTTTTTGGCCTTTGCCTACGTCAACAGTCATGACTAGGATTTCCCTGCCTTTGTTAGCTTTTTTCATTTGAATAAAGAATGTTAATATGAAAACTTACTTACTAAGGGCTTGTTTCCAAAGGTCTAAGGCTTCGTTTGGCTTTTCAGCTACGTCGTAACGGACTTCTTTGACTGGGTTTCCTTGAGAGTCCATTAACGACAGGTTGGGAATAGTTGTGACTTGGCACTTCTGGGCAAGGCTAGCTCTGATAGTTTCTTCTTCAAAAGGCACAGCTAGCCAAGGCATTTTTTCAAAGTACTTTTGGAAGTCTTCTTGGGTTCTGTCTGCACTCACTAGAATTATTTCGGCTGCTTTGTGCTGGGCATTGACTTTGTTGTAAAAGTCCATAAGTAAGGGCGTGAATTGTCTGCAAGGAGGACACCAACTGGCTGAGAAGTACAGAAGGACTAGGTTGCTTTCTAGGGAACTAGCACTGACCTCAGAAACTCCTTTGAGTAGTTTGGCTGAAAGCAAAGATTTCATTTTTAAATAAGTATGCAAAAACTAGTAGACAAAAGAAAAACAACACTGACTCCTCTGCAAAAAGTTTTAGTTACTAAAGACTCAATTAAGAAAAAACTTACTTCTCAAGAAGTAGCTGATAAACTCTACAACTCTGAAAAAGAAAGGTTTTACAAAAAACACTTCAGAAGAACTCAAAACAAGTCACTCGATATTGACTCTAACTTGCCTTGTCTCAAACAACAACATAAACAAAGCCAGTTCTACCACAACTCCATGAAAAACCGAAACAAGTCCAAAGGCATTCAAATCAGGAAAAACCTGAAAAACCGAATCCTAGAAGAAAAACTCAGAGAAACCCAACTCAAGTCCACTACTCCTCAACCCTTAATTCAGAAACACACTGTGAACCACAGCAAAAACAAGTCACACACTCCTGTTGTTTTCAAAACCTCAGACTTCGATTCCTGCTTAGATAACCCAAGAAAACGTAGTTACGGCGAAAAAGCCCTAGAAAAAATCAACGACATCATGAATGCTTGCGACATAGAAAGAAAAAACACCCTTGAAAAGGACCTTAACACCAAAATGCAACTAGAAAAAAAACTAGCAAGGGCTTACTCCAGAAGGCTGGAGTGGACTTCTGATTTCTTGAAAAGCAACGAAGACATGGAAGCAAACGTTGTGAAAAACCTGTTCCACTTCTACCAAGACTCTGATGACTTAATGGCTAACGAATACTTTAAGTACAAACAAGAGTGTCAAGAAGCAGAAAAAGACGTTAAGGCCTTTGTTAAACTTCTTCGGAAGAGAAAAAACATAATTATTTAATAACATGGAAACTCTAAGTGTAGTTTGTGGGTTGGTAGTAGTGTACAACTTAGTTAAGTTAGCTCGTAGGAAGTGTTTATCTAGAAAGTTCGGTCCAAAAGACACTGTGCTAATCACTGGAGGAGCCCAAGGAATAGGCTTCGAAATTGCAAAGGCTTACTCGGAACTCGGCTGCAAAGTAGTTATTTGGGACATTGACTCAAAGCAACTAAGCAAGGCTAAGCTCACTCTGCCCAACTCTTTGGCCTTTGTGTGTGATATTACGTGTACCCAGAGCATTGAGTCCGCTGTTAAAAAGACCCTTGAAAGCACGGACTGCATTTCTTTGCTCGTGAACAACGCAGCAATAGCAAACCACAAGTCTGCTCAACAACTCACTAACTGTGAACTTGAAAAACTATTCCAAACTAACTTGTTTGGCCACGTTAAAGTAACCAAAGAACTTATGCCACACATAAAGTACTTAGCAGTGGTTTCTTCAGTGTTGTCTTTTCATTCTGTGGCTTACGAAGCAGACTATTGTTCTTCTAAGAGTGCTTTGAGTAGTTACTTCAGCACTCTCAGACAAGAACTTAAGATTGCCAAGTCCGGCCCTAGAGTTACACTGGTTTACCCTTACCACACTTCCACTAGACTCTTCAGCAAAGTCGACACAGGCATTTGGAAGTACTTGTTTAAAACTTTAAACCCTAAAGATGTAGCAAACGCACTGGTCAAAGCAGTGTCAGAAGGCCAAGAAGAAGTGTTTGTTCCTAAGTACTCCAAATTTGTAATGTTTTCCTTGTTTTTTTTGCCTTCTTGGCTTAAGGACTGGGTTATAATTACTGTTTTTGGACAAAGACTTAAAACTTCCATTTAAACAAATAATTAAAAGTTACCATTTGTAAAGAAGTTGTTTCCGGATGTATTAAAGTTCAGAGGTGTCTTTGGAAGGTCAGGTTCAGTTTTTATTTCATTTCTTATTTCGTAAATGTCGTCGAAGTCAAGGAACTCGTCTTTATTGGACAAACTAGACGCACTGCTTACATTGAAAGTGTTCATAGGGTACTTGCTTCTAAGTAGTTCCATAAGTCTTAGGTTTACTCTATCTTGTTTTTCACTGTGCTTTTTAATCTGCTTTATTCTAGTTACTTCAGTTTCAAGTTTGTCTTGAGTTTTAACGTTGGGGTCTTTAGGGCACTCAACAGCACTGTGTCCAATGCTTCTACAAGCAGCACAAAACTCGACCTGGGTTTGGTTTTCGTCTTCGTCTTCTTCGTTGTCTTCGCGAGAAACGTGTTTAGAAGACTTACAACCTGCAGCGAATTCTGACTGTTTTCCACAGCACCAATAAATACTGCTTTCTCTGTTGAACTGCATTGAGTGGAACTTGCAGGACCAGTTGTAGTTAGATTCTTCTGAAAAGTACAGGTTGCAGTTAATGCACTTTTTCTTTTCGTCTTCATTCTTTTTTTTGTACTTTTTGAGTTGGGTTTTGAGTTGTCTGAGTTCTTCTAGGGTTTCTTTGTGTTTCTTAGAAACCAGTTCATAGTCTTGCTTGACTTGGTGGCACTCAGTAAAAGATTTTTTGAGTCTTTGGTTTAAGTCGTTGATTCTGAGTCTGCATTCTTTTTTGAATTGTTCAAACTTGGAGTCTAAGTTTTTGTAAATCTTTGAAAACTCTTCGTTGTCACTTTGGAACTCGTCTTTTTGTTTAAGCAAGTTAAAAACTTGAGTTTGGGAGTCAGTGAGTACTTCACTCAGAGCTTTGTAGTGGTCTACAACAGTGTGGATTTCGTTTATGAGCTTTTGGTCAGCGTAGTGTGAACCTACTAAGTTGTTGATGGCGAAGTAAAGTCCTTTGAGTTTGTCGCCCACAACATCGTTTTTCAAGCACAACAAAGAATTTTGGTACTTGAGTTTGGTTTTTCTGATCTCTAGTTCTTCTTTTTCCACTTTTTCGGTTTCTAGTTGCTTTTTGGTTCTTTCAAGTTCTTTTCTCACTTTTTTAAGGGTTTCTTCGTAGTTCTTGATTTGTCCTCCCCAAAAAGAATTCGACTGCTTGAGCTTAAATATTTCTCTTTGGAGGTTGATGTTTTCATAATTTAAGTTTTGGTTTTCAGCTTGCATGAGCAGGTAGTTGCTGTAGAGCTCTCGGTGCTCACTTTCAACAGAGTGTTTTTGTTGAGCGTTAGTTTTGTTTTCGTCTTCTTTTTGCTTCAATTTTGACGTTAACTCATCAACTGTGGCATTAAGTTCAGAAACTAACTGGAAGTTCCCTAGAAGGGTTCCTTCTTTAGGTTCAAGGTTAGAAGTGCCCTTGAATAAACCCAGAGTTTGGGGGTCAAGGGTTTTGGAGTTTTGCATGTCGTTCCTCATCATTGGAAGTAAGTAAAAAGACACTACTTCAGCTGCTTTCTTGGGATTTAAGTGTTCTTTTAACTGGGAGTTGTGTCTCTTCCTTACCCTTGTAAGAATTCTTCCGTCAGTTCGGTTAAAAGTATTGCAGGTGCTTCTTCCTGTGACTACTGGACTTTTTGACTTGCGAGAATTCAACTTAATAGATTTTGAAGGACTGGTAGAATTCCTGGGCAAGTTCAGTCGAGTGTTAGGAGTGCTGGACCTTCTTTTGTTGCTTCTGAGCATTTAATTAAATATGTTAATTTGAGCTAAGCTGATGCTTTATAAACTAGTGTAAAAATGTCTGGTTATAATTTTATTCATAAATGATGACTAAACTATCCCTAGTTGATGCGTGATAGCAAAAACAGGACATCTAAGTCTGACACCCTTTGAACAGCTTTACTTAGTTACCTGCAATTAAGAAGCCCGTATTCTTAAAGTTAACTAGTGGATATAATAAAGTAAATGGAAGGAGCCTCAGCATCAGGAGCCTCGATGACTGTGCCTACTCAAGTAGGATCACTCAGAAAGGGAGGACACGTCATCCTCAAAGAACATCCTTGCAAGATCGTCGAAATCAACACCGCCAAAGTAGGAAAGCACGGCTCTGCCAAATCCAAAATCACAGGAATTGACATCTTCACAGGCAGCAAGCACGAAGAAATCCACCCTACTGGCCACAACATCGACGTTCCCAATGTAGAGCGCAAAGACTATACTCTAGTGAACATTGAAGAAGACGGATTCCTTAGTCTAATGACTGAAGAAGGGGATACCAAGGAAGACCTGAAGTTGCCTGAGGACGAAGAAGGAAGAAAAATCAGAGAACTCTTTGAGAAAGACGCCACAGTCTCTGTGACTGTTATGAGTGCCATGGGACAAGAAAAAATTATCCAAGGTAAAGAAATATAAGCCTTTCATTCTTAAGTTAGTCGGAGTTACTCCATACTAGTCTTTCCAAGTATGGCTAGTTGTCCTTCAAGGTATAATGAATAGCGAGAAAATGGCAGAGGAGTCCAGGTCTTACCTGGCAAGGTTCTTGGTGGTCTTTAGGTGGTTTGGACTTCCACTAATTGTTGCTTACTTGATTTTTTGCTATATAGATATGATTGACCTGCCTCCTGAAATCCACTTTAGCTTTAAAGACCACGTGAAGAAAGCAGGGTACTCCTTTGAAGAGCACTACGTAGCTACTGAAGACGGGTACATACTTTCTCTGTACAGAATCCTCGGAAAGAAAAAACCCAGAAACTCTCCTGTTTTGCTGGTGCACGGACTAAGCAATTCAGCATACTCTTTTATACTGAACCAGTGCACCAAAGCTCCTGCTTTTGTTTTAGCAGACAACGGGTACGATGTGTGGCTAGCCAACTTAAGAGGCAACTTCTTAAGTCGAGGCCACAAGTGGATGAACGCTACTGTTGACGAAGCTTACTGGGACTTTACTTTTCAAGACATCATTTTGCACGACCTGCCGACTTTCATAAGTTTTATAAAAAACACCACAAAGGCGGAAAAGGTATCGGTGCTAGGACACAGTCAAGGAGCTGCAGCTGTGCTTTGGATGCTTGCTTACACACCTGAAATGAGCAAGCACGTGAACTTGGGTGTGCTGATAGCTACCCCAGGAGGGATAATTAACACCGAAAGTATCTACATTTGGCTACTAGCCAACCCAATTTACCACGAGTTGTGCAGACTGGCAGGAATCAACGTTATTTCTGACTGGTCAGATGACTTGTTTTTTGCGAAGTTCATTAATTCCTTTCCCAACTTTTCGAGTTTTTTGGCTTCGGACTTGTATGACATTGAACTCTCGGGAGAAACTATAGACCACTTAGGAATCTACGCACACAAAATGAGGGGAGGCACTAGTTTGAAGAACCTGTTGTTTTGGAAACAAGTAAAGGATAACTACCTAGTGCACCCCAAACTCTACGACTACGGAAAGGAAGGAAACTTAGAGGAATACGGAACTGAAGAACCCCCTGTAGTTAATTTCCAAAACATCAGAACAAATATTGCTGTGTTCAACGGCAAGTACGACAAAGCTGTTCCTGAAATCGACTCCCAGACTCTTAAGGAAAGCCTTAACCAAGAGTACTTGGTGCACTACAACGACAAGTACAACCAAGACCATGGAGGGTTTATTTTCGGGTGCGACCTTTCGTACTTCAAAGAAGTTCTTGAGTTGCTTGATAAGTATAAGTAAGTTATCAGAATAAATATGAATAGTCCACAAAAAGTCTTTTTACTCAAAGCACTAGCAAAGTGGGTTAGTTTCCTGCTTTGTTTCATGTTTGCTTTTAACTGGTATGTACAGTCAGTAGTTTTGCCCCAGGAAACTCTTTTGACTTTTGAAGAACAAACTACTCTTCACGGCTACTCTGTAGAAAAACATCACACAACTACCTCTGACGGCTATCTTTTGTCTCTGTTCAGAATCCCTTCCAAAGGACCTCCCGTTCTCTTGATACACGGACTTTCCAACTCAGCAAACTGCTTTATTTTAAACATCTGCGGAATTCCCCCAGCCTACATACTGGCTTCAGCTGGCTACGATGTTTGGCTGGGCAACTTAAGAGGAACTTACTTAAGCAGAAACCACACGTACCTTTCCTCAGACTCCCCTGAGTACTGGAACTACAATGTCAAAGAACTCATAGAATACGACTTGCCCCAGATGGTGCACTTTGTGAAACAGCAAACTGGTTACCCTAAAATAGCTATGCTAGGGCACAGCCAAGGGGCCATAGCAGTGCTAATGGCGCTTGCACGGCAACCCCACCTAAGTGAAGAAGTTAGTTTAGCAATAGCTATAGGAACTCCCGGAGGAGTCTCCACTACCAAGAGTTACTACATAAGGTTTTTGTTGTCGCCTTTGCTGCACAACTTTTGCTGGGTTACAAGCACTCAGGTTTTGTCAGACTGGTCGGACGACTTGTTTTTTGCTAAGTTTGTTTCAGCGTTTCCTAAGTTTTCGCACTGGATCATTCAGGACCTTTACGACATCAAAATAGTTGGAGGCGACCCTCTGCATTACGGGTACTACATGCACCGTTTAAGAGGAGGAGTTAACTTGCAGACTCTTCTGTACTGGAAGCAGTACTACAACAACAAGCTGCAGAACCCCAAACTCTACGACTTCGGGAAAGAAACTAACTTAGAAGTGTACGGAAGCACTGAACCGCCCACAGTCGACTTCAAAGACATACAAACTAAAGTGGCAATACTCAACGGCAAGTACGACAAAGCTGTGCCTAAAGAAGACTCTGAGCTTTTGAAAAAAAGCATCAACCCAAAGTACTTAGTGCACTACAACGATCAGTACGAAATAGACCACGGAGGATTTTTATTCGGCTGCAACATGAGTTACTTCCAAGACGTTTTGTATCTTTTGTCAAGTGTAAATAATTGTTAATATGGCAACAAAGAAAAAGATACGCAGAGTTCCCAAACAACGCGAAAAGAACCTCCAGGAAGAGTTTAACTGTCCTAACTGCAAAGGAGTAAAAACCCTAGAAGTTAAGTTTTTGAAAGAACACATAGGAGTGCTGTTGTGCCGGATGTGCAAAGTAACCTGGTCAACGCGCACCAACAGTCTGAGCCAACCCATTGACGTGTACTCTGAGTGGGTTGATGACTGCATTAAAAGGAAGAACGGATTCTTTAATTAAATGTACAGTTTCATATACTCAGAAATAGAGTGGGAGTCCCTGCTTCCAGTGTACTTTTCTATGAACTTGCCATCATTAAACAAAAGCATAGTTGGGTAACTTTTAATTGCCCACTCTGTTTTAGTTTTAGTGTTTTCCTGGGCGTTGATTTCCGCCAAAACTAAGTTTGTGCCGTTAAGGATTCTAGCAGCTTCTTCGTAAATAGGAGCGAGTCTTTTGCAGTGTCCACACCAAGGTACGTAAAACTTCACTAGTATCACTTTGTTGTTTAAAACAGCATCTTTGATTGTTTGGTCGTTTAGAACCAGCACGTTACTGGGCTGCGTACTTAACTGTGGCTCAGAGGTGTTATTCTGGACTAGCAACAAGACTAGCGTAAAAGCCCCTAGAACAGCTAGCCCCCAGTATATCTTGAATCTTTTATTTCTGATGTACACTAGAAGCTGGTAAATGTCCATTAATTTAGTTACTAAGAAGAAGTCAAGTAAATAATAAGAGGTTAATGTGTTTACCAGTCGTCCTCCTCATCGCCGAAAAGTCCCATCCCCCCTTCAAGAGCGTCTTCGTCTTCGTCTTCTTCTTTAGGGGCTCCTTCTTCAGCCTTTTCTTCAGCAGCAGCTCCTCCTGTAGCACCGCCACTTGAAACAGCTCCGCCGCCTACAGATTGGAGTTTTGGAAGGCCACCTTTAATCACTTCTTCGAGTTCTTTATCGTTGAGGTACTCGCAAAGACCTTTAGCTCGTGAGTCATCAAATTCGCCTCCTACTGCACTGATTATCTTTTCAAGGTCTGCTTTTGTGGGCTTTTGGTTTCCGCTCAACCAAGCTAAGGCATAAGCACAGAGGTATTTCATCTTTATAATCTCTGCCACAAATGAATATGGCTATATGCCTTTCCAGAGACAACTAGGGCTTACTCAAGAGTTATTTAACAAAAGTGTTAGTAAAATGGCAAAACTACTTAGTTCTTTTTTTCTTCGAAGTCTTCTTTTTCTTAGGTATGTTTTCAGCAATGCACTTTGAAGAATCAAAAGAGACGTCGTTGATTCTTGGGAGTTCTTTTTTGAAGTCGCATTTGGAGTCGTCTGTAGAGTCCTCGAAGTTCCTCACGTTCAAAGGCGACCTCCTTCTGCTTGAAAAGTTAACTTTGAAACTTTCGTCGAAAGTCCGGTTGGCTCTTGACAGGCTGGAACGGCACCTCAAAGTGTTTTTGTTCACAGCTGAAAAAGGAGACTTGGACTTTCTTTGGAAAATAGACAGGTCTGACTTCCTGGGACTCCTAGTTGAAAGTCTGACTTTGCGTGTGATTCTTTTCTGGGTTTTTGCAGTTTTGCACTCTGAGTTGTAGGTTTCTTTTACTTGCTTGAGAATGGAAGAGTTCTCTGGAAGGAAAGTCCTAGCTACTTCCAAGGCTTTTTTTAACCAAGCAAGGCTTTCAGAGTGGGTTTTCTCAGAAGCACAGTCTCTAAGGAGACTTTTGGTTTCAGTGCCTAAGGAGTAGTAAGACAAAACAAGCAAAACTACTTTTTCCAAAACGTTGTCTCTAGTGATTTCACTGTGGATTCCAACTTCTTCTTCGAGTTTTTCGAGTGAAATAGGTTCTAGTCTCAGCAGTTCACTGAAGCTGACCTGCCCCACCCAGTCTTCAGGGTCACTTACACTAAGCATCTCTTTAAAAGTGCTGCTTTTTTTACTGCAACTACTTAGACTTTCGCTGATTGCAAACTCAAGGATAGGTTTGACTTTCACTACAAGGTCGTGGTAGTGTTTGTAGTGGGGACTTTTGAGTAGGTTGTACTGGGGATTGCCAACTCTTCTTCTAAGTTTCCTAGAGTTAAAAAGTACTTTGTGGGTACTGAGGTGGTTCTCACAAAGTTTGTAGGTGCTTTGGAAGATACTCAAAGAGTAGTTCAGAGCTTGTTTGGCTTGGTCCAGAGCAGACTTGTGTCTGCCCATGATAGAGTAGATTTTTGAAAGTTGCAAGTGAACTTTGCAGAGGTACTTGCCACTCTTTACTTTTTCGCCAATGTCTCTGCACAAGGAGTCTCCGTTTTTAAATAAGTTAGAGTGGTTTTCAAGGGTTTGGGTTCTGTTTTGCACTGCAGCTTCTAAGTAGTAAGAAGCATTAGCAAGGTCATTTAAGTAAAAGTAACATACTCCAAGGTTATGCAGAGTTGCCAAAACGTAGTTGGGGTGGAGTGGGCCTCCTTGGTTCGTAAGTTCAGCAATTAGCTCTTCTCCATGAGTCAGGGCATTTATGGAGTTTTTGTAGTCGTCTGACTCGAAAAAGTTCTCGGCCAGTTGGAGGTACTCCTCTATCAAACCAGGGACTTCTCTTTCAGATATAACAGTCTCACTCTCTACATCCATATTATTTAACTTACTTTGAAATCACGTTCTTAAATAATGAATTCCCAGCAAAGTTTATCAGAACCACTTCTAGGAACTGAGCAAAAACCCAAGGACACTAGAGAAATAAACCTAGACGGAACTACAGTGCCCAGGAAGTTCACTCACAACGCAGTCACTAACACCAAGTATAACATCGTCACCTTTTTGCCCTTGGTTCTTTGGAACCAGTTCAAGTACTTCTTCAACTTTTTCTTTTTAGGAATAACTCTGTCACAACTAGTGCCTCAGCTCCAAGTGGGGTACTTGTTTACTTACTTAGCTCCTTTGGCTTTTGTTTTAACTATCACCATCATCAAAGAAGCCTACGATGACCTTTTGAGGATGCGCAGGGATAAAGAAGTCAACTCCCAAACCTACTCCAAAATCACTCGCAAAGGAACCCAAGACGTCCAAGCTGCCCAAATCAAAGTAGGCAACCTCGTCGAAATCAAAGCTAACCAACGCATTCCTGCAGACATGGTGTTGATGCACACCACTGAAGAGTCAGGCACAGTCTTTATAAGAACAGACCAACTCGACGGAGAAACTGACTGGAAACTCAGGAAAGCTGTGAACTTCACGCAACAACTCAGCTTGGCAGAACTAAGACAACTCCAAGCTAGAGTGACTGTAGAGCCTCCGCAACAAAACATTTACGGCTTCGAAGGGACTGCTGAAGTTGAAATGGGAACTGGAGTGATGAGTGAAGCCTTGACTTTGGAACACACTTTGTGGACAAGCACTGTTTTGGCTTCAGGAACTGCAGTGGGTTTGGTAGTTTACACAGGAAAAGACACCAGAAGTGCTAGGAACTCAAAAACACCTTCTCAGAAACTAGGAATCTGTGACCAAGAACTGAGCTTTTTGTCGTTTCTGTTGTTTTTGTTGATGGTGGTTTGGGCCTTTGCAATAACTGCTATGGCAGGACTGACTAGTAACTGGTACTTTTTGTTTTTGAAGTTTTTGTTGCTGTTGTCTTCAGTGATTCCTATAAGCTTAAGGGTGAACTTGGACATGGGCAAGTTGTGGTACTGCAACCTGATATCAAGGGACAAGTCGATCAAAAACACCATTGCTCGCAACTCAAACATTCCAGAGGAACTAGGCAGGATCCAGTACCTCATGACTGACAAAACAGGAACTTTGACTCAGAACGAAATGGTGTTTAAAAAAGCCAGTTTGAGTTTTGGGTGCTTTTCTGAAGGCGACTCAGAAGCTATGGAAGAGTTCAAGAAACTACTTGAAGAAAAAGTCCACTTGGGCAAAAAGGAAACTGCAGTCAAGAACCTAGTCACTGCTTTGGCTTTGTGCCACAACGTGACTCCAGTTACAGATGAAGTGGGCCAAAAGTCTTACCAAGCTAGTTCTCCAGATGAAGTTGCTCTTGTGAAGTTTGCAGAAAAAGTAGGTTTGGAACTGGTGGAGAGGAGACAAGACTACATGGTGCTGAAACTCCCTTCTGGAGAGTTTGACTACTACACTATCCACAACGTGTTTCCGTTTTCGTCAGAAACCAAAAGAATGGGGATTCTGGTTCAAAACAGAAAAACAGGCAAAGTGAGCTTTTTCTTGAAAGGAGCTGAAGACGTTATGCAGAGCAAAGTTTCCCAACAAGAAGCTGTGCGTCTGACTGAAGAGTGCGAAAACCTAGGAAGGGAAGGTCTGCGGACTTTGATTGTGGCCTACAAAGAACTTAGTTTGCAGGAGTTGGAAGTCTGGAAGAAAAAGCACGACTTGGCCAGCAAAAGTTTTGGAGAAAGAGAAAAAGAAGTCTCTAAAGTAGTCGAAAGTTTGGAAGAAAACCTCAGTTCTTTAGGAGTCACTGGCGTTGAAGACAAACTCCAACACGACGTTCCTCAAACTATAGAGAACATGAGGAATGCAGGCATGTCTGTGTGGATCCTCACTGGAGACAAAGTAGAAACTGCTGAGTGCATTGCTATAAGCACCAGACTCAAAACCAAGAACCAAAGGTTCTACGAGATCTGCAACGTAAGGGATCCTTTGGAACTCGAGGCTAAGTTCAAAGAGTACCCTGAACTCTCTGTTAAAAGTTTAGTATTGGTGATTGACGGAACTACTTTGCAGGTTGCTTTGAGTCAGTTCGAAAAGGAGTTTATAGAAGTGGCTTCTTTGGCCCCTGCAGTGGTGTGCTGCAGAGTAGCTCCTACTCAGAAGACCCAAATTGTGGAAGCACTTAAAAAGTACAAAAAAGAAAGAGTTTGCTCTGTAGGAGACGGAGGCAACGACGTAGGAATGATCCAAGCAGCACACATAGGAATAGGAATCGAGGGCAAAGAAGGCAAACAAGCTAGTTTGGCTGCTGACTTTTCTATCAGTGAGTTCAAGTCGCTCAATAGACTTATTTTGTGGCACGGAAGACTTTCTTATAAACGCACAGCCAAGCTGGGTCAGTTTGTGTTCCACAGAGGGTTGATTATTTCAGTGATCCAGTTTTGTTTCAGTTGTATGTTTTACTTCAGTCCGATTCCTCTTTACAACGGGTTTTTGATGCTGGGCTACACAACTATTTACACAATGATGCCAGTGTTTTCTTTGGTGCTGGACGAAGACGCAAGCATCAAAGCTGTTATGCAGTTTCCCAACCTGTACGCAAGCATCCAGAACGGCAAAGCCTTGAGTTGGTACTTGTTTTTGGTGTGGGTGTGGAAAAGCTTTTACCAGGGAGGAAGTATAATTGTTTTGTCGCTTTACTTGTTTCCAGACACTAACTTCGTCAACATAGTAGCTATTACCTTTACTGCGTTGATCTTCACAGAGCTCCTGAACGTAGTGACAGAAATAGACAACTTCCACTGGGGAATGGGGGTTTCGGAAGTAGTTACTATCATCATTTACACAACCAGTATGTTTGTGCAGAAGAACTACTTCGACTTGGAGTTTGTGTTTTCGTGGGACTTTGTATGGAGAGTAGCGGTGATTACAAGTGTGTCTTGGTTGCCCATCCACCTAATTAGAGTCACTATGGACAAACTGGACCCTGAAGACAGACAAAAGGTCTAATAATAAATGGCAAGAGATAACACTGCTGAAAGGTGCGTCTTCGTAGGCAACATTCCTTACGACGCCAAAGAAGAAGACCTTAAAACCTTTTTTGAAAAAGTAGGTCCTGTTGTGAGTTTCCGACTCATAAGGGACCGCGAAAGCAGCAAGCCTAAAGGCTACGGGTTTTGCGAGTTCTTTGAAAAGGAGTACGCAAGGTCTGCTATACGCAACATGAACGAAATTGAGTTTTCTGGAAGGAGTTTGAGAGTGGACTACTCTGAAAAACACAGAAGTGCTTTGCAGTTCCCCGAAGTTCCTAGACAACAAAACAGTGTGCAGGACGTGTTGTCCCGAGTCACTCCTCAGGAAGGCATGTACTTGCTGGGCTTGTTGCAGCAGTATGCTTACTACAACGAAGAAGAGCTTTACCAAGTACTGAAGGCAAAGCCTTACCTGTTGTTTGCGTTACTGAAGTTAATGCACCGCATGAACAACGAGTACACTGACTTCAAAGCTCCAAGGCCCCAAAGCAACATGCAGGAAGGACTGCTTCCTTTGCCTGCTGAAGACTTTATGTTTATGCCGCCTTATTATAATATGAGACCTTACTAAGTAATAGTAGCAGTAAATTACTTATGTATAACTAATTAACTCCTGGAAGAACTGGAGAGCTTGGCTCATCAGTGCTGAAGGAGTTATTCATTCCTAAAAACTTTTCGTCAAAAACTACAGGGTTTAGAATAGGACGTTTAGGGAGGGTGTAAGAAGGAGTTTGATGTACAGGGGAGTCCACAAAAGGTAAGTTGGGCATTGAGTGTCGGGAAAGGATTTGCGTGATTTCTTGGTCGATTTCAGCTGCTTCTTGAAGACTTAGGAAGAAAGGGTTGGTTTTTCGAGGCGGTAAACTCAGTCTTCTAGGCTGAGGGGAAAGTATTTTTGTTTGTTTTCGGTTTCTGTGAGCCTCTTCCATGTTATTATGATTAGCTTATTTACAGTTCGAAGTTTTGGGTTTTGATTGCTTTCATCATAGTTTGTTTATGAGTTGCAAGTAGTTTAGCGAACCTTTTTTCGAAGTCTTTGAGGAACTGGTTGACTTGACTTTTGGGGATTTTGGGGACAGCAGCTGTTTTGCTGCGTCTGAAGTCCCTTTGAAGAGGACGCTGGACTTCGGGGGTGAGTAGGTCTAGTTGTTCCTGGTCCTTCGCGACTAACTTAGCCATTCAAATTTAAATGTCAAAGCATTGAATTGCACCATCATTATAATTAAGAGGACGAAAATGCAGGAGGCCCAAAAAGAACTACGCTACCAAAGGATTCTCAGACAAATAAAGGAATCCAGACTCTGGAACGGGTACGTAAAGTACTACGCTTCCAAAACCTGGGGCACTACCAAACATTTCTTGTGGGTAGCAAGCACAGGAGCCATTGTGGTGTTGCTGCCTCTTGCACTCGAAGCTACAATTGAAGGGGAAATGCAAGCCCAACATATCTCAAGTCAACTCGGAAGTGCAGGAGTCAACCCCGATATCCAGTACAGGTCTTATTAATGTTAGATAAGTTTTAACTGTGATGAACCGAAGCTTCTCCCAGAAGGTTGCCTAGAGTGTGCATGATTAAGTTTTGCCTGACTTCTTTGTGGGGCTTGTTAGTTTCCCAAGGAATCTGAAGCACCCCCACCAAGTCACTTTGATGCAGCAGCGGAATGAAACATATCGGCAAAGTAGTTTCTAGGTCGCATATTGAGTTGTAGCGTGAGTCGTTGTAGGGGTCTTTTATGTACTCTGAGATCCGACTGCGTATAACATGTCCAGTAATTCCTGTGTAGTAGTTCAAAACGGTGTCTTTCTCTTCAAAAATAAGAATCTTCTGGTCTTTAAGAAGGCAGATCCTAGCAGTGGCTGTGTTGAAGATCTGAGTCATGTAGCTTTGGGCAGTAAGCACTACTTCTTTCAAACTAGCTGCACTCAAAGTGGCTATGGAACAACTAAGGAGTTCCTCAAGCATTCTGTTGATTGTAAACACTGAGTAGGTAGAAAGGTTCTTGCCAGTTAGAGAAGCTATTGCAGGTAAGATGAGTTCACACAAGTACTCGTCGTCGTGAGTGAACTTTCCTGTACAGCTGTTGGTGACTTGAATCACTCCAAGTATGTTTTGGGAGTCCTGACTCAGCACAGGGTAAGCCATTAAGGAACTGACTTTGAAGTCGAGTCCTAAGTCCAGACACTTTTCTTGGGCCTGCTCGGGTGAGTTGAGTACTAGTTTTTCGTTCCACAAAAACATTGAGTTGAAAAAGCTTTCTTGGTAGGAAAAACGAGTTTCTTTTGAGTACCTGTTGAGAGTCCAAAAGGTTTGGGTGTTTTCGTCGTACACCCAGTAAAAGCAGTTTTCAGCGTTGACTAAAACAGGGACTTCAGCGTTGACTTTGGAAATCAAAGACTCTAAGTTGGTGCAAGAAGTTATTCTGCCTAAGATGCTTCTTAAAAGCGAAGTGTTGTCTACGAAATCGTTCATCTGCATAACCTTGTTGATGAAAGGTTTTAAGAGTTCTTGGTTTTCTGAGTCGAGTGCTTTGCAGCCCCTTTCTAAAATAGCACAGATAAAGTTTTTTTGGGGGTTTTCTAAGTTCTGGATTCTGAACTGGAGTGACCTAGGTTGGTTGATTTCTCGGTGGAGGAGTTCTGCTTGGTAGTCGTCAATGGCTTCCATAACGTCTTGTCTGCCGGCCACGTTAAGTTTGGTGTTGAGTCTGGTTATTTTTTTGTTGAGTCGGAGAATGCAGTCTTTGAGGTCTTCTTTTTGTTTTTTGCTGAGTGGACTTTACAGTTCTGAGATTTCTTTGCGGTAGTCTTGGGCGTCTCTGAGGAGCACAGTAATGGAAGCTTTGAGTTTGCTAAGTGGGCTTTGGGAATCAGAGTTGTCGCAGTTAGACATGATCCAGAGTCCTTCTTCGAGGGTTTGGATTTTAAGCGTGATTTCTAGCTAGGACTTACGGGAAAACCTTTGTCTTTCGGTCATTATGGTTTTTTGGAGGCGGGTGTTTTCTTCTTCGAGTTTCTTGACTTTGTCTTTGAGTTCTTTAAGTTCTTTTTCGTTTTGGGTGCATCTTTTATGGATCGCTTGGTACTTGTTTTTGACTGAAGCTAGTTGCATGTTTTTGGAGACTAGTTCGCGGTTTTTGATGCCTAGTTCTATTTCGATGTGCGAGGAGTAGGCGCACTTGTCAGCCATTAGTAGGATGTCGTGCTTGAGTTCTTTAGAGTTCTTTTCAGATATTTTGGACTTTTCAACTGAGTATACTACGCTCTCCAGTTCTTGGATCTTTGTGAGCAACTTAGCAAAGGAGTCTCTTTCTTTGTGTATAAGTGCAACTAGCACTTTCTTCATCTCTGAAACTTCCATTTGCTCAACTGAACTGCTGAGCAAAAACTCAGGTGTGTAAGTTTTCGGCACAACGTAATTTTTGGTGAGTATGTTAGTGTGTGCCCGGTACTCTTTGTGGGAGTAGTTGTGCTTTTGGCGATGAGTCTGTTGGGCAAGGGCTTCTTTACTCGTTGCAGGTCTTTGTTTTTCGAACTCAGGAAGGTTTATGGAGTGCTGGGTGCTTTTGAAGGTTTTTCTGGAGGTTTTGGCCTTCCTGAGAGGTCGCGAACTTAGTAAAGCAGATCCTTCGCTGGTCGAGTGGAATAAATTACTCATCTTAAGGATTTATTAGGTAAATGGAGCCATCCGCCGACACCTGTTTTCGTAGTCCACTAGAAACTGAGACTTGGTTTGGATTTTTTGTGAGTCGAGTTGTTCAGCTTGTTCTTCTAAGAAGTTGGTTCGGTTTGTGACGCTCTGCCGTGTTTGTTGTAAGTAGTTTATTTTGGCTTGTGAGAGTTGGGCTTTTTTGGCTTTGTCTTCGTTAGCAATGTTTATGGGTTGACTGCGTTTGGCGTTGAGTCTGTCAGAGTCGCTGAGGAACATTCCTGAGGACTGAGGAGGGACTACGTTTAAAAAGGTGTTTTGGTGGGGGGGTTTAGCTCCAAAACGAGTAGAGGGTTTAAGGTTCAAGGAAGTGTCTTGGGGTTTGAACTGCTCCTTGATTTGGTTGTGAGCTTGGTCTAGGTTGTTGGTTCTTGACTGGTAAGTTTGCAAGAACTTAGTGGAGGGCTGGGAAACGTTTAAGTACTTGTTTTGGTCATCTTGGAGTTGTTCACAGTTGACTGCAAAGATGTTAGGTTGTACGTGCCTGGAAAACTCAGAATAGTCAACGTAGCCGTTTTTGTTTTCGTCTAAGAAAGCCATGAGGTCTTCAACTTGGTCTGCTGAGTGGACGATTTGGTGGAGTTCGAGACCTTTTGAAATGTCTTCTTTAGTTAAGTAGCCGTCTGCGTCTTTGTCGAAGCTTTTGAAAACAGTTAAGCTGTTTTGTTTGCCCTGGACAAACATTTTTTCTTCAATGTCTTTTAAAAGAGCTTTGAGTTGGCCTAGGTGTTCAGAGTTCAAGTCTTGGGTTTCCCTCACAGGAGGAATGGCTCGTTTTCTTTCGTGGAGGGCTGCAGCTGCTCTGTTGTCTTCTAAAAAGATGTGTTCAACTACTTCGTCTGTAGGAGTTAGGGTGTCTTTGTTGTAGATGTAAGAAGACAGGAACCCCTCCAGTTCTTTTTTGCTGAGTTTGACTGTGTTTTGTTGTTGGACTTTTTCCAGCACAAAGTCTTTTAGTTGGTTCATGGAGATTTTGTTTCCACTCAGTTCTTGAAGTTCAGCTTGAAGTTGGGTTTTGTCTGAAAAGTTCTCTCGGAGGAACTGCCTGACTTTGCGTGCGCGCAAAAATATGTTTTCGAGTTGGTTTACAGGAACTTTTTGTCTGTCAAGTACGTCTAGCTTTTGGTAGTAAGAGTAACTTGTCTGGGAACTTTGAGTTAGTTCTTCAAGTTGGGGTGTTTCTTGGTGTTCGCTTTGGTGTTCACTGGGGAGTTGTTCGACTTCGAGTCTGATGGCGTTGAAACTGTCGAAGTTCTTAAGTTTTTCAACAGCTTCTTGGTAATTGATTCCTTCGCGATCTCCTCCAAGTTCTTCATAAAGGGTTTTGTAGTTCTTTTCAGTGCACAAAAAAGGCGGCAAGTCCATGTTGTTGAGTATATCTGTGAACTGTTCAAACTTCACTTTGCGTTTTCTGTGTTTGTCTAGTTTTAAGAACTGAGGCCCGAATCCCCGGATGTTTTCTTGCAGAAATATCTTAAGTTCGTTTTGGATCTTTTGAGTGTGGTTGTGCACTGCAGAGTCGTGATTCTTGATGATTTCAGTGTCTGAGCCGCCTTCGTCTTTGAGTTTAGACAAGTCTACGTTTAGTTTGTCGCTTTCGTCAAATATAAGGTTCATGAATTCTCCCATGTCAAGGACTCCTGAGTTGTTTTTGTCAGCACTTGCCACCAGCACTCTAGCTTCGTTGAGGTTCACAGAAATTCCTAGTAAGTTCATCATCCTGTGGACTTCTGTTGCACTTAAAACTCCTAAACTGTTTTCGTCCCACTGGTTGAATATCTTTCGGAAGTCAGTTCGGTTAGCGTACCTGCGGCGGATAGCTCTGCGCACGTCAGCGACTTTGGCTAAGTTGACTTTGCCTTCCAGAGTTTCCTTTTGTGCCATGTGGACTAACTGGGTTTCTTGAGTGGCCTTTTTGTGCTCGACTTCTTTGGTAGTTTGGTTTCTTTGAGCTTCTTTGGTTTTTTGTCTTTGTTGAGTAGCGAGTTCTAAAGATTTAACTTTTTCATGGGCGTTATGGAGGTAAGGTTCGTTATCGCCTCCAGTAAAGAAGTTGTGGCCTTCTAGGGCAGAGTGTCTGTGTTCTTGAAGAGTAGCTTGGGGTTTGGGTTTTTTCTTGGAGGTTTTGTAGAACTCTTGCTGGGTCTTGATGGGGTCAGTTCTTTGAGAAGGCACTTCTTTGACTCTGGGAACTCCAAGTTTGGCTTCGTGGTAAGGATAAGAACTTTCGTGTAGGGGAAGTCTTTTCTTCCTTTCTGGTTTGGTTTCAGGCGCTGTTCGCGTGTCTGCGTTGGTTCTGCCCGTCCCAGTAGTTCGGGTTTTCCTTAGGACCATTTTGATTTATGAACACATAATAAATGTGGCGTGGCTTGAGAAGGTGCTTTTCAGTGGTTAAAGGCGAAGAGACAAGCTTCAACGAACTCTTGGGCAAAGAACTAGGCCAAGGAGTGGAGGAGTACTCCAAAGCTCTTGAGTTTGTTAAAGAAAACCAGTATTTCAGTGCTGAAACAGAGTTCAGGAAGTGCTTAGAAATCCTAGAAAGCAACAAACTCTACGGAGAGCCCTCTTACAACTTCATTCTGCTCCGTTTGGCACTCATGCTGCGTGCACAAAACAAACTTACTCAGACTGAAAAAATCATGGAAGAAATCGTAAGTAACTACAAAGCCAGGGAAAAGCAGTACCCGGAACAACTTTGCAGTTCTTACGAAAACCTTCTTAAGCAGTACTTAGTGACTAGCGTAGACAAAGCCATTATGCTAGGGCACTTTTTGATGCGTGAAGAAAACTGGAAAATCCTCCAACGCCACACTCAAAAGGACGTTAAGTTCTTGCTGGGCACAGCTTACGCCTTGAGAGGAGACACTCTTTCAGAGGCCAAAGAGTACTTTACAGAGTGCCTGAAAATGAACCCTGGACCCAACACTTGTTTTGTGCTGCACAACTTAGCCTGCACGCAGTGGTGGCACGTTCTTAAGTACAAAAACTCAGACCCTAACGCCTTAGGAGAAGAAACTGAAGAGTTCAGACAAGCAACTGTTGACTTTTCAGAAGCCATTCCGAACCTCCAGAAAGCTATCCAACTCTTTGAAGACAAAAACGAACTGTACACTCCTAACCTGGGCAACTTAGACCTGAAAAACAAACTCAGCGGCCTGTCTATAACCAACATAGCTGAAATTCACTTTCAAAGCGCAAACTTAGAGGTATCTTAAAGTTAGACTTAGGAAGCACTCAAGTGGCTGAAGTGTGCGTTGGAGTTTTACGAACACCTAGACAAACCCAACATCGGTAGGACACTAGCTTTAGTAGGGATCTTTTTGAAAGCCCAAGGAGAACACCAACAAGCTGAAGGCCTTTTCAAAAACGCACTTAGCATTTTGAAAGGGGTAAGTTTTACATAGAGAAGTGACTACAACGAAGTACTTGTCAACGAAGTTTACGGAAGCACTTTGAAGTCTTTAGGCAGGGAAGAAGAAGCCCAAGAAAAGCTCCAAAGAGCCAAGGATCTTGCAGAGAGTTTGCCTTACTGGGCCGAAAGGGCTGTACACTTGCATGTTCCTGCGTGGCACCTCTAATAAATGGAACTTAGAGAAAAGTTGTTTCCAGTTGAAGAGCTGATTTGGGCAGTAGGTTTGGGGTTTTTAAGTTTGTTTGTTGGAGTTTTGGGGTTCCTAAAGATGGAAGACACTAGTCAGCCATTGCAAGGGTTGCCATTTTGGATAATAGCAGGGCTATTGTGCATACCTACTTGTTTTGCCATTTTAAGCTTTTGCAAGGCTTTGAAAAACTTTAATTAAGTTACTTTTCGAGAATGTAAGAATGGGTTGTTTGGATGCTTTGCAAGAACTCAGGCAAGGTGTCTGAGTGGGTGGAGGAGTAGAAACTAACAGCTTCTAGTATTTCTTGGCTTTCTTCAGGTTGGGTTTCTTCTTTAGTGCTGAACAGCAGTCTGCCTAGGTCTAATAATTTCTTAAGTATACTTAAAGGGTAGAGTTCCATCATTAACTTGTAAATGAAGACTTACAAACCAACTTACTACTTAGAAAACAAGGAAAGGTCTCCAAAGACTAAAAAGAACTACCTTCTCGGCTCTCAGTCTTATAAGAACTACTTAAGGGCCCAACAATTCCCTAGAAGTTTAAGACTTAAGTCATCGCACCAAAAACTACCTGAAAAAACCTCTCTCAGGAAAGTAGCAACTCTTAGTTGCAAAAACTTAGAATTCGACGAAGGAGTGATTGTGCAGCCTGTCCCAGTAATTACTCCTAAGTCCCCAAACTTGTCCCCAAGTAAAAAAGACTTCAATGCCCTTTTTAAACAAAAAAAACCCAAGGCAAAAAGTTTAGTTCCTGCACACCTCGAAAAAATCCCCTTTAATTCTTCTTACTCAGAGTCCAACTCTGGAATAGAAGTCATACAAGACATACTGAACTTGATTCCTGAACCTCCCAAACAACCAAGTGCCAAAAAAACCAAGCGTTACTTCAGTTCTTCAACCAAAAATTTAGCTTTCCTAAGAAACTAAGTTACTTACTAAAACGAACTTATAATAATATGGCAGCAAGGTTCGGCTGGACTCAACTCATGAACTGGGAACACCAAGCCGTCAAAAGCAGAGTTCCTCAAAACGTAAAAGGACTTTACCTCAAGTCCCAAGTCCCCAACAACAGGTTTTGGTGGAGAAGAGCTTCAAGCTGGGAAAGGAACGGAGAACGAACTGTACTGAACCACATCTGGGTCATCAGGTTTGGGTTCTTTATTTGGTTCAGCTGCATGACTTACCAAATGTGGAGGCCTTGGATCTGGGGCTACACTGAACTCATGGAACATCACCACTACAACTTTGACAACATCGTTTACGACAAACTTTCTACCAGAAACATCCCTTACCACTACCCAGTGGGAATGCCTTAAACTCTTAACTAAGAACTAACCATAAATGATTTTGTGCTTGCTACTTCAGTTAGCCTATGGAGACCCCTCAGCTTCACTAGTTCAGCCTGTTCCTCGTGAAAACACACCAAGTGGTTTGATGTCCCACCCTCCTTGTTCCAACATTCCTAAAGGCAAGTCTCATATGCTTGCAGAGCCGGGCTCTTTAGTGCCCATTACCTGGGTAGTGCACTCTGAGTCGCCCAAAGCAAACTGCTCTTTCAGAATAGCTTACTCAGACTTTTCGAACTTCCACACAATCTGGCCTACAGACAAGTCTGCCGACGAAAGGGGGTTTTTTGCCTGCACTCGGACTCCCAATTCGACAGAGCACAAGGTGTTTGAATTCCCAGAGATGATTTGCGACCTCTGCACTCTTCAGTGGGTCTGGGAAACCCAAGAAGGCACAGTTTACCAGTGCAGCGACTTAGAGATTTCGGGGAGGCTTGAGAGTCCTTGTTTCGAAAAGTGCCAAAACGGAGGAGTGTGCACAGACAACCAGTGCTTGTGCCCCAAAGGCTACTACGGAGAGTACTGCGAAAAGCAAGTAGAGGAAGAAGAACACGTTCACTTCTTCACAGTGTTTATGGTGCTGGTGGTGTTGCTAGTAGTAACTGGACTCTTAGGCTTTTTAGTTTACTACCAAGCACAGCACTGGCAGATTCCTCGGACTGAAGAGTTGTTTTTGAAAAGGTACATGCCTTGGTGCTTGGCAAACAGAGACCCTTCAGTAGCACGCATTGACCAGAACCAAGAAGTGTCTTCAGAGCGCAGGTACTGGCAAAACGTAGAAGGAGGCGAACACGCAAGGGTTTAGTACTGTCATAGTTAAAAGTTATTATTTTCCCTTTGCTTTTCCCAAGCTTGTTTCTTCCTAGACCTTCTGTCAATGTGCTGTTTTTCCTTCTCTTGTTGTGACGCAGAAAAGTGGTTCTCAACCATCTGCCCTGAAATAAACCGAGCACACCCCCTTCGGAAGTCTGTGTAAAGCCGGCGGTGGTGGTACTCGCATTTGTTAAGCACTCGGAAGACTTTCAAGGCTTCGCTGAAAGAGTTAAGTGCTAAGAACACGTAACTAGCGTCACTTACATAGTGCTGGAACTCACTTTCAACTGAAAAACTGATGTTTTTGAGACCAGCTTCAGCAATGGTGTTGTTGAGCCAGTTGGTGAAGTGGTTGGGGTCTAGGTTCCAGGGCAGGTTCCAGATACGAAGTGTTTTTTTAGCGTCAGCGTCTTCTGTTACCAACAAAGCCTTTTCCATTTCGAGGCCAAAGAGTCTGTAGTGGGAAGTAGTAGCAAGTTGCTTTTTTGAGTAGTCTTTGAACTCCACGAACCCGTAAGCCCTGTTAGAAGGAGGGACTCTAGAGGTGATTTTGATCATGTCTTTTATGCGTTGTGTGTCTCTTTCGATTTCAGAGGAGTGAGTGGAGAGTCCTGTAAGTGCTTCGTCAGGTTTCCCAGGAGCTTGCATTAAGTAAGAGTGCTTGCTGGACTCTGCTAAGTTGGCAAGTTGTTCTACGTCTACTTTGGAACTTGAAATTTCAAGTTTTAGTTTAGAAAGTTCAGATTCGATTTCGTTTTCTTCAGAGTCAGTTTTGGGTTCGTTGTGGAAAATAGTTATGGTTTTGATGCCAGTAATTCCAGCTTTTTCAAGAGTTTCTCGAACTTTGTCCTTTTCAAGCAGTTCGTCTTTTCCAAGGTCTACTTGAATGTAAACCCAGTTGGACTTACTTGCGGTTTCTGTGGGGTCTTGTTTAAAGGCCATTATTCTGTCTAGGGTTGGTTTTCCTACTCGCAAAGCGTTTTTTTTCCGAATGAGCTCTGACAAGCTTCTGGGGTTTTTGCTGGTCTTTTGGACGTCTGTGTTGTACCCTCGGTCTGTGACAAGTCCGTCTACGTTGGGTAAATCGGATTCGTTGCTAATGTACTCAGGTTCAAGGGTTTCAATGTTGATTTCGATAAAGGGAGGAGCTGAGTCGTTGGAAGAGTAGTCGTCAAAAAGCTTGTTGTCGTCTGGAATGAGCCCTGAATAGTACTTGAATCTGTGAGCGTTTCTTTGTTCGCAGTCAAAACTTTCCTCGTTGATGAGTTTGGGAATCCTTTCCCTTGTGAGTTGCCTTAAGTCACAGAATGTGAAGAGGTACAACAAGTGGTGGTCCTGTTTGAAAGTTTTAAAACAGGCTTTTAGGTAAGTTCTGTAGTGTGAGGAGTAGTGGAGCTTGGGAATGGCCAACTCGTGCTTTCCAATGAAAGTTTGGAATGCGTCACTTCCCAGCCTGTTCACGAATTCCATACAGAAGTTCTGGATTGAGTTCAGTGAAGAGTAACCTAGAGTGGACCTGATCAGTCGTTGAGTCATTACTTCTAGGTCTTCAGTGTTGAGTTCTGGGTTACTTTTGCGCTTCACTACTTTAACATCCTTGTGCAGCCATTGTATGTTCTTGGGAATTTGTATTTGCTTTTGGAGTTTTTTAGGGTTAGCGACGGGGTTTCTTAACTCTGACACGAAAGTTCTGGAACCTAAGGGCAAGAGTTTCTTTACTTGTTTAAGCATTTTTAACCAGATTATAGTTACTAAACAAAGTGATGGACTTAAGATTCTCAAATACTCCCAAAGTTAAAACTAACTTCAAAGTCGAAATCAAAAATACAACTAAGGAGACTTCACATTTAACCCCTAGAGTGTTCAATTTTGACGAAAACCGCACTTCGCTTTCCCAGAGCAGCATAAGGCCAGGCTACCGGTACCTAACTTCCAACTCGCCGCAAGTAATGTAAGCCACATTTAGAATTGGAAAAGCACGCAAAGACCTCATGAAGTTCCAAGACCTGCCAGGCCCAGGCACCTACACTGTAGACTTAAAGTCAACTATCAGAGGAAAGTTCTCTACTTCTCCAAGACAACTCTACCAAATCACAGAAAGCCCAGGGCCAGGGCAGTACGAAGCTAGGCCTCTGCGCAGGTCCAGAATCTTGATTAAGCGCAAACCTACTGCAACAGCTAAACTGAAACCAAGAACCTTCAAACCCGTGAATCTGACTATTCAGGGCATACCCCAGTGCAAAAGACCTAAAAATAAACTTTATATAGGTGACCACGTTATAAAAAATTAAGGAAATTCCCAAACACTAATCCTATCATAAGTCCCAACAAACACAAAAACAACCAGTTGCTTAAACTTGCCAAGAACCTTAAGTTCGTAGTTGGAGGCACTGTTTTGTACCCTAGAACCTTGTCTAAAACGTAAGCTAGTTGCTTGCTCAGCTGCAGCAGCACCCAAACCTCATCAGCTCTGCAGGGTTTTTCCCAAACGTTAAGAAGCGACTTCAAAGAAGCTGGGCGCCGCATAAGTACTCCGTGCTTGGGAACTTCCTCTCTAACTTGAGTGATCCCCATGAGTCTTGAAAAGTTCTTTTTTATAATGTAAGCTTCTCTGCACTTCGTGCTTAGGCACTTGAATATAAGGTTCTCAACTATACTTTTCAACTGAGAACTGTTGAACGGGCACAAAGCTTGTCTGGGTATTCTGTGGGCACTAACCACGGTTTCTATTTGTGGGGGAAGTGGACCTCGTTCGCTCAAGTCAGTCAAACTAGCTAAACTTAGGTGCTTGTTGATTATAAAGCCTTCGTTGTCCACTAAGTAGAGTTCTGACAAGTCGCACAGAAGCTGTAAGTCGCCTGACCTAAACACTAGTTCAGAACACATAAGTCTAAGCATGTATTCAAAGATCTCTGTGTAAAACAACAGGTTCTCGTATATATAGTCTTCCCAAAAGGTTTCAAATCCAGTGAACTCTTGGTAACTTTGAGGCTCTTCTCGAGTAGAAATAAAGTCAAAGCACAAAAACTCCTCCATAAAACTACTGAGTTTCCAAGGAGTTAAGTACTTAGCCCAAACCCCTACCAAAAAGCTAGGGTAGCAGTCCCCCTCTCTCCACTTCAAACTGCAGTTTTTAAAGAACCAGTACAGGTGTTCTTTTAAACTAAACAAAAATGAATCAAACTGGATTGCTTGGATTCTGTGGGTAGCAGGCAGAAGCATTTCAGGTTTCTGAAGTATGTAAATCAGTGTGTGGAGTAACTCGCACTGGACTTTGTTAGGCATTTTGGGAGGAGTGTCGAGTTCTACCCAGTCTTTCAAGAGGTACTCAGTGCTTACTTCCAACAAGTTGTTTAAAGAAGCTTCTCCTAAGACTTGGAGCATTTTTCCGTACAAAATCAAAAAGGGGTTGGAGTAGAGGTCGTCTAGGAACGTGTCAGCTTCACTCCAGCTTCTCTGTTGTTTGTTCAAAGCTTCGTGCATGAGTCTGCACAAGTAGTAGTTCCTAGTAGACAGCATAACAACTTCTTGGTCGTACATTACTTCTGAAAACATACCAGGAACAGACTGCCAGGTGCGTCTTTTGAAAGAGTTCTGCAAGTACTGAGGAAGGAACTTGAAAGGAAGGGGATGCTGGTACTTATTGGCTTGCTCACTCCACAAAGCTGAAAACAAGTTAGGTTCTTCTGAAGGCAAAAGCAAGGTGATGACTTCGTATATAACTTTGGTGTCTGAACTAAAAGCCCAGGACCCCAGGATGGTGTCCAGAAGGTCTCCTAGTTTCAAGTAGATCTCGTTAAGTTTTTCTAAGTTGAGTTCGATGTGTTTGGACCTGACCCAGTGGTTAAGTTGTTTGGCATGTTCTAGTTCCTCAGACATTATTTAAATTACATACTGAATTAGTTCATGGGTTTTTGGAGCAGTTCCAGTATTGTGTTTAGTTTTTGGTTGACTTCTTTGGAGTTCTCTTGGATTTTGTTTTTGATAACTTGGGTGTCGTTGTACAGCTTCCTGACTCTGCTTTCCCACTCCTCCCCACCTGCTTCGCCTGTGTACTCTTGAATGAAGCACAAGTAGGCCAGTTCTTCTTGGGACCTTTTCCAGAAAAGACAGTTTTCTAGCTCTAGTATGAGTCCTAGTCTTATCCTGGTTTCTGACTCCCTTTTTTCGAAAGTAATTCTGTCAAACGACTCTGAAATGATTGAAATGAGGAGGTTCAGCATAACGATTAAGTTAAGTAGTGAGCCTAGCACAAACACTACCCACTGCACATCCCCCAGCTCTGACCTGTCAAAGTTACCCAGCAACAGGTAGTAAGAACTTTTAAACGTTTCTAAAAAACCTGCGCTATTTGTAGTTCCGATCACACTGCAGTAAGCTGTTACAAAGTAAGCCAACAGCCCTAGGAACCCCCTGATATCCTTTATAACTTCTTGAATCAGCCATATGTAGTACCTGGTTGACTTGAATATCCTAAAGGCATTAACTCCCTCTGCCCAGAAAAGTAAACTCGTGACTAAGGTAAGGATGTTAGTTGAGTTTAAGTTGCCAAACTCCGAAACCAAAGACACGTTTGCCCAGAAATACCCCAGAAAGAGCCTAGTAAGGTCCAAGTAGTTCTTAGCTGAAGTAAAGTAATTGCGTTTGAGAGAAAACACCTGAAGTGCTTCAAAAAGACTGAAAAAAGAGTTGTTTGCTAAGAAGATCCCTGTAAGTAATTTTCTGGTAAAAGTGCTTTCAGAAAAAGTAACTCCCATGAGGAGTCCTACATTTAACAGATTCAAGAAAGCCAACAGCCAAAACACCCACTTGAACTTATCCCACTTGTAGCCCACTAAAGTCTGCACGAAGTCACTGCGCAGGCACTCTGAACGCTCAGTGTTTTCAAGAGCTTTAAGTGTGTTTAAGCTGTCCTGCGAACCTTCTAGAAAGTTAAACTTAAGTTGAGTGCGGCCCATCCTTACGTCTTTGGGTTCAGAAGAGCGGTCTGAAGGGTTGACTAGTGGGCCATGGGTTTTGATGTACTGAGGGAGCTTGTTAACAGTGGTGGACAGATTGAAGCTTGAAGTAATGACTTCGCACACTGAGTTTAAGTGGGCTGACTTTGTTTTAAGAACCCTTGGCAAGTCTTTGTAAATCTTCAAAAGAATGCTTCTTTGCCTTACTTTGTTTTCAATACCTGCAACGTGTTTGAATATTACTTCAGTGGACCTTTTGTCTATTTTGTCCATTGAAACAGTTAGGGGTGTCTTTCCGCTTTCAGACTCTAAAAAACAGCAGCCTTGGTTAAGTGCTTTTCTAAGTGCCTTGTCCCTTCCTTGGTGAGCAAGTATGTGCAGCATGTTGACTCTTCTAGGCATTATTGCTAGGCTGTTCATGCTTTTATGGTAGTGAGCAGCCTTGGACTTGGCTAGTTTGTTGAAAAGGGCTATTCCTATGTTGGACCCTGGAATAAACCTGTACTTGTAAGCTAGTTTAGTAAGTTTAAGTGTGCCGTCGTTGGACCCAGAGGCCAGGTAGCCTTTGATTGTTGCTAGACAGAAAACTTCAAAAGTGTGGTGATTAAGAACAGCTTCTTGTTGTTGGGTTTCTATGTTCCAAAACCTGATTGTACTGTCTTCTGACCCAGATACAAGATAATCCTCAACTGCTGCCAAACAAAGGACACCACCGGTATGCCCTTTAAAAGCAGCTACTTGCTGCTTGGTTTCGGTGTCCCACAATCTGATTGTGGTGTCTTCTGACCCGGACACCAAGTAGTCTTTGATTGTTGTTAAACAACTGACAGCATCAGTGTGGCCTTCGAGAGTAGCTACTTGTTCTTTGGTGTCCAGATTCCATAATCTAATTGTACTATCTGAGGACCCAGACGCCAAGTAGTCATTGATTGCAGTTAGGCAAAGAACTAGGTCAAGGTTTTCTCCTAAAGTAGCTACTTCTTTCTTAGTCTCAATACTCCACAGCCTGATTGTACCGTCGTTGGATGCTGATACCAAGTAGCCATTTGCCACAGCCAAGGCATTGACATCATCAGTATGGCCCTCAAAAGTAGCTACTTCCTGTTTAGTTAAGACGTTCCACAATTTAATTGTATTGTCCCATGAGCCAGATGCCAAATAGTCATTGATTCTTTCTAAACAACTCACACGGTCGGTATGTCCCTCCAGAACAGCCAGTTGTTCTTTGGTGGTGATGTCATTCAAAAAAATTGTACTTTCGCTGGAACCGAAAGCTAGGTACTCATTAATCTTTGCTAGACAGAGAACTCCAATACCTGCTCTGAGAGTGGTTACTTCGTGGCTGGTTCCAATATTCCACAGTCTAACAGTTCGGTCTGAAGAACCAGATATTAAGTACCCTCTAGCCGTTGTTAAGCAACAAGCACTATCAGTGTGTCCTTTAAGAACAGCTAGTTCTTGCCTAGTTTCAACTTCCCAAACCTTGATAGTGCTGTCGCGCGAACTAGAAACTAAGTAACCATCGATACTTGCTAAACAGCAAACAGTGTGCTTGTGTCCCTTAAGAGTACCCACATGTTGTTTAGTTTCAGTATCCCAGAGTCTAACAGTGTCCTTGACTCCACATGCTAAGTATTTGCTAACTGGCGCCAAACAAAGGACACTACTAGGGTTTCCTTCAAAAGCAGCTACTTGCTGCTTGGTTTCGGTGTCCCATAATCTGATTGTGGTGTCTTCTGACCCAGACACCAAGTAGTCTTTGATTGTTGTTAAACAACTGACAGCATCAGTGTGGCCTTCGAGAGTAGCTACTTGTTCTCTTGCTAGTACATTCCAGAACTTGATGGTTTTGTCCTCCGAGCCGGACACTAAGTAGTTGCTGACTGTTGTCAAGCATCTGACACTATCAGTGTGTCCACTAAGAGTAACTACTTCTTCTCTGGTGTCAATGCTCCATAACTTAATTGTAGTGTCTTGGGAACTAGAAACTAAGTAGCCGTTGATTTCTGTCAAAGACAAAACAAAGTCAGTGTGGCCTCCAAGAGTAGCTACTAGTTGTTTGGTTTCAAGGTTCCACAACTTAACAGTATTGTCTTGGGACCCAGATGCCAAATAGTCATTGACCACTACCAGACAAGTAACATCACTGGTATGGCCTTTCATAACTTCACAAAACTCCAGGTTCTCTGATACCCTGTTTGTGGTTTGGGTTTGTCTATTATCTTCCACAACAGTGAATTCTACTTCTGGTCCAACTTTATTTCTAAGTTGTTTCATCATAAACTATGCCTAACTGACTAGAGCAGTTATTAAACACCTAATTTACACCCTTTACTTAAACTTGACTACAATTTTTAATTAATTAAAAGTTACATGGATACCCCAGTACCTCTTGAGCCTTCACCCCGCGGCGCATTACCGCTATGCATACGGATATAAGTGTCCGGGTCTGACAATTTGATAAACTTAACTACTATTGATAATAATAATGGGAGAACTTCCTAAAAGAATAGCCTGCTGCAAGATATCTCTGTGCAAAGCTTTTCTACCCGGCTTAATTCTAGTAACTATTTTACTCAAAATAGCGTGCTTGGCAAACCCTCAGTGGTTTTATCAGGGCGAAGGAAGGTATGAATGGAAAGGAAGCCTCACAGAGGTTTACGAAACTGAAGGGTTTGTGCCTGAAAAGTCTTACTCGGATCTTTCCGACTCTTACTGCGACCTTAAGGACCTAGGTTACTCTGGCTCTGAAGCTTTTAAAGACCTTTGCAATACTTTTGAAAACCTGAATTCAGCTGGAGTTATGTATTTAGCGATGGCCTCCGTTGGAATTATTGTTTTAATTTTAGGATTCATTGGAGTAATCTGGACTTTCAACAGCAAAAAACCCAACTTTTTGATGGGTGTTACTTCTGCTTTTTCATTGGCACTTGAGATAGCAGCTTTTAGTGCGTTGTCATCCTTGTCTAGCATATCCTACGGGGACTGCGACCAACTTGCGAACACTACACTCAGTAGCCCCAGTGTTTGTGCTGACAGTGGCGTTTACCTTGCTTTGTTCTGTATGATTCTAACCATCCTTTGCAGCTTGTCTGTTTTTATTTCATACAGGGTGATGTATGCCCACAAAAGGCAGAGCATGATTAAATCTATTCAGAAGGAGTTTAAGTCAGATGACAACAAGGAACTGCAGTTCTCAGCCGGAGCTCCTTCAGTTGGAATTACTCATTTGCAAGAAACCCACCCTCCTAAT
>PR_CR_10_Liq_1_inCRDRAFT_1000026_pt1 | contig 72168 bp, 54 predicted proteins | sample PRCRCaboRojoPR_3_FD_10241 | JGI IMG/M metagenome (IMG submission 10241) | reverse complement strand
TCTAAAGAGGCTTGGTTCCTTTTACGAGAATAAGAAGCATCTTGGTTCTCACTCACTAGCAAGTTGGTTTGTTCTAACTCCATATTGTTTATTAATTAAGGTTATACTTACCTTAGTACGGTGTCCGAAATACTTGAGATTCTCTTGATGAGTTTCTTCTCATTTGAAATAAAGGGAATAAATACCAAAAAGTAAATCAAGAATACCAAAGAACCCCACACAACTGTAACCCAAATCAAAAGAGTAANTTGAGAGTCAAGTTCTGTGTTGAAACTTCTGTAAAGGCTGCTAATGAGTTTTTCCAAGTCCTTTTCTAAAGTGTAAATTTGTGTGTTGAGTTGCGTTAGAGTTTTTTGAGGAACTTGAGAACTACGCACGTAAGAACTGGAGTCTTCTAGTAACAAGTTAATTCCTTTTAAGATCCCATGCTTAAGGAAGTTCACTTGGGAGTCTAAACTGTTGAAGAACTTTTGTTCAAAGGCTTTATTGGTTTCTTCAGTCAGAAATAACACTAAGTAATCACTGTTGGACTTCTTAATGTCCTTATAGACCCTTTCAAACTCGTAAACTGGACTAGAAAACACTGTGTTTTGGGTTATAAAAGAGTAAAGGTTTCGGGAAGTAGTATCCATTGCAGACTCTCTGGTCCAGAAGTTAAGTTCTTTTGTGAGGTACCTATCCCTCATAAGTTTTTCTAGCAGTTTGGAGTTCTTCATAATGGTGCTGCCTGCAGTTCCTTCGACCCAAATACTGCACAAAGTATTGAACAGCAAACTCATTAACAGAAAAATCCCTAACACCCTTATAAACTTCCACTTCTCTCCAAAAGTAACTTCTCCCCTAGGCTTAGTTCTTCTGTTGTAATCTGAATGCGTGTTGTTGTGGATGTTTTCAATTCGGTTAGTTAAGCGGTTTTTCTTTTCAAAAAAAGTGTTTAGGGCTTTGTTCATAACATTGCTCCAAATCCTTACAAAAAAGCTGTTTATGCGCAAAACCAACACCACCCACAACAAAAAGATTCCACAGATTAAACTATCAATACCGATAATTACTAGTAACAATCTGTTACTTAGGCTTTGTATGTACTCCCTTTTGCAAGTAACCAGTTCCTCAAAGCAGATTTCTGAGTAACTCAAAACTTTCCCCAAAGCGTTTTTTACAATGAATCTTTCGTTTTCCAAAGAGTCTTCATTCAGCATGACCTTCCGGACACTACTTGAAATTTGGTGTATTGCGTCTAGTAAGTTTTCAAAGCCTTCAGTTTCCGCTCTGTAAACAGGTATGGTTTTTTCAAGCAAGTAACTGTCAATCTTGCAGTCTCTCCACTGCTCAATCATTTCGTTGAAAGTTGAGTGTATTCCTTCAAGAATAACTAGTTGCTGTTCTAGCCTTGTTACTTCTTCTTGAGTGTCAAAACCTTCCGAAATGTTTATTTTCCTTGTGGAGTCTGAAATAGTTACAAAACTATTCAGCAGTTCTCCTAGTGCTATAAGGTTATCAGTGCTTCTCGCGTTTTCAACTTCTTTTAAGTTGTACCACACCAAAACACTGCTCACTCCTGATATCGCTAGTATCCCTAAAAAAACAGCTATTGCTAAGTTTCTTATTTCACTTTTTAAGGACCTTCTGATCCTTTTTTTCATGTTGACAGAGTTTATATTTGAGTTGTTGGTAAGGTTAGTGACTTCACTTGTTTTGGTGCCTTTTTTTTTCAGAGAAATGCTTTCTTGGTTGGATTCTTCTTGGTTTTGTCTCAGAGTTATAAACTCTTGACTGAGTTTTATCTGGATTTCTCCTTCTTTTTCAATCGACTTAACACTGTTTGACTTGCTTTTGCTCCACACAAACGACTTAAAAGAGTGGTACTCAGAGTAGTCTGCTTCAATTCCTTTAATCCATCTGTGGATTTCTTTTCTGTCAGTCATAAAAAGCACTACTGTGTGTGTTACCTTTTTGATGACTTTAAAAGTAATCACAAACGCAATAATTGACTCGCCTGCGTTGAAAAAAATTGGTTTGTAAGGCTGGAGCTCTAATGAAAACTGAGGAACTATTTCTTGTAAGTTGTAGTTCCTTAAATCATTTTGACTCGAACACAGCAAAGCAGGAAGTAAGTTACTATGCCCCAGTATCAGTCCGTCTCCGTCTATAAGAGCTAACTGTCTAGTGGAAGACCTTTCTTTAAGTAAGACTACAAAAAAGGGGTAGTTCTCCACAGCACTGCAAGTAACTATTATGCTGCACTCTACCAAGTAGCCTTTTGTGTTCCTTAAAAAAAGCATTACTGGAAGTTCAATTTTGCTAGTGGTGCAGTTTTCTATGAAGTCCAGCATAGCTTTGTTGTGGTTCAAATTAAAGGGATAAGGAATGAAGTCTGACAGTTGAGATCCCCTTAAGTTTTCTATTGAGATGGAAAGCAAGTTTGCTGCTTTTTTGTTAGCAAAGGAAACTGTTCCAAAGTCAGAGGGGTCTCCACTAACTACCATCACTGCGTTTGACTCGTCAAAGTAACTAACTAAGGTGTCGTCCTTTTTCTTCTTAGTTCTAATGCGTCTTTTAAGTAAGTCAAGCCTTTCTGACTTCTGGGTTTCTTGAAGGATCTCTGAAAGGTAAGTTGAGTAAAGGTGCAGGGCTTCTGAGCAGTAACCGTTGATTTTCATTAACTTTTCGTAGTCACAGTTGAGTTTCTGGACTACAGAGTAACTTTTTTCAAGAAGGAACTCTATTTTCTTCTTCTGGGGTTTTGGTGACTGGATTTCGTTGATTAAGTCTAACAAGATAAAGCAAAGAGTTTGATCTTGGGTTTTTGCTTTTTGGAACTTTGTTTGGAATTTAAGGTAAGTTAAGTCTTCAGTTTGGGCAAGTTCTTTAAGTCTTTTTTTGCACTTGTGAGTCATAAACTCTGTTTCTAAGTTTCCTTTTGTCTGTATTGATCTACTCAGTTTGACTCTTGCTAGTCTGTTGTCCTCCAAGTAGTCAATGCAATAGTTAGTTTCCCAGATAGACAAGTACTTTTTGTCATCAGTTTTCAGTTGCTTTTTCAGGCGAGAGAAGTACTTCAGAAGTAATTCTGGGTCACTTGTGGAAATCAAATACCTGAACTTTTGGTTTAGTTGGTAAGAATTACTTACCTCTACAGCTTGAGGTATTTGTATGTGCTTGAAGTAGTGAACTTGCAGAACTATAAGCACCGGCAGGATAAAAGTAGTTGAAAACACAGGCAAAAGTGAGCTTTCTGTAAGTATGCCTAACTGAAGCGAAGCTGAGACCCAAAAAAGCACTAGAAAGTGAGTTCCATTGATTGTGTTGGCAATTTGGTTGTAGTAAGGACCAAACACTAGGTACTTAAGGAAGAAAATTACACTCATAACCATGACAAAGGACCTATAGGCCACTTCGTGGTAAGTCCCTAAAAAGCTGTAAAGCAGTATAGCTGACAGTCTGAAATACAAGTTCTGCACCTCAAGTTTAGAAAAAGCCCTTGAGTTATAAGTTTCTTCAGAGTAATAGTGCCTGATGTCGTAGTTCAAAGTAAACCTAAGGTAGTTTGCACAAGCAACTACTAAAAAGGCGGGAACTCCAACTAAGCCTAAAAAGCCATTGTCTAGTTGAGTTGAAGGCTGGTTTTGGTACTCCCTCATGGCTTCGTAGTTGAATAGTGAAAACTTAACTAGCGATATGAACAGGACTGAAAATGGCACCATCATAAGTTCTGACAAGTCAAAGAGAAACCACTTTACCACTAAACTCAAGTAAAGCGGAATCTTCTTTTTGCTGTAAGACTTGTAAACCAAGAACCCAAACAGCAATCCTAGCATTGAAGTTCCAAAGGCCAGCAAAAGGGAAACTATTTTAAGTCCACCAATTTTCATGAGAGTTTGGTCCAGCCTAAGGAACTCAGCAATTTGGTATATTTGGTAATAGTCTTCCCATCCTTGTATTTCTGTGTCACAGAACCAAAGCAACGGAACGTACTGTAAAGTCAGGAGGCAATTGTAGGCTATAAATAGGTTCTTCCTCTTCTTCGAGTGAGCTAACTCGTGAGTCTCGAAGTTAAAGAACTTGTCAAGGACTTTGAAGAAGTGCTTTTTGGCCTTGCTTTGGTTGCTTCGTATCTTCAAGTTAGGAACTTTGGTTTTCATATTAATTATTAATGCCTTAAGCTAGCGCGCTCTAGACTTATGAACTTGGTAAGCAATGATTTTATGGACCTTTTTGATTTTCTTCATAAGAGCTCTTTCTTGCCTTAAGAACCCTACAAACCAGCCCCAAGAGCACAGGTTCAGTACTCCAAATGCAATGCTTACGTAAATGTAAACTCTTAGGTAGTACTCAATGATCGAGTTAGACTGTTTGTATAAAGTCTCTAAAATGCCTTCGATATAGCTGTCTAGGGCATAAATGTAGCTGTCAAAGGCTCTTAGCTCGTCTGTTTTTTTAGAGCTAACTATTTCTCTTGAGTCACTCAGCAAAGAAATCAGTCCTTTTTGTATTCCGTAGACAAAAACATCGAACTCACTTTGATGTTCTTCAAAAAGTGTTTTGTAAATGCTGGGGTAAGTATTTCGGTTCACTCCTCCGTTTGACAAGTCCTTTCTAACTGCTTGTAACCGAGAAAGGGTCTTTTCAAATTCTGCTTGGAAAGGCGCTGACACAGTGTAGTTTACCAGAAAATGAGTCATGTTTAACTCTGTACCACTCAAAACAGTTTCGCGCATCCAAAAGTTAAGTTCTTTCGACTCGTACCTGTTTTTTAAGTTCAGGTTGAACAACTCTGAGTTTTTGGCTAATTCTTCCATAGAAAATTTTTCAATGACTATGTTGGTTACTATGTTGAAGCAAAAGCAAAACCCGTACATCACAATAACTATCTTTAAGAACTTCGACTTTTCTGAAAAGCTGAAGTTTTCTCTTTCTTTGTTTCTGATGATGCTTTTGCTCATCCCACTTTCATGGAGGTTGTTGAGTCTGTTGTATAAGCTGTGGATCATTTCTACGAACTTTGTTTGCTTTTGGTTAACTAGTTCGTCCCATATTTGTTTGAAGTGCTTGTCTACTTTTAAAACTAAGTATAAAATCACTAAGAAACTAGCCGTTATAATACTTAGTTGAGCAATAAGCAAAGGGTAGAACTCAGTTTGTTGCGTTTTCAAGTTAGTTAACTTGCAATCTTTGATTGAATCCATAGTAAACTTTAAGTACCTTCTAGTATTTCCTATAAGGTTAACTATCAAAAACTTCTGACTTTCATTGTAGTCTTTGCCGCTCTCATAGTTGCCTATTATCTCTTCACAGTTCTGAATCACTTTGGAAACCAAATCTACCAGGTTTTCGTTTTCCACTTCTCCAAAACTGTATGCGACTGGAATATTAGCTTTGTGCAAAGAGTCTTTTTTAAGGCAAATATCGCCCTCTAAGTCAAGGATGTTTTGGTACAGCCCTTTTAGTTCACTGACCCTTTCTTTAAACTTAGCTATTTCAGAAGTGTGATCGTAAGCAGGCACACTAAGCTTTCGTGTAGAGTCTACTATTGAATCAAAGTTGTTCAGCAACTTCCCTGTGTAGTTGACATTGTCCAAGAAACTTATAGATTTAATTTCTTGGTTGGAGTTGTAAACTAGTAGAAAGGTCCCTGCTAGAATTAGCAAAATCGAAAGCAAACTGCTGTATTTCATTAATTTTAGGTATTTTTCAATGTATAACTTAGAGTTCAATTGCTGAGTTTTTAAAACTTCACTTGAGCTTTCATAAGTTATTCCAGTGTTTTGGCTTTTTAACTGGTTGTTAGTTGAGTTGATCTCCCCCAGTTCGCCTTTTGAGATTCCAGCAAAGGTATTTCTACTAATGGTCATTTTTTTAGTGAATTCCCTTGAAACTTCAGGAACCAGCACAGGCAACTTAGAAGCATCAAGTTCCTGAAAGCTTGGTGTGCAAGAACTTTCAATGTGTCTCATTTCTTTTTTGTGGGACTTTTCCCAGGTTTCTATTTCTTCTTCATCAACAATGAAAAGCAGTGAAAAGAACTTTTTGGCTTTTATCTTCTTTTTTATTAGCACCAAAAGCACTTTATGTCCCCCTATTTTCGAAGAAACGGGCTGCATAGGAACTAATTTTTCAAAGTTGAGACCAGGAATTAAGTTGTCAATATGCTGATTTACGATGTTTTCACTTTTAATCCTCAAGTGAGTGGGAAGTAGTTTGCTGTAGCCTAGTACGATTCCACTCATATCAATGAATGCAAGTTGCCTGTTGGACTCAATAGCTCTGACCAGAATTAAAAAAAGGACTTCGTCTCCAATACAAGTACAGGTTACTTTTAAGTTGCACTCAACTAAGTATCCTAAAGGGTGCTTTAGGAACAAGATTTCAGGAAGTTCAATTTCTGGGTTGCGGCAGTATTCCAAGTAGTTTTTCAGAGCTTTGTCGTGATTTATGTTAAAGGGGAAAGGAACTATATCTGAAATACTAGACCCCAATATAGTGTCTATTGTTAACAAAAAAAGCTCTGAAGCTTTTGCGTTCACATAAGTAATAATTCCTATGTTTTCAGGGTCCCCGTCTGCCATGATTATTCCGTTTGAGCTATCAAAGAAGCTCATGTCGTTTTTCCCTAAACTCTCGTTTTGCAGGATGAGTTTTTCTTTTAACTGGAGGATACTCCTTCCTTTGGAGTGTTCACTCAAAACTTCAATTAAGAAAGTTCCGTACAAGTCAAGTGCTTCGCAGCAGTTGCTGTATTTGCTCACCAGTGACTCGTAACCTTTTTTGATGTCTTTAATCATTAAAAAGGTCTTGTCAAGCATTTGCTCTAGGTTCTTTTTTCTAGTGCCATACTGACAAAGCTCACTCCAAAAGTCAACTAAAAGTAAGCAAAGTTCCTCGTCTTTTTCCTTGAGTTCGTCTAAACTTAACTTGTACCTTAGAAAGCTTACATCTTCGTGGTACTGGAACCCATGGTCCTCAAGTCTTTTGTTGCAGCGGAACACTTGGAAGTCTGCTTTGAAGTCGAAAGGAATACTTTTGCACTTACTGAGTTTAATTCTGGCGAGTCTTTCGTCTTTAACGTAGTCAATGCAGTAGTTAGTTTCCCACACCACTAGAAGTTTCTTAGTGCTGTCTTTTGAGTTTTCTATTGCATAAGAGAACTTGTCTATCACAGACTTAGGGTCCCCACTTTCCATGAGTTCCCTAATTGTTTTTTCGAAGTTTTCAAAGTTGTCTTCTTGGTTGATGTTTTCTTTAAAGTAGTGAAAGTGCATGTAGAGAACTATCGGAGTTCCTAACAGAGTAACTGAAAAAGCCAAAAGAGCACCCTCTCCGAAGTACCCGACTTGCAAGGCTCCAGCAAAGCATATAATAACTAAGACTTGGGCNGCCTCAGCACTGTTTGCAAAGTAGTTGAAGTAAGGTTTGTACTTGTAGTAGTTGTAGTAAATCACTAAGTAGCCAACTAAAACAAAGAATCTAAAAGCTACCTCGTGTTGGGCGCCAAAGGAACTATGCAGCACTACAATTGCTACTTCAAATAGCGCTTTTTTAAACGGAATGCTGTTTAACCCCCTTGAACTTAAGTTTTTGTTTGCGTAAAAATGCCTTATTTCGAAGCAAAGCGCTTTGTGCAAAAGGAAAGTTCCCAAAACCATAAACAGCGGAAGCAAAGCAATCAAGCCGAAGTAGCCAAAGTCTAGTTCAGACGGAGACAGGTTTTGGTAGGCTCTGAGTGGTTCGTCTTTACGGAAAGTTGACTTAATCACAGCTGAAAGCAGCACACTGAGCGGGACCCACAAAAAGCTTGAAATAATTCTTAAAAACACCCTAAGCAAATTTTTAAGGTGCCTTGGGAGGTCCCTCATAGAACTTATGCTGAGAACATAGTAAACAGAAGCAAAGAGTAAACAAAGAACTATGCTTGAGATAACGATCGCAGAGACCCTTAAAGCTTTTAGTTCGTGCAAAATGCAATCGAGTCTCGTCTTCTCTAAAGTACTCCAAAAAACGTAAAAGAACTCCCACTCTTTGATCTCCGTGTCGAAGAACCATAGTAAGGTTAAGAGTTGCAAGGTATTCAGACTAGAATTCAGTACGTAAAGTGACTTCCGTTTTCCATCAGAAGCATTTTGATACTTCTGCAACGGAAAAGAGTCGTCTAAGAACTTGTAGAGGTACCAAAAAGCTTTAGATTTGGAGCTTTTACCAAACCCAGATAATTCTTTACGGTCCATATTATTTACCATTAATTCAAGTGGTATTAAAATATAAGTTTTCTTGAACCACTTCGTATGCAGATTTGTTCACTAAGTCACTTGAAAAAGCCCCTTGGGATAAGTTGATGACTTGAGCTTTGACTACTTCAAATAAGTTGTTTTGATTAATTTGGTCCTGAAATACGTTCCAATTAACTCTGTACTTAACTGGAACGAACTCCATTGACTCAAGACTAAGCACTTCTGCTTGGACAAAGTACTTAAAGTCCCTTGGACTGATGCCACTTTCATTTAAGCTTCTGAACCCGTGGACTTCGTAGAGCTTTGCTATTTTTTCGTTAGAAAAATCAACTTTAAAGAGCTCGTTGATTTCTTTGAAGCCTTCTAGATCTGTCTGAGTTAGGTTATTTGAGTTCTTGTACTTTTGGTATTCTTGAAGTCCTAAATCAAGCAGTAACTGGTTCCATTCACACTCAGATGTGCACTTTAAGTCTGGTTCGTGAGTGTACTTGCAGACGTCAACGAACTCTTCACAAGAACTTGGCTGTATTTGTTTAGTAGCACATTGAGTGCTTTCTTCGGTGCACTCGCTAGTCCACTCTTTGCATACTTGCACAGTGCTCATGCAGTCTCCTTCAACTTCTTTTACACAAACTACTTCGTATTCCGAACAAGTCAACTGCACGTTAGAACAACCTACTCCTTCTAAGCAAGTTTGGTTGTAGTTTTGGGAAATGCACTGCTGTTGAGAGGAACTGCACTTAGGAGTTTCGGGACACGGACCTTTGCACTGGGCAGACTTAAGCACTCCTAAGTCTTGAGTCATTTCTGACAGGATTTTTTCAGAGTTTTCTAAAACTTTTGTTCCGCTTTCCACCCAGTTTTTAAGTTGGGTTTGGAGAGTTACTTCGTGGGCTTTAAGATTAAACTCTGAGATAGTTACTGAGCACTCAAATTCAGAATTAACTAAGTCCAAATCAGGCTTAGCTTTAAACTCCAACAAAACTTCATAGTCCGACCCATACATAACTCCAGCTACGCTTAGGTAAAATTCTTCTTCTATGTAGATTCTTTCGGTAGTTTCAATTCCCCATACATTAATTACTCCTTCAATAAAAGCTTCACTTACTCCACTACTAACTCCTAGTAAAGCCTTTCCTTGGTTCATTCTCAAGTTGTTGTTTCCAAAGTAAAACTCTGTGAGTGTTACGTTCACAGCTAAAAAAGAACTTTGGAGTCCTGAGAGCTTGCCATCTAAGTCCCCAGGGACTCCACAGAACTCAACGTTTCCGTCTAGAGTAAACACTCCTTCTCCATAAAGATAATGCAAGTACACTCCTGCTGGGAACTTTAAACAGTCCATTTCTAGTGGAAGTTCCTTAAAACTGAAACCCAAAACTTCGTTATAAAATTCAGTGTTAGTAAGGTTAGCAAACGAAAGCACAAAGTAGTTGAAGTTGTAGTCTTGGAAACTCAAGTACATGTCAATTGTACCGTTAACACAACTCAAGTTAACATCAGTGGCGTTTGAACAAACATTCCCTATTAAGCCTATTCCATAACTGTGGTAGTCCTCTAAGTACCCCTCCAAGTCTAGCTTACCTACTAAGTTGAGTCCTACAACATGCAACCTCTGGATATCCATAGCATTCACCCAAACACTGTCAGAAACAGTTTCTAGAATTGCTTCTCCACTTCTGCCTTCGTAGACTTTTCCAACAAACCTAAGTTCAGTGTGCTCATCTACCTTCAAGTAAACTGACCCCTTCACCACTATCTCAAACCCCCTTTCAGTGATTTCAGCTGAAAGTACGCTTTCTTCAAAGTAAGTTCCTTCTGCTATTTCAAAGTTTTTAAAGTCCTCTGAAACTTGGATGTTGTCTCCAATCACGTAACCACTAAGTTCAATACTGTCTCCAGCAGAGTTGTCTTTGAGCAACTGGCAAAAAGAATTTTGGCACTCATCAGCAATTTCAATGCTTAGAGTCAAAGTAACTCCTTGAGTCCACTCTTGTATTCCGGGACTCAGCAAGCTTTGCATCTTGTAGCAAGACTCTAAGTCAAGGTCTTCACTGCTGACTTTTAAACTTTTATAAGAAAGATAAACTTCTTCTTGGGGTTCTTGATTCAAAGAATGCACAACTCTTTGCAGAACTCCTTCGCACCTACCTGTAATTACTTCTATGTTGGACCCGTATATGCTAAAAGACAAGTCTGGGTCAAAGTAAAGCATAATTTTTGGGAAAGAAATATTCCCAGACTTAAGGTTCGAAACTATTTTGGGTTCGTAAGGCTCGAATTCTGGAAACAAAGTATTGTTTTCTGGGTACAAAACTAAGTAAAAGTCCTTTTCAATGCTTGCAACAGTAATGTTGTTTACGTTTCGGAAGTTCCCTGAGCCGTAGTACTTGTTGCTTTCGTCGTTGTAGACTTCCAAAGCTATTTCGTAAGAACTGAAGTTCCAAGTTCCTTCTAAAAGGTACAAGCAAGTGCTTTGTTCGGGGTAGGTGATGTAGGAACCTTGGATGCTTTCAAAGTAAACTTCAGGAGCCAACGCAAAGTCAGGACACTCGAAGTAAGAGTTCTCCTCGCTGATCTTAAGAGTCTCTGACTCATAAATAAAAGACTGAGTCGCGTAGGTCACTAGTAGGTTCTCCAAAGAAGATATTCCTTCAGGAGGAGTAACCTTTTCGCAAGCAGCGTAAGGGTTGAACTTAACCACCCAGTCACTCAGAGTATAAGACTCGTTAACTAGAATCCTACTTGTAAAAGGGTCGCCAAACTCCCTGTAATAAGAAGTTGAGATCCTGAACTGGAAGTTTTGGGGCTCTTCCATTCCAATGTAAGCGTTTCCTGTGTAGTCCACGTAGCCTTCATCTTCAAAGAAAATGTATAAGTTCTTTAGGTTGTACACCACACTTTTAGTTACCTCTGCTGAGTCTAAAGCAGCGTAGTACATACTGAAGTAGTCATACTCCTCTTCAGTGCTACGCACTGCCATGAACTCCAAACTTGTTGAACCACTCAGGTCAAAAATCTCTGGAGGGTAAATACTTGTGGCCTCTTCTCCAGCAAAAAACCCCAGAACTTCTGTATAGTTAGCTTCTTCTTTAAAGCTGTAAGCACTAACGCAGGTGCTATCAGTCACGGCCACAGCGTAATAGTAAGCTGAAGGAAAGTACTGCTCAACGTCTTCAAGCACTGCCTGGGCCTGGTCCTTAGTGCTTTGATCGTAAGCTTCTAGGTAGGATGAGTCAGGGTACTCTATGACATAAACAGTGTCTGCTTGGCACAACTTGCACACTTCTAGTATAAACTCAGTTGAAGTTAGCGAACAAGAGTACCCTGTGTAAGAGTAAGGAATTGCTGGTTCAAGTCCTAGTTGTGAAGAAGATTTGATCCTCACACTTTCCACTAAAGTAACTAGGAACAGAGCTATCATTTTTATGTGCGTTTTCAGGTATTTGAACTTGTCTGAATTATGTACTAACTAGCATTTAACTTAATCTTCTGGAATAGATATAATAAAATGCCTGCATCATTGAATTCCGACAAAGAAAACACCAGCGCTTCACACATCATGCAATACCTGAGTTACAACAAAAACTTTTCCTTACTTACCAAGATTTTTGAAGGAGCGAAGAGTGCAGCCTTCCACACCTTCTACAAGATCTCAACGAAGCGCTACAACAACAGACAGAAATTAAATTCCCAAAAGATAAGCCTAGTTCTCTACAACTTAGTCATAACAGTCCAAGCCATGAGTTTCCTGTGGCACTGGAACTTAGGTGTTTCGGGCTGGGAAAACTACAGAACGTTTTGGAGGGTCGTTGGGTATGGGTGCTTCGACAAGCTCTGTGCAGAGTTCCAAGTTTTTGACTTGTGCATGTACACCGCAGTAGCACTGAGCATGGTTACCTGTGGAGGCATCATTGGTTTTGGAGTGCTTATGCACAGAAACCGAGAAGTGCCTGGCCTCATGGAATTTGCACTGGAAAAACTGGTGGCCATTATAGGAGGAATAGGGTTTATTCCTATAGCTAACTTGTGTGTAGTGGGGATCAAGCACTCTTTGTCGAGTGATTCCACAATTAAAGATTACTACAACATGGAAGTTAAAATTGAGTTTTTCCAAGGAGTTCTACTGTGCATTTCCTTGGTTTTCGTTTTGATTCTGTACTTTCTGTACCACTCCCTTACAGCTGAGATGAGGCATAGCTTTGCTAAAAAGAACATAGGCGCCAAAAGCACTACTGCTTTCCAAATAAAAGAAGGAGCTGTTTTTTTCTGCATTATTTTAGCCAACTCCTTTGTTGCCGAAAACTCTGTGTTTTTGTTGTATGGGATTACTTTAGCTCTGAGTTTGTACATGTTTCTGCAGTACTTAACTAGACTTCCGCACTACTTACTGTTCACCAACTGTGCTAAGGCGTCTGTGTACTACATTTTGGGTATTGAAGCTGTGATATTTGCAGTTGGGTACATGCAAGACAACGCGTTTGTGTTTTTACTACTGAGCTTTATAGTGACTCCTTTGTTACTGGCTCCGTTGTACTCTTTGTTTTGTTACAGAGAGTCCAAGATCGTAAGTCCTAAGTGGTCCAAACTCTACCAGCTAAGAACTGTTTACGACATGGAGCTCTGTGTGCGCGAAGCCATGAAAAAAAGCACTCAAGAAGAAAGAGAAAGACTTATGTACTGCTTCGGAAAGTGCTTTGACAAGTCAAACTTCAGAGGCGAAAAGATGCTGTACGTTTGGACTGCACATTTATGCTTGTACTCAATAAAGGACTCAAGACTAGCCCGAATCAAGATTTGGAAGTGCTTAGACTGTGAAGGGGACTTCGAAAGTGACTTTCAGGAGTTCTGTTCCAAAAAAGCACTTGAAGCCGAGTCAAAGGACTGTGACGACCTGGAGTTTATGAAGTTTTTAGTGAAGCAAACAGAAGTCACTCAAATTGACAAGTCGCTTTGCTACCACTTGCTTACTTTTTGGAACGAGTTGTTGTCAAGGTTCCCGAGACTCAGTGTCCTCAGGAACCAAAGTAGCATCATAAGTGAAGACATTGAAAAGATCGAAAAGATCTACGAAAAACTACTCGAAAACCACCACGAGTACACTGACATCTTTAAAATGTATTCTTCTTTCCTCAACGACATTCTGTACGACAGCGAAAAAGCCTTACAAATCACTCGCAGAGGCGACGTGATCAATTCTTACAACGACATTAGTCTTTTCAGTTCTACAAAACTAAAGTTCTTCGACTCTGAAAACGGAGTTATTCTGATTTCAGGGTCACCAAGTGCCTTTGGAGTTATTGTGTACGCAAACAACAAAGCAGCAGAGTTGCTAGGAGCTTCTGTAACAGACTTACTGAAGTCAGAGTTCACAAACTTCATAGTGCCTCCTTACAACAAAGCCCACGACCAAAACATTAAAAGGTTCCTAACTTACTGTTCCAACCCGACCTTAAGAATTCCTATAAACTTCATAGTTCAAAACCCAAAAGGCTACATAGCTGAAATATTCATTAGAACCCAAGTCATAGCTGCTGATGGGTACCCCATCATATCCTTGATTATAAGAGACCCTGACTTCGGAAGAGAAGCTGCACTTATAGACGACCAAGGAAACATAAGCAGTCACACTGAGTTGTTTTCTCGACACTTAGGCCTCGAAACTGACATTTTTGGGCACAACATTCTAGACTACGTTCCAGAACTAGACTTAGAAGCTGAAGAAGAGAATTGCCCTGTTTTCAGACAAATCGAAGACAAAGAAATTGCTATTTTGCCAGGAAACTTACCAGTAGGCAGGACTTGCATTAAGTTAGTGTGGGTCGTTTGGAGGAGAGAAGAAATCAAAGTTTTGAAGAAAGTCCAGTTAGAAAAGTCCACTTCTTTCTACAATGTTAAAAAAGGAGACATTATGGTGCAACTCAGTTCGGCTTCTTTCAATGAAAGACCTAAAGGAATGACAGTTAAGTTTGCTGAAGAAAGAAAACAAACTATAAACGACTCAGTACTAGCAGCTGACTCTTATCTCGGAAAGACCCAGTCACTGCTTTCAGACAACTTAGAACAACAATGTTTGCAAGACTCTCCAAGAGGGTCCAGTGTTTCTGGGTCCACTAGCACAGAAGTGGTGTTTGGGAAGTCTAAGGTAGCCGAAAACCTTTTTGGTAACGCTAAAAGAGCTATATGGGTGTTTAAGTGGATACTGTTTTTGTCAATCATAGCAGTGCTTGCTTCCTACAGTGTTATGATCTACTACGTTGAAACTGCAGTTTCCCAGGCCCAAGACTTTGAAAGTGCCAAAAACTTTAACGAAGTCAAGATTAAAATAGCTGAAACTGCTCACTTTGCAAGAATAGCTGATATTTACCAAAGGTGGAGTTGGAATACTTACTTAGAAGAAACTTACACTCGCATTAGCAACAACGCTTTGGTTCTAAAGGACTACTTGAAACTGAATTTTGCGTCACAGTGGGGGAACTGCGCAGCTGCTCAAGTTTTTACTGAAAACACAGTGGAGATCTGGGAAAACTACAGGTCACCTAGGTTAGAGTTCATGAACTTGATTGATGCTTCTTCAGCATACTCACAAGCAGCACTTTCTTTCCAGAACCGAGATTACCAAAGCATGAACTACTACAACGACTTGTATTTCTTAACTATCAACGGAATTGGTCCTATGTTTAAGAAGGTCAACTCTACTCTGAACAATTACATTGAATGCGACTCAGACAGTGTAGACCAACTAGACACCAACATGAACTTGTTACTGTTTGTGATCACAGGAATCCTCATCATATGCTTTTGTGTGTTGGTTCCAAACAGCATTGGCATCAACAAAAAGTTCAGTCAGCTTTGGAACGAAATGAGGAAACTAGGAGGTAACTCTTATGTGGAGTTAAGGCAAACAGCTTTGTTGAGACTGTCTGACGTTCACGGAGAACTTGACTTGAACGTGGACGAGTGCGAAGGGATAAACTTTAAGAAGAAAGAAGCCAAGCAAGTTAACTTGGGATACGTGCGCAGTTACATCTACAGACTGTTGATTTTTGTGGTTATTTCAATAGCTTTTTACTTTGTGAGTTACTTTGTTTTTTACGGTCAATGCAAAGACTACCTCAAAAACAGGCCTTTTTACATGCAGCAACTCAAGTCTTTAAGGAACTCTTTGATAGAAACTCACTTTTGGGCTGTAGAAGCCTACTTAGATTCCCAACCTGAAGACCTAAAGCACTTTTTAAAGGACTCTTATCTGTTTGAAGACCCAAAAGTTGAGTTTGAAAAAGTCATTGTCAACCTAGACAACAGCATGGAAAACTTCCACCGGAAGTACGTTAGGGCCCAAACAGGCGAACAAACCATTAGCGAACTCTACGAAAAACTTGAGGACTTTGCTTCGCCCAAGTTGTCAAAAGGACTCTACCAAGCCTACTTAACTATGATAGACGACTACAGAAACTTAGTTGCTAATCGGAAGAACTTGGGGATAGAGGTTCTTTTAGGGATGTTTGAAGAAGTTGAAGAAATCATGAACAGAAGCGAACTAGTTTTTGAAACAGCAAATGATGAGTCAAAAGCCTTGATCAACACCCAACTGAACTGGATGATTTGGTTCACAGTACTCTACGGAGTCACTTGTTTGTGCTTGTTCTTCTTCCTGTACTTGCCTTTTTTGGAAGCTGAGCGCAAACGACTAGAGATAATGCGAGACATCGGACAACTGATTCCTTTGCAAGCCCAAGGCACTACCAAGTTCTCAGGGTCCGCTGAAACCAACATCAAGGCTTAAACTGGTAAACCTAAGCTCTAAAACTGATTTTAAGTATTTAACTAGCCAGAATTAAATCTAAGAAAAGGCGTGGCGCGAAAGGGCTTATAATAAATATGACAAAGAGACCGCAAGCCGTAATGGAACTAGAAAGTCAACTAAGAGAAATGCTAGGTCCTTCAGGAGGGCTGATGGAAACCCGATGGGTGGGGAGGTTGGTAGACCTCATGCGCGAAACCCAAAACACAGAGGGTCGGAACTACCTAATTAAAGTTCTATTGAACACACCTTCCACTGAAAAAGCGACTCTGACGCGCTTTATCCAGCTGGGAGGAGTTGAACTCCTAGGGAACTGGATTAACGACCACAAAGCCAGTTCTGAGCAGGAAGACAGACAAGTAGTGCAGAGTATCTTGTCTCTTCTGAACAAACTGACCATAACCAAAGAGATCCTTCAGCAGACAAAAATCGGAAAAACTGTTAACAAACTGAAAAGCAGCTCGGACACAAGCATCCAGGCTAAAGCCACCAGTATTGTTTCGAAATGGGAAAAAATGATCAGAGATGAGGTAGAGGAAAAAGCTACTATCCGACCTCCCCGCCCTAAGGAAACCAAAGTAGCTCTTCCTAAAAAGTAACCCCCAATTAGACCCAAACCTGAGGAAAAACCTGAACCAATAACAGAACCTGATATTCCAGCTCGACAAAGAAAAATAAGGTATGATAATATATTAAGAGAATTAAACTAACTAATTAGATGGGCAGAAGAAGATAATATCGAAAAAGTTAAATATTTTTGGAGGACTGACGAGCCCAACGCTGACTGTGCAAGCAGGCGCCCTCCTCCACAACACATTGAAGCTGCCCCCCACCAATCTGTAGAAGACTTCAGACGCCGAGAAAACCAAATGGAACGCGAACTCAACCGCAAAGAACGAGAAAAGTTCGACTCAATTCGCGTGCAACTCGAAAACATGACCCCTAGGATTTTTTACTCCAACTTGCAAAGTAAGTTTCACTTAGAAGCCAAAATTCCCAAGTCAGTAAGGGTAAGACCAGACTCTAGGGAGTACTCTGAAGAACAGTCTCGCGAACAAAGCACCCTCCGAGTTCTTTACCAGCGCGAAAGCGACGTTCCAAGAGTCCCTCACGAAAGCGCAAACGCCTACACCTTCATAGGAAACGACATAGAAAGCATCCCCGAAAAAAAGGTAACTGCCCCTATGCCTGAACCTTACCAACCCCAGCCCCAAAGCATGCCTATGCCTATGCCTTACCCAGGAATGATGCAGAGCATGCCTTCTATGCCTAGTATGCCCAACGTCCCAATGATGGACCCCCAGTACTTCAACATGATGATGATGGGCCGTGCTTCTCAAAACATGCCTTTTTACTTCCCCAAAGTCCTCATAAACAACACCACCAACAAGCCTATCAACTACCGCACTGAAGCTTGCAGAAACTTCCACTCCCCTGCAGGGTGCACTCACGGAGATAACTGCCACTTCATCCACGACTTCAAGTACGAAGGAAGACCCATTCCTAACATGGCAGAGTGGAGACGCACTAACGAAATCCGACTCAAGAACTTAGAAGCTATGAAAAACGCCCAGTTGGGAATGGCTACTTACTACCCCCCTGCTGGCCCTGAGCTTCACTCTCGCCAGCAACAGCACCCACAGTAACTAAGATCTTACAATTAAACTATGGAAGCCCTCTTGACCACTTAGAGCGACACTTGCTAAGTTCCTTAGCAACATGAAAGCACTCTGCTGGTTCCTCTGAGGTTTTGAAAATGCATTCTTCGTACTTAGTTTTCTTGAGTTTGCAGGGACCAGGGCTTTTCTGTTTGGTTTTTTCGTTTGCTAACTCAGACATTTATTAGTTGTAGGAATTTTACTTAATATTCCCGAGAGGCTCTTGTTTCCAAGTACCTCTTCAAGTTAGGTGAAGACTCTAAAAACCTTTCGCAGAACTCCTTTAACTTAGGTGCATTCTCAATTACTGTCAGTTCGTGGTTGGCTTTCCTCTCGTCTCTGAGTGAAAAGTCCCAAATTAGTTGGAAGATTTCAAAGTCAGCAAGGGTAGGAGTTTCTCCCACAAAGTAGCTGTTGCCTCCGTTGTTGCTTACGAGTCGCGACTCAATCATCTTCAGCCACCCTGGTAATTTTTCATTGTTTAGCTTTTGCATTCCTTCGATGTCTTTGTTCGTCGAAGCCCTTACGTAAGAAATAAAAATATCTTCTTTCAAGTCACAAATGCTCTCTACAAGGTAGATCTGGAAAGGATCGCTGGGGTAGTACCCGAACTTCTGACACAGGTACCTGTTGATGCTATGGCTTTGCACTAGTTTATGCCCATCAATTTCTAGAACGGGCAACTGCCCAAACTCAGCTATTCCACTTGCTTTAAGAGCTGGCCACTCCTCGAACTGAAGACGGTTGTCCTCAAAAGCAGTTCCGTTGTAGTGCAGAATCATTCTTGCTGTCTCTGCTCTGCCATAAATATCGAAGTAGTGGAGCTTAATTTCAGCCATTTTAAAGTGATTACTTAGATATCCCTTGGTTGTCTAGAGTCTACGTAACTCTTTAAGCTAGGTGAAGAGTTAAGGAACCTTTCACAAAAAGCCTTAAGCTTAGGTGCGTTCTGGTCAAAGTAGTGCCCATACTTTCCACTTCTTTCAGCTCTTAAAAACATGTCCCACATGAACTGGAAGATTTCAAAGTCAGCTACTGTAGGGCTGTTTCCTACAAAGTAGCCAGTTCCGCCGTTGTTGCTTTCTAGTCTCTTTTCAAACATTTGCAGCCAAGTGGGAAGCTTTTCTTGGTTTAGCTTCTCCATCCCTTCCATGTCTTTAGATAGGACAAACTTAACATAGGAACTAAGAACATCCTCTTTAAGGTCACAAATGCTTTCAACAAAGTACACTTGTGCAGGGTCGCTGGGGTAGTATCCGAACTTCTGGCACAGGTACCTGTTGATACTATGGCTTTGCACTAGTTTATGCCCATCAATTTCTAGAACGGGCAACTGGCCAAACTCAGCTATTCCACTTGCTTTAAGGGCTTGCCATTGTTCACCGTTAAGACGGTTGTCCTCAAAAGCAGTTCCGTTGTAGTGCAGAATCATCCTAGCACACTCACCTCTGCCGTGGATATCGAAATAGTGGAGCTTGATCTCAGCCATTTTTTATTACACGTGTTTTCATTAAATCCAATTAGCTCTCTAAAGCTTTTTTCATAAAGTTTTTTACCCATTCAATATAATGCTTTCCAGCAGTGTTGTATGTGAAGTTATGGTCTCCATAATTAACAAAGTGCATTTCTTTGAACTTAGACTTCAAAGAATGTTCATACAAACGGTCCATGTGGAAAGGCGGAACAAGCTCGTCCTTTCTTCCTGAAATAAAACAAATCGGAGTTTTAACTTCAGCTATCCTTTCTATGCTAGGCCAATGGTTCCTTAAAAGAGGCTTCAAAGCCCAACTTGCCCTTGGAACAATATGGTCCACCATAGCAGAAATGCTCATAAAAGTGTTTTCCAGTATAAGTCCTCTGACTCCTGGGAACTTCCAAGCAAAGTAAATGCCCACAGCTCCTCCCAAGCTTCTTCCAAACACAAACAGTTTGGTAAAGTCAACGTTTGCAGACTTAAGGTACTCCATAGTAGCTTCAGCGTCCTTCATAAGGCCAGGCTCAGAGGGGTAGCCAGGGGACTTGCCGTAGCCTCTGTAAGAAACTGCAACTACGTTTGCTCCGAGTTCTCTGTAAAACTCTTCTAAGTTGTCCATCCTCATCCCGATGTTGCCTGCGTTAGCTTGGAAAAAAACAATTGTGGGAGAGTCAGGGTTCTGTTTCAAGTGCCAACCGTGCAGAAGGAGTCCGTCCTTAGTGGGGACTTGGATGTTTTCGTAAGGAATCTGGCGTTCGCCTGGGTTCCTGTAAAGCTGGGGGTTTTGGTCTGGGTCTCTGTACTCTTTAGAGGGGAAGTCTGGAATGTATATGAGCTTTTCTTGTAAAAAGTAAACTAAAGAAGACACACTCACAAAGCCTACTCCTGCCAAACTAGCCAAAAAGAACCTGCTCTGCATTATTATACTTAAATGGGGTGCAACTACTCACAGTTATCTTCACTGAAGGAAGAAAACGAAAGACTCAAACAAGAAATCAGGCTCCTCAAAGGCGAAACCGAACCAGACTTAACTCTAAAAAACATCCAAGAGTTAAACTTAATTACACAAAAGATGGAACAACTGCTTCAACAGAAAGAAACCAAAATCAAAGAACTTCAAAAACAGTTAAACTTTAAGAAACTATGAAGCTGAAAGGTATTTTTTTCTTGCAAACCTAAAAACAAACTTCCTGTGGCCGTCTCCACGGGAGTTTATGATTTCTACGGCGTGGAGTAAGTCCATACACGGAACTCCTTCTTCTACTACCTGAGTCACAAGGTCTCGGTCATAGCCTAAGTTGGTGATTTCTAAAATGAACTGCTTTTTCATGTTGCTCAGCATCAGAGACCCAGTGTTGATGTGTGTGGGCATCGGCAAAGTTATGTACTTCGAAGAGTAAATCCCTTGAGGATGGTTGGGCTCCCAGTCTCCAGCGTTAAGAGGTTTGTTGGGTTTGATTTTTTTAGACTTCATAAAACTTATGAGTTGTTTGGGGACTTCAAAAAGGACTTCTTTGGCTAGTTCTCTGGAGTCCTGTTTGAACTTAGCAAAAGGCACGAACTGAACAATATCCCTAGACATACTTTTGTTGAGCTTTTGGGAGTACAAAGGGTTGAAGTCAGCGTCGAGGAACTTCATGTCGGAAAAGTCCTCTGTCCCCACCCCTACTATGATTATGCTTAGAGGCAATTCACTAGCCTTAACTATTTCGTCAGTTGTTCTTTGCAAATCGTTAATCACTCCGTCAGTCAAAATCAACAAAATAAAGTACTGCTGTCTTTCTTGGGAAACTTCTGACGAAGAAGCGTATAAAGACGCATTGCGAATTATCTCGTGGAACACAGTTGGCCCGTGGAAGTCCACTGAACTCACTGCGGACCTATACGCTTCTAAAACTCCCTCGATTCCGTGAACTTCTGGGTCAAATATATTTCCGTTAAGTGCAAAGCAGTGGGACACTGTGTTGTAGTAAGGAGGCAGCTTAGCTCCAAAGCCGTAGATAGGAATTTTTTTGTCAGAGTCGTAGTACTGTAGAATATTTCCCACAGCTTTTATAGCTTGGATGTACTCGTTTTTGAAGCTTATGCAGTGAAGTGAATTTTTGTTCTGGGGAACTCCGTTGCTCTTGGTGAAGTCAATTGCAATCATTAAGGAAATCTCACAACCTCCCAAAACGTACTCTAGGAAACTGACTTTTTCAATGTACCTGAAGTAGTTGAGTTTGAGCTTAGTTACCTTTTTTTGGTTTTTTCTCAAAACTGTGCTGTAGCTAGAGTTGGCTCTTAGGTCTTGTAAAGTGAACTCCGAACTCCCTAGAAACTTGTGGGACTTCTTTCTGTCAAGCTTGTATAGTTCTGCCCTTATCAATCTTGTTTCGTCTCCTCGACAAAGTCTGTTGGAAGTCACTTTAATAGGCTCCCATATGCAAGGAGAAGTAGCTCTGGCTTCAGTTTGGTACACAGGAACTATGTTTTCAGCACACCTGTTGAGCTTCAGAAAAACGTGTCCTGAAATCCTTGAGTTGTCGACTTTCCAAACCATGTTGACCTTGTGGGTGAGTCTGCTGGTTTCCTCTGAAGTCACTGTGACAGAGCCTAGGTTGCTTTCAGGCGACTTGGAGTTCTTAAGTTCGCGAGTCAAAGTGTGGAAAGGAGCACATACGATTTCATGGATATTGAAAAAAGCGTTTCCAATAAAGGTTTGCCTGGCCAAACTATTTATATCTTTAAAGTAGTCTACATCGTAAATATCAAACTTGAACCTAGTTTGCTTCTCAAAGGAGTAAGTAACTCTGAAAGAGTTGATGAAGGCAGGGTCCAGGGTGTTTTTCTGGACCTCCGTTCTGCCTTTTTCCCTGAAGTCGCCTTCAGAGTCCTCAATGTACATCACACAAATAGGGTCGGTTAAGGTAAGTCTGTCAAAGTTAGGAAGGCCATTGCACCTGACAGTGAGTTCCACAACCGAAACCAAGTCATAGTCGTCATTTTGGGCCCTTAAAGGAAGCCCAGCTACCTCTTCAATCTCAGTGTTTTCCTCTAAATTCAAGTGAACTTCTTATTACTTACAGTTGTACACTTTGTACTTTTTACTAGGATTGCAGCCCATTTACAATAAATGTCCAAAAAGTTCCTAAATAAGTTGTCTGAAGGGAACTTTACAAGCACAAACAAAGTCAAATCTGAATTTGGCGAAAAGATGCTAAAACGAATGGGCTGGAAGGAAGGCCAGGGACTCGGCAAGAAAAACCAAGGCAACGCAGAACCAGTCCAAGTCAGGAAACGCAAAGATAACCTAGGACTCGGAGCCACTGCTGCCAAACAGAAGTGGAACCACAATTGGTGGGAAGAACTCTTCAACGACACAGTCAAAAGCATAAAGGTAGTCAAGCCTAAGAAAAAAATAAAAGTTAGTTAAGTTTTTTTCATGAGTCTACTGTACACAGGTTTGCGTGGAAGACTCCTTGACAACTCAGAACTGAACAAGCGCCGGGGAAACCTTTGTGAACGGATACCTGGAATATAGGTTTTTTCGTGGAAGTGGTCGTACTTGTGGGGAATCCGTGAATACGCCACAAGTGTGTTGTAGTGGCTTAGCGGCGAGCCTTCAAGCATACTTTCCAGAACTGAGTTCTTTGTAGACGAAGGCGAGTTTCCGAACTTAGTGCGGGACTTTATCAGTGAGTCTGACTTTTTGGGGATTCTTATGCTGGGAAGTTTTTTATTCAGCCTTAGAGTTATGGCATTACTTGTTTCCATAGTTTATGCTTATAAAGACTGAAGCATTACAGAACGGCGCTTGTATCTGGTTCTTTGGAAAGAATAATTAATAGAGCTTTCGGCTGAAATGACGGACTCGTTGTGGGTACATTCTAAGGTCTTACTTCTTTCAGGTTTAGGAATGTCTAGGCACTCTTGTTCAGTATTAAATTTTTTCTGGTGTCGATATTCATCCTTTGTTATGAAACCAGGGTCTGAAGCCTTTTTCCTTTGGGTGTTAGGTTTATTGCGCTTGTTACTAGACTTTTGAGCTGGGTTACTAAGATAGTCTCTTCTCAAATCAGTCAAAAACTGAGTTTCCGAAATTTTGGAAGGTTCTTTTTTAGTTTCGGAGGTTTGTTCTTTCTGGACTTGTTTCTTAGAATGCTTCACAAATTCGAAGCAACAAATAAATAACTTCTTCATAATGATTGTTAACTCATGGACAAAATGCACTTTTTACAAGATTTATTTAAATCTTCGGGAGTAAAAGAGGCCGGCTAGTCCAGGAGGAATGGGCATCATAATGCCCCCATTTTCATCATCGTCGTCGCTAGAAGAGTCTTTTTTGTCCTTCTTTTCTTGTTCCTTCTTTTCTTGCTGCTTTTTCTTTTCTTGTTCTTTTTTGCCCAGCAGTCCCTCAATCCACTTCCTGAGTCCTCCTTTCTGTTCTTCTGCTTTTAGAACTTTAGTTGCTTTTTTAAACATTATTTATATTTTAAGCTGACTCAGTAATATGCTAAAGCTATCCATTTATTAGGTTTTGATACTCTTACTCTGAGTGTCTTCAGTGGGCGAGCCCTTGCGTTTCTGGGGAAAAGCCACACAAGCAGGCACTTTAGTTTCTACACAGTACATAAACTTCTTGGGACTCACGTCGCGCACTTTAGTAATCCTGACTTGGGAAGTATCGAACTCACCCCAAATCTGCTTGACTCTGTTGAGTAGTTCTTCGCGGGCATCTTCTTCTGCAGAGAAACCGTACACGTGAACTATTGGCAGTTCTTGCCAAACTTGCTTGTCGAAGCTGTGAACAAACACGTCAAGGAACTCCAAAGCGTCTTTAGGCAGGTTCATGTAAATGTGTGTGCAAGTGGAAGGCAAATCAGCCATTGGGGGACTCTCTAGCAAGTGTTCGCACTTAACCTCTTCTCTGTGTGTTTTCAAAAAGCCAGTCATAAAGTCTCTGGCGTCTAAGTTGTAAGCGTGGACCTTGCTGCTAACTTTGTTTTTGACTGAATTCTGCACTAAATACTTGTAACAAGCTGGGTTAAGGTCGTTTGCAATTACTCTGCAGCCCTTTTTGGCAGCTCTCAAAGCAAAAGGACCTACTCCTGCAAACATGTCGCAAACTACATCTTGGGGTTTGAGCATTTCTAAGACTCGGTTTCTTTCTTTCTGGAGTTTAGAGTTCCAGTAAACTTCACTTAAGTCAAACTTAAACCTACAGTCTTCTTCTTTAACCTCTGTGGACAAACTGTGTTCTCCGCCTACAACTTCTAAGTTAAAGTTTCTGTAAACTGAGTCAATTTTCCCAATCTTAGTAACTACTGTTTTGATCGAGGGGTTTTTCTAAGTAAACAATACGTCTATAGTTACTTGACCTATAGTGTGTTTGTAAGGAAGTTGGCTTTGCAGCAGGTTGTAATGAGCAATGTGGCCAATAGTTTCAAACCCTGTAGGCACCACTACTTCAGGCGGCATGACTGCCTTTAACACTTCTTCAGAACTAAAGTACTGGTAACCCAGAGTTATTTGTTTGGGAAGGCTTTCGTACTCAAGAAGTTCATCAGGAAGGTCTAGGTCGGATTTAACTAGCAAAAGTCTGTGGGAGTCTGAGTCTTCGCACTTGACAATGTTGGGGTACTTAGGAATGTTAACCAGGTAGTGTGAGTACTTCTTAAGCAACTCAGAACACTTCTGTGCAGGAACTCTGATCCCTAGGGCTTGGAAGGTCTTTGAAAAAGTTTTAGGGTCCAAGCTTTGCATTAATTTATTCATATTTACTAAATGTTACAAGAAAACCTAGTGTCATAAAGCATCTTCAAAACCAAATCACTGGACGAGTAGCACCCACAGTAGCCTGGCTTCAGCAAAGCGTTGTAAGCGTTTCTAAAGATAGTCTAAGTGGACCTTACCAACAGTCTGTCTAAGTCTACATGTCTTCCTAAGTTAACTCTTAAGTTAGTCGGGTCGAGAACTACTAGTTCTGTAAAGTTGTTTTGTCTAGTTTCTTCTTCTAGAGTGATTACTCTTAAGTAGTCGAACTCCCAAGCATAGTAAAACAAAACCTTCGCAAGCATCTCAGCAGGATTTCCAAGTCCCTCTTGCTGGATCCAAAACACAACCATCAAAAACAAACAGTAACTACTCAGCCCTCCACGGAAAGCTTCGTGGAAGTTGCAGAAGTACATCAGTTGTTTCAGCACCAAGTAAACCTCTTTAAGGCCGCTGTACTCGTTTAAGAAACTCTGCAGGACTCTCACGCTTTCAAAACCTAAGTGATGCGAGTTGCTTACACTGATGTCCACACGCACTTTGCTGGGACCTGCAGTGCACCTAAGTTTGAGGAGGGGAACGCTAGTGTTCATAACTGAGTAGATCTTTTGGACTTCTTTGGTACTACTGAGTACTTCAAAAAGCTCCTGCAGCAAACTCCTAGGTGTCCTTTGTGACTCAAGAATGCACAAGTCAATGTCTGAGTAAGGCAGCAGCAAGTCAGTTTCGTAGGAACCAAAGGTCTTGACTTCAGCAGAAGGCACGTGTTCACAGATCACTTTGGACAACAAAGCAACCAAAGACTTGTAGTGAGGGACTGTGCAAAGCTTCCAGGATTCCAGTTCCTGCAAAAAGTTGTCTATTGAGGCTTGCAGCAAAGGTATGTCTAGTTGGGAGTGTTCTTCACATAAGTAAAGCAAGCAAGAACTTTTGAAAGGTTGGGTTCTGAGTTTGGACTCTAAAGTTTCTTTTTCGCGAGTTACTTCAGATACTTGGTGTTCTAGTTGCTTGACTCTGTCGTAGTTGCTCTGGAGTTCAGACATTCTATCCTGTAAGTTTTTGTACTTTTGTGTGCTTTTTTGTACGAACTTGTCTTTTTTCTTTTTTTCTTTTTCTAAGTCGTTTTTGACCTTCCTGATGCTGTCTTCTAGTTTTTGGGACTTTTCGTGTTGGTTCAAGTCTTCCCAGTTTTGGGTTTTAAGTTTATACTCTCTTTTTTTGTTAAAGTTACCAAGCAAGTTACGGATTTCTCCGTAAGCTTCTTCACCTGGCTTTTTTCCGTAAGCGTTTCGAATGCCTAAACTAGGTTTGTACCTGAGCAGAGCTTTGCAGGACTTTAAGTGCCCGTTGCGCACAGCTAAGTGGAGGGGAGTGTCGTCATACAGGTCTTTAGCGTTTACCTGGGCACCTGCTTTGACTAAGACTTCAATGGACTTCTCAAAGCCTTTTTGGGCAGCCAAGTGCAGTGGAGTCTTTCCCTGTGAGTCGGAAACTTTGGGATTCGCCCCTTTTCTAGTGAGTAGTTGTAAAATATGAGCAGGGTCTTGGCTGCCTTGCAAGGCGTACATTAAGACACTTCTTTTTTGTGAATCTTGTGCTCGTGTGTTGCAGTGGTTTTCTATGAGAAAAGACAAAAGTGGAGTGTTTTGTTGTTTAGCTGCAAGCATCAAACTCGTGGTGCCTGCTGAGTCTGTGTGCTGGATGTCTGCTCCGGCTGATATGAGCGAAAAAGCACATTTCGTGCTTGCAGGCAGAGATAAACATATAAATAAAGCCTCCGTTAACTCAGATTTTGCAAACTGTTGGGAGTCCAGTAGTGACTTAAGAAGACTGGAATCGCATGACTTGGCTACTTGCTTTATATAAGAAGGTTCCATTATTATTTGCTGTGCAAGCACACTGTTTAAATGCTTTGATATCAAGATGATTTATTGGATTGTGCATAATTTTCATTAGAAAAATGAACTGGAACGAATTTGACCACTTAGGTGACGAAGGAGAAACTAAGTTCAAAAACCCTTTTCAAAAAGCACTTTTCTCAGTGTTGAATGAAGTACTTAATTGGGAGGAGACTCAAGTGCTTTCAAGTAGGAAACAAAAAATCCTTTACACTGCAAAGAGTTTTTTGTACACTGCACAGTTCTTATCGCTTCTTTGGTTTTCTGATTCTGAAATAAAGAACTGGAGCAACTACTACTTGTTCTGGAAGGTGCTAGAATGCTTTAGATTAGACACTGTGTTTTCTTTGATTGGACAATTGCGCCTAATAGCCATTGTGTTTATGGTGCTGAAAGTAGTTTTTGTGGCTGAGTTAGCCATCATCACATTCAAAATTTGGAACAAAAAGAAACCACCTAGTTTGTTGCTTTTTATTACTAGGTACCAATTCCACTTGTTCGCGAACATGTATCGAATATCATTTTTAGTAGTTTCAGTCACTGTAGTTAAGTATTCACTAATTGAAGCTGACACCATCCGGGAGTTCGACAACTTGCCAACTTCCGAGTTGAATTTCGGCTTTTGGGGAGTTTTTGAAATTTTGGGGTTTCTCCTTATAAGTTCTGTGTGCTACCTGAATGACTTGCTTTACTACGAAAACAGACACTTCTACAAGGAGTACCCCAACTCAAGGTCCTTTTCAAGCATAGTCATTCTTAAGTTTTATTTTGAAGTCTCAGGAGTGCTGTTTTACGCAGTGATTGGGACCTACCACGAAGTGACTTTTAGGTACTTAGTTATCCTTTTTGCAGCTGTGATAGCTTACAAGTTCCTGAGGTTCCGGCCTTTTTTTAACGAGTTTTCAAATGCCCTAGCAGGAGTGCACTATGGCATCATAGTGTGCTTTAGTTTGGCACTTCAAGTAGGTGAGTATTGGGAAAGTGCCCACGCAGCTTTAATAATAGCTGTGTTGTTGTCTCCGATTGCTAGTTACTTGCAAGTGAGTTGGTTCTACTACTCACTAAACAACAGATACCACTCATTCCAGGTTTTAAATTCAAGCGAACTTGAGCACAAAATAAGGGACTTAATACAAAACTACCCTTCTGAAACAGTAATAGCCACTTTTTCCAACTTAAGGAACATTAAAGTTCTGCAGGTCAAGAAGTTCCTTACTATCTGGGAAACCAACTACTGCTTGGACTTTATGAAGGACCAAAGACTTGCCAGAATTAAACTCAGCAGAGCAAAGAACCAAAAAGGAGACCTAGAGTCCGACTTCATGGCTTTCAGGTGCAGTGAAAGGATCTCTCAAAACGAGTCTGAGTACTACGAAGACATTGACTTCATCAGGTACAACCAGAGTTACTTGTCTTTGAGAGAAAAAGACGAAGTTCTTTGTTATGCCTTTCTGGACCTACTTAAAGAACTCAGCTCCAACTACCCCAAAAAAGCCCAAATCGAGAAACTAATCGGAGTAGTTTGCAAACTCATAAAAAAACTAGACACGAGCTACGAGTATGTGACTAAGAACTACTCTAAGTGCCCCCAAGGGCTCTTTTTATATGGCACTTACTTATCAGATGTATGCGGAAAGTTCAACAAGTCAGCCAAAGTACTTCAAAACAGACAGAACCTACTTTCCAAGCACCAAAACTCTCAGAATTACGAAATAAGCTTTTTCGACGACTCTAACGGAGTCATGGTAGTGAGTGGGGACCCAAACACTCTAGGAAGAATCACATACGCTAACTACAGAATGTGCGAACTCCTTTCGATTAGTTTGGCGGGTTTGATAGGAAGTGACTTGTCTTCTTTCGTGCCATACCCTTTTAACCGCAACCACAACCAAGCCATGCAGAGGTTCCTAGACACTTGCTACGACACTGAAATTAAGTTGCCTATTTCGCTTTTCCTCCAAAACCCTTCAGGGTACTTAGTTGAGTGCTACATAATGATTAAGTGCACTGCTGAAAAAGCAAGCCCTTTTTTCATAGTACTTGCTAAGAAAAGAAGAAGTTCACGCCAGATTGCTTTGATTGACGACTTAGGAGTTATTTTAGGCCACAGCAAACAACTCAGACTGTGCTTAGGACGCCGAGAAAAAGACCTACGCAACAAGTGCATTGAAGAACTGGTGCCTGGAGTAGTTCTCAGCGAACTAGTTCCTTTCAAGCCTCTCAAAGTCTGCGTTGCCCAGAAAACCATAGCACTTGTGCTGGCTTACAAACTAATAAAAGAAAAAGAATTCAAGTTTATGTTCTTTATTACTGACAAAGAAGAGATCAAAAGGTGGGTGAAGGGGTTAGAAACTGAGTGCACTGAGTTTAGGTCTTCCCAGTCAAGAGAGTTCACGCAACAAAGGTACAGCTCTGGACTACTAGAAGACTTAGAAGAACAAAAAGAAGCACTGTCAGGAGAAATAGAAAGGGAGTTCAACGACATAACTGTCCTAGAACAGGACCCCAAAAGTTCAAAGGTGCTTCCGCACAGGAGTTCAGGCACTAAGGACAGAACTGTGGAAAACTCTTCAAACACCCAAAATTCCTCTGGAGCCATTGCTGGCATTAAACCCAACCAAATATCAGACCTAAAACGGCAGCTCAATATCACTGGAGTTTTGTCAGTGGTTTTTTTGCTGGCTATACTGGGAGGCAATGTTTTTCTGCTGATGTCAAGTTACAGCAACATCAAAGATTCTGAAGAGAGCGAAAACTACTTAAGACTGTCAGATATTCACAACTGCTTGTTTTCAGTACTAGATAGTACCAGAAAACTCCAGTTAGAAAGTGACGCAGACTTGTACATAGATGCTTCCCAAGAAATAAGCAACATAGAACTGCACCTAGGAATGCTTCAAGAAACTTACAGTTTTCTGAAACAAATCAAAAACGAAAAGTGCGACTTACATTCTTACTTAGTAGCTGACCAAATACAAGTCTACGAGTACTTAAGTTCTACTCCCCGCTATGTAAACGTTCTTGACTTTGTACAAAGCATCTTAGTGAACTGCGAAGAACTTATCTCGAAACACCAACAAAACTTACCAGCTAAGCAAAACGAAGTCTTTATCCAAAAGAACCTGCTATCTGGAGGCCCAGACTACCTTAAGAAGATCATCCACCTCCTTGAAGACTGCGAAATGGCCCAAGTAGAGCAGTTATCCCTGAACATTTTGCCTTGGATTGTAGTAGAGATTTCAGTTATAGGCCTTTGCTTGTTCGTGTTAGTGTTCTACATCACAAGAGTCGATACTATGTTTAAGAAGCTGTGGAAAAGTTTGATGAAGCACACTAGATTGAGCATCCACAACCACACCCAAAAAATACTCCAAAGACTCTCAATGATTCACGAAAACCAAGAAGTAAAGCCTGAATTTGAACCTAAGTTCAAAACCAAAAAAAAGGTAAGGTTCGCTGAAAAGTGGAAGTTTTTAAAAGTAGTGATACTGGTCTGTGGTCTGTGCTTGGTTTATACCTCTTCTTTTGTGTTTTTAATTGAAACTTTATCAGTTAACCAACTAGTTTACGAAAAAACAATTTTGAAGAAAAACGTCCGCTTAAGGTACTTGTCCAAAGAACTGAGCTTCTGGACAAGAGAGTCCATTCTGAGCACTACTGACTCAAGCATCGAAGTGTTCCTCCAAGACAACCTTTTCTTCTCGTACCCCCGACTAGAGTTCAACAGTGTGCGCAAGTCAATCAATTCCAACCTAAACGATATATTGTTCTCTATGCTTCGCGAAAACGTTTCTGATGACATCAAAGACATTTTCTTCTCTAAAAGAAACACCTGGAAAGTCTTCAGTCACGGGCTGTACAAAGGCATTCAGATGGTAGCAACTGAGTCCCAGGACTTAGTTAGTTCTAACAAACTCGAAATGGAAGTTCTTTACGAATTCGACAAGTCAGTATACTACTTAGAAGAGCTGTTGAACCAAGTATTCCAGAGTTTGCAGAGAGAAATTTCAGAAAAACTGGACTTTTACTTCAACATCTTCATATGGGCAACAGTTTTATACTCACTGGTTGTGTTTGGGGTTCTCTTAGTTCTATTTTTGCCCTTAATCAAGAAAGAAAAGTTACTTATGAAGCACATACTTAAACTCTTGAAGCTCTTCGAAAGAAGCAAAACCACTAATAAGTAATAAAAGTTAAGTAATTAAAAAAGACTTTTCGCTAGCTTTCTTCTTCCTGAACAGTAACAAGATCTCTTCTAGGGTCTTGCCTTTGGTTTCAGGCAGCAGTGTGAAAATGAATATCCAAGATATTACGCCTACCAAAGCAAAGAAACCCCAAACCACCACTTTTCCTAAGTCAAAAGACAGGACTGGCGCAAAGCTCATACTCACTGCAAAGTTAGCTACCCAGTTAGAAGTAGTAGTCACACTCGTAGCGCAACTCCTCAAGTAAAGTGGGAAAATTTCAGAATTCACAATCCAAGGACAGCTGCCCAGTCCTACAGAGTAACACAGAATGTAAAGCATAACTGCCACTATTGCCAAATACCTCACAAAGGGATAGTTGTCGTTGAACACCAAAAAGTAAAAGCACACAGAAAGCGCTAGTAAGTTAAACACCATTGCAGGGATGCTGCGCAGCAACACAGATCTCCTTCCTAAAGAGTCCGAAGCAAATATGCAGATTACTGATCCAATCATATTTGCAAAAGCAACTGGCAAACTTGCAACGATTGCACTTCGTCCGTTGTTGTCAAAGCCTATAGCCTGCATGATTTCAGGTCCGTAGTACATAGCCGTGTTAATTCCTACAAACTGCTGGAAGACTTGCAAGCAAACCCCTACTTTAAGAGCATTTCTGTGCTCACTCCACAAAATTTTGAACTGCTTTTTGTAAGGGTAAGTTCCGCTTTCTTCTACAGAGTACTTGATTTCTTCGACTTCTTCTATTGCAAAGTGCTCATAACGCGACTCTGGCACGAACCTTAGGTAAAGAAGGGCTTCTAGAGCCTCTGGGTTTCTTCCAGTCATAAACAAGTACCTAGGCGACTCTGGCAAAAACAGCATCCCAAGTAACTGTAACAAAGCAGGCACACCTCCTAGTCCAAGCATCACTCGCCAGTTCTCTCCTAAGGCCAAACACACTAGGTAGGAAATCAGCTGTCCCCCCGTAATCATCAGCACATTTGTACTTACAATAGCTCCTCTGCGTTTAGGAGGGGCGGTCTCTGCCAGGTACACAGGAACCACCATGGCTGCAAGGCCTATTCCCACACCTACAACTAGTCTTCCTACCATCAGCACCCAAACACTAGGAGCTATACCCATTAACAAGGCCCCGATTACAGTTAAAACATCCGATATAATTATGCAGGTTTTGCGGCCTTTTGAGTCAGAAAGAGGCCCCCCTATAACAGAACCTACTACAGCTCCTGCAACAGCTAAGCTGGTAACAGCTCCTTCTACAACAGAGGAATCATGTCCTAGGTCTGAGTAGATGTAAAGGTTAGCACCTCCTATGATCCCAGTGTCATACCCAAAAAGAAACCCACCTATTGCAGCAGTAAATGTAAGACAAACCAACAACTTCTTATTTTCAACTGGACCAGAATCTTCCATTATAAGAGGGCATTTTCTAGATTCAAAAAACATTGTTTATAAGTGCATTAAATTGAGAGGAATTTATAATAGTCCAGATGGAAGACTTTGAGCAAAGAGTTAACCAAGCCTGCCAAGACTTGCACTCTACCTTGGGACTAGAGTTCCAGAAACTCAGGAACTCCAGGAGCTTCCAGATTTACGAAGACACCAAAAACATTGTGTGCAAACTAGAAAAAGTCAAATTGCTTCTGGACCAAGTTGGAGAACCGGCACGAAAAGAACCACTCCTAACTGAAGTCAACCAGCTCAAACAAGAACTTTCAAAGCAAAACACTTTGTTGTCAGAACTTAACAATTAAACTCACTTAGAAATTACTGCCATTAAGTCTGAGTACTTGACCATAGTTCTTTTGATTCCTTCGCCGCCGTACTTCTCTATGAAAGCCAACAACACCTCTCCGTTGTGGGTGTCTTTTTGACAAATGACTTTTAAAGTCGAGGCAGTTTCCTTGCCCACACCACTTTCGTCACTCAAGAATGGACCTAACTTCTGGGCTACGTTAACCGTGTCAATAGCCTCCGTAATTGCTTCTGGGTACTTACTAGTTAAAAAGTGTATAGCTTTCAAGTACCTTTGGTGGTGCCCAAGCTTGCTAGAGTCCAGTTTAGGGGGTTCTTTATAGGTGTTAAGTTTGGGCAATAGCCTAAGTAGAGGTTTGACTGCTTTGTAGCTAAACACTTCGTCAAGGATTTCTAGGTTTTTGCTTAAAATACTGACTGAGTACTCAAACCCAGCAGGCAGGTCTGAAATGTTGTGGATGGCTTGCTTAGAGTTGACTCTGAGTCCCTCTTCAGAAGTAAGCAAACACTTGTAAAGCAGCTTCAGTATTTTGGGGTGTTTTCCCTGCTGAGTAGCAACTGCCTTTACTTTGCCGTTATTGTTGATGGTCAAACTCATCACTAGAGCTGCCGCTATTCTCCTAGTTTCTAAAGACTTCTCCTCGACTAAGAACTTCTCCATGCTTGCAATGGCGTTTTCTGCAACACCTTCTTGCTTGCCCTGGTGGTTCATTCCTATCTGCATTAGTACATGCAAGGTCCTTTTTGCAAGGTCTTCGTTGCAGTTTCCAAGCAAAGCAATTAAACTCTTGGTAAGTCCTGTTCCCAGCATTCCTTCAATTCCGTCGTCGTACTCACTTAGGTTTATAAAAGCTTCTAGCAAAAGCATCAGAAACAAAGTGTCTTCTGACTTGCTGTAATGAATAAAAGCTTTCACCATCACTCCTACAGTTACTGTTTCAACTAGTCTGTCCACTCCGTCCCTAGAGCCACTTAGTCTGCAAAGAGCCCAAGCCACTGCTTCCCTTACTTCCAAACTAGAGTCAGTAAGGTGCTCCTGCAGAACCGGCATCACTTGGCTCTCAACTACTAAGTCCCTTGCGTTCATCAGCACAACTAACCCACCTATGAGGAGTGCTGCTTCTTTCCTAACTCCTTCGTTTTTGGACTCCAAAAGTTCCCCACACAACTTCAGAAGTTCGTTGGTGTTCATGGTGTCTTTTTTGGAGGGGTCGCTAACTAGTTCGTTGAGGGTGTGAAGGGCATCTTTTTGCAAGTGGTCTGGCAAGGACTCGAACCTCAGTGCTTCAGCTAACTTAGGAATTTGCCTGAAAAACACAGCCAAAGTTACTTGGGAAGGGTCTATTTCGCTGGTGAAAGGTTCTTCTAAGTAGGGGTGGCGGTCCTTCAAAAACTGTGAAACTAAGTGCTCTTGGTAACTCTGCATCTTTATAACTTAACTAATACATTAGTCTATAAGTCCATCTTATAGTTTCCTGAGCGCAAAGGAAGCGCAGAGTTTTGCTTGATAAAGTCAATGATGCTTTGGGCGTTCCTAGGACCTTCGTAAACAACTCCTGACTTGTTATTGGCAGGGAAAAACACTAAGTGAGGAAAAGAGTTCACAGAGTGGTCAGGGGCTTCGTTGGAAGCTGAGTCTATTTTGGCAACAGTTACAGTGTTTACTTCGCGGAAGTACTCAGCTACTCTTGAGTACTCAGGTTCTAGTTTCTTGCAGTGGCCACACCAAGGGGCGTGGAAGTACACCATAACGTCTTGGTTCTTTTGCTCCACAACTTGTTTGAAGTTTTTGCCAACTAGGATCCTTACTCCTTCTTCGTACTCTTGTTCAGGGACTTCTTGGCTTTTGTAGTAAACTGGAAGGGTTCCTTCCACCCACTTGGAGTAAAACTCAGTTAGTCCAGACTGGGAAACCTCAAATGTAAGATGCTTGTTGAAGTGGGAGTCTATTATAAAGGCCATAGGCATTTGACTGGGAAGCACACCTAAGAAGTCAGCTAAGCGTTGGTTCTGGGCTGTGGACAGGTCGCCGTAACTCACAAGAATGTGGCCTTTGACGACTCCAGCAAGGTTCTTGAGGAGTTCTTGGTACTTCTGAAAGTCTTCTTCTTGCATGAAAAGAAACAAACAGGGGTTTTGCTTTCCAAAAACGTGGTTGATGGCCTTGTCTTCAAAAGGAAGCACCCAAGGAACCTGTTGGTGCTGGATGAACCTTTCAATTTCGCTCTCTCCAAAGTGGCCCTTGAAGTCCACTCTTAGGTCGTCGTAGTGCTTGAAAGCAACTAAGCCAGGCTTCTTTACTCCGTAAGACTCTGCAGCTTCTTGAGACGGACAGAACACGTAGTAGTTTCCTTCTAAGTCCTTAACTACATGTTCGAACAGGTACTTTTCTTTAGACTCGTTGTCTCCAAACAAAACAAAAGTCAATGGAGTCTTTTGTAGGTAAGAGTCTAGTTCACCTAGAGACTTAACCACTGATGCAGCAGGGTTTATCTTCTTAGCCACCCAATTGTAAATGCTTTCTTCAGTGCGACCTCCTGTGTACTCATGAGGTTCCCCGTCAACAAAGAATATAAGTGTGGGGTACGCCTTAATCTTGTACTTGTCTGCCACTTGGGTGCTACTTGTAGCGTCTAACTTAGCTAAGTGCACTGGCGGGTCGTGGTCTTTGAGTTTACTAGCTGCTTTTTGGTACTGAGGCGCCATGTACTTGCAATGGGCACACCAAGGAGCGTGGAACTCCACCAGAAGTTGTTTATAGGTACTAAGAGCTAACTCAAAGTCCGAGTCGTCAAGTATCAAAACGTTGTCTTCTTGTTGGAAGCCCAGTGCTCCCACCAATAGCATTAGTACACTTGTCACCATTATATTAATTACTTAGTATCTCGAGAGTCCTCATAATTATAGAGTTGTCTGAGTCCTGAGGCAGTTCTTCCATGTCTAAACGAACCACTGCAGACTGGTCGTTGACCTTGTAAACTCCTATGACACTTCGGGACTTCTCAAACATTTGGCATCTTAAACTCACTACTATGAACTGCGAGGCAAGGCTTTTTCCCTTCAAGTAGTTTGCTACAATGTCTACATTGACGAAGTCCAGAGCTGCGTCTATTTCGTCCATGATGTAGATGATGTTGGGCTTGAACTCGTGGGTAGCGAACACCAGTGCTAAGGAACTAAGGGTTTTTTCACCCCCACTCAAGTTGCTCATTTTCTTCCATGATTTGTTTGGAGGCCTTGCTGTGAATTCTATTCCTTCTGAAAAGGGGTCTGTTGCGTCTGCTAGTTCCAGTTCTGCGTCTCCGCCTTTGGTGATCCCCCTGTATATTCCTCGGAGAGTGTCTGATATAAACTTGAACCCTTCCATAAAGACTCTCTTCCTTTCTTCTGTTAAGTCTCTAGATTTTTCAATTCTAAACTGTATACTATTTTTGATTTCCTCCAAGTTTGACTCTTTTTCGTCCAGAACTTTTTTCTTTTCAACGTAAGTTTTCAGAACCTCCAGGTTGGGGTTTTTGTCTAGTTGTTCCTTCAGTGAATCGATTCTTCTGGACGTAGTATACTTGGACTTTATGACGTTTTTTTCATATAATAAAGTGTCTTCATTGTACTCTTCATTCACATCAATAAGATAATTTTCTACGTCGTCCTCTTTCCTCTTAATTTTTTCAGAAAAACAAATCCTTTCGACCTCATCGATATCACCTAGTATACTGTTGAAGCCCTTTCTTTTTTCAAGGTATTTATTCCGGTTAGCTTGGATACTTTCGTTCAGTTTATTTTTTTCTTGGGTTCTTCTTTCATTTTCTTTCAGAATCTCTTTCAACTTGTGCTCATTCTCAGTAAGCTTTTTCTTGACTTTGGTTTTTTCATCTTCGCTTTTTTGAATTTGGTTTGATTTATCCTTTACTTGTCCTTTCAAATCACTCTCTTCTTCTCTCAGTTGTTCAATTGCTTCTTCAAGTTCTTTTCTTGTATTTGCCACCTCAGTTAGTTCTTTCTCCAGCACAGAAATCCTTTCAGTCGTTTCTTGCAAACTCTTTTCAGCGCAGTTAATTTGGTACAAGTTACTTCTAATGGTGTCTTCGCTTGAATTTATTGAAGCTTCCAGTTTGATGTTTTCATCTTTCAAAGACTCTAGCTTGGCTTTGTGCTTCTGAGTTTTCTGTTTCAGAGTCCTATACTCTTCTCCTCCTACTTTGTCTATCTCCTGGTTCTTTGAGTCTATGTTTCTGTTGATTACTTCTAGTTCTGACTTAGCATTGTTTAAGTCGTAACTTACTTCAACTTCTTTGAGCTTAAGTTTGTTTACTTTGCTTTTTAAGTCACTTGTGTCTACACTGCTTGGGTCTTCATAGAGTTCCTCAGTTATTTTTTTTTGCGCAAAAGATAACTTAGTCAATTCAGTTTGAAGCCTATTTCTGGTTTTTTCTAAACTAATGCATTCTTTTTCCAGGCACTTGATGCTAGTATCTAACTCTTTGCTTTCCTCCTGAGTTTTTTGGATTTGTTGTTTGAGTTCTTCAGAGTCATTTTCTGAGTAGTCATCAAACTCCCCTTCCAAACGCATTCTACCTGTAGATGGCTTGGCAAAGCTGCGCATTTCCCCGCTCTTTTTAATGAGTTTTCCTTCTAAAGTAGTTATTTCGTAGTTGCCTTTGTTGGACACCTGAATGGCTTGTTCCATGTCTCTAACTACTAAAGTGTCTCCAAACGCAAAGTAAAACACGTTCCTCAGCTCAGGGTTGAACTGCAAGAGGTCAAACAGTCTTTGGCAGTTGTCTGGGGGCGCTCTAAAGGAGTCCGGGTTTCTCTGGGGAATCTTGTCCATAATGATGATGTTTACTCTACCTAGTTTTTTGGTTTTACAGTAGTCAATAAGTCTTTCAGCGTCCTGGACTGTTTTTACTACGTAGTGGTCAAGTTTATTGATAGAACTAGACACAGCTTTATCGTAGCTAGCATGAATGCAACCTAGGTCTCCTAGTCTGCCTACGACTCCGCCAAGTTCTTGCTTTTTGATGGCTTTTTTGATCTTTTTTTGGTTAATAGACTGTTTGATGTTTCTTCGCTGCTTGTCTTGCATATACTCTAGGTTCCTGAGTCTACTATCTACTTGCTTTTTTCTTTCTCTTTGGTCACTCAGTTCCTTTGACTTTTCATTTAAAGGTTCTTCTAGACTGCTTAGTTGCTTTCTGTAGGTTTCAATCTGCTCTGTTAACTCTTTGAGTCTACTTTGAAGTGAGTTGGTTTTCTGGACTCTTTTGTTTTCTCTGTCTTCGATTTCAAGTATTTTGGCGTTAATATTCTTGATTTTTTCAGTTAAGCTTTTGAGTTCTGTGTTTTTTTCGTGGAAGTTTCTTTGGACTGGGCCTTTGTTTTGTTCAAGTGCTAGTTTTTCTTTTTGGAGTTTTTCGCAACTTTGGACAACAATACTTTCTAGTTCCAAGTACCTGTCTTTTATTTGTTCGTTCTTTTCAAAGTACTTTTTGTGGTTCTGGTTGTTTTTCTCAACTTTTTTTTTGGACTCAACAATGCTGATCTGAAGTTTTTCGTTTTCTAGTTTGAATCTTTTGAGGTCTTGTTCATGCTTTCTGATATCTTTGTTTTTAGCTTCTAGTTCTTGGGATAGTTTTTGTTCAAGTGTTGAGTTTTTTCTCAGATCACTCTCAAAGTTCTTTAGGTAAGGTGCTATGTTTTCTAGGTGTTTTTCAAGTGACTCCTTTTCTTCTTTAAGGACTCTTAGTGTCTCTGAAAGTATCCCCAATTTTTTTTCTAGTTCACTCTTTTCATTTTCCAGCGTCTTCAAAGTGTCATCGGTTTCTTTGATTTCTTCTTCCAGAGTTTTACGCTTGAGTTGATACAGTAAGTTCCTGTACTTATGGATGAGTTCTACATCATCAAGGTACTTCCTGGCCTTTTTCTTAGGATTCTCATAATGCCCAAGGTCTCTTTTGGCGTATTCAAACTCATTATTAGCTACTTCAGCCTGTTTCTTAAGTCCATCAAGTTCTTTATCAATACTTTCGATATCTTTGCTGAACTCACTTGTTCCAATTACATCCTGAAGATAGTCTAAAAGTTGCTTTCTATCCTTGGTTGCTACCTTTTCAACCTCTCCTTGGAGTATTAAAAACCTACTATGACTGAGAAATATTCCCTTAGAAGCCAAAAACTTACTTAGCCTTGCATAAGTCACAGTTTGATTGTTCAAGCAATAAAAACCAGACTTGCCTAGTTCTATTGTGCGACTAATGCTGAATTCCTCTAAGTCGTTTTCGAAGTAAACAGTCACGCTTGCACTTGTTAAGTTAGGGTAGTTTTTTGACCTGTGAATTAAGTCGCTTAGTCTAGGTTGTCTCATCTTGAGGGCTTCTCTGCCAAACACAAACAAAAAGGCTTCTAGTAAGTTTGATTTTCCAGACCCGTTAGGGCCTACTATTGCAGTTAAGCACTTGTCGAAGGGCCCCACTCTGTGAGTACCTACGTAAGACTTGAAGTTGTGCAAAATCACTTCTCTAATTACAAGCCTAGGTCTATTGTCCATTATTATTTGGTTTACCCATTTATTAAAATTTTGCCTTCTGCTACCTTTTCTAGCATTCTGATGTTATCTAGCACCAGTCGGTATATGAAAGCACAGTTGTTGTGCAAGTCACTGCCTACTATTTCGGTATGATCCATGTCAAAAGACAGCAGGTGCGTGCCCCACTGAGTTTCCCACTCCGTAAACACTCCGTCGTTGTAGGCTTTGTAGTGAGGGTTCCTTTCATCTATGAACCCTATGGTCTCTTTAAACATCTCGTGAGCTTCGCCAACATCTTTCCAGCTCGAAATGCTAAACACTTTTTCTTGGTTGCTTGAAATATTGGCATTGATGCTTTTTAGGTTCCTAAGACTGATTTCGAGAAAAGCCTCTAAAGGCACTCCTAAGTACCGCAGAATGGGCTGGATAGTGTCAGAGCTGCAACTAGGAGTGCTTGCAAAGTCGGCTAAACTGCTGCCTTTGTGTGGCGAACTCACAGTAGTAAGCGAAGTCACTGGAGTAGAAAGCAAGTCCATTGAAAGTCTGCAGTCAAGTCCTGCAATGGAGATACCTACTACGTGTGGTTCTTGGTGCTTGCGGAGTTCCCTGTCAAGGTAGTCTATTCTTTGTGCTAGTGAAGAGTCTGAAGCATTTCGAATAGGAAGGAAGTGAACAGGTTGGTTGTCAGCTTCAAAAATAGACATAACTGGGGAGTAAAGGGTGTGTTTAAACTTGGAGTAGTGGGACTCCAGCATGTTGACTACTAAGACCACTGGACGTTTGAGCATTTCTAAGATGGAACTTAATTTAAACTTAGATAAGGGTTGTGTTGTTCTGTTTCTTTTTGAGGTTTGTTGAAAACTACTATTCCCACAATCACCAAACAAAACCCTAGAATGTAAAGCCAGGAGATCCTTTGGTCAAACAACAGTATTCCTACCAAGAGTCCGTAAGTCATTGTAGTTAGCAGTGACAAGTTGTACATAATGGCTCCAAACTTCAAAAAGTAGTAGGGCGAAATGGAGTACATTGACGTCAAGGCAACTGCAAACCCAACGTAGCACCCTATTTGTCCAGAGTTAGAAATCTGCGAAATTGCAGACAACTCCAAACAAAGACTTTCCACAAGTGTAATCAAAGTCCCTGCAAGTCCCAGCACTGAAAGGTAATTCTGAGGAGTGTGCCCTTCCTTCATAAGGTACTCCACCCAAACGTTGCTTGCAGAGTAAAGTCCTGCTCCTGCTATAACTAAAACGTCTCCCAGTATGCCCCCTCCCCACTCCCAGTTGTTTTTGTGCAAATCAGACACAACTATAGAAACCACTCCTGAAAGACACACCCCTGCTCCTAGGAACTGGTACTTGGAGTACCTTGTTTTCAAAAACACAGAAGAAAGCACAAACACAAAAACCACAGAAGAGTTCATCAGTGTGAAGACACTAACTACACTAGTCAGCTGGTAAGCCAAAACTACCAAAAAGTTAGCTTGGGTGTCAAACACCACACCTACTAAGTACTTTTTCAAGTGACTTGGTTTGAAGGGCAGCTTCATGTAAATAGCTAAAGGCAAGTAAATGAGGGATATAAAAAAGTAGTTCCACACCAGTTGGAAAAGCGGCGTGGCAATTCCTTGTTCTAGAAGTAGTTCTGAAAAAACTCCTGTTGAAGTGTTGAGTAAAGAGAGTGCCTGGCCTAGTAACACTCCGTTCACCCTTTTCTTGATCATAATGAATAAGTTTATATTGCTCCTTTACTTAGTTTTAGTAACTGGGTTCACCAGAAAGCAACTAGAAGCAGGTAAAGCATGCACTCGCTTAGTAGGAGACTTAGTTACCAACAACTACGACCTAGTGAAACAAGAAGCCCAGAAACAACCTAGTTTGGACTCTAAAAACCTTGAAAACAAACTCCTGTCAGACGTTATTGATTTCTGTGTTGAAAGGATATCTGAAGACCAAGTGACCCAAGTCAAGGAGTCCAGAGGAAACTACTCCTGGGAGCAGTACAAAAGCCTTTTAGTGCTGGACTCTTCTAAGTACACCAGTGAAGAAGACTTAGTTGTTTCTGAAAACCACAAACAGCTCAGAAAGGCTCTTTTGCAAGCCGAAAAAGGCCCAAAACTGTCAGAAGACCCCCAGAAGCTGAAAAGGATCCTGGACTTGGACTCAATAAAGCAAGACCTTTAACTACTGAACATTAATTTTAGTTTTGACTTTTTGAAGCACGTTTAGAATTCTCTGCACGGACTTTTCAGGGCCTTCAAGACTCTCCTGGCCTTCATAAGGAGGTTTGATCTTGACATGCAGGTCAGTAAGAAGTATGCTGAGGTCTTCCCACACACAAGAGTAAGTTTTGGAAAGTTCTTTGAAAAGATTCTGGGCTTCTTCAGAGGCTTCTGTGTTTACTTGTCCGGACGGACGAGAAGCTTTTTGGATTTCTAAGTCTGCTTCTTTCAGAAAGGCCTCTACTTTTATAGTGGGCAACTCCACGTCGAGAGTCACTTTGTTCTTGTCTACCATTTCGACTGACTTGATGTACGACAGGTTCAAAAACATAAAGTCCCGAGAACTTTCGTTGCCTCGACTCAAAACTAACAAGTTGTAGTCGTCGTCCCAGGAGTATATCCTGCCTTGGAAGGTTTCGTTCAAACAAGTCGTCACTTTGATTTCCACGCCTATGATGTCTGCACTCGGCATCTTTATATATATTGGGGTTGCAATCATTTCATTAACAGACCATTTAAAATGGAAGGGTGCAGTGTGTGCAAGCAAATTACAAGTAACAGATTCACCTTGAGTTGCTGCAATTCTTCTGTGTGCATTTCGCACATAGACTCTAGTTGCCCTGTGTGTGGAACTCCTATCTCCTCATCTAGTTTAGTTCCTGACTTAAAGCAGCCCCTCTCCATTACTTGTGAACGTTGCGAGTTTGCTCCAGCTAAACTCATGTGCTCAGTTTGCCAAACTAACCTTTGCACTGAATGCTCTTCACAAGTCCACAACATGGGAGCCTATGCAAAACACCCAGTTTGCTCTTTAGCAGAAAAATGCCCAAAACACCAACTGCCCTTGGAACTTTTCTGCAGTGAAGACTGGGAAGGAATTTGTGAGGAGTGTGCAAACGAGCACCAGGAACACCCACTGATAGAACTGGAAGAAGCCATGGCGGAAGTGGTCTTTGAACTCAAAGAACAAATCAAAAGGGTGAGGGGAGAACTAGCAGTGGGGGAAAGGCAACTCCGAGAAATTGTGAACCAAGAAGAACAACTCCAAAGAGAGGCAGAAGAAAGCATGGTCCAAGTAAGGCAGGTGTTCCAGCAAGTCAGAGACCTTATATTCCAGAAAGAACAAGAGTCCCTAGACACTGTCAGAAACCTACGAGAAAAAAGAATGTACCTCGTCAAGATCCAAAAGGACCAGTGCCAAGCTGGAATATCCAACATGAAGTCTCTTGTGGAGTTAACTAACAAAGCCATGGAACTCCCTGCCCACGCCCTGCTTAAAAACATCAACTTCTTGTCCAACAAACTAGAAAAGGTCCAGTTCAACGTTTTCAGTAACTCTATAGAAAGAGAGTTCTACGTGCCTTCTGTAAACGAAATACTAAGAGATCTTATTCCTGGGGAAAGAGGCTCATTCTTTTCAGAAAGACCTTCAATGATTGAAACACCCATGAGTTCTAACACTCCTAGGGCCCTCAACACTCCAAGGGACTCAACTGCTTCTAGGAACTCAACCACTCCTCGGAACTCCAACACTCCCAGAAGTGAACAAAGTTCAGTCCCTAAGTTCACTTCAAAACAAAAGTCCCACAACTCAATTAAACTTTCCTGGACTGCAACGGGGATAAATTCTTCTTACGTGCTGGAGTACGGAGTAGGAGCTAAAATCCAAGGAGTGGAGCAGTTCAGGGAAGTTTACCGCGGAAAAGCACTCCACTGCATAATTACAGACTTACTTCCCAAAACAGCTTACAGGTTCCGAGTGCGGGAAATGGACGAAGAGTCAGGGACACTTGGGAACTGGAGCGAAGTTGCCTCAGTAGTGACTTACGAAGAACAGAACATTGACGAAAAGACCTGTCTCAACAAAGCCAATGTCATCAAAAGGGCCAAAGAAAAGTGGATCCACTTCGAAAAAGCCGGGATCGTTCTGGGCAAGAACCCTTGGAGTTTCGGGAAGTCTGCTTGGGAAGTGAAGATTGTGTGCACGAGTTTGTTCACTACAGAAGAAATCTCTGGGGGACTCAAAGTAGGAATTAGTTGCCCGAGGAGCAAACAAATTATTGGAACTGTTTATAACTATGCCAGGCTAAGGGGCAGTGTAAGGATTTTGGTGTCTCTCGACATGGAACAAAAAACCTTGAAGTGCAAGAGAGACGACACTGAGACTCCAGAAGTTTTCTCGCTGAACGAAAACAGCGTGTACCCTGCCTTGCAGCACAAACACCCCCGAAATGTCAAAATCCACGTAAAGGTTTTGGTTAAGTTCGATGCCGAAGTAGACTTTTAATATATTTAAATAATCACTTAGTTACTTTCTGGGAGCGAAAAAGCTAGAAGTGGACCCACTGAAAGAAGTTTGTCCAGAATTAAACACACCGCTGTTTTGGATGTTGGGGAGGTTCGGCTTAGCAAACGAAGACGACTGTCCAAAACCCGAAGCAACACCCCCTCCACTCATTGAAGACAATGAAGGCCCGGGAAATGAATTTCCTCCTTGATTGGCTAAGCTTTGCAAAGAAACTGACTGCTGGCTTGAAGCACTTCCAAAAAAGCTTCCCTGCAAACCACTGAAAGGCGAGGGCTGAGCTGTTTGTGGTTTGGGCTGCGAAGCTCCTAGGGTGAATGGAGTGGAAACTGGAGGATTCGAAGTAATGGGCTGAAATGCTAAAGACTGGAAAGAGGTGGTTGTTTGGAAAGGATTGGGCTGCGAAGAGGCTGTAGAAGTGGCTGCTTGGAAAGGATTGGACTGAGAAGGAGCTTGGAAGAAAGTAGACTGAGGGGGAGCTGCACAGGTTGAAGGACCTGTCATTGGCTTGGGCTGGAAAGGAGTAGACTGGGAGGGAACTGCGGGGGTTGTTGTAGACTGGGAAAAAGGTACAGAAGTTGTCATTGGCTTGGACTGAGAAGGAGGTTGGAAGAAAGTAGACTGTGAAGGAGCCGTCATTGGCTTGGGCTGGAAAGGGGCTTGAAAAGGAGTAGACTGTGAAGGAGTTGTTGTAGGCTGAGAAGAAGGTGCAGAAGTTGTCATTGGCTTGGGCTGAAAAGAAGGTCCAGTGGATGTTTGGAAAGGAGTTGATGATGCCTGAAACGGACTAGCAGAAGTATTTAATGACTGCAGGGGTTTAGAAGTTGAACTTTGTGCAAAAAAGGAAGACTTTGGAGCGGGTTCAGGCTGCTTAGGGGGTTGATCTTGCCCTAAGAGCGTTGAGTTTTGGGTTTTAAGATCAGAAAACGAGATTTGTTTCTTGGAAGTACTAGAGGATTGCTGTTTTGAAGAAGGTTGGAAGTCAGGCTTAGAGTCAATTTTAGAAATATCAACTTGGCTGCCCTGCTTAATAGTTTGAGCAGGAGTTTGTTTTTGAGAAGACTTAACTGCGCTAAGAATGTTTTGGGTCTTGCACACAAAAGCTCCTTTAAAGATTTGTTCAATGTCTCTAGGGTCTGAGTACTCGTCGAATTCATTGTAAGTGCACTCCAGGTCTTCTACTTCGTCAAAAGCAAACCTTTTTTCCTGCGGAGGTCTTAGTTTCTTACCTAAGGAGTTGGCTTTGACGTTTAAGTTTTCGATGCTTGAAGTTAGTTTTTCAAGCCGACTCCAAACATACTCAGTTAGTTTTTTGGTTTGTACAGTCACAGGGGCCTGTTGGGTTTTTTTGTGAAGGCTTCTAGTGACCCGGAAGTAACCCGTAGTCACATTTTCGCTAGAACTGATGTTTAGTTGTTCTTTGGTTTTTTTGTTCATGCTGATCATCTTCTCAAGGGCCCCCAAATAGTACTGAAGGGATTTCAAACGGGTTTCAGCTTGTTTCTCGGCCCTTTTCAGACTAGGGTCTAGGGCTTTTTCGGGGTCCTCTTCACTCTTCAAAGAGTCACAGAGTTGTTTGTTGAGGTAGTGCTCGTCAGAAACCCTTTGCATGCTTTTAACTAAGTCAACAAGTGACTCTTTGGGGTGTTTGTAGTCTACTTGGAGGTTCTTTACTTTTCCATAAAGGTCTTTGTACTGTTCAGTGCTTGTTAGAGCATCTTCTAGTTCTTCTAAAGAAGACTTTAAGTCCTGAAGCAACTCACTAGCAAAGTTTTCTATTTCTTGGAACTTGCTTGAAGTGGGCGACAGTTGTTTGTCAGGCAACTGGGAAAACTTAGGCGGGTTGAAAGATTGCTTGGGCTCAGGGGCTTTTTGAGCAGGTTTGGGACCTCCGAGGTTGAATGTTGAATTTCTAGGACCTAAGTTCAACCCTAGTAAACCGCTACTGCTTTGCTGGACTGAGTCTTCTTGAACATCTTTAATTGTGCCTTCTCTCGAAATCAAGTTGTCTTTGGAGTAATCACTCCTTAAGTCTACGAAGTAACACAAGTAAAGCTTGCCGTTTGATCCTATAAAAACTACAATTGGGGGAGGCGGAATTTGGTACTCTGTGTCTACAGCTGTGTGGGTGTAAGTGGGCGAAGAAGGAGTGTAACTAGTGATAACTCCCATTCCCCGAATAAGGTGCTGGAAGTCCTGGTTTTCCCACTCTGCCTTGGCTTTGTCTTCAGGATTCTCATCCCAGTAAAAAAGGTTGCCTCCGTAAATCACGTCTACTGAGTAAGACACTGAAGAAGATACTAGAAAGGTGTCTCTGGATTCGAAGTAGTGGGTGTACCCCTCCACTGGCAAGTTTTTAGGGTTTGAAGCAGACGGCGGAGGACTCAAAGGCATTAAGTCGGAATCTCCAAGGCTTCTGAGTTCTGAAAGGTCTTGAGTGCTGAACAATTTGAATTCTAGGTCTTCGGTCCCTATTCCGTATGCAACTATCCCAATAGAGCACACTTGCATACTGAAAGGAAGAAAGTTTTCCATTGGGGACTGTTGAGTGATTCTTTGAGTTGCTAAGTCTAAAATAACCAAGTTCCCAGACTGTCCTGCAACACACTCAGAAGAACTCTTGAAAGCAAAAGCAGCAATGTTGGTGAAGTTAACTGGGAGTTTGTTTTTGTCTTCGTAGAAGTGCAAATTTTGGCTTTGGAAAAGCACTCCTAGTTTTTTGGACTTCCACTCTAAGTGCTTGACTTTGTCAGTAAGATTCACTTGCCAAAGGGGCGACTGAGTGTTTTTGGGGGAGTGAACAGCCAAACTACTTGGAGTAGCTACTGCAACAGAGGACCCTGATTCGTTGATTGCAACATGTGTGACTGGTTCTGTTTTTTGGATGACACTTGAAGGAAGTTTTCCTTGCAAAAGGTCTTGGATTTGGTCACTTGGACATACCACTACTTGATTGTCTTTAGCTATGCACAAAAACCCAAACCGGTTGCACACAGAAACCAGTTGGGTTGAGTAAGTGTCGATGGACTGACTGCAAAAGTCTGCTTTGTCTTTGATTTTCATAAAACACCAATCGTCGTTTTCATCCATTTTATTATTACACTTGCAAATCTTTTTCAAGTCTTGAGTTACTTCTAGTCGAAGATACGGATTTTTTAGCTAAGCACTTTCGAGTTCTTAAGTTGTTAAGTTTAGTTTTGGGGGGCAAGTGGGGCTTAGGACGAGTTTTGTGAATGGGCTGTGAGTTGGACCTTTTGTGTGTATCTTTTATTGTAGAGGGTTTTTTGGGAACAGACCAGCAACGTTTTTTGTTTTTAGGTAGCTTTTTAGGAAGGCTCTGGAGTAAGTTAAAGCTAATATCCATTACAGATAAGTCCAGTTTGGGAAAGTTTTCCTTGTCTCTTTTGTCAGCTTTAAGGGAAGCCCATTGGTTGGGACTTTGGCCTAGAAAAGTAACTTGGTTTGAAGAATTCACAAAACTTTGAGGAATAAAACTTAGTTCGCAAGGGGCAACTACTGCAGGAATGGGATCTAGGTACTTAGTTCCCAAACAACTCCTGTCTGTGTAGTTGGTTTCAACAGAGTCTTTTGCAGCCACTTTAACTGAGTAGAAATAATTGATTCTAAATACTATACAAGTTGAAACAAACACTCCCTTCAAGGGAAAGTCCAAAAGCAAACTCATTCCCCACTGGCACACATAAACCTTGATTTCATAAGTTTCAAAGCCAAGGAAGAACCTTAAGGAGAAAAACTCAACCAGTGAAGCCAGAAACACAAAACACCCCAGAGTTACTCCTAAACTCTTAGTAGAAGTTCTGTGCAGTTTAGTAAGTTGCAGAGTAGCAAGAACACAGACACAACCTGAACACAAACTGCAGTAAGTTGCTAAAGCCCAGTTTACTTCTTGTGCTTCAGCAGCATAGCAGCAAATAGTGGTTAGCCACATTCCAAGTTTTATTTGGAATGCCAACAAAAAACCCTGTGAAACACAGGGTATCTCTATTTTAGGGTTTTTCAGGAAAGGGAGTCCCAGCAATGGCAAAAACCTTTTAATGAGGACCTTAAAGGGTGTTGCTTTAGAAAGTTCAGTTCTTTGTTTAGTAAGTTTGGTGGTCTTCACAGACTGTTTCAAAAGCAACAAAGCTAAGCAAAACAAAAGTAACTCCAAAAAGAGCACGGCAGCTCTCCATGCAGACATTTAAATTTGTTTAGAAATGAACATAGCCCACCCCGAAATGAACTCTGAAGAAAAAAGGTTCAAAAGCTTCAACAAGGACGACTGGCCCCACAAAAGAACTGGAATGCTCCACCCCCGCAAACTAGCAGAAGCAGGGTTCTTCTTCGAAAAAGCCCAAGATGGACCTGACCGATGTGTGTGCTTTTCATGCGGTTTGAGTTTAGTGAACTGGGAAGCCAACGACAACCCCTTTCTGGACCACTTGAAGCACCTTGAGTCCTCTGATGCGGTGGAGTCCAAACAATGCACTTACATGGAACTGCTTAAACAACACAACCCCTCAATCCTAGGTTTGGACGACTACCAGAAAATGAGTGTAAACATGGACGGACTTCCAGAAGTAGATGACGAAATCGAACCTGAAGAGTCTCTGCCCATAAAGGAATACTACAACCAGCGAAAAGACTTTATGAAGTGCGTTTTGTTGTCAACTCTAGTGAACCAGGACCTTAATTTAAACGATTAACTGCACAAAGTTGTAGGGGAAGTTCCCTACTTTGCCTCCAGTTTTCCCCAACCACCAACCACTGCTGTCTTTCTGAATGACTTCAATTAAGTCCCCTTGTTTGAACTGCAGGTCCCCTTCAACTTCACCTTCAAAGTTAAAGATTGCAAGGGCTTTTTGTTTTTTAGGTTGTTTTTTGGAAGAGCTGAGTCTGTGGAGTTCTTCAACTTTGTCACACATTTCTTCGATTTCAGTGATGGAAATTAGGGAGTCAGTTTCTTGTTCTAGTTTTTGCCTGCACTCGGAAACGTCGACTCCGAGTTGAGTTGCTTGTTGGAGCTTCTGTGAAATTGCTTGTTTGACTTCAGAATTGCTTTTCTGGGTGCCTTCAGAAACCAAGTCAACTAAGTAAGCACTTAAGTCTTGTATTAGTTTTTGGTGGTTTTCTTTGTCCTGAGTGGCTTGTTTGGTTGTTTTTTCGAATTGTTTGTTTTGGGAATTAAGTTCTTTGTTGCGCAGCATAAGTTCGTTAATGATTTTGTGTTGCTTGTCTAACTCAAGTTTGAGTTTAGTTAGTTCAGCTCTTTCTTTAGTGGGGGTTCTGTTCGAGTCAGGTTTGTTTTCTGAGTTCCTAAAAGAACGAGGTCTTGACTTAAGGGGACTCCTAACTACTTCTTGCTTATTGGGTGAACGACTGCGGACGTTTGAAGTTGACCTGTTGTGGAGTGGAGTTGGTCTTCGGTTTTCTTTAAGTTTATTTGCACTTAGAATCGAACTGAAAGTTCCTCTAGTTATTTTCTGTCTGTTGGGAGAAGAAGTGTGGGTGCGGTCCGTTTGCATATTTAAATTTCAGTTAAAGCAGCTGGAGGTCTACTTTTGATCTGACGAGTAAATAAATGGCGAACTACCAGTCCCAATTCTCCCTGACGACTTTTTCTTCCCAGGGCAAACTCCACCAGATCGAATATGCGCTCACAGCAGTTGAAAAAGGAGACACTTGCTTAGGAATCAAGGCAGCAAACGGAGTAGTACTTGCCACTGAGAAAAAGCTGCCTTCCATTCTGGTAGACGAAACTAGCTTCAACAAGTGCGCTCCAGTTACAGACCACATCGGAGTGAGTTACGCTGGAATGAATGCAGACTTCCGCATTCTGCTCCAAAAAGCCAGGAAGTACGCCATAAACTACAAAGCTACTTACCACGACCCTATTCCAGCTAGTATTCTTTGTCAGGAAATTTCAACACTTGTCCAAGAGTACACCCAGTCAGGAGGCGTGCGTCCTTTTGGAGTGTCTTTGCTGATGGCTGGTTTCGATCATGAAGGCCCCCATCTGTACCAGGTAGACCCTTCTGGCTCCTACTTCAGTTGGAAGGCAGCAGCTATTGGCAGAAACATGGTCAACGCCAGCAGTTTCTTGGAAAAAAGGTACTCGGAAGAGTCTGAACTCGAAGACGCCATCCATACAGCTCTGCTGACCCTTAAAGAAGGCTTTGAGGGCGAAATGAACGAAAACAACATTGAAATAGCTACTGTGGGGAGTGACGGAGTGTTTCGGGTTTTGGCACCCTTTGAAATTAGAGACTACCTTAGTGAGGTGCAGTAACTAATAGGATTGTGGTTAATTAGGTTTAATTTAGGTGCTCTGGAATCGGCTGGGTGTGAACAAGTTGGACCCGTGGGGAGTAAAGGGTCTTTTGAAGGTTTTAAAGTCACTGAACTCAGAAAACATCTGGAAGTTGGACTCAGAGAACTTGTGGTTGCTGGGGGGGTCGAACCTTGGAGAGCTTTTTCTTTCCAACTGGAGGTTTTTTTGTTGGAGTTCTTCGTACTTTTTAGAGAGTGTTTTGTACTGGTTCCGGAGTTCATTGTAGCCTTGTTGGGCCATAGCTAGGGTTTGTTCGGCCTGGATCATTTTGTCTTTAAAGAACTTTTCTTTGGCGTACTCGTTGGACTTGGCTATTTGGCCTTCAAGTGCTTTTTGGGACTGCCAGAACTCGAGGGCGTTGCCAGCAGCCTCCAAAATCTCGGAGGGACTGAAACCGACTAGAATTAGGCGCTTGCGTTCATTAATGTACTTTTTGGAAAAGTTAGCTGGCAGCACTGAAACTTTGCGGTTGCAAAGAGGACAACTAGAGTTCACGTAGTGTTGGGCACAAAAAGCGTGTCCACAAGATAACAGCGAAACTCCTTGTCCTAAGTCGTTTCCACAAGTAGGCGCGTTGCATTTAAGTGAGTTAGACATCTAGGGGAATTATAGTAAATGGAAACAGAAAGGTTGCAGAGGGCCCTTGAAAACAGGGAAAACCAACTCAAAGAGATGGCAGGTCAGCTTTCTGCCCATTTAAGAACTATTGACGAACTAAAGCACCACATCAAAACTTTAGAAAGCGAAAAAGCTGACCTCAACAAAAAACTCCAAAAAAAGAACGAAATGCTTCGTCAAGAACTAAAAGACAAAGAAATGCTAGTTGACCGAGTGCAGGAGCTAGAAAGGAACCTCCCTTCTAGCAGCCAAAGCTGGCTTTCTAGGTTCAAGGGGTTCTTAGCCAAAAAAACTCCTCCGCCTCAAGAACAAGTTCCTGAAGAAGAACCCTCCGCAATAGTTTCTAACGAAGTGGACATCACTGCTGAACTCGAGAAACTCGGAGTCACTGACTTAGTAAAAAAGTATTAATGTTAAAGCATAATTAGGACTTTTCTTCTTCGTCGTCAATGTCTACGTCCATGCCTTCGTCTTCTTCTTCAAGGTCAGAGCCTGGTTTCTTGCTTGCACTCATGGTTTTAATAAGGTCTTCAAGTTCCAAGTCATCTTCGTCTCCTAAGAAGTGGGGTTGTTCCTTAACTACTAAGTTACCTCCTCTAGACTTGATTTCTTCCATGATTTTGCGCAACACGTTGTTTGCCAGGAGCATGCCCTGGTTCCTATCTACTGCAGTAATGAGCATTACGTACAGCGGAGAAGCTATTAAGCGAATGCTCACTTGTATCTTTTCTGTGGCAAGTGCTGTTGCTGCTAAAAGTGAGTCTTTGATGGCTTGGACTCCGTCGAACTCAAAACAAGTAACAGAAAAGTCACTTCGGATTTTGATTGGTTTGGGCGACAAACGCACACGAATCACGTGCAGCAAGGACTCCCTTACCTCTGTAGAAATCTCTAGTCCCTCCAGTACCGAGTCAGGGTCTGTGACTGCTATTCTAAAGGCATCGTAGGGGTGCGGGTACTTGTTGTAGAGCGGCCATGCAATGGTTTCGTACAACTGTTCTATGTCTGTCTTGGTTGTCTGGGCAACGTGCCTGAGGATACTGTGGACGTCTTTGGACTTTTTGTACCTGTTTTCGCACTCAGCAAGCTCGTCAGGCGCCACTCGTTTTTTGCTTAAGTCGATGTATCCTTTGTTTTCGTCAACACGCAGCACAACAACAATTTCCTTGCGGCCTACTCGAGTGAGTTTGGAAACACTCCTGATTCTTTTCCGAGAGAGTTCAGACAGCATAATCATTCCCTCTATGTTGTTGTATTCAAGCAGCATCACGTAAGCACCTATTGCAGTTATGTGCTTTATCTCCACCATAACAAGTTCGTCCACACTGGGGTACTTTTGTCTGTAAAATCTGCAGTCCAAGTTCACGTCTGGCTGGTTTTTTTGTTTTTGGTCCGCTTCAGGTTCCATTTATAGTTTCGAGTCATAAACTACCTAGGTAAATGGAGAGTAAAGTTGGCCCAAAGATTCCAAAACTAGATAGTCTCAGAAACAAGCTAGAAAACTCCACGAGCCAAGGACACTTAAGTTTACCCAAAATAAAAGTTAATAGGTCTAGCAAAAACACCCCCAGGATTTCCAGGGACGTGTCGCATGTGTTGGACCAAACCCAAAGAATCGCAAATCAAAGGGACTTTGAAATGACTAGTTTAAAGTCTGTGCTTAACCTACAAAACGTTCCTGAAGAATCCGGACTGCCTGTGGACTTAAAGGAACTCCAAATGGACTTTAGTTTGAACTTGCAAGAAAAGTTTGTGGAACATCTTAAAAAACTCAAACTGAAGAGCCTTAAAAAGCACAAATTCAGTTACGAAAAAGCCCACGAAGAAGGGATGTACTTGTTCAAAGACAACTCAGGATTAGTTGCTCAAAGAGTTTCTGAAATCTACGAAGAATCCTCTGGAGACGCCCACAAGCGTTCTTGTTCCTACAGAATTCCTGAAAGGGTTCTTGCTCCTTCTGGCAGACGTGAAGCAGAACTACTCAACGAGTGGCTGTCCTACATGGTTGCTACTCACGTAACCAAAGCTTCCAGCAAAACTCAGGAGCAAAGAGTTCGGGTTTCCCAACTAATTTACACCTTGGCTTTTCGTGAAGTAATGAGGCAAGTAAGTGTGCACTGCACTGAAAGGGGAGCGCTTCTCAAAAAGTTGTGGAACTCCCAAATCGAAACCTATTGCCAACACGAAGACCACACCCTGCACAAAGTGTCCCAATTAAAAAAGAAGTGCAAGGACAAAGCCAATCAACATGCACTTAAGCTCCAAGGAACCATTGCAAACCTCACTGAAAAGTCAAACAACCTCCAGTCCACTCTTGAAACCAGAAATAACCAAATTGCTGAACTAGAAAACACCCTTAATAGCAAGCAAAAGGAAATACAAAACCTAAGGTTGCGACTGGAAAACTTAAACGACTTAGTTGACTCCCTGAACCAAAGAATTGGCTCTGAAAAACAAACAAAAGCTTCTCAAACGGAAGAAAAACTGCAACAGGAGTCCACTCAAACTTTCCTGACTGTACTGCATGGGTCCACACAAACTCCGCCAAGTAGTTACACAAAGCACTTGTTTAAGTTGCTGGTAGGAATCTTTGCAATAAAACAAAGCAGCAAACTATCCATTTCAAACGATAACTTCACTCAATTAATGAAGGATCAGTATTTGTGTAAAGAGCAGAAAACTTTAATTCAAAATAAAAACGAGATACAAACCTTAGTGTTCGCATTTAATATTCAAAAGCAACCTACTCCTAGTTCTTTTAGTTTAGAGTTTTTAGAACCCATCAGAGTCAACCCTACAGTAAAAACTGACCCTAAAAAAAAACTTACCACCAAAAAAACCCAAACCAACACCAAAAAAACCCAAACCAACAACAAACAAGATTTTGCTGAAAAGTCTAACTCTAGAAGTAACTCCAAAAGGCAAACTCCGTCACATGGACACTTACTAGAGGTTCCCAGCACTGCTTCTATGGATGTTTCTGAAGACCAAAAACTAGGAAACTTCTACAGAAACATTTCAGAACTTAAATACCAAATTGAAAATGCTTGCAATGAAGATTCTTCTAAAGATATTTCTAAAAGAGCACATAAAGTGTATTCACTTATTGAAAAATTGTATCCTTTGTATAAAACGAATCAACTGAATCCATCAGTTAGTCATGCTAGAACTCAGACTGAGGACTGCACTGCTCAACAGAGTCCTTCTATTAGCTTAAAAAGCAACTCCAAAAAACTCCTTGAAAAAACCGACAAACTCCAGTCCACTGATATCCAGGAGTTCAAACTAGGCCAAATTCAAAAAAAGACACCTAAAAACAATAGTGCTGAGAAACTCCTAAATGAGGTCATGGGTGAAATCCCAGTTGCAAAACCCCACCTTTCTTTGAAATCATTAATAAAAATCATAGATAGTGTGCACTCTAGGAAAATAACACTTTGTCGGGAAAACAAGAACTACCTTAAACAAGAAGCCTTCAGTGTTTTATACGAAGTGCTAATGAACAACTATGGCCTCAAGAGTGTAGCTGAAAAGAAATTTAAGGAAGTAGTTAAATCAGTTAGTTACTTTTCGAAAACTCATTCACAAGTAAGCAACTTTTGGGAGTTCCTGCAAGTCAAAGAAGGACTTGAAGACTGGAACTTTTACTTAAAAACGGTTGAGTACTTAACTTACTTGAGAGTGGGCAGTTTGGGGTTCAACGAAGAAATACCAGTCCACCAATCCGTTCCTTACGAAGTAGTTACTAACCTTGCAAACATTCTGTTCCAAAACAAGTTAAGTCAACCAAAGTTTGAAGAGATGCTTAATGAGTTGGACAAACTCAAAGTCGAAAGCAAAGCTAAGAACCTAAAGAAACAAGATAACTCCTACGTAGACTCTGACGAAATGTTTTTAGTTATGCTGGAGTACCAGAAAACCCTGGAAGTTGTTTTAAAAGTGTTTCTTGAAGAAAAGTCACTGCTCCAAAGCACAACTTTGACTCTTGAAGAGTTCACAAACTTACTGAGTGAACTAGGAAACTCCCAGGAAGCTGAACAAGCTTTTGAAGCACGTTGTGTCTCTTCAGAAGACACTGAATTCAAAGAGATCCCTTCAAGAGGAGCACTGGCCTACTGTGTAGAAAGAAACCTGGCTAACTTGCCTTTGCTGTGTAATAAATACTTAAACTAAATGGAAGAAATTCTTTTGTACGGACTGAGACAAGACGGAAGGAGAGTAGGAGAACTCAGAGACATCGCCATTGACTTCGGAGTGGTGGACGCAGACGGGTCTGCTAGTTTCAAAATAGGCAACACACACGTAGTAGCGTTTGTGCACGGTCCCAAACAAGCCAAGAAGGAAAAAGACCTAGGACAGATTTTTTGTTACTTCACCACTGCTCACTTCGCTGCCATTGGCGAACGACGCAGAGCTACAAGAGGCGACAAGAAGTCAGCAGAGTTCGAAAGCAACGTAAAAGGAATGTTTGAGTCCTGCGTGCTCAAAGAAAACATTCCCCACTCAGACATAGAAGTCCACATAGTTGTGCTGCAGGACGACGGAAGTGTAGAAAGTGCTTCTATAAACGCAGTGAGTCTAGCTTTAGTGGACGCAGGAGTGCCTATGAAAGAAATGATTGTTTCTTGCAGTTCGGGGTACTTTAAAAACACTCCTTTGCTTGACTTAACACATGCTGAAAGTTCCAGTTTCAGTGTAATATCTGAGTTTAGAGTAGCTGTGCTGAGCAGAACCCAAAGTTTAGCTTACGTCAACTACGACGACATAGGCGGACACAAGTTGACTCCAGAAGTAGTCAGGGAAGTCACAGAGATTGCAGTGGAGGGGTGTAAGTCAATACACTTCCTCATGAGACAAAAGTTACTTGACTTTTACCAACAAATTTAAACTAATGAATCTCTCCTCTGCCGTTCAGGGTTATTGAATCGTGATCTCTGGAGTCGTGCCCTCCGGACTCTTGGTTTCCGAGTTCTAGTTGCTCTGCTTTCTTTTTAGGTTTAAAAGTTCTTCTCAAACACTCCAAGTCGCAGCACTCGTTGCTTCCTCTTGTTTGGAAGTACACAAACAGCAACAAACCTGCAAACACTAGAGAAATCGCTACTACTAAAGTCAGTGCGTACTTTTCGCTGCACTCCTCTTCAGTTCCACAACTTTCAGACTCAATGCAGCAGTAAGTGCAATTCTTACAGTCAAACTTTTCTTCAGAATCTTCTTGCAAAAACCTTTTTAAATAGTCCATTATTATATGGGCAAGCAACAAAAACTCCTGCACCACCTAGACTACCTTGACTTCCACAACCCCCAGTGTGCATTCCAACTAACTGAGTTTGTAACTTCCAACCTAAGTAGTCTTTTGTCAGAGCAAAAAGAACTCAAAGACTCAATAATCTCTGTGATACTTGCTATTCCTGACAAACTATGCAACTTCTACCAGTTTGAGGTAGTTTCCTCATCCAAGTTCTTCTCAGAGGTGGTTTCTGCTCTGCTCAAATTAGACTCTAGTCTTTTCACCCAAGCCAAAACTATAGTGGATAAACTTTTGGTGAGGGGGAAGGTCCATGCTTTTGTTTCTGCCCTTAAAACTGCAGAAGCCAGCCACTTCACTCAGTCTCTGCTCATTCAAGTAACTCCTGTTTCTACTTTGTTGTTTTGTATGTTTAGGGAACTCCCGGTTCACAAGTTCACAGAGTGCCTTCCTGAGCTGCCTGAGACTCAAAAAATATACCTTACCTCCCAGTTACCCTTCAAGAATCACCCTTTGGACCTTGCTGCAAAATACACAGCTATCATCAAGCACTACTCTTTGCAAAACTTAGCCTGTTCACAAATCACTAAGCAGTGGAGCCACCCTGGGTTTCTTAAGTATTCTTTTTGTGACAAATGTAAGTGCCAATTAGTTATTTGTGAAGTCTTAAAAGACTTAGTAGAATTCTCCACTGACCAAGAAACCAAAGAAAGGGTCATGAACGGAATAAGGGAACGTCTTGAGTCTGGAGAGACTCAACAAAGAGGAATGGACCTAGCCCAGCAACTGTTAGGCGAAGTCCACGAAGAAACTCCACAAACCGCACAGGAGACTCCTGAAACCTTCACTCCTTACTTAGAAGAACTAGTCAGGAGCCTGCAGAGTTCTGAAAAGCCACGCTTTCTCAACGCCTGGAACTGTCTTAACAAAGTACTTTTAGAGGACCTTGAAGAGCTAGACTTGCTCTTCAGTGAACTCAGTGACCTTGTTTTTAAACTTCCCAACGCCTTCCAAGTAGACCACTTTGAAGAGCACAGACTCGAAAGTTTAAGCACTCTGGGGTACTTGAGACCCGAACTCATGCTAGAAACTCTCCAAAACAGACTTCAAGAAGGCTCTGTAGGAACTCAACTTTTAGCCATTGAAGTCACTAGAGAAGTAGCTAGGAAACTAGCAAACCCCCCCACTGTTCAAGTGCCTAGAAGTGCTGTTAGGCAAAGACTCCACGCCAAAACAAGGTACTTCAGCAGTTTTAAGCCAAAAAACACAATGGAGGTTCCTAACAAGTTTTACCCAGTTTTTGAAGGCTACTCTGCTTTGATTATCAAGAACACCTTGCCCAAGAGCCATTTCATGGTAAAAGCCAAAGCAATTTACGTGCTGAGTGAGTTGGTTAACTACGCAGGGGCCTCCAGAAGTGTTCAAATAGTTAGACAGTGCGTTTACATGCTGAGGTACCTTGTGAAGCCTAACTTAGTTTCTGAGAAAAAAGAAGTAGTGGAGGCTTGTTTAATACTTCTGTCCAAAATCTGTGATAAACTAGAAGACACCGAAGACTATCCGGGCATTTCTAATGACTTAGAAGAAACCATGCAGTCAGTGCACACTCTGCCACAAGACTACCAGGAGTTTGCAAACAAGTGTTTGTTTAAGTTGTTGTCTCTCCAATCGTTAGTTAATTAGATTTCCTACATGGGCAACTTTGTCCATCAGACGGAGTTTCATGAACTGTTGGTTAGAAACGGTTTTTATTTGTTTTTGCATTTCATTCGTAGAAATCAACTCTTCGTTGTAGGCCTTAACTACATGGCCTATAATTTCCTCGTAAGCTTCTTCTTCTGCCTTAAGTTTCATGTACTGCTTCAGGTAGGGGTTTGAAAACTCCAAGTAGTCCTCAGCACTTAAACTTTCGTAGTTAATTTCTTCCGAGTTTTGAATCCAGTTGTTGACTTTTTCCACAGTTCTGAGGATTTGGGACTGTTTGGACTCTGAGTTGTTGAGTTCTTCAGTGACTTTCTCTATAGTTTCAGCTATGTACTCCTGGCGCGAGTCCAGGGTTTTTTCTTCTTCCTTAAGCGACTGAATCTCTGACTGGAGTTCGCTAACCACCTTGTTGTAGACCTTATCGAGCTTTTTTCGGTCAAACATAGAAATTGAGGACTGTGAAAAGCCCTGAGAAGGCTGATGGAAAGTCTGGGGCTGTGAACCTCGGGGTTGATGGAAGGTTTGGGGCTGTGAGCTTTGAGGGGGTCTTTTGAACACAGGCATCTTTGCTGAAAAAGCACTTCTCATCTGCTCAACTAGCTGAAAAGTGCTTAAGTTGGGACGCCAGTTCCTAAGGACATCCAAAGTACAGACTCCGTCTTCCCTCACGAATTCGGAGGGTCTTACTACCATATCTTGTGTAGGAGTCACCCAAGCTGTAGGCGAGTAGTGCGGGTAGTGGTTGGGGTAACTAATCCTGACTGGCACATTGTAGGTTTGTTGCTTATAGTTAACAGGGATGGTTCCGTCTAGTGAAAAAAGGTTGTAAGTGGTTCCTGAAATGTTGAACGGAGTGACTTTGGGAACCAGAGAAGGGAAGTTTGCCAGGACTTGCTTTATTTCGTTCTTCAAGTACAGTTTGCAATTTTGTTCGTACTGACAAGTGTTAATTAGGTTATCTGCTACAAGGGTGCTATATGCCATTTTATTTACTCATTAAATAGATAACTAAGAGTTGTCCTCATTTTTGGAAGCATCTACAGCTGAGTCTGTCACTGAAATAAAGTTTGCCTCAGTTTTTTCAAGGGTAGGCAAAGTTTTTCTGTTGTTGAAGTCAAACGTAGTCAAACCCTTGAGTCTCAAGTAAATATGAAACACCAACAAAAAGGTGTTGAAGTAAAGTGCAATGACACTCACTAAGCCCAGTGCTATCCAGAAGGCAAGAACCAGTTCTCTCTTTACAGACCCAAAGTTGAGTGAATCAGAATCGTAGGCGTAAAACATCAAACAAAGTGTTGTGAGTAACTTTAAGTTGTAGACTTCAACACTGAAAAGTAAAAGAATGAACCAGTTGTAGTTTTTAGTTCCCACACAATTGTTGATCCACTTGCAGTGGTGGTCGTAGCCCAAAACACACTTTTTACAGATACTGCAGTGCTTGGAACTTTCAAACACAAACCGCGAGCAAGTAGTGCAGTAAGCATTTGAAGGAGGAGAGCAAAAGCTACTTAGTGATTACTCAGTTTCTTTAGGACACAAGTGGTCTACAGGGTTTACCCAAGCACTGAAGAACCCAAAAACCAATACACACACCAAAACCAAAGACACTGCTACTAAGTAAGGGAAGTCAAAAGGCGAAGGCACATAAGGAAAGATTAGAAAATAAACTGATACTATGCTGAAAGCTAAGTAGAGGTAAGAAATGTATTGGTGACCTGTGAAAGGACATGAAAACCCATTTTTCTTCATATTATAGTGAGTTATTATAGAATAATGGCGTCTATTTGCTTGATGTGAGGACAAACTTGCAAAATCTGCATTTTGTAGTCGGGGTAGTGGTAAATAGGCGACCTTTCTAAATAAATCTAACTAGGAGTTACAGTTTGCAAACTAGGCAGAGAAGCTAAGTGCTGGAGTTCCTGGAAAGACTCTACTTTGTTGGCAGTAAGCCAAAGTTCTTCTAAGTTCTGGAGGTCGGCTAGGTTTTCTAAGTGAACAACTTTGTTGTCAGACAAGTCAAGCAGTTCTAGGTTTCCTAAGTTTCCCAGGTTTTCTATTTTTTCTATGAAGTTTTCGTTCAGCAGTAGTTGGTTCAGGTTGCAAAGGTTGTCCAGTCCTTTGATCTGAGAAATCTTGTTGGCTGCCAGCGAAAGAATTTCTAGCTGGGAAAAGTGGTCCAAGTTTTCGATTTCACTTATTCTGTTTTTACCTAGCCAGAGTTCCCTTAAGTTGGTTAAGTTCTGGAGGTTTTCGATTTTCTAAGTAAAAAGTACCCTCAGTTTGTTGGAACCCAGTTCTAGCATTTCCAAACTCACTAAACTTTCTAAGTTTTCGATCTTCCTGATTTTGTTGGAAATCAAGTAGAGTTTTTTGAGAGAAACTAGTTGGTCCAAGTTTTGTATTTGCTTAATTAAGTTGAATGACAAGTCCAAAATGCGCAGGTGTTGAAAGTGGGACAAGTTCTGGATCTCTTGGATTTTGTTGTCGTATAAGTCCAGTTCTTCCAACACAGTTAGACTTTCCAAACCCTCAATTCTGCAGATCAAGTTCCTTCTCAAGCACAAAACCTTCAACTGAGGTGCCATTTCCAAGTTAGCAATAGTTTTAATTCTGGCGTTCATGTAGTTCACTTCCTAAGTGGCAAGTACTTCCATAGAAGCGTCCAGAGGGTACTCCTCAGAGCCCAAGACTCCTTCTTGCTGTTCTGGTTCCATTTATTCTGACTGAAAATTGGTTATATATTAAAGGAATTGCTGGAGGCAAAATCCAGATTGAGCATGCAACTTGGACTTTCGAAAAATAACTCAGACCGCGGCGATTTGAACACCTCAGGAGTTGTGAAGCTGAAGTCCAAGTTCGGCTTCCTGCAGGAGTCGTTTTTTTTGATGAACTTTGGAGTGAGGAAAGGCGAAACTTGTTTTTTTTCAGGAGGAGACAAACTAGGAGTCATCATGAAAGTCGATTCCTCAATGAAGGAAAGGTCTTCGTAAGTAGAAGACAGTGGAGTGCTTTCAACCATCTTTCTGTGCTTCTGTGGAATGGGAGAAACGTGGGTGTAGTCGCGCAGGGCTTGTGACAAAAGCAAGTTGTGGGTGGGCTGGCAAGGAACTCTGGGAATGTCTGTTTCACAGGAAGAGCGTCTTCCGCGCTTCCTTCTGAGGTTTTCCTGGGGCTCCTGGGGCAAGCAAATGTGGCTTGAGTGGTCCACTGACTCCATTGCTTCATTATAGCGTGCTCCAAATTCAGGCATCATCTTCTTCATTGAAGAGTTCCAGTGATTCTTGATGGAGTTGTCAGTGCGGCCTCTAAGGATCTTTGCGATCTCTGCCCAGCGGTTGCCCATACTTTTGTGGTAAAGGAAAAGAAGCCACTCCTCATGGGAGGTCCAGTTGTCTTTGCGGATTGAAGGGTTCAGGTGGTTATGCCACCTTTCTCTGCACTGCTTGCCAATGCGTCCAGGAAGGTGCTTGGCAATGTAAGTCCACTTTTGAGGTCCATGCTTTTCAACTAACTTCATTACAAGTTGGTCTTCTTCTTTAGTCCAGGGCCCCGTTTTCACCAGCTTTTTGTTGGAAGAGTCTGGAGACCAGGTTTGGTCTTTCACTCGACTTTTGCGAGTCCTGGGGGCTGGCGAGGAGTACTTGCAGAAATTCATAATTCGAATTTAAATATGGAATTTCTTAAGTTCCGCTTCTTATAAATGTAGTTAATTTATAAAGTAAGAACTGCTGAGTGGAAGTAACCACAGGAAATGCTCTTAGCCCACTTTCCTGTGTGTCCACTCAGGTCGATTATAGTAGGTTTCAAAACGTCTTCTTGACAAAAGTTCCCCAGTTGATAGTTGAATCCCTGCCCCCAAGTCCAAAGCTCCCCTTCTTCGTCAAGCGCCAGCATGTGTCTTCCCCCACAAGCTATGTCTGTGAATTTCCGTCCTACCTTCTTAGGACTCAGCTGGTCTAGAGTGTTTCCCGTTCCCAGCCGCCCGTCAGCTCCTTTGCCGAAGGTGTACAGGTCCCCGTTGCGACAAAGCACCCCTGAAAACTTGTCCCCTGCCGCTATTTTCCAAACATTCTTTTTAAAGACACTTAGTTTGCTTCCTTTGCAAAACACCATGTAATTGGGACCTATGCCTAGTTGTCCGTGCTCCGTGCTTCCAGCAGCAAGCACTTCTCCTTCTTCAGTCAAAAGTATCGAGTGCGAAGTTCCAAGTTGAACATCCTTTACCAGTTGGAATTCCTCCACCAAACTAGGCACTTTTTCCTTTTTGTAAATTTGGTGCTTGAGTTGGTTAGGTGCCTTAAACAACCTTCCGTCAGGGTTAGCTCCCCACATGTAAAGTTTCTTTTCAATTGAAATGCATCCAGAGTGGACGTGGCCTGCACTTACTCGCTTGATTATGTCCAAACCCGGTACTTTCACAGGCCAACTTCTGTCATAAAAGTCCCCTAGACCTAGCTGTCCATCTCGGTTGTAGCCCCAGGAGTAAACTTCGCCTGTCTCAACTACACAAAGACAGTGCTGCCACCCACAAGCAAGTTGTATAACTGCTACTCCGTGAAGAGGGTGAGTTATCGGAGTGGGAATGTGGGTGCTTTCTAGTTTTCCAGAGCCCAGCTGGCCTACTTGGCCTTTTCCCAGCATAAAGACTACCCCTTTTTTGTCCACTAGTCCAGTGTGGGAGTGCCCACACACTACTTTTTCAAACTCGTAGTCAACTAGGTTGAAGTCAGGCTTAGACAAGTAAACTTGTCTTCCACAAGACCCCTCATGGTTCATTCCGAAAAGTAAAACGTTTCCACCCTTTTCTAGCGAAATCTCTTGGGCGTTGCTTGAGTCACTGGGCATGCTTTCAAAAGGAGCTGGGTTGTACCCCGAGTTTTCTTCAGGGGATTCCTCGTTTTCACTGTCAGTTTCTAAAGGCTTGGCTTTCAAAGCAGGCCCTTTTTTAGCTAGAGGTTTGGACTTAAATAAACTAGGCGAGGGTGACTTGCCCGACGCAGAAGTGGAGTTGGAAGAGTTCTGAGGAGGTTTTCTGAAGTTTTTGACTTGGGTAGTAGGCCGGACTTGTTTCCTTGTAACTACTTCCCTTTTTTTTTCTTGGCTTGACTTCTGAGAGTGACTAGGACTTAGTCTAGAGTGCAACTGGGAAAGGCGGGAGTAGTAACTTGAGTCAAGAGCTGCAAGTTCTATTAAGTAGTTGTTGCGTAGCTTAAGGCACTCTTCTTCCCAGGTGCGCAGGGACTTTGCAGAGTAGTTTTCTTTCTCGAACTCTGCTTTTTGGATGTCAAAGCCTATAAACCCCCTTTCTTTGAGCACTTCAATTTCCTCCATTAAGTCGTACTTGGTTTGTATTTGGATTCTGTAGTTGGCTTGGAGGTTTTTGTACTTTTCTTGGAACTCAGTTTCGGAAACGTTGATTAGTTTAAAAGTCTGGGGTTCTTGGAACCTTTTGTCTTCTAGTTGTTCCTTTAGTTTTTGGTTTTCTTGTTTGAGTTTTTGAATCTCTTCGTCCTTTGAAGACCTGATACTTGCTACTTGGCCTTCCAAAGCAGATATTCTTTGTCTTAAAGTGTAAATTAAGTTAGAGTCGTCAACTACTTCGTTGACCTGAGGTTTGTTTTTGATCTTTTTAGCCCTAAAAGCAAACCTCAACGTTGACAAACTCAGGCTCAAGTTAGAAACGTCCGGAGAAATGTTGCAAATAATTGAAGTAAACGCGTTTCCTCCCAGAGAGTTAGCCAGTATCCTTGTGAGTTTGCTGTCCCTGTAGGGAATGTGGGTCCCCCCCTCTGCCAACTTATTGATCACATTTGCCAGCACAAAAAGCGACTTGTTGATGTAGTTAGTTTCAGAGTTGTCTCCTACGTCGTTTGCCCTTTCAGAGCCAGCTAAGTCCACCAAGTTCAAAACAGACAGTCGCACATTTCCTTTCATGTGGACTTCTTCCCCCAGGTCTTGGATTTCCTCACTTTCAACCAGCACTCTGAACACCGTGTGGGACCTAGAACTGTGTTCGTGGATGTTAGTTGCACGGTACTTCCTGTTTGACTCTCCGCTGCGCAGAGTTTCTATTACTTCTTCCACACCAGTTACTCTTTTGTGCCTGAGTCCTGAAACAAAACTTCCTTGGGAAGGGTCTTCTCGAATTCTTAAGTTGATCGAAGCAGAGTTCAAAAGGTCGTTGATGACTTCGTTGTAAATCTCCAAGTAAGAAACCCACACCTTAAAGTCTTTGTCTGACTTGTTTATGTGGCGAAACAAGTCGTTCAAAGCTAAAGGAGTAATTCCTGGAAGCGACTCACTGCCTATCATGGTGTGGGTTTTCCCAGACGTAGTTTGTCCGTAAGCAAAAATAGTTCCATTGTAGCCTTCTATCACGTGCTCCACAATGTGCGCCCCCATCTCAGTGTAGATCTTTTCAGTTGCAGAAGAACCCCAGTAAACCTTATCGAAAGTAAACGAAAGGGGTTTTCCTTTGGTAGTTGAAATTAATTGGTTGGTATACTTGAAGACTTCTTTAGTTTCCCTTTCAAACAAAGGCCTGGCCCTCACACAAACTTTTATTCCACTCTCGTTCTTTTCCATTTAATTACTTAGTTCATAGCGTAAACTAATGCACACCCAGACACCTTCATAACTGGATTCAAACTGTAAAAAAAGAAAAAGGGCTTCCACCAAGTAACCTGCAGCTTAGGTCCTGCCACTCCTAAAAACAACACCAAACCCCCCAACAACCCTCCCCAGTAAGCTTCTCTTCCTACTTTCCTTCTAAGTTCAGAGTTGCTTTCTAAGGTTTCCTGGAGTTGTTTGGCTTTAACTTCAAACTCATTCACAAGTCTACCTAATGACATTTATAGTCTTAAATTAGATCTGGCTTGTCTCCTCATTCTTCTATGGTCCCTCACAGAGTTAGTTCCCTTGTAAAACTTTGAGTTGGTAGAAGCAAAGTGTTCGGGGTGACAAGACAGCACATTCAGAGTTGGTTTAGCAGTAACCTTCTCAGCTTTGATGAAAGAGTATTTTTTGCTCCTAAAGTCTTTTCTTTGAGTTGACTCGTAAGTGTCAATCCCTCTGTTGATATTTTTAACCGAAACAGAGTAAGTCACTTTTTGTGGAGGCGAAAGAGTTTTGGGCCTAAAGTCTTGTGCATAGGTAGTGTTCGCTGTGAACTTTAAGTTGGTGGCATGGACTTCCTTAGGACTCTTGTTGATGTTCTTAGAAACAGGTCCCCAACTTATGTAGTCACTTTGGTAGTTGGAAGAGTAAGTTAACTTCATAGCAGGTCTTAGGTGGAAGTCTTGTTTTTCTCTCTTTGGCTTGTAAAAGACAGGAGGGGGTTTAAAGTCAAAACTATTAGTAGTTGTAGTTTCCAGTTTGTGGGGGCTAATCCTGTACTTGGAACTCACCCTTCCACTAGGAGTCAATGCTTTATGGGGAGTGAAGTTCTTTTTGTAATTGGTGGTAAAAGTCGACTTGGGGTAAATCTTCTGCTTATTAGCAGGACACTTGTGGTTGCCACACGTGCACATGAAACATATGCATTGTCCGTTGTAGTGGTCGATTTCAAGCACCACTATTCCATCTTCGTCAATTGGGCATTTCGTTCCTTTAACTGAAGGATTAGACATTAAAGTAGTTTAATCATGGCTAAGTGGAAATACATCACAACTCCAATATTTTACGTGAATTCTTCACCCCACCTGGGACATCTCTACTCAGGCATACTTGCAGACGCGTGCACTAGATGGTACAGACAGAACTCCTTCAATGTTCTCTTCACCACAGGAGTTGACGAACATGGACAGAAAATCCAAACTTCTGCAGAAAAAAGGGGGATTTCTCCCCAACACTACTGCGACTTCTACGCGTCCCACTTCAAAGAACTTTTCGAAATAAGTGATGTAGAGTTTGACTGCTTCTACAGAACTTCCAGTGTAGAGCACTATGCTGCTGTGGCTGAGTTTTGGAAAACACTTCAAAAACAAGGCTTAATTTACATGGAAAACCACTCAGGTTGGTACTGCCAAGCAGAAGAAAGGTTTGTTCCTGCTTCTCAGCTCTCTGAAGACCTCAAAACCAACTCAGGGTACCCAGTTGAGTGGGTAAGTGAAAAAAACTACAAGTTCCGATTAAGTTCTGTAAAACAAGACATTAAAAGCTGGTTGGAAACTGTTGCACTCAGGAACTCAACTCGAGCACAGTGCCTTCAGGAACTCGAAAACACCTGGGACTTCTCAATCTCCAGGAGTTCATCCAGAGTTCACTGGGGAATCAACGTGCCAGGTGACGACTCCCAGGTAGTTTATGTTTGGCTAGACGCTCTAACTAACTACCTTGCAACTGCTGGGTATCCACACACAAACCTGCAAAACTCCCACATTTGGAAAAACACAGTACACATCATAGGAAAGGACATAGCTAGGTTCCACTGCATTTATTGGCCAGGGTTCTTGATAGGAGCAGAACTGCCCCTTCCTAAGGAGATTGTAGTTCACGACCACTGGCTTGTTCAAAACGCCAAGATGTCCAAAAGTCTGGGCAACTCGGTAGACCCCTTCAAAATTCTGCAGAAGTTCGGGTGCGACAACATTAGGTTCTACATGCTTTTGCACGGCCCCCAAGACTCAGACTCTTCTTTTTGCCAAAAAACTCTTGTCAAGTCTGTGAACTCCGTGCTACGTGACAGAATTGGCAACCTTGTGCTCCGTGCAACTTCCAAGAAAATCCTCAACAACTTCAACGCAAGCGAAGTTCCTTTTGCGGCTGCTGAAGAAAAGTTCATGCTTGAGTGCGAACACCTTATACACCAAGTAAAGGCCCACTACGACAAGCACGAGTTCTCTGAAGGCTTGCGCAAGTTGGTTTGCTTAATAGACACCACCAATTCTTTCTTCCAAAAAACCGAGCCTTGGAAAGACCCTAGTAGCAAGTCCAGCTCTGTGTTTTTGACTTTCGAAGCCTGCAGAATAGCTCTCCAACTGCTGCTTCCAGTCACTCCCATGCTTTCACAGTCACTTCTTTCTTACCTGAACGCGGACCCCTTGAGTCCACTTGAGTTCCGGAAAACAAACTCTCTGCCCATACTAGTGAACCACGACAACCAAGACTTAGTTAAACTTCCTAAACTTAACTTAACAACTTAACTATTCAAGTCAGAGAGTGTGTAATGTATTTCATACGGAGTTCAATAACACGGACCGGTATCATCATATTTATTTTTATAAAGATGAAATGTCCCCTATAATTCAAAATGAGCGCGTTCAACACAGCTACTCCCAGCCCAATATCTTTTGACCCAAAGTTCGTCAAGTTTCAGCTAAAAACTGAAAAAGTCGACGAAGTTTCTTGCCCCAAGTCTCCCCACAGACCCACCCGCACTAGGTGTCTCACAACTGGACGCAAACACATAATTACTTCGAAAAACTTAAATTTCAAGCAGTCCCGCCAATTCGACCACTGTTTCCAAAACCACGAAATCATAGGGGAAGGGGAACACTCTTACGTGTACAAAGCCCAGTCTCTTTCTGACCTTAAGTTTTACGCAATCAAACAGCTGAAAAAGAAGTTCAGGGGAATGAAAGACAGGGAAGTTTACCTAAACGAAGTCAAGAAACTCGCTTTGCTCAGCAACGGCGACACAGGACTTGAAAGGTACATCCTGAAGTACTTAGACTCTTGGGAAGAAGAAGACTACCTATACATAAGAACAGAACTCTGTCTGAGCAACTTAAAGTCAGTAACAGGCAGCACACCTACCCTTCCCGAACCCAAACTCTGGGAAGTGCTTCACGAAGTTTGCTGTGGCCTCAAACTCATCCACTCTTACGGCTACGCGCATTTAGACATAAAGCCCTCCAACTTGTTCGTTGCTGAAAAAAACGTCAAGGTCGGAGACGTGGGCCACATGATAGAAGTCGGCAAAGAGGTCGTCGACGAGGGAGACATTGCCTACGTTGCCCCAGAAGTCCTCCAAGGAAAGGCTACCTTTACTTCCGACATATTTAGTTTGGGACTAGTTATTTTTGAGCTTGCCACGGGCGTAGTTATGCCCGAAAGCGGAGAACTCTGGAACTCACTACGTAGTGGGCGTCCTCCCCTAGATATCATTCCAATCTCATTCGAACTGAAGCAACTGCTCTCCAGAATGCTCAGAGTCCACCCTCAAGACCGAATAACTGTTGACGAAGTCCTTAGTAGTCACTGCACTAAAATGAGAAGTCCCCCCAAAATGAACTTGAGTGGAATTCAGTACAAACTCCAAACTGCCCCTCCCATTTTCGAAATCAAAGAAATTGAAGAGAACTCCAAAATTGAACTTGCTGTCAACTTAACTGATATCTTTAATAAACTCTAATTAACAAGCATTCTTAGTTATTGAACATTTTTCAAATGATTGGAAATGAGCAACTTATGCGATCGGTCAGTCCCTCTGAAGAAGACCGACTTGCACTCATTAAAAAGCTGTTTTCGGACATTGACGCAAACAGCGACAAACAAATATCTTTCGAAGAAATTCACTCATTCCTCACTAAAAAGTCAAGTCAAAACTTCGACGAAGATTTGCTCAGAGAAATCTTCAACAAACTAGACAAAGACGAGAACTCCACCTTGACCCTCGACGAATTCACCAGAGGCTACTACGAAGCCGAGACCGTCATAAAGTCACGCATGGACTTACTTAAGCAACAAATATCAGACTACGAAAAGAGTCTTGAAAACTCCAAAAGACAGTACATCGAAGCCAAGTCTCTGAAAAAACCCAAAAACATCTTAACAGTCAGAGTCAACTCAGCTGAAGGACTAAGAGCAGGCTCCATTTCCGGAAACAAAGCCCCCATGACTAGAATCACCTACGAAAACCAAAGCATCGAAACGAGCCCAGTTCCAAACCCTACAAACCCCACTTGGGACCAAGCTTTTTCCTTTAACGTTTCTGAAGGGAAAGGAGACATCCTAGTAGAAGTGTTTGACTCAGAAAGAGGAAATCCTTCTGCCTTCTTAGGCCAAGTAGCTGTCCCCATGGAGATGCTGAGTGACCAGCAAGTCCACGAGGAGGTCCTCCAACTCGTAGGCCAAACCCCAGACCAAAAACTCTCAGGGTCAATCAGTCTGGACTTGCACTGGGTCCATGACCAACTAGGTTACCTAGAAGCCATTATGTCTGACATGAAAGAAGCCATCCAAGACGACAAAACAGAACTCAGCAACGTTGAATACTACTTCAAACAACTCCAAAAACCCCTAGCCCAGGGAGTTAGGGAAGGCACTAAGTTCAAGCAAGCCGAAGCTAAGTTTTCTGAAAGGTTCGACGAAATAACTACCCGTACTTTCGGAAGAAAGGTAAAGTGGGGTTTTGCGACTCAATTTTCTGTATACTTGCTTTGCTTTTTCTCCATTCTCAGTATGTTTGCGCGTCCAGACTTCGTAAACTTAACTGTTGGAACTGTAACTTTATACTTCTTCTACACAAACCCAGCATTTAGTTACAACTACAGAATATCCGCGTTTGGAGTTTTTTTGTGCTTAGTATATGACTTCGTATGGTTTTTCGAGTACATTTGGAAGTGGGTAGCAGGCGAAGGAACTTATGAAGACGGAATAAGGCGTTTTTCTCTTTTTATTTCTTTCATCAATTTCTTAGGAAAGTTCTTCTTCGGAGCTGTTTTCTGGAAAAACTCAATTGATCTTGCTTAACTAACCCATAATAAATGAACTTTCCGGGTTTTGGCAGAGCTCAACAAACTTCAGGGTTCCAAAAAGCATCTGGTTTTGGGTTTGGACAGCAAGGTAACACTGGATTTGGACAGCAAGGTAACACTGGATTTGGACAGCAAGGTAACACTGGATTTGGACAGCAAGGTAACACTGGGTTTAGTAAAGGAACAAGTGCTGGGTTTGGACAACAAACTAACACTGGGTTTAGTAAAGGAACAATTGCTGGGTTTGGACAGCAAAGTAACACTGGATTTGGACAGCAAAGTAACACTGGATTTGGACAGCAAACTAACACTGGGTTTAGTAAAGGAACAAGTGCTGGGTTTGGACAGCAAACTAACACTGGGTTTAGTAAAGGAACAAGTGCTGGGTTTGGACAACAAACTAACACTGGATTTGGACAGTCGAGTACTGGATTTGCAAAACAATCCAACTCTAATTTTAGTACGAAAAATTCTACCGGCTTTGGACAACAATCTAGTTTTGTCCAACAGCTTCCAAGGGGATTCAGCAAGGGAGGATTTCAAACTCCTCAAAGTCTTACCACAGAACTAACTAAAGGGATTCAACAACCAACTCAGAAAGTACAAAACTTTTCAACACAATTCCAGAAAGAAACCTACTCAAGGAACTTAAGTCCAGAAGAGATCAAAAGTTTCAAAAGCAATAAGTTTGAACTGGGCCACATACCGCTCAACCCCCCTACACAAGAGTTAGCTTAATGCTGTCATAATTAACTATCCTATTCTTTAGAGTTCAAGTCAGCAAAATCAGACTCACTGTCACTGTCGGACTGGCTTTCCAAAGAGTCATTTCCACTTTCAGTTTTAAGTTTTTTGTAAGGAGAAGGACTTGTCGAACTTAGCCTTCTTTTCAAAGAAGTCGGCAACAAAGCAAACATGTCTAACTGCCCTATGTTGTCAAGTGTAAAAGGTGCTTCTGGAAGAGGATGCCAGCAAGAGGTAGACAAGTCCAGCCATGCCCGGTGAAGTATTGGAATCTGTCTCCGCCTCGCATACTGTGTCTTTTTAGTTCCGTAAACACTTGCGATCAAGTGGGTAGTTGACTCGTTGACCTGTGTTTGGCAAGTTGCCCCAAAACTTTCAGCCAGTTTCCACAAAGGGTCCTCTTTGGGTTCTTTGTCCAAAGGAATAATTCCACTAAAAGCTATTTTGCAGTCACTCAGTACTTCTGACTTCAAAGTGTTCAAGATACTTTTAATGTCTGCGTTCTCTTCGGAGTAAAACTTCCAGTGAACTCTTGTGAGCAGTTCACTCATGAAGTAAAGTACCACGTCGTTGTCCCTAGTGAATTTGGCAGAAATGGGGTCAGGTTCTTGGATAAAGTAAACAAACCTTTCGCAAAGTATCAAGTTTGGACAGTTCGGCCACACCTCGTATGTATCGTCTAGTATCACAGCCATTGTGTCGTCAAACGGCATAATCATTTTCAGCGACTTCACTGCCTGGTCTGGGGCGTCATCTCTAAATAGGCCTTACTTTGAAAAAACCCTCCCTCCGAAGTACTCTCGGTTAGGGTCGAGTATTTTTATAATTGCTTCTGCGTACTTATGAGTCCCCATTGTGTAAACACACATCTGGTAAAGGTCCCTTAAGTTATTCAGAAAAAACTCCAAGTGAGGACGCAGTTTAGTAGTGAAAGTCACCCTGTCTATGTTGAGTTCTTCAGTTCCAGGCTCTTCAACCCTCCCAAGGCAAGTGTGCAGTAAGGTGTGGTCTAGGTCTAGTACAAGCAAAAGTTTCTTCTGTTTCAAGAGCTGTTCTTTGTTCTTGTTTTCCAGGTTTATCGCGATTTCGTGGTTGAACTTAAGGTTCTTAGCAGTCACTCCGCAACTAAGTTTCTCGGGCTGGTCTTCATGGATCTCTTCGGAGTGGAATCCACAACTCACGCATATTCCTCCGTACTCTATTTCGTGCAAACAGGGCTCGATTGTGCAAACTACTCCCGAAGACTGCGCTTCTTGTAACGAAAAAATCTGCTTTACCTTGCCTGTGCACTGAGACTTTATTAGGAAATTTCTAGTTTTGTAAATAGGTGCATTCAGAATGAGTGCAAGCAAATTATCCTGGGATTCAGGTATATCGCAGGTAAGTTTGCATATCGCCTGCCCTTTCTTCACATACTCTTCGACTTTGGAGTTCCAATGAATCCCCTTTATTATAAGGTTCGATACCTCAGGAACCTTTACAAGCACTTCGCTCATATTTAATAGAGCTTGATTAAATAACCCATACGCTTAGAATTTTTAAGAACTATAGTTAAGCATTGACTCAGTATATCAACTCTTGGATTCATTACTTGCAATCCTAATTTACACTGTGATGATTCAATACATCAGAACTCAAAGGTAAGAAAATTTGCATGTTGTGTTTCTTGTTAACTGTGTTACGACTTCTGGTTAGGTTTTTGCAGCGTTAGTCAAGGTTTTAGTTCACTCAATAGCTATAGAGGTAGAGTTCTTACTCATTCTTAAACCATTTGGTTGTACTCTATAAGTACCTCTTTCTTGCAGTCTCTTTTTCATTGTTGCTATTATATTGCCTTATGTTCCTATGTTACTCTAATAAGTCCTAGTGCTTTGAAGGTCACTACTTAACCCAGTAGTCTCTCACTAACCTGTTTACAAGTGATTCCTTTGTAAGTCTCTAAACTGCTCATATTACGAGACACAACTACTTTGAGTTTGTATTGATAACTATTCAAGTATTG
>PR_CR_10_Liq_1_inCRDRAFT_1000025_pt1 | contig 72866 bp, 58 predicted proteins | sample PRCRCaboRojoPR_3_FD_10241 | JGI IMG/M metagenome (IMG submission 10241) | reverse complement strand
TTATTACTACTATCAGTTCTGGACTTATTGGATGAATCAATATTGTGCAGCTGTAAACTACAAATAGCTTCTGAATCCGCGCTTAATAAAAATGAAAAAGCTTGTAAAAAACGAATAACCATAGGAGAGTCATTATATTAAGAGAAAAGCAAATCAAAAGTGTTGTCTTTTTGTTGAGGCTGTTCCTCGTTAAAAGCCATCCAGTCCAAGTTTACTCCACTGCGCTTGTTTTCTACTTTAGGCACTTCAAATACACTTTGGCTGCCGAAGTCAAGTAGGTCTTGGTTTTTTTGGTCTTCTTTGTCACTGAGTTCTAAGAAGTCTGAGTCCTGAATTTCTGGGCCTAACTCCAGAAAGTCTTCTTCAAGTTCCTTTTTAGAGTCAACTTGGAGTAAGTCGTGTTGTGGTGCTTCTAGATTACCTGAGATTGGTCTGGCAGGTTTGGCCTGGGCTAGTTCTTCTTTCCAGAGTTTGCTGAGCTGGGAACCTTCTTCTTGCTTGCTTGCAGAAGGTGCTGGTTTTGCTCTTCCATACATGCGCTCCCAAATTTTGCGTCCGTATATTTCATTGAAAGAGTAATTGTCTATTATAATATCTGCGTCAGTTCCGTTGTTTTCAACTGTTATAATATGCTTGTTATAGAAGAACCTGTGACTAAAGGCTTCGCCAAAAGGCTTGTAGCCTTTGAACTTGAGTTCCTTGTCAAAAAAGACCCTTCTTTTATTTGTCAAAAACGAGCACTCTAGTTCCACTTGGTGGTTCTCTTCGTCCAGTTCGAACTTCCAAACAAACTGCTTTTTGGAGCTTTTGAAAGTTGCTCCAATTCCGTCGATGAAAACGTTCAGAGGCTTGAAAAATTCCATTTTAGAATTAATGGAAGCTTTTCGATCAGCGTCAGCCACTTTGCCTTCAAAAGAAGCAGGCCAAATCCGTCAAGCTTTGCGTCAGGCAGAAGCTAAGCAGTTCACAAAAGCACTGAAAATAATAGACAAAGTGCTTGAAAAATGCCCCGACGACGGAGAGACCCTTGCACTCAAAGCAGCTATGCTGAACACGGTTGGAAGGCTCGAAGAAGCTAGAGGAATTGCTAAGAAGGGCCTCATGAAGAACCTCAAGAGTCCTTTGTGCTGGCACTCTCTAAGCATGATCTATAACGCTGACCGCAATTATTCTGAAGCTTACAAAGCTTCCCAAAAAGCTAACGATTTAGGAGAAGACAACCCTACAATCAAAAGGAACTTGAGTCTTTTGCAGCTGCAGATGAGGGACTACAGTGCTTTTAGGAATTCCAGACAAGTCATTTTAACAAATAACCCCACTGTGTTTGTGAACTGGGTTTCTTTTATAGTAGGCGAGTATCTTTGCAACAATTTAGAAAAGGCTTGTCAGGTCATAGACTCTTTTTTGAGGTCTATGGAGCAGCACTTAACTAAGAACGAAATCTCTGAAGTAGTTCTATTTAAAGCTAAGATTCTAGAAGAGATGAACGAGTTTTCAAGGATGAAGAACTGGCTTGAAGACATGAAGCTTAAAGTTTTAGACTCCATTAAGTGGAAGGAAGCTTATGCAAGAGCTTTGCTGAGTTTAAGTGAAAAGTCCAAAGCTGAAGAAGTCATCAAGGAACTCCTAGACATCAATATTGAAAACACCAGGTACCACTTGCTTCTCCAAGAGTGCTTAAGTATCAAAACTGACGACCAACTTCACCAGTACTACTTAGACCTTCAACAAAAGTACCCCAAGTCTACTTTGGCGTTTAGAGCTGAGCTAGACCTAGAAACTAACAGCTTTGCAAGTTCATTTGACAACTACTTAAAGACCCGGCTTATAAAAGGCATTCCATCCGTATTTTCAGACATAAAGCCACTTCTTAAGGACTCAGGAAAATCAACAGTAATTCAAAACTTAACTTCAGCCCACCTAGACTCACTTAGAAACAACTCAGCCTTTTTAGCAGTAACTGACTACCAAAGCCTAACTGGGGAGCCCTCAGAAACCAAAGAACAGCCCCAGGTGTTGTTGTGGGCTTTGCTTTTTGCAAGTAAACTTCACAACAGTCTTAAGAACTATGACTTAGCTCTGCAACTTGCAGAAGAAGGAATTGAACACACTCCTACAGTGCCTGACCTGTACCTTTCAAAAGCTTCAGTTCTCAAGAAAACAAACAAAGTTGCGCAGGCTACTGAACTCACAGAAGAAGCCAGAAAACTAGATCTGAACGACAGGTACTTAAACAACAAACATGCAAAATACTTGCTGAAAAACAACCAAGTAACTGAAGCTGAAGAAATAATGGGTCTCTTCAGCAGGGAAAGAGGAGTACTCAACATGCACGAAATGCAAAGTATGTGGTACGAACTAGCCGTTGCAGAAGCTTATGAACGCCTCGGAAACTACTCCAAAGCTGTTGAGGAGTTCGAGTACGTAGAAAAGCACTTCAGAGACATGTACGACGACCAATGCGACTTCCACTTTTACTGCATGAGAAAAATGAACCTAAACAGCTACATAGAGTTTCTGGAGTTCGAAAACAAAATATTTTCAAACGAAAAGTTACTGAGGGCTGGAAAGGGACTTATAAGGTGCTACAAAGCCGACGAGTCTAGCTTTTCTTTGGAAAAGGCTTTTGGGATTGCTAAGCTGCTTACTAAGTACCACTCCTCAGACACAGAACTAAACAGGTTGATTTTCCCGATTTTCATGAAAAAACAAAAGTACCTCCAAGCTTTGAGGTGCGCTCACAGACTAGACTCACAAGAACTCAAAGAAGAACTCCAAAAAGAAGTCCAAAACAAAACTCTAGGCAACGTGCAAGGTCAAATCCTACAAAAGTTCCTTTCTTAACTTACACCTAACAAATATCCCACCCTCTGTTTTCTTGACCTCTGGCTCCTAGGGCCTGTTCTAAGTGGACTCTGAGTGCGTAACTGTTCATCTTCTCTTGAGTTAATTCTTCTCTAAGTTGTTTGTTTTCTTCTTCTTTCTTCGAAGCTTCAGCTGCGTGGTCTTTGAGTTTCAGAATTGCTTTTTTGAGCAAGGCCGAGTCCCCTAAAACTTGCTCAAGTCTGGTTTTGAGCATTTGCACTTCTTGTCTCAGTTCGGAGTTTTCAAGTGCTAGGTCAGTATTTGTTTTGTTAAGAGTTTCCTGTTGGAAAGTGCGGAATGCGTGCTCAGCAACTTGGATGGCTTCTTCAGTTGTGTGGACTGAACGGAAGCGGGTCACTAGTTCTTGCGCGTAGCGCGAAGGGGCGTCGGAACTAAGAGAAAGGTTGTTGAGCAGCCTTATGGACTCCTCTAGGTTGTTCTCAGTGCTGGAAAGTACTTGGTTTAGCTGGTTAGGTTCCATAGTCGGGAAGAGTAGGGATAGCTTGTGAAGGTTTCTATGAAAGTCAAAGAAACACTGAGTAGGGGGTATATTGCAGGGTGTTGGGCGGGTCTTCTTTTCGATGGAAGGTGGCTTTTCTTCTTCATATGCGTCGAAGATGGAGCGTTTGCCTAATGCTAGAGCCATGCTACAGATTATAATTGATTTTTTACCGCCTATCTAATATTAGTCTTAGCTCAGATCTTTAGTGTTTAAGTGTTAAAAGTATTGCAATGGATCCTAATTCCGTCAGAAGGAGCAGAAGTTTTATTGCTGCCGAGCAAAACCAAGATCCTAGCANAAGGGGGGCTCTGAGTAAGAAGTTTAGGAGGATGTCTTTGAAGTTGCATAGTAGCAAGTCGAAGCCTTATCTGTCTTCGATAGAGTTTTCTCCTCTGCAAAATTCACTTCCACCTGAAAGAGTCAAGGACGAAGTTCTGCTTTTCGGAACTTCTTGGAAGTCAGAGGGCGTAGTTCAGAAAGAAACCATTAACGACCAAGTCAACTTTGAAAACGAGGTCATTGAGCAAAAGTACATTTCTTCTCAAAAAGAAATTCCTTGGTACGTTTTTAACTACAAAGGAAAATTCAGGCACTCTTGGAACTTGCTAATTATTTTGCTGCTAGTGTACACTGCAACAGTAACTCCTTATAGTATTGCTTTTGTTGAAACTGAGTACTGGGATTTCCTTACGGTCTTTGACTTAATAGTGGACTTAGTGTTTTTAGCTGACTTAGTTTTTAACTTTTTTACTTCGTATGAAAAAGCAGGCAGGCAAGTCACTGACTTGAAAAGAATTGCTAAGAAATACTTAAAAGGGTGGTTTGTGGTAGACCTGGTTTCAGGAATGCCTTATACCTTGTTAGGTTACTACTTAGAAGAAGAAACTGACTTTAAAGATGTAAGTGCACTCAGCAGACTAGTTAAAGTTCAGAGAATTTACAAGTTGCTTAGGATTTTCAAACTCATAAAGGTAGTAAAGGACTACTCTAAGTTTAGCATTTTAGACCACATCCAGGAAATGTTTCACTTCCACACCAGAACTTACAACTTCATTAAGTTTGTTTTGACAGTAGCTTTTTTTGTTCACTTGTTGGGATGCCTTTGGGTAGCTATAGCTGAGACTGAGAATTACAGTCCCCAAACTTGGGTGGTGCGTTATGGCTTTGCAGACAAAGAAAAAGGAACTTTATACTTGGGAGGAATTTACTGGGCACTTACAACTATTACTACAGTGGGCTACGGAGACATTTCCCCTGAAACCAACGCTGAAATGATTTACGCAATGGTAGCTATGTTGGTAGGAGTGGGGTTTTATTCCTACACCATAGGTTCTTTTACTTCTTTTTTAAGTGACTTGAAGTCTCGAGAAAGGGAAGTCAACTCTAAAATAGCAGCTGTGAATGCATTTGCTAAAGAAACAGGACTGCCCAAAGAAATAAAAGCCAAAATCAGACAGTCCATTAAGTACAACGAAGAAAAGTCAATCATCAACAGAGGAAGCATCGACTCCATTCTAAGCGAACTGCCAAGAGACCTGAGATACGACATAGCTTTGAACATGTACGAAAAAGCTGCTGAAAGTATGATTTTTTTTAAAGGAACTGATCAGGCTTTTATAGTAAGTGCTATGTCTCTTCTCAAGCCTTTAATGATCCACGAAGGAAAGTTTGTTTACTTAAAAGACCACTTTGCTGACGAAGTTTACTTGATTACAAAAGGAAGAGTCAATTTGGTACTAAGTGAACAGTTGTACGTGTACAGAACCTACGTAGTTAAGTCTTACTTTGGCGAAATCGAAATAATTTTTAACAGTCGCAGAAAAGACAACGTAGTTACAGCTGTGGACACTGAGTTTTTGACTCTGAAAAAGGAACAGTTCAACTACTTACTTTCAGAGTTTCCAGTTGAGTCCCAAAAGTTCGAGAAACTAGCCCAAGAAAGGGCACTTAAAAACGAGCAAGCTAAACAAGAACTAATTCAAAGGTTCAGCATTCCCTTTGAAGTTAGCAATCAAGAAGAGTCCAAAGTAGCTAAGGAACCCCCAGAAAACCGCTTCACAAAAATCAAAAAAGTTCATAAAAAGGTTCAAAACTTAGAAACTAAACTTGAGAAGTTAATTAACCTAATGGAGTCTAAAAGTTAGTTACTCAATCTTGGGTGTTTGGGCTTCTTCAGCTTCAATTCTTTCAATGTCTTCTTTGGTTAAGTCCATTTGGGAGTGGTACTTTTTGTACATCTTGTTCCACAGTCTGTACTTCCACCACAGCCCAGTTGCTGTAAACACTTCTGAACACACCAAAAACCCTGCTGCGTAGCCAGGGAGTTGGAACACGTAAGGCAACTCGTTGAAACTAGGGTACACTACTGAGTAAGGCACAGCAAGTGCACACAGTGCTGCGCCTGGAACAGCTGCAATTGAAACAAATAGTTTGTTGAGGTTGTTTGCCCGGATGATCTTTTGAGTGTCTTTGGGTTCAAAACACCTCATGTAAGTAGTTAAGAACTTGTCTAGTCGGTTTCTGTTTTTGATAGATTTTTGCGTGTAGAGTAAACGGGGCTTCATAATTATGGAAAGACGCGTGGACGAACTGTTGAATGCTCTACACTCGTTAGCCTTTACTGACTCTGAGAGCATCATTGCAGAGCTTAAGAACTTAGTTTTGAGGCCTTCACTTTCAGCTACGCAAATAGCTTTCTGCTCTACCAAACTTCTGAATTCTGACGTTTCCCTGTTGAACTTCATCTCCAAATTCCGCACCCACCAAGACCGACTCATTTGGAAAACCATTTCCAACGCCCTTAACTTAGTTTCAGAATACGTCAAGGTAAGGTCTTCTTACATGGGTGAGTACTTACACGACATAAAAGAAACGTGCATGCAGTTGCTGGCCCCTAGCACCAGGTCTAATATGGTCAAAGAGGCTGCACTGAGGCCCCTCATTAAGCTCCTAGAAGACTTTAACCCTTCACGTCTCAAAAGCACACTTGAACCTGAAAACCTGTTTGGAGTTTTACTAGACAACAAAATAAGGTTTGAAGAAAAAACAATGGGAAGCATTCTGAAAGGGGCTATTTACAGCATGCTTGGACTGCTAGTTTCTTACTTTGAAACTGACTTAGAACCTAGAATTCCTGAGTTGCAAGAACTACTCTACGCTAAATTCAAACAAGAAACTAAAAAGAAAGACTCCGAAAGAACTATAGCTGGCTTGCTCAAAGGATTAGGGTTTGCCTTAAAAGCTTTTAACTACACAGAAAACCAGCTAGAAGAGTGGTTCAACTACATAAGCACCCTAATTGTTCCTCTGTCAGAAAGCAACTATGTCGTTCCCAAAGCAGCACTTAAAGCCCTTAGCATGAACACCGGAATCTTTGCAGAGCACACTGTCAGAAATGCAAGCACTCTTTTCACTAACTTGTTCAAGTTAGTCCAGCAAGGTCCTCCTAGTATGAAGTTCCTGGCGCAAGAAGCCCTTGAAGGAGTCCTTTTGGTGCTGGCTGAGTCTCTTTCATCCCAGTTGCCTGAGCACTTAAGATCCTTCCAGTACATAATTACTGTACTTGAGAAACAACTCCACACTCCTGAGTCGGGGACTTTAGTTCCGTGTATCGTGAGGGCTATTGGAGTGTTTTCCTTGGCTATTTTGGAGTTCAAAGGAGAAGACTTCCTTAAAATGTGTTTGGAAAGAATTGTGACTTTAAGCAGTCAGTACTTAACTGCAGAAGAAGACGATGCTGACTTCAAGTCACTTATAATGCGCCAGAAGCACATAGTATCCTTTATGGCTTCCTACTCAGACATTGCTAGGGCACTTCCAGCGATTCCAGAACAGGCACTTTTGCATTTCTCAAACGTGGCCTTAGAAATCTTCAGAAAGAACATGACTATTTACAGAAAGTACAGGTTCATGATTTACAACTCACTTGCGCAGCTCTTAGCTTCGCTTTACACTAAGTTTGACCAGTTCTTGCCCTGGATCCGGTTGTTTTGCAACAAAGCAATGCAAGAAGTTTTAAGCACTTCAGAAACAGAAGACTCTAGTCAAAAGATACTTATGGCTAACAAACTTTGGAGAGGCATACTTAAAATGGAGTGCTTAACTGAGGGGTTGATCCAGATAGTTATTGACGAAATAGGAAGGTTTTACTTAGTTATGCTTCAGAACTTAGACCTCAGGTATTCTGTTTCCGGCCAAGAAGTTGTGCCCAACAACCCTTATGACCAAAAACTTTTGTTCGAAGCTACTGAGTTCGCTAAGAAGTTTTTAAAGGGCTTCAAAGAAAACTTCAGTGCTTGGATCGTGCCTATTGCTTCTGAACTAAGTCAAAAGTCCCAGGACTTGCCTATGGTTGAGTCCTTCTACAAACTTTTAGGTGTGGTTCTGAAAATAAGTGACTCTGTGGTAGGGGACCAAGTAACTAAAAGGTTCTTTACTCAGCTTTTGAAGCAACTTATGAAAAGAATGGAGTCGTTTTACGGAGTCCTTTTAATGAGTAGTTTGGAAGCTTTTCTGTCAGCACCCATTTCAATAGTGTACTCCTCTGAAGAAAACAACCTTAACTTGTGGGTGCCGGTTATTCAAAAAGCACTTTCTTTGGGGTTTTCTCACTTGCCTTTAGCCCACATGACTCTTAACACCTTGAATTCTTGGACTGAAGAAATTCCTATGGAGGAACTCCAAAAGTACTTGCCTGAACTATTGCCTGAACTGTCTCCTTACTTAAGCATCGATAAGGTTTCTCAAGAACTCCAAGGAGAACCTGATCAAGTGTTGCAAGACCGCAAAAAAAGGAAAACTGTAGCTTACAGAGTAGTTAAGTTCTTAGGGTCTTTGGGAGGAATGGCCCACCACATTGTGGGAACTAAAAACAAAGACTTGAACTTGTCTTGGGACACTGAACCCAGAGTTAAGGTTGCTTTGCCATTGCATACTTCTAAGTTCGATACTTACTTGGATCCACTTATTCCTAGAGTCTTATACTTGGCTGAACACTCCACTCACAGAAGAATTAGGGTGGTGGCTTGTGAGTTACTGCACTCCTTGATACTATTTATGATAGGCAACAACGCCCAAGCTGGCCGGAAAAGAGACTCCATGCCTTTCTCCAAAATATACCAAAAACTGTTTCCAGGAATTTACAGACTTGCAGCTGAAGTAGAACCTGTAGTCCAGCAGGTTTTTGAACCTTTGGGGAAACAACTTGTAAGGTGGTTTGCAAGGTCTAGAGGGGCTGAACACCCTGAAACGGTTGCTTTGCTAGATGCCCTTATGCAAGGTTTGTGTGAAGAGTCCAACGCAGCTTTAAGGAAGATATCAGCTTCGTGCATTGCAGAGTTTGCTAAAGAAGTTTTAAGCCAACCCCAAGTATTGCAGCATTTTAAGTCTATTCTAAGGAGAATTGAAACCTTTGCAAACCACCCACACACTCACAAAAGAATGGGAGCTGTAGCTTGCATCAGAGAAATACTGCCTAGTTTAAGTTTAAACCAAGAACTAGTAGACAGGTTTTACCTAGAAACAGGGCATGTTTTGTTTATGACTACTAAGTTGTCTCACTACGACAAAGACAGTGACTTAGAAGTTTGTGTGGGTGCTATTGAAGAGTACCTGAACTATTTTCCTAAACACTTAGAAGTGTTAGTTAACAACAACCAAAAAAGAGCTTATCACTCTGACTTTTATGAGTTTTTGGACTGGTTATGGACCATGTGTGGCAGAAGTGAAAGGAACTGCAGGGAGTTAGCTCAGCAAGCAATAGTTCAGGGACTGGAACTTTTAGGGTACAATTTTTCAAGCTGGAGTTCAGCAAAGCCGGTCAACCGAAACTTTAGTAATTTCGAGGAGTTTGAAGGAGTTCTGGATTTGTGTGTTTGGTGTGCTGAGCATGGACTTTCTTTGGACTTCAGTACTTACGAACCTGTCATCCAGCAGTTTTTAGAAGCTAAAGTAACTGAAGAGAACATACAAAACAGACTTTACGCGTTCAAGGTAGTTTTTAGGTTCCACAAAACCTGTTCAAGTGCAATAGGCACTGACTTACTGATAGGGCTGATTCTAGCTCCTGAGAACTGGGGACTAGTTCCTCAAGTAGAGACTCCAGAACTGACAGAACTCTACCGAAACATAAGGGACTTAGCTATAGAGGTGCTGCCTCCTTTGAACCTTTCCCAGTATGTTACCGCTGAGTTTTTAAACGAAGTTTCTTTGAAAGACGAAAGAGTTCTGTGCTTGTGTTTAGACTCTTTGGCCAAGTTAGTATCTGGACATACTTACCCTGAGGTCAGAAACCTGATTTCTGAGGTTCTTGAGCCACTGATTGTTGAGTTTTTGTCTCAAGAGTCACTTACTCAGGTAAGAAAGGGCAAGGCTCTTTTAAGGTTCTTTACTCAGTTGTCTTTAAAGCCTCATACTTTAGGCTGCTTACTTACAAGCTTAGTTCTTTACCAAAACTCAACTGAAGAAACTCTTGCCTATATTACTAGTCACTGGATAGAGTCAATACCCGTTTTACTTAGGAACTTAGCCACTAAGCCTGAAACTTTGCTCAGCATACTAATTGCAGTGCTGCAAAGTGGCTCTGAAAAAGTTAAGAACAAAGGAATGAGTTTAGGTGAGTTTGTAGAGGGGTTCACTATGAACTCAGCAAGTGTTATTGGACCACTGAGTTTGCTGCCAAGTCAGGAAGTGTGTTCAGGAATAGCAAGAGTTTACTGTGTGTTTTTGGACTACTGCAAAAGTTTGAGTTTGTTTGAAGAAGGAGTAGACTTAGTCAAAAGCAAAAAGGACTTTACAAGCCATTTGATGGACCTTATTGGCAGCTTCCTCAGAGAAGAAAGAGAAGTAGCTATCAAAAAGCAAGGCTTGAACCTCCTAGCTGTTAGCTGGAGTTACAAAGACACTCACAGGTGGGAAGAAATTAAAAACTTAGTTGAGAAAACTAAAATCAAGCACTTTTTATCCTCTACTTTGGGAATTCCTTCTAGCAAAGAAAGTTACGATTTTGACCAGTTAGTAAGAGCTTTTTTGGAACTTGTAAGAACTTCTGGAGACCTTGAGGCACTTGAGTTTATTTACCCACTTTTAAGAGAAGAAGAGTCTGGCTACGAAAAAGAAATTACTTTTGTTATAAGTGACTTAGTTGACTCTTTACTAACCAAAGAACCCAGAACTTACCAAGAAGCCTTTAAGCACTTAGTTGAGCAGTTTCTGAACCCTAAAATCGACACCAACATTAAAAACAACTTAAGGTGGGGAATCGCGAAAAGGCTTCTTTTGCCCATGATGGACAGTTGTGACGAGTCGCTTTTAGAAGCACTTGTGGTAGACCACACGCATAAGTTTCTGAACCAACTCAACAGTTCTAAGTTCAGTGAGCTAAGTGACTCTAAAGAGTATTTTTTTAACCTTTACGAAAAAGTTTACATTTTGTTGTTTTTTGAAAAAGGCTACTCAAGAATACCTTCTTCCGAACTTAAAGAAAGCACACATAAAAAGCTTTTTGGAGAGAACTCCCAAGGCAACGAGCTCACTAAACAACTGATTTCTTTTTGCAACAAATATAGAAAATCCAAACCTGAAAGACACGAAGTTATTGGCGGAATTCAAGGGTTTGAGCAATGTTTAAGGGACTTTGCTAGTGCTTCCTACAGCTGTTTGTTAACTTGCATTAGGAAAACTCAGAGCCAAGAAAAAGTCTACACTAACTTTTTGTTCAAAGATCAAGTTTGGAGTTACTTAGTTGAAGACAAACAGTTCTATAACTTTGCTCCACAAACTAACTTTAAGTTGTTGAGAGTTGCAAGCAAGCCTAAACTTGCTCCAGAAAACAAGTTAGCAAGCCACTTTATAAGTTCTTCTTTGTTTTCTCAGGACTTTACTTACAAGCCTCCAAAAGAAGAAATTCCTGAAGAAACAACAGAAGACGAACTAGAATTAGACGAGTTCAACTCACTAACAGTCATGAGGCCTTTACTCAGTGCAGTTGACAGACTCCAGCAGTTATTTTCTGAAAGTTGGTTCGACATGCCTCAGTGGATGCAGTGCTTGCACTCCGAAATCTGCAACCCCAGCAACAATTTAAGTGTTAAACTGCTGATCATCAAAGTAGTTCTTAACAGACCTGAAGTTTTTAAAAAGTGGAGTGACCAATGGTTTGAACCCATTGCAAGAGTCATGAGTGGCAGTAACGGAGGAACTGGATTCCACTACTTTTTAAGAGATGTGTGCACCCTTTTCCTTTATGAGTGGGAAGTAGTTCCAAACAGCAAAGAAAGAACAGCAACGGTTTTCGTTAACTACTTAATAAGGGTAGGTGCAGACACCACTAAAGCTATATTAGAAAGCAACTTAGAAATCATAGGCAACTTTCTCAAACAGTGGAAAAGTCTGGTTACTTTGGAACACAAATACATAAAAGGAATGATTTCTAGACAAAAACAAAGCGAAGAAAAACTAGTGATTCCTTGGAAGATCTTGGGAATAGCTGTTTACGGACTTGCTGTTGACTGCCAGATTCCTATTTTAGAGAACTTCCAACCCAAAACTCACGAACTTGACTCAGCCCTTGTAGCCTGTTTGGACTTCAACCGAAGACAAATCGTAAGAATGGCTGCAGAAGTCCTAGGCAAGCGACTGCACAACAACCCAGAACTCCTGCAAAGAGTCCAAGAAATCATCCTTTCAAACAAAGACACCACCAAAACTGTAGCTATTCTTGAAAACATCACAAAGGGCTACCCCTGCATTTACGACTGCAAAAACGTGGCTTTGAAACTATCTGGACTCACTGGAACTCTCAGTGGAGTGTCTCGGGCAGGCATTCTTAAAAGTGTTTGCAAGTATTCGGAGTACATAAAGACTTGTGAAGACTTTTATAACTTACCAGAACTCATTGAGTACATATACCGGGACAGAGAAAAAATAGCCAACGACAACGAAGAAACCCACAGACTCGAGTTACTCAAACTGCTGAACACTATTATTCCTTTAAGTGTGAATCCTAGTGTGGAAAAAGCCATTGGGGGGTTTTCTCCACTGATAAAAAGGTTCTGTCTTACTACAAACCAAGAAATCAGAAAAAGCTTGTACGAATTCATGCAGAAACTATTTGACCAAGCTAAGCACCTTTCTGACAAAAACAAACTCAGAATGCACTCTAGGGACGTATTGTTAAAGGCTTTGGGAGACACTTCGCCTGAACTGTCAGACATGATTGCTGAGTTTTGGCATCAACAAGAAAGACTCTCTTATAACCCCGTGCACAGAGTTATTCAATGCTTAATAGAACTCTACTCAAAAGGTTCAGAAGAACTTTGGTTACTAGCTTCTTCCCACTTGTGCCTTAAACTAAGTTCACTCAGCACAGACTACAACAGACTCATGTTTGACCAGCCTCTAGCTGAGTGCGAGTTCGAAGAACTAGAGATGAAAACAAGCACACAGAGTTCTATGCCACTCACTCCCCAGTTTTCGCAAAGTTACTCCAGCCAACTAACTAGTCGTTCTAAAGAACCTCCTTCTCAGGCTTCAGACTTTGCAATTCCCAAAAGAATCAGAATAAGGCACCACATAGAAGGCTCGCAGGCGTCCCAAACACAAAAAAAAGAACTCTTAAAAAAACAACAACAACAAAGAATAACTGAAAGGGCCAAAGAACAAAGAGCCAAACAAGTAGAAGTGATGCGTAAGTACAGAGTGGGGGAACTGCCTGACATTCAAATTCCCCTTTCAGACTTGCTAGGGCCTTTAATTTGGCTTTGCAGACTAGATGCAGAAATTGCTAGTCACATGTGGGTAGTAATTTGTTCAGGACTCTGTTTGCAAAACATTGACCAAGCAAACAAAATTCAGATAGTGAAAGGGCTAGACAGAGTGCTTAAGTCTAGTGAAAGGTACGACCCTGCAGTTATTTCCTGTGTCCACAGAACTGCTTGTGAAATAGTTAAACACAATGGACAACTGGCCCAAGAACTCCACTCAGAACACATTGCAAACAGCGGAGTCAAGGGACTGAGTTACCAAAGTGCAATCATGCTTTTACAAGAGTGCATTCTTAGATACGAAGTTCCAGTTAAGTCCAAAAGACGCAAAGTCACAGCTAAAAGTGGGACTGAAAGTGCCAAAGTTGACGAAAACACCAAAAAAATGTGGATAGCACTCACAAGAGTCTATGAAGAAATGGGAGACACTGACTCAGTGAAGGGACTCTGGATGAAAGTAGCCCCAGAACACGTCATACAAGCCTTTGATTCCAAAACAAGAGGCGAAATCAAAGAGTCCAAAGAAATGTTCAGAGAAATTCTAGAAAAACAAGAAACTGACCCAGAAATCACTAAAGAAGTGCAAAAAGAGTACTTAGAAGCTCTAGGTGCACTTGGCAAGTGGAAAGAAGTAGCAGAAGCCACTCCTAGCACCCACCCTTTGCACATCAAAGCTTTACTAAGACTAGACGAATTCGAACAGGTAGAAAACGTCATGAAGACCCTTAACCCTTCAGACCTGTACAACATTTACCCCTACGAAATGGCAGTACTCAGCATCACCCAAGACGACTCTGACAGAGCAAAGTACTACTTAGACGAAGAGTTTGCTAGGTTTGTTGAGCAGTGGCAATCCCTGCACCCATTGTCTGACTCAGCACGACACAAACTAGTGCAGAAAGTTTCGAAGATATTTGACTGCACACAAGTGCTAAAGGTTTTTAACTTGAACAAAGAAGAAACTCAGGAAGAATTCCTAGGAAGACTTGAGTCGAGTTTTTTGAGCTGGCGCAACAGGAAGCCTTCTTTGTTCTACGACGAACTTAAGGTGTGGGAAGAACTGTTGTACGCTAGAGTGCTTTTCTACGACAAGTTAAGGAACAAGCACAAATTCGAGTCCCCCCGANTAAGGGACTTCAGAAGTGTTTTGCATGCAGATACTTCTGAGTGTCCTTTGAAACTAGGCTACTTAAGCGTAGCAGACACCTTTTTAAGAAGAGGTTTGAACTTAAGGGAAGAAGCAGGGTTCACTCACTTTGAACTTAGTTCAAGTGTGCTGAGACTCAGGGCCAAACAAGAACTCAAGAACTCCTACAAGTACTCTGTAGACAAAATCAATTCTACTTTTCAAGTTATAATCAAAACAGCCGACAGTCTGCAAGTCGAAGAAGACCAGGCTTTCCAGCACCTAAAAGGCAACCTTTACCAAAAACTCACTCAGGTGTACTTAGGCAAACTTGGCAGAGAAGTTTCAGAGTTTCTTCCAAAAACTGCTAAAGCTGCTTACGAGCACCTCTCTTCTTCAACAAGTTTAAATTGCAAACTTAAACTTACTAAGTTCTGTGACCAGTTGTTGAGAGCCCATGAAAGTGAAAACGAAGAACAAAGAATGGTTATGGGAGTTTGCTTCAACAAAATGAAAATCCAACCCCAACTCTTGGCTAAAACCTTGGTTTCTTGTGGACTTGAGTGCATGGCTTTAGGCAGCAAACGAGCGCACAACATGTTTCCTCGCTTTCTAGAGCTACTTAAGTACGAAGGAGTTGCTGGAGTGTTTTCAGAAAAAATTGAACAAGTACCTACTTGGATGTTTATAAGGTGGATTTCACAAATCCTGGCTATTCTTGACAAAGAAGAGTGTAATGCTTTAGCTGGGGCAGTGCACAAGTTAGTTCAAAAGTACCCCCAAACAGTGTTTTACCCCTACAAGTGCTTTATGAGTGTTGGAAGTGCCTCAGAATTTTACAAGTTGCATTACGCCAACAGGTCCCAAACTTGGCTAGTTTTAGAAAGTCAGTGCCAGAAGTTCAGTAACTTAAACTGTTTCGTAGAAGCTTTGAACTACTTAACCCACCCAGAACACAGACTTCAGCAGTGCATAGAGTCCATTAAAGAAGCCGTTAAAGAAAACGAAGCAGTTCCTGGCTACTTGGGCTTTCTGGCAAAAGAACTACACAGAAGCGTTATAAGTACTGAGAGTCCTCTGATAGGAAACTTGATTGGAAGCTACAACAAAAAGTTTGCTAAGGACTGGAGCAGAGTTATCAGCAAGGTTTTTGGAGAAGAAGCAAGCAACTTAGAGTACATGGAGAGCAACCAAATAGTTTCAGGACTAGACTCTATACTTAAGAAGTTAAGACCCCAGCTCCAAAACTTGTCTCAGGGCAACGAAAAACTAAACACTTTTAACGAGTGGCTTGCTGACTACGACATCACTAGCCATATGAGTGAACCTATTCAGATTCCAGGCTTGGTGTCTGGAATCAACGAACCATACGAAGGTTCTGAAGTGAACGTGGTGTCTTTTAACCAGAACTTGCTAATTTTAGGTTCTATCAGACGACCTAAACGTCTGGGAATCCATGGTTCAAACGAAAAAGAATACTTAGTTTTAGTAAAAGGAGGAGAAGACTTGAGACTTGACCAAAGAATTCAGCAAATATTTGCAATAATGAACGAAATCTTCCACTCAGACCCTGTGTGCGGGGGTTTAGGACTGAACTTAAAAACTTACAACGTAGTTCCCATGACTAAGCACTTAGGAATTCTGGAGTGGGTCAAAAACACAGAACCTATCAAAAACCTCTTAAACCAAGAACTTTTACGCCACTACAGAATCAACAACATCACTAGTTTAGAAGGCTACAAAAGCAGAATGTCTTGGCTGAGTTCTTTAGGCAAAAAAAGTGCCAGCAGCCATATTCAGCAGCAACACATTATAGCACTGCAAGCTTCGCCTGAACAAATAATACTGGACTTCAATAACCAGCAAGAACTAGTTCCTTGGGACTTGATTAGACAAACTCTGCTTGGACTAAGTTCAACTCCTGAGAGTTTTCTCTACATCAGAAAGCAATTCACTCTTTCACTTGCAGCCATCAGCATTGCAGGCTACATTCTGGGAATAGGAGACAGGCACCTTGAAAACTTACTTCTGGATACACAAGACGGAGGGATACTTTCAATAGACTTTGGAGTGGCTTTTGGAAGTGGAGTAGGTTTGGGAGTTCCCGAACTGATGCCTTTTAGGCTCACTAGACAGTTTGTAAGTGTGTTGAACCCTGAAGGCCCAGAAGGTCAGTTAAGACATGCCATGATTCACGCTCTAAAGGCTTTGCAGAAGCACAAAAACCTGATTCTGGACTCTTGTGAAGTGTTTATAAAAGAACCCTTGTTGGACTGGATGAAGTACGCAAGAAGCAAGGAACAAAACATAGGGGCTTCAGAGTCTTATGTTTCTCAAGAGCACTCTTGGTTCCCCAAAAGAAAACTAGAAATCCTCAGAAAAAAACTAGAAGGAACTAATTCTGCACAAATCATGCTTGAGGAACTCCAAGCTACTCAGCACTCCAAAAAGGTAAAACTTACTTAGAACTACACTGAAAACTTAATTCAAACCATACAAGGCCCCCCTGACTCACTAAGAAGGAAGCTTTACGGAAAAAAGCTTAACGTTGACCAACAAGTAGACGTTTTGATAGAACACTCAACTGACTCCAACATTCTAGGAAGGACTTGGATTGGCTGGATGCCTCTTATCTAACAACTCCCATAAAGTTTAAATGGTATTTTGCTCATTATTGACGCCAGCTTTCAGTTTTGGAGTTGAAGACAACTTGCACCAGGAAGCAGCAGAGAACTTTGGAGTTAGCACTGGAGATCTAGAGTTATTTGCATTGGTGCCTTTGTCAGAAGTGAAGAACCCAAGTCAAGTAGCTGTGCAACTCAAAACTTCTAGTTTGTCATTGTCCGCAATAGAAGACCTACTGACCCAAAGAGACCAACTCCAAGTACAACTCCAAAAAACAAGTGAGTCTTTGTATACATACAACCAACAAATCAGCCAACTGTGCTCTCCAAACCAACCTCAGCTTGAAAAAATATTGAAACTTGAAGAAGACAACAGAAAACTCAGACAAATGCTTAAAACTCAACTTGAAAATGCTGAAAGTCTCAAAGTCGCTACACAGAAAACAGTAGAAAACTTAAGAGAAGAGTTTAACATGCTGGTGAAAGAATTAATGAGCGCCAAAGAACCCAAACCCAAGTCTGAAGAAAAATCTAAGCGGAGTGAGAAAAAGTCTGTAGTGCCCAAACTAAAACTTTAGTGGTAATTTAGTAAATATATTCATAAAAGGTTTAAACAAGAATTTAACTTGCTTGGCGATTTATAAATGGGTTGTGGAAAAACAACTGCAAAAGAAGCTCATGTGCCTGAAAGTCAGGAACCCCAAAAACCTCAAGAACCTCAGAAATCCCAAGAAGCCAAAAACAGCAACTACAAAAGCATTGCAAGTTTATACGTAAAAAACGAATCCGCAGAAACAAAACTAAACCCCAAAAACTATTTTGAAGTTCCAAAGCAACTTAAAGTGTTAGGAAACTCTTTGCAAGTCGAAACAAACTCAGAAGACTGGCTGCACTTAGTTTTTAAAGCAAGAGTAGCCAACAAGTTATACTTACAAATAGAAATAACACAGGGGGAAAAGGTATTTATAGGAGGAGTGGCTAAAGAAGACTTAAGAGGAATGGGAACTAAGAAACTCGATCAAGAAAGTGGTCTAAGAGTTTACACCTACGATGCAAGTGGTTTAGTGCACTCTCAGTTCGGAAGCTTTTCTTACAGTCAGTTTTTGTGGAAAGCAAACCAAGGCGAGGTAATGGGTGCTGAGTTCTTAGGCCAAGAAATTAACTTTTACAAAAACCAAAGAAAAATATACACTCATGACTTTGAAGAAGAAGTTGTCCCTGTCGTTTCTCTGTGCGGTTTGGGCACAGCTGTTAAATTAGTTGGTTTAAGTAATTAAAAAAAAGTTCCATTGCAGCATGACATTACTACAGAGGTTACGTTTTATTCCAGTTAAAATGCTGGGGCTTATAAACATAATGAAACAGACGCTTAAATTATCTACAGCTATAAAAAAGGCACTTAAGAGTGAAGACTTTGAAGAATTCAAGTCTTTTAAGGTAAAAAGAGGAGCTTGCTACGGAAAAGCCAAGATATCTATTTTGCATGTAGCTATAAAGTACTCATCCCGGCTTAAGTTCATCAAGCACTGCATTTACAAATTCAAAGCCAACCCAAAAACCAAGTGCGTCAAGTCTGGGTCCACAGCCCTTCACTATGCAGCAAAGTATGGAAAAGCCGCCTTTGTGAACTTTCTGGTTTCAAAGTGCGGCTTGGATGTCAATGAAGCTGATAAAAAAGGTAGGTCGCCTGTTTTGATTGCAGCTAAGTACAATCAGAAAAGCACTTTTGAGTTGCTACTCAAACTAGGAGCAGACATTAAGAAAGTTGACAAAAGAAACTGGGGAGTAACTCATTGGGCTTCAAGAAATGGCAACTTGGACCTTTTGAAGTATGCGTTACAAAGTGGAGCTTCTTGCAAAGTTCTTACTCGGAGCTTTGAGTCTTGTGTGCATCTAGCTGCTTGGAGTGGAAATATGGAACTTTTCCAGTACTTAGTTTCAATTTCAGATTCAATTGTGCGTTGCAGTAAAAAAGGAACGATATTGCATTACGCTGCTGGAAACTGGGAAGTAATTGACTGGATTTTGAGAAATAATTGTCTAGGGAACTTGCCCAAACTTTCAGTACTTCTAGACATAGAAGCGCCCTTAGAGTTGATTTGGGATTACTGTGTTTGGGAACTTAACCTAGGGCTGGTTTTTTTATACGACCGAGATGACATTTTTGAACGTATGCTGAAATACATCAAAGACTTAGACCCTCAAGTAACCACAAACTACAGAGTTGGACCCAAATGTCTGAAGCTACTGGTGAGTTTCCGGGCTTGGAAAAAGTACAAAGCGCTACTTTTCTTGTATAAGAACGACAGAAGCACTAAAGAGGCCCTAGGAAAATTGCCCTATCCTCTTTTGAAAGAACTTTGCGATTACATTTAATTAATAACTCTACTATAAATGCAAGAAAATTGCAAATTTGTAGCTAAAGTCGAAGACAAAGAAACAGAGATACTTATAACCAAAAACTCAGTAGAGTGGTTTACCTCTAAAAAAGTTCACAGTGTGCCTTTCAGCTTAGTTGTCGGAACAAGAATTAGTAATAAGCACTCCTGCACAATCAAGTTGCTGTTTTTTGACCTTGAAGAAAAGAAATTCACTCTTCAAAGGTTCTTTTTGCCAGAGTTCAGAAAACTCTCGCAAGAAGTTTACTCCAGAACTTGTGAGTGCCCAGAAAGAAACATCTGTGTGATACTTAACCCGATTTCGGGAGAAGCCAAGGGAGCTAGGCTCTACCAAGAAGTTCTGCACCCTGTTCTGAAGTACTCGCCTATTCCTTTCAAAACTTTTGAAACTAACTCAGGCGACTTTATTGCAGACATGTGCCGCTACATTGACTTGTCTAGGTTTACAGAGTTTGTGTGTGTAGGTGGGGACGGCACTGTCCACCAGTTACTTACGTGCCTGCAGTACTTCCAACCTGAGTTGCTGGACAACATTAAAGTGGGGATCTTTCCTGCTGGGTCTAGGAACTCTTTGGCTGTGGAATTAGGATGCAAGTTACCTTGTTTAGCTGCTTTGTACATAGTTAAGAACTACCACTTTCCTGGAGACTTAATTAAAGTTAAGTTAGACTCAAGGAAACTTTTGGCTACTACATCTGTTAACTGGGGAATTGTCACTTCTATTGTGGAAGAGTCGCAAGAATTCAGGGCTTTTGGGGCTTTTCGGTATAACCTTTTAGGAATCAAGCGGTTTTTCCAAAGGTGGAAACTTTACAGAGGAACAGTGAAGTACAAAGTAAGCAACCAAAAGTTTGCAGTAGAAGATAACTTCTTGATGTGCTTAGTAGGTAACCATAGACTTCCTGACTCAAGAAGTTCAGAAGTGATTAGTCCCAGTGAAAGAATCAACAACGGAAAGCTAGGCCTGACCTTGTTAGTGAATATGGGCAGGTACAAGGCCGTTAAGTACTTTTTGGAAAGAGCCCAAGGCAAAGAACAATCTAACGACCAAAACACTTACTACGAAAAGGTTGACAAAGTCACTATTGCTCCCAAAAAAGAGTTTGCTTACAACATTGACGGCGAAATATACTACTCTTCTAAACTAAAGCTGGAAGTTTGGCCAAAAGCCATTAAGTACATCGGACACCCTATTTACTAAGTAACTCCATGTTATTCTTTAGGCACCGCAGTTCTTTTTTCAAGAAGTTCGAAGGAAAGAACTCCTCTTCTCAGGTACTCGTTGATTCTTAAAACGTACTTTCTTTGTCTCGGAGGAAGTCCTTTCTCCTTCAAGTACTTAGTTTTAGAGTCCAGTACTTCTTGAACAGACTCAAAGTTGTCTGAGTACTCTTCTGTGTCGCCTCCGATCTTGTTGAAGAACTTCTGGACAGTCCAGTCTTCAGGAGCCTGCAGGCTAAGTCCAGGAGGAGGTGTAATGGGTGGGTTGCAAAACACACGCAAGCGTGGAGACTTAAACCGGGGTCTTATGAATCTCACCGGCAGCTTTACCAAACCTAGCATTTTATTTCATATTCTTAGATTAACCTTGGGCGTTCATTACAAAGTTTACCTCATCCTTTAAAGCTTCTCTGTCAAAAAAGCTGCCTGCGAACTCCAAAACGTTTTCTGGGTGTTCGTCCAAAACCTCTTTCATAAATAACTGAATCATCACAGAAAGTTCAGGGTGTGTTCTTAAGTACTTTTCGTTTTCTTGTCTGATTTGGAGTTTTTTCTTTTCGAGCTCTGGCACTTGGGCATTGAGGATCCCTGGAATTCCTATAGCGTCGTGCACGTTCTTAGTTTCAGTTTCCTCTGACATTTTAATTAAATTCAATTAAAGAAAAGCAAAAGTTCCTTAAAAGTTCAAGCAGCATAAACATAAACCCAGCTGGCGGCAAACTCCTCATAAGACAAACGTTGTAGCCTCTGTAGAACCCTAAAACTCCGTCTTCTTCAAGTAACTTCTGAACACTAATCAGTAGCGTTGTGGTTCCTGACTGCAGAATAGTTTGAAGCACTCTGTAAGGGTAAGTAATTGTAATTGCAATAAACTTAGAACTAAACCCCATCACTAAGTAAAGAACTCCCAAAGAACCTCCATTCAGAATTACTCCTGAACTCCTAACGAAGTAAGTTTTCATTTCTTCGTAAACGATGAACTGGGCTACGCTTTCAAGTACATACAGCAACGACACAAAGTACCCTGAGTACAGACTTGAAACCAAAGAAGAGTCAACCACTTCTTCCAAAACTCCTTTTATGGAGTTGTTAAACCTTTTGTCTCTAATAACTCGAGTTTTCAAGTTGGCAAAAGGAACATAAACAGTTACATAAACCAACCCAGCAACCAAGGAACAAAAAACCACTAAACTTCTAGGTTCCTTGATACCCACAACTTGCTTAGCTGTTTCAAAACACAGGAAAAAAAACCCCCAGGCAAAAGAGTGCCCCAGTATGCTAGCAGCGCTTCCACAGTAAAACTGGGGTACTCCTCCCAAAGAATACTGGGATTTCACAAGTGAAAAGTAGGAAGAATTTCTAGTTAGCCCTAATTGAAGAATAGTTTCTAAGTACTCTAAAGGGTAAAAAAAGGAAATAACTAGCCCTGCCGCTACAGTTCCAGTAACTGTGTTTATCAGGACTGTTAGGACTTGTTGGTTCCAAGTCAAGCCTTTCAGAAGCTCTGCTTGGCTCAGTAAACCTTCCATTTAATTTTAGCAACCCATTTATAATGCTTGCGGCTAAATACCTAACAAAAGGACTTTTCCACATACCCAAAGTTTCTATTTCGATGTCCAGAGCTAAACGTGAAGAAAGAACTCGCAAAGCTAGGCAAATGCGAAAACAAGCATCCCAGGTTAAGTTTCCAAAAGTATCGCCTTTAGCTCGCAAGTCAATAGCAAAACCCATTCCGCTAGACAATAGACCTTTAAAAGGACTCTACAGGTCCAACTTAGAACTAGTTGAGGAAGTGGGCAACCCTGAAGTTATCCAAGCTCTTAGCCTAGAAAACTCAGGCTGGGACGACATCAAAGCAGTGCGTTTTCAAAAGATCATTCAGAGGTACGGTGAGGATCCATATGACACAGGGAACTCTGCAGTGCAAGTTGGGTGCCTTACAGAACGCATCATTGCTCTTTCGAGACACTTAAGAACTCACAACAAAGACGTGTCTGCTTTTTTAACTTTGAGGAAGAAACTAGACCAAAGACGCAAAATGATGAGTTACCTAAGCCGAACTAACTACTACATGTACGAAAGGATTTGCCACGACTTAGGTATCAAGCAAATTGAGTTTGCACACCCCAAATGGTAAAGGTGCATGACTAATCACTAAAACATTTAGAAAACATTAGGTCTTGCACGCTTTGGAGGCTCCAAACTACCAAAGCTAAAGAGTGTTCTTCTGTTTTAAGGTCTAAAGCTTTCTGGAGTTCTTCTGTCAACGTTTTAAGTGGGGCTTGAAGTTCCTTTGGCTTAACTGAAGAGTACCTAAGGATGCTTTCAAGGAACTTACTGGAAGACTGGTATGTTTCTGTGTAGTCAAGCAGAGGTCTTAGGTTCAAAGTGTACTTCAGTACTTGAGTGTACTGGTAAAAGTACCTTTTAGTCTTCACAAAGCTTCTACAAAGAGTGTCTACTAAAAGACTTATAGCTTTGTCCCAGCGGTAGTTTTCTATAAGGGTTTTAACTAGTTTGGCTCTATGGCTTTCTTTGAACCTCTCAATGAACTCTTTGAACAAGGAAAAGGTTTTGTGTTTGGTTTCTTTAGAGTAGTTGCCTCCTGAAACATCCAAGCAAGCAATGCAAATTTCAAGTGTGCTGAACTTGTTGGTTTTTCCTACTGGCGACTTAAGAGACTTAAAGTTCCCTTCAAAGTAGTAAATGCAGTGACTTAAAGTCTTTAGAAACAGATCAGGGAGCAACTTAGCTGAGTGGGAAACTACTGGCAAGTATATTTGGAGTCTTTTCAAAGGAGAGTAAACTAAAGGCAGTTCTAAGGCTTTGCCTTCCAAAGAAAAACAACTAAGCACTGCCAAACCTCTTTGGAACTTTTCTGTTCCTGGGTATGTTTTAACCCAGTGTTGGAAGATTTCTTGGAAGTTGTAAATTTCACTAATTCTCTCTGCAATTTCTAGCTTTTTTTCAGAGAACTTGCTGGAAACCTCGTAAATTCCAATGAGGAAAAGCAAAAAGGAAAGACACTCGTGGAAACAATGGTACCTCACTGCTATTTTTCTGTTGCAAATCTGTTCTAAGATCTCGTTGACTTCAATGCCTCCTAAAACAGCATAACACTCTTCTAAGTCCTCTTCCAAGTACTCCAAAAAGGGAGTCAGGTCTTCTAAACCCCTTGCTAAGTGCTTGGTTTTGAAGTTAGCAATTAACCCAGGAACATAGAAGCACAAGGCACTTTTAAAGATGTCTTTCGCATCAGGTTGGTCTTCAAGTAACTCTTGCTTAACTTTTTCTATAGGGTGGAGGCTTTCGTCTGACTTTAAGTAAGACAACAAAGCATTCATTTCAAGTTGTAGTTCACGTGGATTTGAGTACTTAGCTATGTAACTTGCTAAATTTTCTAGTTGAGGAGGCATTACCATTCCCACTATTAACTGCAGTCTGAAGGTTCCTTCAACTAATTCTGGACCTGACTCCTGGAAAAACTCTTTGCCAGCAAAACACAAACTCTGCAAAGCTTCAAGTTCTGAGTTGCTTAATTCGTATTGGACAGAATTCGCAAAGTCAGTGAAACAGTGAACTAGTGCTAAGCGCCTGAATTCCTCTTGAGGAGTTTCTTGGTAAAGTACAATTTGTTCTTGAAGTGCTGCTAACTCACGCGCCATATTATGGATTTGGCTGAAGCCTTTTGCAAGCACCTAAAGGACAAAGGTTACCAGGGCAACTTGGACTCAGAAGAATTTGTACAAGTCATGCAAGGAGTAGCTAAGCCTATTTTTCAGTTTCTAGTCAACAACTGGAAAACCCAGGAAGAAGCTGAGTTTATTAGAGGGAACTTACTTGTGCACTCAAATTCTTCCACTGAAACTCCAGAAGTCAACACTAGTTCTCACGAGCAACTACTTCAAGAGATTTCTAGCAACCAACTAGAAATCGACAAACTCCAAAAACAGCTTAAAATCAAAAAGCTAAGGAAAGCACTTATCAATGCTTACAGCCAAAAAGTCACAAAAGTTACTGACAAGCTAGAAGACTACACTTTGCAACAAGAAAGACAAGAAAGTTCTTTTCCAAGCCAAGACTCATTAAATCAAGTAAGTGAAAGACTTGCTTACTTAATGTCCAGAAGCAAGTCTTCACTTAGTTCCCCAAACATCAAAGGAATCCTTGACTCCTTAGGGGTTTCGCTCCAAAACAAACCTTTGTTCGACTACTTAACAAAAGAAACCCAAAACGCCCACAAAGAAGTTAAAAAACTAACAGAAAACTTCAAACCCCAAGAACAAATGACCAAGTTCGGAATGGAAATTGTCAAGAAAGAAAACACTTACCAAGTCAAAACACTCGACACTGACAGAGTTATTGACAAACTCTCTCAAAGCATTGAAAAAAAACGCGAAGAACACTGGAAAGCCTTTTTAAAAGTAGAAAACTTAATAGAACAGACTGAAACTACCCGCAACAAATTCAAAACGCTTTACGAAAGAAAAAAAACCAAGTCAAAAAAGAACCAAAATATTGAAAAACTCCACGAACTAGAACTAAAAGTAGCTACCCTCAAAGCCCAGAACTCCGAACTAAAAGCCAACATAGAGTGCATCAACCAACTCAAAAAAGACTACAAACAAAAACTCCTAATTCTTAAAAACCAACACTTAAAACTAGACCAACCCTCCCAAGAAAAACAAAAACTCTCTGAAAAAGTCCACGAAGTCATGACTCAAAACACAAACCTCAGAAGGAACCTTACTAAGTACAAACTACGTATAGAAAAGTTCATGCAAGAACACATTGTTTCCTTAAGAACTAACTTGCCTGACTTGCTCAAGCCCTTGTTTACTTGCGTCATAAAAGAAACACAGGAATTCCTGCAGGCCAGTGACTTTCTAAAGCCCCTAAACGTTCCTAGCCCTTCTTTGCCCGAAGCAACTGTTAGCTCTGTTCCTAGTCCCACAAGTCCTCACCTTTTCAAAGTTTACAAAGCTGCTGGACTCCCTGTGTACTTTACACCTGAGTTTTTAAAGTTTATTCTTGAGAAGTTAGTTACCGAGGAACCCGAAGAGTTCTTTGTAGAAGGAAAACAGGAAAAACAACCTAGAAAAACAACAGCTATCGACAGACTCAACCAAATAAACGAAGCCCTTGACTACGAAGAGTCCAAACTAGCAGAAATCCAAGATAAAGAAACTAACTCTTGGAAGTTTTCAAGCTTCATGTACAAAAATGAATTTAGTTAATAATTAGAAGAATGCGTTTTTTTGGGTTTGCTTGAGTTTTTCTTTTTAAGTTTTTTCTTCGATTTGTTAGGTTTTTTCTTTTTGGGTTCTTTAGAAGGTGGTTCAGGTATTTCTACAGAGATTGCAAACCCGTCAGAAAAACTACTGCTGGACTTTTCTAGGTTTAAGCTGTACTGCAGTTCCTCCATGTTTTTGTTTTTAAGTCGTTTAGCCAACTCAACTATCTTCCCAGGCAAGTTCATGCAGCGCTTGAGAGGTTCGCAGTCAGTAAGAACTCTAGCAACGTCTAAGTCGGAGTTGTTGCAGACTAGTTCTTCTCTAGTAAGGTTCCTTTCTAAGGTAGCCATGAGTAAAGCTGCAGACTCTAAACTGTCAAGAGGTTTAAGGTCCAGTTTGGAGCACTCTAACTTAAACTCAACAGGGCACGACAAAACACAAAAAGCTATTCCGCACTCTTGGTTGAGTATCTGCAACAAGTTAGCAAAAGATTCCCCAGAGGCCCTTATTAAGTCTTCGCAGTCGTCCAGGATGATAAGCATGTCTTTTTCTTCAAAAGATTTTCTGATGTCTACTTCTTCTTCCACCAGTCCTTCGTTCATGAGTTCCTTCATGAATTCCGAAATCGTTGACTTTTTGCGTAAACCAATGTGGAAAATTCCTTCCTTAAAGTAGTTATGTGCGTTCAAAAAGTACCCTACACGCTTCAGAAGTGAACTTTTGCCTATGCCTTTAACTCCGTTCACATGGAGTATTTTTCTGTGCTTCAGGGCAGAAACAGCTTTGTACATTACGCACTTTCTGCCAACAAAGGCGTTTTCACGTTTCTTAATGTTGGTGGGGGGCTTTGGTTTGGAGGTGTCAAAGAGGCTTCCAGACTGGAGTCTTGCTTGGGAAGACAGTATTCCTACTTCTTCGTCACTAAAAAGTGCTGACTTGGCATCGCCTAAAAGAACTGGGCCTTTTCCTTGGTAGTTGCCTTTGCGGTGGGGTATGTGCTCAAAAACTACTTTGTTTTCCAGGGCAAAGTAGTCAGACACGTCTTTAGCAATACTCCAGGCTTCTCCTAGACTTTTGCCTTTGATTAAGTGTTTGTAGAATTCGTCACAAAACTTCCCTAAAGTCTTTTCTATCAAAATCTGAACTTGAGTCAGGTAGGGCGAAGTCAAGTAGTCTTTGTAATCAAAACAAACCACATTAGGAACAAGTGACTCTTCGAAAACGTACTGGCCGAGTTCAAAACTCTGTGGTGTTGCAAACACTATTAAGTCCACGCCGTGTTTCCTAAGTCCGTCGCCTAACAACTGGACGATCTCCTCAGGGTTAAGTACTAAACTAGAACTGTCTTCTTTTTCAAGAACCAAACACTCACGCTTGTTGGAGTAAGAAGTGATGTGGAGAACTCTGCAGCCTTCAGTTAAGTAACTTTTAATTTTGCTTTCAGTGGCTATGTCAAAGTGGATGTTTATGAGTTTTTGCTCTTTCATCAGGACTCTCGACAAGTTCTCTCTAAAGTTCGAAAAAAAGTTACAAATGTTTTCGGGTTCGTAAACCTCTCCGTTTTCGATCTCCACCAAAGAAAAAGCCCTCAGCACCAGAATTAAGTTTTGGTTCTTTTGGCGGATTTTGTCAAACAAAAATTCTAGTTTGTCGTTAGTTTCTTGTTCTGCTTTTCTGTCTTTGTACTTCTTAGCACGGTTCCTAGCAACATTCCAGAGCTTCTCCGCTTCGATTAAGTTGCTCATGTCTAAGTTGTACTCGCCCAGCATTTGCAGAGCTCTGATTTCAAGTCCTCTTAAGTTCTTTTCTCGGAAGATCTTTAGTGCCTCATTAATGTCTTCTTTAAACGAAGAACCTAGCTTCTTAGTGAAGAGTCTCCACTCACACAAGCCCATTAGTGCCCTTGCCTTTCCTAAACGGGCTTCGTACTGGTTGTGTTCTTTGAACCTTTCAACTGAATCCAAAAAGCATTTTTCTATGAACTCCACTGAGACTTCTAAACTCCTTTGTGAGCTCAAAAAGATTTCTTTCAAAATTAAGGCTTTCAGCAAAAGACCCTCTGCTTGGTAGTCTTTCATCTTTTTAATTGAAAAGTCGTTGCAGGCTTTGTCAGCTTCTTCTTTAGCTTTGTAAAGGTCTTTTTTGTGGTAAAGCAGTATTCCTGCCCTTGTAAGACGGCACTTTAAGTAGAGTTCATTGAAGTGCAGGGTTTTCAAGCAGTTTCTTGTTTGGTCCAAAGCTTCGAAGGCCTTGTGGGTCTTTTTGAACACAAGGTAAAAACAAGTCAAGCACTGTCCAATATCAAAAACGCAGTTCCCAACTACTGACTTGCTTTCATCTTCCAAGTTCAAGTAGAGTTTGGCCATAGTGTCTTTGTCTAAAAAGTGCCAAAAGTTCTCTTCCATCATTACTAGTCTTTTGTGGATCGAAAAGTGCTGTTTGTTGCAAAGAATGCTTTGTCGCAACTCTTTGATGTCATCAATATGGTGAATTTTAGTTTGCCAAGTAGTTGTTGGGGCCAAGGCACTGGAGTTACTTAGTGACTTCATAACTTCTGAAACAGCCACTCCTTCAGTTTTTATAAGTTCGAACAGCAAAGCTGAAGCTAACTTTGACAAAAACATAAGGCAGTCAAAGGCGTTTTGTGGGTTGTAGTTGTTTTCTTGGAGCATGAACTCCTTAATGCTGTTTGAAACCTCAAGTACTTGGTTGTTGGACTCTGAAAGCCAAATCTCAGAAACTTCTTGGTTTTGTAGTTCGTTTTGTTTGTCCATCACAAGTTCAAGTATTTTTTTCCACTTGTAAGGCTTTCCGTGACACAGGTACTTAAGGTCGCCTTTGTAGACGCCTTTAGGCATAAAAGAAACCAAGGACAAAAAGTCTATTGACTCAGGTAACCTGTTGCGGAGGTAAAGAATTGACAAGTGCAAAGACACGTTTTCTTTGGCAGCGCTGGTGGTGCTGGACTCTGTATCTGCTAGGACTTCGCTGGCAGGTCTTTCCTTGAGCAAAGGAATCAACTTCAGCAAGTCAGAAGTGTTAGTTCCAGTCCTCCGAACTATTTGCTTTATTTTGTCTTTTTCTGTGCGCATAACGCTTCTAGGAAGCACTCCTCCAATGAACTTCAAAATAGCATTTCTTTCTGTGAACAAGTTAAGTTTGTACCTGGAGGACTGGTCTAAGTTCAGGGGGTTCTGGCAAACCACCCAAAACTTAGGAAACGAAGTCCTTTCTAGCATGTAAGTTATTTTTTGGTTGAAGTGTTCTTCGTGGCGCTTAGCTATTAAGTCCAGGTTGTCAAGTATCACTAGAACTTGTAAACGGTCCATCATTCTGCAGAGTTCTTCTCTAGACTTGCTCCAGGGATTTTTGAGTTCTTCAGCTAGCATTTGGTTTATTTTCCCTGCGTTTTTGACGTCTTTGCAGTCTAAGTAAATAACTCCGTGCTTGAAAAGCTTCCTTTCACAGGCATACCTGGCTGTTGTTTTGACCAGCAGTGTTTTGCCTACGCCTAGTTCTCCGTCCACTACAACTAGTCTGTTTTTTCTTGTGTTTTCAAGGAGGTCTATCATTTCTGAGTTCCTAGCTAACATCTTAGTTCTTACTAAAGGGGGTTTGAACTCAAAGTCCCACTTGTTGTTGAGGATCTTAGGTCGTTGTTCGGTTCCAGTGAACACAGACATGTGCTTGACTTTTTGGTCTTTGCAGAGAAGTTTGAACTTAAGACCTTCGTTGTGGGGAGATTCAGGGGAGCAACAACAAATCACCCACTTGCCCTCTTGGATTTCATCTTCACTCGGAACTCTTTTGGGGTCATAAGTGGACAAAAACTCCTTGGCCCAGGAGCAGTCTAGCTTGTGGATGAAGCTTTTGTTGTTGCACTTGCAGTCAGGAGTGTGCTTTGTGTGGTCGTGTTTGGAGGTTTTCCAGGCACAAGTTGTTTTGTGAATGTGAGCGCAGCAGCAAGCAGGCTGCATGTTGCTTTGTTCGCTTTCTACTAAACTAGAAGCTTCTTCAAAAGCTTTCAGAATACTTTTACCGTTGAATATTTTTTTGTAAAAGCTGCAAGCAAAAGTAACAGCAGCGTCATCTAAGATCTTGCACTGGTCGTGGATAGAAATCACGCACTCTATTCCTGCGTCCAGAAACACGTCACCTATTGCTTCTGAAAAACAAGCACTCACTATAGCAATTTTAAAACCTTTGTTGCACTGGGATATGGCTCTATAGAGTCTTTCTTTGGTTATTTCGTCACAACGCCCTGTCATCTTGCTACTTTCGAAAGCAAGCACAAACCCTTCCTTGTCTTGGTAGTAGCCATGGCAACTAATATGCACTATGCTGGGGTTGCACTCAAGAGCTTCTCTGAGGTTTTCTAGAGTAGCTGTGGAAAACCTCATTCTTGGGTTGATGTGCCCTATTTCAAAGGCTTTAAGTAGTTTGTCCCTTTCTTTTTCGAAGTCCAAGTTCCAGTCGTCACAAGGGTTGTCTTTGCCTTTGTAGCGCCTTACCAAAGGAGCTGCGTAAAGCATAGCTATGTCTACTTGTTCTCTCGACTTAACAGGTGAGTTTTGGGCCTCTAAAAACATAGTATAGTTTTCAATGGGTCTCAAAGAGTTTTCGAGTTCTGAAAGTTTTTTGAAAACACAAGCGAACTGGTTTGCTTCGCCATTGCGAATTTTAAGCGTGATTGGAGAAGTAATAGGCACTTTTTCTTCCGGGTTAACTTTGGAGTAACAACTGAGACTTAGGTCTAGGAGGAGTAAAACTGGGTTAAATAGGCATGCGTTATTCTCTTTAAGCAGCTCTAGAACTTCCAGGTAAGGAATGGAGCCTTGGAAGAGGTATTTTTCTGGGAGCTTAAATGCGTATTGTTCGGAAGGACCTAAACTTCCTAAGTCGTAACTATACTTAATCCACATTTATTAGTTATCCTAAGATAAACTTTATTTATAATATAAGCTTGGAGAAACTCCACAGGTGTCCCTGTAAGCTTTGAGTCTTTTAAGACTATAATGCTGAACTAAGTCTTCTCTACTAGAAGTACTTTCCACTTTTAAAGCTTCACACAGAAGCAGGAACTCCTCGAAATCTTCGATTTCAACATAGAACCTTTCAGCAACTTTCATGCACTCAATTAGCTTAGCGTTAGGAAACTCAGTAAGGTGGTCTTCCCAAATGTCAATTATAACTTTTCCCAAAACTAAGTCCTTTGCCTTTGACTTGCCCAGAACTGCTTCTGGTTGAGGAAGCAGTTCTATTAAACACCAAGGATTGCTTTTGTAGGTTTCCCACAACTCTTTGGGGTCTTCTATTTGTAGTTTTTCCCATATGTAACTTTCTAGTTCACCGTGCAAAGCAAGTGAGTCTTCGTTTTCAGTGTGCACTGAGTCGTCCAATGGACGGAGGGCGTGTATTTGAACTGGCACAATGTAAGTGCTGGGCCGGGTGCTTCTAGTGAAGTTGTTTCGTGAAGCCAGTATAAGCCAACTAGGAATTTCAGTATGGTGTGCGGGTTCGGGGTCGTCAGCTATGCTGGGTTCAAAAGCCCTAGGTACTTGATGCTCGCCCTCTTCAATGCTGTCGGGATGTTGGCACCGCATCCCCCTTGGCGAAGAAATGTAAGGACGTTCTATTTGAGTTCTTTCTTCCCCAATGTCTAATATTTCCATTATTAACAGTAAGATAATCCATGGGACAAGCAAGCTGTTCCAGCTGTGAATGCGGAAAAGACCAGTCAGTTGAATTCAGTGTAGAACAAAAAAACTTCCAAGAACACCAACTAGTTCCTGAAATAGTTCTTCCTTCAGAAAAAGTAACTCCTCAACCCACTCCCCAAGGCAAGGTTATGCCTCTCCGTTTGGTTTTGAAACTCCAATCTAGGTGGCGTGCTTATAAAGAAAGAAAACAGTACCTTACTTACAACAGCCAAATCAACTACATAGTGTACTTTTCAAACCAAGAACTCATGGAAACTATTAAGCCAGGAAGACTAGCCAGTACCCAAAGAATAAATTCTTTGCCTTACAAGTACAAAAGCGCAGGAGTGTACATTGGAGAGTGGAAAGGAGGCTTCAGGGACGGTTGGGGAATTATGCATTGGAACAACGGGTCTAAGTACGAAGGCGAATGGGGTTGGGGAAGACCCTTTGGCAAAGGAAGGTTTACTTTTTTAGACGGAGAGAAGTTTGAAGGTGACTGGAGAGACTACTACATTTCTCAAAAAGAAATTACAGAAAAAAACAACCAAGATGGGTTTCTGTGGCTTTACAAAAAGCAAAACCAACTCCTAGAAGAAAACAACCTGGACCCTTTGTGCAAGGACAACAAAAAGCAAGTTGAAAGTATTTACGAAAAACTAGTTGACATCAGGGCTTACGTTAAAAAAGTAGAGTCTAGGGTAATTAAGGCAGGAGTTCCTTCTCACTTAGTAAGCTCTAACTGCAGAACCTTTTCTCAAAAGTTTTATGAAGACGGCTCTGTTTACATTGGGGAGTGGAAAAACGAAAGAAGAAGTGGAAGTGGAAAACTCGTAGAAAAAGACGGAACTGTCTATGAAGGCGAGTGGAGAAACGATATACCTTACGGGTACGGAAAAAAGACCTTTTCCAACGGAACTTATTACATAGGTGGAATCAAAGGCAGCTCAAGAGAAGGCTGGGGAGAGTTCTTTTGGGACGATGGGTGCTTTTACGTAGGCAAATGGGAAGGAAACTGCATGCACGGAGTAGGGGAGTTTGTGTGGCCTGACAAACGCACCTACAAAGGAGAGTGGGAAAATGCCAAAATGCATGGGTTCGGAATCATGATCGGCAAAAAGGGCCAAAAGTACGAAGGCTACTGGCGTAAAGGAAAAAGGCACGGAGAAGCCTACACGAAGGACAGCCAAGGAAGGGTTTCACGCGAAGAGTGGTTTAAGGGGAAAAGGGTTATGTTTAATAATTCTTAATGTAATAATTTATGAAGGACTCCATAAGAGTGTTGATAGTAGGAGACGAAAAAGTTGGGAAAACTTCTTTGATAAAAGCCTACACCTCTGAGCAACTGCCTTCTGAGCTGCCAAGTGTCCACCCCCCAGTTAAGTTCCCTAAGGAATTGAGTGAAGCTCACTGCGATGTTACTATGATTGACACCTTTTACAGGCGCGACAGAGAAGCAGACGGCACTATTGAAGAAGAACTTTGCAGAGCTGATGTGGTATTAGTTGTATATGACGTAACTCGGCCTGAAACTATTGACCGACTAAGAGCTTTTTGGTTGCACTTTATAACAAGCACTTGCGATTTGCCTATTATCCTTGTAGGCAACAAAGCCGACCTCAAACAAGAAAACGGGAACTCAGAACAGTTCGAAGACATAATGAGGCCACTTGCCAAGGAGTACAGACAGTGCGAGATCATCATTGAAGTTTCTGCTAAAAAATTCACGAACTTAAGTGAGTTATTTATGTGCATGAGCAGGGTAGTTTTGTATCCCTCGCCTCCTTTATACGACTCAGTTTATAAAGAACTAACTCCAGGCTTCGAGAAAGCACTTAGACTTATATTTAGGCGCTGTGACCAAGACAAAGACTTCCACCTTAACGACAAAGAGTTCTTGGAACTCCAAGAAGAAGTTTTTGCAAACCAACTAGAACCTCTGAAGTTGGATTGGATCAAAGAACTCATTCAGGAGCAGTGTGAGCATGGAATAACAGCTGAAGGAATCAACATTTGGGGGTTCCTGCACCTCAACAAAATGATGATCCAACGTCTCAAAATTGACGTGTGCTGGCACATTTTGTCCTACTTTGGGTTTGACAAGAACCTTGAAATTCCAATAGAGTATCCCCTCAAACTTAAACCTTCCCAGTCCGTAGAACTTTCAAGAACAGCTATTACGTTTTTAGTGTCGGTATTTAAACAATTCAGCCGGGGAGAAGCTCTTCCTTTTAATGAAATAAAAGAAATATTCAGCACAGTCAGCACTGCTCCTTGGGAACCCTCTAGAAGTGACGACCAAGCATGGCGCAAGATTGAAAAAATAGTGCCTTTAACTCCGGACTTTTGCTTGGACTTGCATGCTTGGCTAGCACTTTGGCACTTACTTACGCTTCAGGACTTTTCAAACACCCTTAAGTACCTAGTTTACATAGGGTTCCCTTTCAACTACTCAGAGGCCTTTTTCTTGACCGGAGAAAAAGACGTGATGAAGGTTTCTTCCAAAAAAGTGCTGTGTGGAGTAGTAGTTGGAGACACTGGAGTAGGTAAGTCTAAGTTCATCGACTGCTTTTTAGGAGACACACAAACTGAAGCCAGGCCTTCCAGCACCTTAAGGTGGGCTTGCAAAGTAATGAAACAGTCTGCACAGCCTTGGGACTCAAGGTACTTAGCTCTAGTAGAGGTTCCTCTTATTGACTTACACAAAATGCCAGAAGTCCTGCCTAAGTGCGACGTTTTGGTTATGCTTACAGACGACTCACCCCAAGCTAACCAGTACTTAGAGTGCCAAATAAACGTTTCACCCTACATTCCAAAAATAAAGGTTGTAACTAAAAGCGAGGAACCCCTGCCAAATCATGTTGATATGGAAGCCCAAGTTCCTGCACACTTGTACTCTGAAGTGTTCAACATAGCTGTGAGGCCTTTAAGCGGTCTAGACAAAGACTTCCGAGAAAGTTTGATTAAAAAGCAAAAAGAAAAACTAAACTCTAGCCTTATAAGGGTAGGGGTGGCTGTTTCTGTTGCTATAATGGGATTCTTCACTCTCAGAAAACTAATTCCAAAGTAACTTTAGAGTCTTAAAAATTAAAGCTTTAACAGTTGAAAAAAATATGAGTAGAAATCCTGTACAAGTAAAAGTAGTTCTTTTGGGGAACTCAGGTGTGGGCAAGTCAAGCATTGTCCTTCGCTTTGTAGCTGACAACTTCAAAGCAGACGCCGAAGCAACCATCGGTGCTTCCTACATGGGACGGATGCTGCAGTTCAATGACAAAATGATGAAGTTCAACATCTGGGACACTGCTGGTCAAGAACGCTACCACAGCTTGGCTAAAATGTACTATCGGGATGCCAACGCTGCCATCATGGTTTATGACATTACCAACCCAGAGAGCTTCCAAGGCCTCAAGAGGTGGCACAGCGAATTGCAAGAATTCGGGCCCAAAGATATCATAGTGGCCATTGCTGGGAATAAAGAAGATTTAGTTGAAACTGAAATGGTTTCCCAGCAAGAAGCCCAGCAGTACGCCCAAAGCATAGGTGCAATTTTCAAAAAGACTTCTGCTAAAACTAACTACGGAGTTGAGCAGCTATTCAAAGAGATCGCTACTAAGATTTGCCCAGACATCGAAACTGCTGCACCACAGGCCAGAAGGGAAACTGTGAGTCTCAAAAAGACTGAACCTTCAGATACTAATAAGAAAAAAGGGTGTTGTTAGTTAAAGGTCTTGTTTGTAAAGGTTCGACTCAACAAACTCCTGAAGAGTTTCAGAGGTAATGGGTCCGGCGTAGGGGACTGGTGACTTCTTTTTGTTTTTGGGAATCAACAACACGTAGGGAAGAGACCCTCTTTGGAATTCCCGTGGAAGTCTGTTTTGAGTGCCTTCGATCTTGTTAAAGTTAACATCTGGGTTATCTTGCATGTGCTTGGCCAGTTTTTCTAGTTCCTTAACTTGTGCCAGGGAGTTGGGGTCGGATTCTAACTAGGAGTTACCTTTGTAAACCAATAGCACTTCGCTAAAGTCAGTTTTGAGTATGTCTTTCCTTATAGTTTGGGAAACAACAACTTTCACTCCGTTTTCGTACTTGTTTTTAGGGGGTTTTTGGCTTTTTAGGTAGGGATCGATGCTTCTTTCGTTGAATTTTTTAAGGAAGTCCTTAACTTGGCTTTCGCTTATTTTGCCGTCATCTACTAAGTCTTCTTCTTGGAGCACGTAAACGTCCCTCTCGACTTTTATGAGCAAAATTAAGTTTTCCGCTTTCAGTTCGTGTTTTTGGAGTTCGGACTCGAACTCTTTTATGTCTCCTAAAGCAAACAAAAACTTTCGCTCGTCTAAGTTCTTTCTGAAGTCTTTTTTAACAGCTGGGTAAAGTTCTTCTACGTGTTTTTTAACTCTGTCTAAAAAGCTCTTTGAATCAGTTTTCATCAAAAGCAACACAATGGGTCTTTTGGGATGTGTTAAGTACTTTAGGTTTTCTAAGCCAACCCAAGTAATCTGTGAATAGTAGTTTTTCTCCACAAAAGTTTGGATTTCTCCAACAGAAGAAAAGCTACTAAGTACTTCTTTTTGTGGTTCTTTGGGAGTCAAAAGTGCTTCGGGGTAGAGTATCAGGATCTTGTTGGGAGAGTCTAAGTTAAACTTGCTGCTCCACTCGCCTTGGTCCTTTACTTTTCCAAACAAGTACTTTTCAGTGTTGTTCCTAGCAAACTCTTCGAAAAGTTGGTACTTTTCTCCAGTAAACTCTTCAAACACGCCTAGAATCATACCTTCAAGGGGCTTGGTTTTCTCTAAAAACTTATCCAATTCCTCAACTTCAAAGAACTCGTGAACTAACTTGGCTTTTTCTTTAATACTGGCAATTAAGTGTTCTTCAGTTTTAAGTCCATTGTAAGTGTTGACGTCTTCTCTGTTGGGCATGTAGTAAACTAAGTTAGGCATCCCTGTAAGTCTGTACCTTTCTTGAGCAAACTTGTTTTGGGGGTTAGTTAAGTCGAGTTTAGCAAGCTTAGCAGGCAGCTGGGCTTTAGCAAGTTCTTTGGCAGCTTTGAAGTAAGTGGAAGAGAACTTTTTGCATTCAAAAGAAAAAGGAGCATACAAGTTAATTACTCTGACTTCGTTTTTGAACTCACTTAGGAAGTTGTCTAAATCGTCTCCTACCAGTTCAAAGATCTCTCCTTCTTTGATGTAACCAAACACAGGTGCAAGAAGCAATGCTAAGAATAGCGCCATTTTAGTCTTTTATTAATTTAATACGTGGAGTTTCTATAGAACCCGAAGGCTTTGAACTTCTTTTTGAGTTTTCTACCTTTTGGACCTAAGTAAACATTACAGAGCTACACCGCAACATCAAAGGCACTAATCTTTTCTTAGCTAGTCTTTGCAGGTGTTCTGAGCGTTTGGTTTTAGAGATTCTTTGTTTGTAAGAAACGAAGGACTGGTACTGCTTTTCTAGTTTCTTTTTAGACAAATTGGACTCTTGATTGGCAAGTTTCCTGTAGAGAAGCATGTTTTGACTTGCAATTCTTTTGGCTTCATCCCGTCTTTTAGTAGAATTCAAAGACTTTCCGTAGTACTTGTAACTTTCTGGACTTTCGTAGTCTTTGGTTTTGTATATTCTTCCCACAGAAATGTCTGCTAGTCTTTTGTATATCCGCATGTTGTCCTCAGTTTTCACCTTTGAAATCAACTTCAATGGACTTTTGTACTGAGGAATTTTAGTTCTATAACTAAACGGATAAGAGTTGTCTATTGCTTTTCTGATGTTTTGTACTTTTAATTTGTGGATTTTTTGGGCTTTTTCTTTTTCAGTGATTTGCGTTAGTTCGAACTCGTTCCACTTATACATTAAATATTTATTAAAGCCTAAGCTAAATTATTTAGGACCCGAAGAGGTTGTAAAAAGTTTAGCTTTGCGTACAGAAGCAAGTCTTGAGTAGCAGAGTCATTATTCTTACAGGTGGTTTTTTGGTTGTTTTAGAGTTACTAGGGGTCTGGATTATGTCTGGTCTCTGGAAAACACAAAAGACCACAAAACTTCAAAGAATCAAAAGGACTACTAGACGGCAAGGCCCAGGTAGCCGATAGGTTCTGACATATTATAATCTAAGTTCTTTTTGAAAAATGAACTCCCAAGACGTGCTAAAAATAATTGCTGGTGGTCTTACCTACCAAGATCTCCTCAGTTTCGCCCAAGTAAATCGGTTCTTCAATTCCGTCAGCAAAAAACCAGAACTCTGGCAAAAAGAATGTGCTAGGGTTTTCTTTGGATGCTTAGATTTGTTTGGGTAAGTGCTATTTAGCGAAATAACTCTAGCAGGGGAATATCTTTACAGCAAATCAAAAACTCCTAATTGGAAACTGCTATTAAAAGAAAGAGAGCAAGCTTTTCAAAGGTGGCGGGTGTTGGAAGGAGGCATCATAAGTTTACTTGAGGAGTTAGCTTCCGAGCTGTTCAGTGTTCTGCGGGAACCAGTATTGCCTTCTCCTCCTTTGCGCAGAGAACCTAAGAATTACTCCACAGTTCTGCAGGACCTCATAGGCCATGCTTTCAGCGAACCTGATCCCTTTTCACTTCCTTTGCCTGGGGAAATAGAGTTTATTCTAGACCCTCTTTTCGACTCGATTGATGAATTGTCAAGTGAGGTAAGTTCTAAGTAGTTCTCAGACGAAAAGTCAGTTGATCAGTTAGCAATAGCAAGATGGATGCTCAAGTCCCAACCAGGAGACAGAAGTTCTTCTTTGTTAGGGTCAGACTTGTCGTGTGTTTCAACTGCGTATTCTCTGACGAACTCCGATACAGACCTAAGTTTGCCATTTACATATTCGAGATGCACTATGTCAACTGCAGAGCCCTTTTTGCTGAAATTGTGGAAGGCACTCAAAGAAAGCATTAAAGTCCACTGTAAAGGTGTTCTGGCGGACCTCAGAGCTAAAAGAGAAGCTGGAGAGTTACTTAGCAGTTATGTTCAGAAATGGAATGCTTACTGCGCTGCCATAAGCAAACTTGACTACTCGTTTGGTACTTTCAGTGCTGTTTTGAACCAGATTTATGATGAAAAGTGGGAGCATTCTCCCCGGAACCCGCCTTTTACAGTGATGCGTATGATGGTAATTATGTGGAGAAGAGTTGTTTTAAACGAAATCAAAGAAGACTTGCTGGAGGCTTTAGTTATTCTGTACCAGAACATAAGGAACAACTTAGTCAAGAATTGCCCACATTTCTGTGGAAACAAGCAACAAAGCAAGGTTGAACCTGAAGTTCTTTTAATGCAATCGTAAGACTTACTTAGACTGATACAAGCTTTAGTAGACATCAGTGTTAACGAACTTTCAATACACTACATCGACCATACTCAGTTTCGCACTGAAGGGATTTATTCCTTTGTAAGTGCTAAAATCATACGCCTCACAGAGGAGTTTTACTGCACAATAGAAAAGTTCCCCTTAGCAGCCTTTGAAAACATTTCCGACCAAGACTTGAATATTGGCTTCCAGGTGTTTTTGCCCTGCACTACTAAGGAAATGCAAAAACTGAAACTCGAAACCCACCTAGAAGTTATGAAGAGCCACTACTTCAAGCAGTACCAACAGTTCATACCTATAGGCACTCTAGAAGACCCTTCACTAAACACTTACGTCTACACTGCTTTCGGGAAGATGCTTTTCAACAACGATAGAAGTGAAAACGCTTCTAGAAAAGTGAAACAGTTCATTTGCCACCTTTCGGAAAAAAGTGAACTGGGTCACGCAATGAAGTACAATGACATGGTAAACTGCACATAGGATAAAGAACTCAAAGACCTAAGAGAGTGCAAGTCTTTCCAAGACTCTTTTATTGAAATCCAAAACAAAAAGATCGGAATGCAACTTGAAGTTCCTCCTGAAGAAGCTATTTTGTTTTCAACAGCCCAAGACATCACTCCTGCCCAACTTTGCTCGATTATAACCGCTAATAAGGTTTATTCAAACTAGTTTATTTGAGAACTTAGAAGTAGATTGCCTAGGACTCCTCCTAGTTCTAGGAGAGGTAACACTGCCTTGGACAAATTCTTTGGTGTAGTCTTCGTAAAAGGTCCTTAGGTGGAAAGTCTGTTGGTTTACTTCTCTTACGTCTTGGGCTTGAGCAAGCACTTTGATGTAGTCCATTAAGTTATAAAGTTCTTTGTCGTAGAGGTCGTCGTGCCAAGATATAATTGGAATACCATTGTCTAGTTGGTACCCGAAAGAGTAAGCTGCGTTGTCTACAATGACTATGTCCTGCATTCTTCTGTTTGCAAAGATTCTTAGGTCTTTTATAAAGACTCCTTCAACAACTAAGCAGTTGTCTCGGTAAAACCTTTGGTGGATAAGTTCTTTTTCAGGGTCTAAGTGGTCAAGGACTACGTCTGCATAGCATCTGTGGGAGGCAGTAAACACAAACACTTCAAAGTGCTTACTGGCTTCTTCAAGACACTGCTTTGCAAAGGGCCGAATGTTAATTCCAGCTTCAATCACTTCTCCAGTAGGGAAAGTAATGGGTAAAACTACGTCCGGACTGTTGTGCACACTTTCTACGCAGTGCACTAAAGTTTCGTCCAAATCAAAAACAATAGTTTTTTTGTTTTCGTAACCAGGTCTTTTGGGAACATTGACTCTTTTTTGTCTGAGTTGGTTCAAGTCAACACTGGGCATAGTCCTTACAAACTTAATTGCCTGGAAAGTTTGGAACAAGTGCTCTTTGTAAAGCATTTCACTTCGGGATTTAGTTTTTTCTGGAATTGGTTTTGACTCAAAGGGGTTTTTTACTTTCGTAATGAAACTATTGGTCTTAGGCATAGTTTTTGCACTTTTAGACTTGAAATAAGGCTTTAAGGAGCATTTGGGAGTTTGGGTTTTAGGTGAATTAAGAGCTCTAGAAGTTCTGGGCTTGATGCTTCTGGAATTGGAAGGGGAGTTCTTTCCAAGCACTGGAAAGTCTTCCTCTAATTTAAGACTTTCTATATTACGAGTGACATCTACTTGTAGCTTTTTCGAGCTCTTCACAAGGCGGGTGTTCTCGGAAAAGTATTTCGGAGGCCTCCGGGACATTTCTATTAATTTTAAAGCAGAAATTACCAGGGAATTACTGCTACTTAGAGCGCGCCATATACATACTTAATAATAAATAAGCGGGAAATGTCCGAAGTAGAAACTATCCTAGCGGGAGTTTTATCTCCAGAAAAAGACACTCGTGCTCAAGCAGAAACTAGCCTTAACACTCTTTTGCAGTCCCCGGGAGGAGTGCTTAGTTTAGCAGAGGCCTCCAAGTCTTCGAACTTACAAATAGCTTCTTTAGCTCTTGTTTTGTTCCGCAAAAAGTTCCTAGACAACAAAGCTTTTTCTTCCCTGGAAGCCCAAACTAAGGCTTCTTTGAAGCAAACTTTCTTGTCCCAAGTTGTGCCCACTGACATAGGCTACTTGAAAAAACTCGGCATTGTACTGGTCAACATTGCAGACCTAGAAAACGACGTGGACGGCTACTTCAGCTACATTTCCCAGTGGGCAGGCAACGAAAACCTTAAAGAATTTGCTCTTCTGCAACTAGAGTTGGCAGTTGAGTTCCCCAACTTGATGGAAGTGCTCAGATCAAACTCTACTGAAGTTATGAACATGCTTTCTACCCACATGGCTGACCCCAGCATGGACGTAGTTTTGAGCGCCGTAAACACTGCTGCAGCCTTTATGTCCGGACTTCCTGACGAAGCTACTTTGCTGAACTTTGCCAATTCTGCAGAACCTATGATTAACGTTCTAACTTCTACACTTCAGCAGCCAGAACTCAACCACGAAAAGGTAAAAGCTGCTTTAAACAGTTTTGCTGAACTCACTGAGGCCTTTCCCAGGTTCTGGAAACAAACTTTGCCCAAGTTAGTTTACGTAATGACAAGTATTGCGAATGCAACTCAGTTTTCAGAAGAAGTTAGGAATGGAGCTGTTGAAATAATAGTGACTCTGATACAAAGAGCCCCAGGGATGGTTAAGCAAGAGGTGTCTTCCGTACAGGAAATCTGCAAAACAGCACTGAACCTTACTTACGAGGTAGACTTTAAGGACGACCTTGAAGGTTGGAACTTAGAAGAAACAGATGACGTCACAGCTAACGACCCCTACAGTTTAGGCAAAGACCTTTTGAGCAAAGTAGCTGTAAGTTTAGGAGGAGAAAACGTACTGCCTTTCTTCTTAGAAACTATTCCTAACTTTTTAAAGGATGCAGACTGGGCTAAACAACACACAGGAATTCTTGCTTTGGGACTGATAGCAGAGGGTTGCCAAAATAAGTTTAAGGAAAACTTAGGCGAAATCCTTAATATGATAGTGCCTTTTGCCGACTCCGAAAACCAAAGACTGAAATGGGCCACAGCTTCTGCTTTGGGCTGGTTGTGCACTGAGTTCGAACCCCAAATTCAAAACGAGTACCACTCAGTTATAGTTCCTTCACTCCTCAAAATAGTAAACATTTCCAACCTTGAAAGAGTAAAGGCACACGGAGCCAAAGCTTTAGTGAACTACTCAAAAGGGTTACTGCTTGATGAAGTTTCTGATGTTTCACAGCCTCTTACTCAGTACGCTCCTTTGCTGCTGCAGTTCTTAGCTAAGCTGTTGGAAGAAGCTGTTTCCAAAAGCACCTTTAACGTTATAGAAGAAGTTCTGAAAGCTATTTCTACAACAGCTACTGCTATGGAGTCTGAGTTTGCACCTTACTATGGAGAGTTCATGCAAGCACTCAAGACCTTTGCTAGTATTACTGCTGACACTACTCAAAAGCAAGAACTCAGAGCTAACTGCATTAAGTGCATCGGCCACCTTATAGAAAGTGTAAGCAGTTCCCCCCAGCAGTACATAGAAGACGCTAGACAAATCCTCAGGAACCTTTTGTCACTTAAGGAGTCCATTGACTCAGAAGACCCATCTTCACTTGCAATAAACGAAGTTGCTCCTCAGTTTTCTATGCTTTTGAAGCAAGAATTTTCAGAGTTCCTTGGATCTTTTGTGCCTGAACTTCTCCAAAAAGCCTCCCTTCAAATAGACATGTCTTTCACAGATGCAGACGAGCCCCAAGAACTAGCACCAGGGATGAATGCCATTACTTTTGAAATGAAAGGACATGGAACCAAGCAACTAGCTATAAACACCACTTCTTTGCAGCACAAAGTTAATGCTTGCAGAATCCTGTACGACCTTGTGTGCAACCTTAAGTCTGCTTTTGCTCCTTACGTGGAAACTACTGTGTCCACAATGAAGAACTTGTTTAACTTTTCTTTTAACGGAGATGTCAGGAAGTTCAGCATCAAAACCGTTGCAGCAAGTGTTGGCTGCTGCACAGACGAAGTCCAGGCCCAAACTCTTTTAAGAGTAGTTCTTCCTATATTCACTCAAGAGTTGCAAAATGCACAGATGCTAGCACAAGACGCTAAAAGACTACTTAGAGGAGTTCTGGAAGCTTTGGAAAACGTCCAAAACTTGGCAGTGGTCGGGCTAGCAGGAGCTAACGAGTTGGCTAACTTGCTTGCTTCCCATGCTAAACAAGTCTTTGAAAGAAAAGTTGCAAGGGCAAACGAAATGCAGCAGTTTGCAGATCCTGAACTCTACACTGACGAAATAGAAATGCTTAAGTCTGAAGACGAGGTTGACGACAAAATCTTACAAACCGTTATGGAAGTTGTAGGGAAGCTTCTAAGGTCGTTTAAGTCAGAATTCCAAAGCACCTTTTTGAACTGCTTCAAAGACATGTACAGCCAGTTGCTAGTTAAAGCTTCTCCTAGTGACTTAGAACTTCTCTCTGCCGTGTGCATGTTTGATGACTACGTAGAGTACACTCATGACTTAATGTGGGACAACGATAAGTCCCCTATAGTTGACAACATGCTTAAGAACTGTTCTTTGAACAACCCCGAAATCAAACAGTCAGCTGTTTATGGAGTGGGAGTGTGTGCACAAGTAGCTGAAAACTCAAAGTTCCAAGTGTATCTTCCAAATGCCCTCGAAGCAGTCAAGTCGGTTTTAAGCCAAAAAGACTCTAAGTACGATATTGCCAGGGACTGTGCAGTGGGTGCCCTAGGAAAAATAGCTTTGTACCAAAAACAAGATATGATCCAAGAGTGGATTTCCTACTTGCCAATTAAAGCTGAGCCTGAAGAAGCTCAAAGCGTTAACAAGCTGTTTTTGAACAACTTAAGCAACCTGTCTGGGTACCAAGGGACTGATGAAGTGATTAGGCAACTAGTTGCTCTTATCAACCAAGAGTCAACTAAAGAAATCCTGGACGAAGAAGGCAAGCAAATTCTTGCTGGAATTACTTCTCAATAATTAATTAATTGAATAAATATTTGAAAATGGATCCTACAAGCAACCCAAAGAGCTTCACAATCAAAGTAAAAACTAAACAGATCATAAGCAACCAAGGAAAAAGTTACCAAGTTACGCCTTCAGGGGTAAAGGAATCCCCTCGAGTCAACAAAGAACAAAAGGTAAGAATTGGAAGACTCCAAAGTTCCCAGTATGGCTACAATGACATAGTTCTGCCCCAAGAAGACAGGTTTGCTAGTAGAATTCACTGCTACATAAATTACGAGCGTTTTTTCAGCGATGAAATTCCCCCAGACTGGTTGGCTTTTTTAATGGGAAGTCACCCCAAGCTAGGCAGCAAGTCACCAGTTAAGTACCTTTCTGTGGAGTTGTGTAGGTATATTTTAGAGTTCCTTAAACAACCGAAGTTGTTTTTAGTTGACTTAGGAAGCATTTGGGGCACTTACATAAGACTTGAAGAGCCAGTTAGTTTAGAACCAGGAATGTACTTCTGCATTGGAGAAGACACCTTGATAGACGTGGTGCAACTAACCAAAAGATACACTGCCAAGTCCCTTGGACTGGCCAACAGAACTCACCTAGAAACTCTAGACCAAGTACCTCCTTTTATACAACTCCAAGTTAGTAGCAAGTCACTAGAAAACGAAGAGGTCCAAAAACCGATGTTTGCTAAGGCCCCAAAACAAACATTTACTATAGGAAAGTCAGAAACTGCAGACTTAAGAGTATTTGAGGATTCCATACTGGACTGCCAGTGTAAAATAAAGTTTAAGAAAAACAAGTGGTTTGTAGTGGACAAAACCAAAGGCACGTGGCTCTCACTCAGAAAAAGAAAAGCTTTTGAAAAAAGAGGCTTTACCCCTTTTAAGCTTTCAAACGGAAGTCAGTTCAAAGTTTCAGAAACTGTGATGCAAGTTGAGTGGAGTAACTAAGTGTTTCTAGAAGTTTCTCAAATCCAAACTTCCCATATTACTAACACGTAATAAAAATGCAAGTGAAAGGGTTGATTTTGCTGTGCTTAGTTGTAGTAAGCTTGGCAGGAGAAGATTACTACAGACTTTTAGGAGTGCCCCGCAATGCTGACGAAAAAGCTATTCGGAAAGCCTTTAAGAAACTTACTTTGAAGTACCACCCTGACAAAGTCAAAGACAACAAAGAAGAAGCTGAACAAAAGTTTATGAAAATAGCAAACGCCTACGAAGTTCTAATGGACAAAGACAAAAGAGCCATTTACGACAGGTACGGAGAAGAAGGCCTTAAAGAAAGCCAACAACAACAACAACAACGCTCCAACATGAACTTCGACGACGTTTTCAGTAACTTTTTTGGAGGAGGACAGAGACAAAGGTTCTTCCAACAAGGAGGAAGGAACTTTGAGTTCCACTTTGGAGGACAAGGGTTCCAAAAACAACAACAAGAAGAACCCAAAACACCTCCGATGTTTGAAAAAACAGATGTTTTGGAACTTGAAATGTCTAACATCAATCAACTCTTCCGCAGAGAAGAAGTTTGGATGGTGCTTTTTTACGGAAAAAACTGCAAACAGTGCGAAGAGATCAAAGAAACTTGGATTGAACTAGCCAACAAGTTGTACGGAATAATCAAACTAGCAGCTGTGAACTGTGACGAAGACGAAGAACTCTGTGAAGAATTTGACGTGTACAACACAGGAACTATTGTTTACTTCCCAGACAACACAGCTTCGAGTCACGAAAAGTACACAGGAGAAAGGTCTTACAAAGCCATTGCTGACTTTGCTGTTTCCAAAATGCAAAGTTTTGTGAGGTATGTGAATAAAAACAACTTTGAAGAGTTTTACCACAGTTACCCCTCCAAACTAAAAGTTCTTTTGTTCACGCAGAAAAAAGCCACTCCTCCCCTGCTTAAAGCCCTTTCGAAACAGTTCAAAGACAAAGTTCTGTTTGGGGAAGTCAGGCAAAGCGAAGCTGAGCTAGTTGAAAGGTTCCACGTGGAGAACTTCCCAACAATTATGGCTTTGAAAAACGAAAACCAAGGAGAAGCTTACAAGGCCGAAGTTAAAAAAGACTTTTTGGAAAAATGGGTAAGGGAAATGGCCTATTCAACAGGCTCACAAAAACCCACAGCAAGAGAGTACACTAGACATGCATTCATCAGTGGAAAGTGTAACAAGTCCGACCCCAACTACTGTCTGATGTGGTTTGTGGAAGAACCTACTCAGGAAGTCAAAAACACTCTGCAGAAACTAGCAGAGGTGTTTGGAAAAGACCCAGTCGACTTTTACTGGGTAGACAAACGTAAGTACTCTTCTTTTGCAGAGGAGTTCGAAGGAGAAGTGGTTATCTACAGAGCTAAAAGAAAGAAGTACTCCACAATCAACTGCTCAGATGAGAGTTGCATAACAGACCATGTTTCAAATATTCTTTCAGGAGGAGGTGCCTTTAAAAAACTAGATGTTTCCCCTGAACCCATTGAACTTAAACCTGAGTTGTAACTTAAATTAGCTTAAACGTAAAGTCCTGCCCATAGTAACCCAAATAAAGCTGCAAAGCCCCAGAGTAAACTTACCCCAATTGCCAAGGAGACTTCTTTGAATAGGGACCTTTTAGGGTTGGTGACTTGGTACACAAACAGCCATGAAAACATTAGGAATCCAGTCACAAACAGCACCAAACTCAGTAATCCGTGTTGGTTCTCGGAAACAGGTGGAAAATAGTACTTACCTTCCATTTATTATGCTTTTGTTTCTAGTGTTAGGTTTAGGCAAAACACTGGGCGACATAATACTGGGAGTTGAAGTCTCGGAAGTAGGCACTACTACTCCTCCTGTGATACTGCCCTGGACTACAGAAAGTACCCCTTCAGAAATCACCCCTGAAGGCATTTACCAACACCAACAACTAGGCAGCCAACTCAAAGCTAAGTACCTGCACTTGCTAAAAGCACAAAGTCAAGTTGAAGTTAGAACTGTAGACACTGAAAGCGCCCTGGAGAGTGCTAAAGCCCAACTTAAAGTTATTTTGGGGGAAGAGGGCGAAGTGAACCAAGAAAGCAACGACATACTAGACTTTAAGTGGTGTGAAAGAATTTTTTGGTTGATGGAAAGAGACAGGTTCCAAAACAAAGAATACTTAAGTTTCATGGAAAAGGCCGAAAGACATTTAGAAGAATTCCAGAAACTAAGCGCAAACAACTCAAGTGACATTCATTCCATAAACCAAATAGGGGAAGCAGTATTGAGTTACCAGCACAGAAACAAAGAACTCAGCATGGCCCAAGAAGTAAAGGAGCTTGCAGTAGAGGGAAGTTACAGGTTTAAAGACAAGTTAGTGTTGGGCTCTAGAGACCAAGGAAAGCTAGCTCTGCATGGATTTTTTACTCACTTACTTGAGACTCTGCACAACAGTACCCTAGACCCTTACAAATTTAAAATTTTTATTACAGAAGAAACCTTCTTTTTAGGGTTACTGAAGATGCTAGGTCTTTATGAGCCCCCTTTGAGCCCCTCTTCTTCACTTGTGATTGAGTTACACAATGAAACTGAATACTTTTTAAGGTTCTTTTACAACGGAGAGTTAGCACAAATTGCTAACTGCGACACAAACTGCAAGCTCAGTGACTTCCAAAGGTACGTTAAAAAGAAGACTTTTGAATCAGATGAAAAGTGGAAAAGACTCTGTGGAAAAGTAGGGGACCCTCCACCGACTTTTTGGAAGCAGTATGTACTTCCTGCTTTAGTTTGCATTGCTTTGTTTTTGCTTTTCAGATACAACATGTCTTTTGCCACAACGATTGCAAAGAAGTTCAAGCGGGATTAATTAATTCCTTCAATAATCTGAAAATGTCGATTTTAAACCCCCAAACTCCAGCATTTGAACCTAACGCGTACCAAGTTTTAGACTCAAGGATCAAAAATGTGTGGAAGTACAACTTCAAACAAGAAATTCTGAGGATTTCAGAGTTGTTGGAGAAGTACAACTATGTTGCAATGGACACTGAGTTCCCAGGAATAGTAGTAAGGGTTATGGGAGAGCTCAGTGACGTTCAGTACCAGCAAATCCGCCACAACGTGGACTCTCTTAAGCTGATCCAACTTGGCATTACTCTTTCTGACGAAAAAGGAAACAAACCTCCAGGAGTGTGCACTTGGCAGTTCAACTTTCAATTTAACACTCAAGTTGACACCCACGCTGAAGATTCAATTACTCTGCTTAAAAACTCTGGCCTTGACTTTGACGCTCTCAATAGAGATGGAATCTCCAGAAGTGTTTTTGCAGAGTACTACACAGTTTCGGGACTTTGTCTCAACGAAGATGTGAACTATATAACTTTCCACAGTGGGTACGACTTTGGTTACTTACTAAAGCAACTTACCTGCAGAAACATTCCCTTTACACAAGGTGAGTTCTACAGCCAACTGAACCTTTACTTCCCTAACTTTTACGACATCAAGCAAGTCGTTAGAGGAATGGACAAGTACAGAGGAGGACTCACTAGAATTGCTGAAATTTGTGGAGTGAAAAGAATAGGCCGTATGCACCAAGCTGGTTCTGACAGCTTAGTGACAGCAGACACCTTTTTCAAGATTAGAGACGAGTGCACAAGTTTGGAGGAGCACAAAAACATTATTTGTGGGCTGAACGGAATGAACCGGGATGACTACGGGCCTTCTTTTACATAGTAGTACATAGTAATAAATGGAAAGAGTGGTTGTTCAGAAGAAGTCTATGAAAGTGCCACTAGAAGCAGGAAAGGTTTACTACTACTGCGACTGTGGAAGGTCAAGGAATCAACCTTTTTGCGATGGCTCGCATGAAGGAACTATTTTTAGCCCAATTGCGTTTACAGTTGACCAAACCAAGGTTTATTCTATGTGTGCCTGCAAGTACACCAAGAAAAAGCCTTACTGCGACGGGTCCCACAGAAGAATTGACTGGTAATAAATAAAGTTGTGTAGTCAGTAGTGAAATTTAAATTAAATGTCCCAAAGAAGCAACGAAGAACTTTTGGAAGAAAGGATATTTAGCATTCGGAAAACACTCAACCAACTAAACGTAGAAGTAGCCGAGTCCTCTAAAGATGCAAGTCCGCTCCAAGAGTTTTTGGAAGAAAGGTACCTAGAGCCCAAAGTTACAGACCTAGACTCTCCACAAAACTACAGCAAAACTTACTCTGAAAGCAGTAAAGTTTAGTTAGGGTCAGCGCTTAAAAACTCTTACTCAGCAGACGACTTAAAAGCTTCAATGGATGAAGAAATAATCAACTCCCCGCAATTCAAGGAACCAGACCAGTTCTTCAGGAAAAACCAAGAAACTTCCAGGAACTTGCCTATAGAGGCCTCCCACTTCACAAACATGAAGTCACTTAAAGCTAAGGTTCAAGAAAAAGACCAAATAATCGAAAGACTTACTAAGTCCCAAGACGAGCTTATGCAAAGCTTAGAAAACACCAAAAAAGAACTCAGAGAAGTCAACAAAAAGAAAGACCAGCAAGTTTACGACCTCACTAGACAACTTCAAGAAAGCAAAAGGGCGGGAGAGGAGCACCTTGCTACCATTAGGTCGCTTGAAAATGAAGTAGCCGCCTTGCGCAAAAGCCAAGGTTCAAGAAGCCAAAAAGAAAGTTTAGAAAGTCTCAAAAACACAAACAGAGACCTTGAAAAAAAAGTAAGCAACCTTGACTACGAGAAAAAACAACTCCTCAGAGAAAACCAACTTTTAGAACAGAAACTTGAGTCCTTTGAAAAAGAACTGAAGTTCATCGAAGACAAGTACTCAAGCATGAAGGAAGAAATACACAAACTCAGACAAATCAACAGTGACTACGAAAACCAAATACTTGAATTCAAACAAGAAAAAGTAGAGCACTTAAAAAAACTAGATGAGTACAAAGAAGCAGTTTACGAAAAAGAAACGGAAGTCAGCAACCTCTGGAACGAAAACCAACACTTGAGAAACAGAACTTACAGCTTCAGAGAAACATGCAAGTACCAAGACAAAGAAAACTACCAAGAACTCGAAAACAAGTACTTTCAGTTGCAGGACGAAAACCAAAGACTTAAAAAACAAATTGGACGCAAACCTAGCTCCAAAGAAATCCAAAGAGCATCCAAAAAACTAGCTGAACTCGAACAAGTAATTGAAGCCACACAAAAAAGAGGCCGGAGTGTCTCTACAGGCAGAATCAGGGCAAGGTCCAACGAAAGACCTCCTTTGCACGGAAAGATCTCAGATGCCACTTGCCGCAAAATGGTTAGAGAACTCATGAACGAGTACAAAGTAAAAAACCCTAACGACTTAGCCCCGCGCATCAGAGCAGTCACCAACGTCAGTAAAGAAAAGTTGTTTATTGAGCGGATTGAAAAACTCGTAATGGACTGCTCTCCTCCAGGGGCTTTTACTAAAAAACCCTCCTTAAAGAGAATTTGGAAGTGGATTCGGAGACTTGTAGACGAGTACCTTAAGATCAAAAGACAAAGTCCCAACGCAGAAGTTATTTTGAGACTCACCAACGCACTAAACGTAGAGTACCCTGACGAAATCATAAGAAGCATACAGAAGATACTGGCTGAAAACGAAGAAGTTTATTTGGTCTTAAACAAGTTAAAGAAGCTTTTAAGGCTAGGCCCTGCAGCTACAATACCCGAAATATCTGAGGAAATCCAAAGAAGGTTGTAACTTAACTTAATAATTTTTCTCCCAAGGCAAATCTTCAGGTGCAAAGTAGTCTCCACTCGCTACTCCCACAAAAAGTTTTCTCACAGGCGAAAGGTAAGAAATCAGTGAGTAGTGCAGGTTCCTTGCGTAGTGCAGAGGCTTAAAGTCAGTGTAAGCATACAACATGCCTTGCTCAAACCCGGCAATTGCTAAGTTGTAAGCTTTGGCTTTATTTGAGTACTCTAGAAGAGTGGAAATGTCCCCAGGGTCTTTTCCTACTCTTGCACCTTCGCACAAAACCTTAGCTAGGTTCATTGCGTCGTATACTCCTAAGTTGAAGCCTTGGCCTGCCATTGGGTGTATTGTGTGAGCAGCGTCTCCAATCAAAGCTACTCTAGGGTCTACGTAGGACTCAGCTTGCTGGAGCATGTAGGGGAAAGTAAACCTGTCTGAACCAAGTTCTGATATAAAGGGCGGGTAGATGCTTTGTGAGGAAGGAAACTGAGTCTCAGCTTGGTTGGAAATTGCTGAGTTGATTTCACTCAAAAAGTCGTTATTAGGTAAGTTTTTGACCCTTTCCGCTTCTAGAGGAGGAAGTGACCACACCACTGATACAAAGTCATCCCAAAGAGGCAATAGAGCTATAGGTCCTGTGCTTAAAAATCTTTGGTAAGCTTCTGTGATTCCTCCGTGGACTTTAACGTTGCATACAAGTCCCATGTGGGGGTAGGACTTTCTCCAGGCTTTGATTCCAAGGTCTTTTCTGGTTTTACTTTCTCTTCCGTCGGAGCCTATGACTAAACTGGAACTGAGTACTTTGCCTCCTTCAAGCAAAACTTCTACCTGTTCTTCCTTGCGCCTTACTTCTTCAACTTTGGTAGGAGCAATCACCTCCACGCAGTCTAGTTCCTGGACTCTTTGCATGTTGGCACTTTGGATAGCAATGTTTTCCACTACCCAGCCATGGCTCTCAGGGAAAACCAACTCTCCTGTTCCATAGTAGTCCCAAACATTCATGCCTGAGAAGTCTACTTTCCTTGATTCAGGAATGAAGCCCCAGGCATTGATTGACTCAAGGAAGCGATGGGACTGAGGAGACACTGTGACTACTCGTGGGTCAGGAGTGGAGGAATCTGGCATTGGAGGAGGCTTCATAGTGTCAATTAGCTTGATTGAGTTGAAAAGAGACGACTGGCCCAGTGCACAAGCAAGTGCTGAACCTACCATGCCTCCTCCTACTATCACTACTTCAGAAGACATTTTTACATTATCTTAGGATTCTAGTTTGCTTTGGACTTTCGGAACGTACTTTTTATGCTTGACTAAACTGTTGAGTCCGTTTATCCAGTTTTTAAAGGTAGTGTAGGATGTAGCTATCAAGTCAACTCTTCCGCCCTGAGTCAAATTAATACTGAAAGCGTAAAAACTGCACTCTAAGCACTTTTGTTTGTAAACTCTGCTTTGTGGGTCGTTCTCTTTGATCTCTGCGAACTTTTCGTTGTGCTGGGACTCAGCTTGGAATCTTTTGTTTTGGACTCTAAGAATGTTCATGGTGCTTTGAGGTATAACTGGAGCTACAACATTGGCTAAACTAATACTAGACTCAGGTGTTTGTTTAAACCTCTGTTTTACTTCTAGTTTAGTAAGTGACTTGTGCAAACTTAAGCACCTTACTGAATAACCACAACTTTCAGGAGGACTTTTGTCAGCACTCAAAGCGTCAAAAACTGTGGAGTGTTCAGAGAGTTTAATGTACAAAGTCGAACCCTTTATCAGGGGAATCACTCTTTCATGCAGAACCCTTTCAATTTGGGAGTCCTCTTGAGAGGACTTTACAGAGTTCCTTATTGATCTAAGTTTATTGCCTTGACTAGAATGCCTTTTTATAAACATTCTGTGTTGATGTTTAATAGGCTGGACTGGGTTTTCTTGGAGTTTATTTTCAGAAAGGTTTCTGAAGTGCGACTTGGGCGGAGTTAAGTCTTTGTTTTCATAAAGCATAGGGCTTTTGGACCTAGAGTTTTCCTTATTTATTTTTATGCTTGTTCTTTTTGCAAGCCCTAAGTTGGCTAAGGAGTTCTCCAAGGACTGGATTTGGGCTTTGCAGGACTCAGCTTGCTGTTCGATGCTTTTCAAAGTTTCTTCACTCTTAGTTTCTATTGTTTTTATTTTTTCTTGGGTTTTCTTAAGGTTAGACTTGGTTTTTTCTATTTGGTTTGTGAGTTTTTGCAAGTTGGACTTTTTTACTTCTACAAAGTGTTTGGAGTTCTTAATTTCGGGTTTTTGGTTTTTCATTAAGTTTTCGATTTGGAAGTTAAGGGAGTCTTCTTCGCTTTGGAATTGCTTTATAGAGTCTTCGTTTGGAGAGAGTTCAGACTTGGTCTTAGAAACCACTTGAGTGCTTTGTAAAAGCATTGGGTTCAGTATGTACTTTAGCTTGTAAGTGTCGCTGACTATGAGTCTTTCTTGCTTTAAGTACTGCTCCTGGGCTGAGCATATCTTTTCAATACTCTGAGTACTAGGCGTGCTTTGGGTTTCTGAGTAACTTTGGAGTTTTAGGGCTAGTTGCTCTTTTTCGTTCAGTATGAGACTTTTGTCCCTTTCTAAGTTTTCAATGCACTTTTTAAAAAAGGCCGAACCACTTTGAAGGCACTTTCTTGCTTCTTCTTCCTTTTTGTTCAGCAACTCTAAGTACTTAGAAAGCTGACTTTGGAAGTTAAACTCATACTCTTCTTGAGTTATTTGGTTCAGAAGTAAGTTTTTGAACTCAGTTAGAATTGAGTCATCTGAAACTTTGTTGAAGTCACTAGCTTCCGACAACACACTTTCTACTTCGGATTTCCACTGGCCAATTGCAATGAATATGTTTCTGTACTTTCTTTGTTGCTCTTCAAAATAAACCTCGAGTTGTTCTACTTCTTCCCAGTTGTCTTGGCATGCTTTCATTTTTTCGCCGATTTCAGTTTGTTCTTTGTTCCACTCTTTTCTGGCAAGGTTTTCTTGTCTATTGACTTCGTTTAATTGTTCCCTTAGAATTTGTTCGTCTAAGTCGTGGTTGGACTCAGCGTTGACTTCTAGAACCAGGTCAAACAGTTGAGGCAAAGAGAGTTCTTCGGACTTGTAACTTAAGTAATCTTCGATTTCTTGAAGTTCAGAGTCGCTTTTTTCTGAGTCGTTTTGAGAATTATCTACTTTGCTTTTAAACTCCTCCAGTCTAGAATTTATTTCAAACAGGCTTAATTCTAAGTTTTGGACTCTTTCTGCAACTAAGAGTCTTTTGTGAGTTAAATTTACCTGCTTTTCTTGAGTTCTTAGGTCTTCTAGGTTCCCTGAATAGTCTAGTTTGAGTCTTTCGTAAATTTCTTCAAGTTCCTCTCTAAGTGCTACTTTTTCAGCACGTTGTGCATACCTAGACTGTATTTCTTCAGCACACATATTTAGGGTGTTTTCTAGTCTAGATACTTCATTTTGAATCTGAGTTTGCAAGGCAGTCAATTCAAGTTTGGACTTGCGAATTGAAGAAACCCGCACTTCCAAAGGAGAAATCGATTCTCTCAAAGCTTTGATTTTCGAGTACAAAGAAGACTGGGAAGAGTACTCATTTTGAAGACTTTGTAAGTAAGCAGATAATTGCTTTGCTTCAAGCTGGAAAGAAGACTTAGACTTCAGTGACTGGGCCTGCTTTTGGAGTTTTTGATTTTCAAGTTGTTTAAGTTTAGTTTTTAGTTGAGAAAGTTCAGACTCCAACTTAGCCTTTTGGGAACTTGGCTTGGTTTCTGGTTGAGCGGGAAATTTATCTTTAGAAGTGTTGTTTTGCAAAGGCTGTGGAAACAAGTTTTCAATATCCTTTAGTTCCTGGTCAAACTTTTCCAATTCGTCCTGGGGCAAAGCTTCCATGACTATATTATTATGAATTTTGCTTAAGTCAAACTCCAGATTAATCTTTAACACAAAAACATAACTACTTATGCAATTAACTAAAATACAACTTAATTGTATATTCTTTGTAAACAAAATTAATCGAAACGGTTCGGAGGTTGTTGATCCTGCTCTCCCGATAAGTTAGCATTGTTAGACCTTCCAGGCAAAATTTTATTTCTAGGTTTTTCTGTTCTATCCAGGCGATTCATTACTATTCCTTGGTTGGTGAATAGTTTTTCAGGAGTGGCTTGTTCGTCTAAGTTTCTGAGAAAATTTCTGTTTGAGTTCATTTATTATTGAAATATGTGGCTTGATAATTACTTTATTTACTGTTGTTGAAACTGGCTAGTAAGACAACCATATTTCCTGAAGTAAACTTAAAAGTTATTTTACTCTATGATAAGCTAAACCCATAGCAGAAATGTTGTCGCCAAGGGATGTCACTGAAATTACATCTAAGCAAGTAGGTACTAAAGCTAAACAGCACTCCATGTTGAGCACGTCCCAGCACTCAGTTACGTGGTGCTCGTGGGAACCCACCAGTACTTGGTTCTGGAGGTAAACTGGTCCTTTTTCAAAAGAAATACTTCCTAGTTGGATATCGGTTTTATTGCATGCGAACTGTCCTGATATCAAAGCAGAACGGGCAGCAGGAACCAAAGGGTTTTCCCACTCCCCTGTTGAGCAAATAACCTGGGAAGATATTGTATGAAGGTGCAGTCTGTTAGTTGAATAGGAATGCTCTTTCAGGTAGTGAATAAGGGAAATGAGGTCAGGCAAGTAGTCTGAAACTCCAGCTTTAGCAGGGTACCCTCTAAACTTAGTTTTTCTGAAGTAAGAAAGAAGTTTTCCAAGTTCTTGTTCGTTAAAGCCAATTGAGTCTATTTTGGATAAAATCGACTGGAAAGCCTTGTAGAACTTGTTGTTGTGGAAGTCCCCTAGTTCGGCGTGGACCTTTTTGTTTTGGACTCTGAGTTCTGCAATACTGAGTTCGATGCTTTCCAGAAACTCCTTTTCGTTCTCAGACCCTTCCAGTAACTGGAACCCCCCAAACACAACTACCTGTGTGTCGTTTTCTAGGTTTTTCAGCCCTTTTAAGTACTCAGGGTTGGTGTTTTGGATGTCATGGTTAGCGTAGAACCTATTAGACCTTCCAGCTCTGTAGTTGCCCCAAACTTGGTTTTCTTTGTACTCTATGATTAAGTGAATATCTGGTTCATCTATAATTTCATTAAGTGCAACTAGTCTCTTAGGGAAAAACTGCGTCATCTCGCGGGATATTGGGCCGGAAATAAAAGTTTTGCAGCCTTCTTGGGCTATTCTTAAAGCCATTACAGCAGCATTACCTCCTATTTTTCTTTCAGTGCTTAAGTCCTCAGTTATCTTTAGCAGTTCGCTGAACAAAGCTTTGGGGACTCTGAATTCAGCTGCCTTTCCGTTTACAAAACAGTCTGCAAAGGTTTCTAGAAACTGCTGCCTAGACCTAATGCTTGAGTGATACCTAGGTGCTTCTGGGGGCTCTAAGTAACTCAGCAGATCCTGGGCTTTTACTCTGACGTCGATCATACCTGCAAAGCTCAAAGCAATGTTGCAGTTGTGTTCGTTAGGGTTTTCAAAGTGTTTGCACATAGAAATGTTGCGATGAATCATAAGGTCTGAGTCACAAGCTGCACTTCTAAGCTCTTCCAAAGCCTTGGCGGATTCTACTTCCTTGTTTTTTTTATAGAGTTCAGTCACGAGGTAAGCAATGCACAAGGTCTGTAAAGCAAACACAACCCAAAATGACTTCATATTATGTCGAATTCCAAGAGTTTTATTACAAGCACAGAAACAGGCAATACACTCCCCTCTGACTGGAGAAAGTTCATGCATGATGAAAGCCTCAACCGAGTCAAACTCGACAATGATAGGATTTGGATGAAAAAGCACGGAAAAAAGTTTAAGTTCAATAACGAGACAAGGTCCAAACTCAGAAACATGTTTAAAGAACTAGACACAGACAGCTCGGGACTGCTGAGTGTAGAAGAAGTTTACGAAACACTGCTTTCTTTAGGAATAGTCCACGAAAAAGCCCAAGTAGAAGCAATCTTTAAAAAAGTTTCCTCTGACTCTTCAGGCTTGATAGGATTTAAAGAGTTCCTCAAAATCTTCGAAGATTTAGATACCCAGAATCAAAAAAGCCCTATATGGAGCGAAATCTTCAAAGACAAAAACAACGAAGAAGGCGACCTGCCCTTGAGCATGAGAATGAGTATTAAGAGGAGAAGCATAATGATGGGAGCCATTCTAGGGCAAACCCAAACTGAAAAAGAAAAAGGCAGAAAAATAATTAACGCCTACTCTTTAGAAACTACTCAGCAGAGCTTTTCACCCTCCAAAACCCAAAGACACATTTGGCGGAACTCTTCCAAATTCTCTGACGTAAAAGACAGAATCAAGCTTTACAAGAGAAGGCATCATTCTATGGAAGAAAAACTCTACCAAACACAAACTTCTAGAAGTTGGGAAAAACCACAAATCCCCATTTCTAAGTGTCCCAAGCCTCCAGTCTACCATTTCAACCCAAGACTGAAGAAGCTAAGACTTCCTAACTTATGACTTTTTACTTAGCCTTACCCTGTGAAGCAACAGCTTCTATCCTTTTCTTTAGTTCTTCTTCATCAGCCAAGTAGTAGTGCCTAATAGGTCTCAAACGCTCGTCCAGCTCGTAGACAAGAGGCACCCCAGTAGGAATGTTTAAGCCCACGATGTCTTCCTCACTCATTTGGTCTAGGTGCTTCACCAGTCCTCTCAAGGAGTTTCCGTGGGCAATCACCATAACCTGTTTTCCAGACAAAATATCTGGTGCTATGCAATCGTACCAGTAAGGCAGAGTCCTTTCAATGCAGTCTTTCAAGCACTCAGTTTTAGGAAGGCACTCTACGGGGACGTGGCGGTACTTAAGTTCATGTCCTGGGTATCTGTCGTCTGTTTCTTCGAGTTGAGGAGGAGGAATGTCGTAGGACCTTCTCCAAACTTGCACCTGGTCTTCTCCGTGCTTGGCAGCAGTCTCGCTTTTGTTCAAGCCTTGGAGTGCTCCGTAGTGTCTTTCGTTAAGACGCCAGTGTTTTTTAATAGTCACGTACTCTTGGTCTATTTCAGAAAGCACAACATTCATTGTTTGTATGGCACGTTTAAGCACTGATGTATGAACTACATCGAAATTGAAGCTCTGCTGTGCGAGAAGCTGACCGCCTTCACGGGACTCCTCTACTCCTTTTTGAGTAAGTGGAATGTCTGTCCACCCCGTGAACCTGTTTTCTTGGTTCCAAGTGGACTCCCCGTGACGAATCATCACTAGCCTGTATGTTTTGGAAGACATTTTTACCAACCAATTCCTAGTGTGTTGTTGGGGTGATCTATTGGGGTTTTGAGTATTAAAATGGGTGTTAGGGTTGACTTCACTGCACCCGGCACTTTTAAGTAGTTTTTAAATGGGGCTTATAGGACTTATATTAATCTTAGGTCGTTTACTAGAGGTGTTTAGTTTCAAACTCGTACTGGTGGAAAACGTCCCAATGGTTAGTTGCAGCAAGGAGGGGTACGAGTATGAGCTTTTAACAAAGGCAATTTCTAGTCATGGTTACTTAGAGGATAAAGACTACACGGTTGAGTGCGCTCAAAGCATTGAAGCTGGTAGTTACTCAAACGCAATCATTATAGGTGGAATAAGAACTAGAAACCAACTAATACAACAAGGCTTTGAGTTTTCAGTTCCAACATACACTTCTGGACTCAACTTTTTAGTTAAAAAAGTTAACTTAGACGACAGGTGGAGACTTTTCAATGTGTTTAGCTTTGAGCTTTGGGTTCTTATTGTATTTACTCCTTGTGGAGTCGGGCTTTGTAACTGGCTTTACAACATGATAATAGCTTCAAGTCCTTTGGAGGCTTTAAAAGACTTCAACATGCTGCTCAAACTAATTTGGGATTCTTACCTTAACTTTATGAAACTTAACCTGCCTGGTGGAATAGGCTTAGCGAAGTTCTTGAATCTCATTCTAGGCATTACGATGGTTTTGCTTTTTTACGGGTACTTAGCAGGGTATGTTTGCTTTTTGAATAGGGAACTCAAAACTAATATTACAAGTTTCGCAGAAATTGCAGGCGAACTTGTGCTGGTTGACCCTACTTTTGAAAGAATGGCTGGGCAATACTCTGTTTACTACTATAGATTCAATGAAGACTTTCACACTAATTTTGAAAAATTCCTAGACTTGCTAGACAACGGGGAAATTATGGCTATACTGGCAGATCATGCTTTTCTTTCGCACAAAGCTCAAATACATGATTCCTTTATTCTTAATACCAATCCTTTACTTAGGTACGATTTTGCCGCGCTGTTTACTCAAGACTTAAACTCTGATGTTGCTTTTAACATAAACTCCAAACTAGCTGAAATGCACTTTAATGGTGAAAGCACGAAACTTGCTGGCTCTTATAAGCTTTATATTGACAAAGAAACTGAAAATCAGCCCTCTATTGATGTTTTCGACGTAGTGGGATTCTATAGCATTATAGTAGGAACTTCTGCTCTAGCTATAGCTTTAAGCTTAATCCCTATTCCTCTTTTCAGAAGCCAAACCTGGGGAAACCTGTTTATCAAAAACCCTGGCCTCACAGAGGCTGACTATATGATTACTCAAAGGCAAGAAAGCGAGATTGAAATGCAAAGAAAGACTAACTCTGAAGTTTCTTTAGCTATTGAAAACATGAACGAAGGAAACACTGACTCTGCACCTATTCCCTTTACGCCTGAATTGTCGCCTGAAATGATTAAGATCCTCAGAAGCACAACTTTGGCCTTGATTATGTACGAGCAAGCCTATATAAACGACATCGACCAACTCCTTTCACTAATAGGAAGCCAGCAACAAAGAACTTCTAAACTACTCGAAGCCATTAGCAAAAGCATTAGTAAATAACTACCTAATAACTTGGAGCTCCCCTTCACTTAACTCTTGCAAAAACGCTTCCAAGGACCTGTTTATCATCAAAGAGTTCGAATGACTTGAAGTCCTCACTTCAGTTCTTACATTTCTAGAGTTTCTGCTTCCTGAGACGTATAGCACTACTCTGTCACCTTGCAAGTTGGCAGCTTGCCAGCCAAGTTTGAAAGAACCAAACTCTTCTACGTACAAAGCTTCTTGCATATACTTGCCTACTTTTTCCCTGACACTTTCGATGCTGCCCATACTGCACTGGGCCAAATCCCCGTACACAAGTCTCGTCCACAAACTAAGAAAGTGTGAAACAGAGTGTGAGGATGAAGTATCTTTAAGCAGTAAACGAGGAAAAGGAACAGAATAAATAAGAGTGTTGTATTGTGCAGTTTCTTCGGGAAAAGAGTCTCCCTCCACTGAAACTTTTAGAGAAATTGAAACTTGGCCTGAGTCTTTAATAATAGCTCTCACTTTAAATTCAAAGGAATCCTCTGTAGAGAGTGAACTCACACTTGAACTGCGGGGCTGTTTAAGTCCGAATTTAAGGTTCTGGGAAATTAGGTATTGGAACTTGATGTTTTGCAGTTCAAACTTAGTGGAGTTATAAGCTTTGAAACAAAACACTACAAGGGAACTATTTGAATTTTACTATGAAGGGTAGATTACGTTGTTGCACCACATCCGAATAGGGTCAGCTAACCCTGTGATTTCTTGCATGTCCAAGCACCTCCAGTTCATTTCAGAGGCAGTTTGTTTAATTTTCAGCAGCTGCATGGGTTTTTCTGGGACTATAGTTTCATACTTGGTTCCTGAATCACTGAAGATGTTGAGGGCTGCGTGCAAGGAGTCTTGGAAAAAACTGTCTTCTACGATTGAAATGCCCTTTTTTTGGTCGAGAACTAAGTCAAACTGGTCAATATGTTCTTGGCCTTCTTGCTTTGCTCGGTTAACAATTCCAATGATTTTGTAGGACAGCTCTATTATAGCTTCAGGTCCTTTGTTGCTTTCTAGAACTTCTATGAACTCCTCAAGTATCTCCTGGATGCTTTGACTTAGTTCTTCGTGGAACCGAACTCCTATGTAAGCACAACTTGACAACAAAAAAGTTACACTTAGTGAAGAGCTTACACTCATTTCTGGACCTAAGAAGCCCATCATTTCTGTGTTGAACAAGCGCAGCCTAACCATTCTAACTAGGTTTTGAAGGGCTTCAGAGGACTCAGGTTGCCAGTATTTTGCAAGGGTAAGCAAAGCTAAGTTCCTGGCATACTGGTTAGGAATGGAACAGTCTTCTGACTTTCCAGCTTCTATTCTAATTACAAGTTCTTCCATTAACTGAACTTTCCTTTCTTCGAAAGAAGTGCCTTTGCTCATTTCACAAAGCTTATCTAAAAGCATGAAGTAGTAACCTGCTGCATAAGTGAAGCAAGACTCTTCCCAGTCCAGCACTCTGCAGCACACGTCTGCTACTTCAAAAGCCATTGTCAACCAAACTTGGTTAGTTTGTGTGTGCATTAAGCAGGTTTCAACTAAACAATCCAGTACTTCTTCTCTGAAAGTTGAGCAATCTGACAACCACATTTCTACAAACCAACTTTGGGAAAACAACTGGTAGATCGCGGAGTTCTCACCACTGCCAATGAGTTCTAAACTAATGGTAACTATTGAACTAAGACAAGAAAGCACTACACTAAGTCTGTCTACAGTGTTTTCAATGCGTTTGGAAAACTCAATGGCTTTAAGGGATATAGAAAGTTGCTGCGAAATAGGGAGTTTAGGCAAACCTGCTGTTACTAAAAGCAGAGAAGCTGCAGGCAGTTTTTCGTAGAGCGAAAAAGCTAGTAGTTTGTTGCACATCAGCCAAATAGTTGAGTGGTGGGGTGCTAGAAAAAGCAAACACTGGGATGCTTCCCAAACTACTGCTTTTTCTAGGTGCTGAACCATGGGAACTAAAGTAGAGTTTTCAAAGGTGTAATGAAGGTTAGGCAAGTCAGGCCTAAGCGATAGAAGCTTGCAAAGTGGATAAAGTCCTTGGATTCTAAACCGAATGTCTAAAGCATTGAACCTGTGAATTACCATCTCAAGGTTGTGGTTGATCAAAGACATGACGTAAACAATAAGAGGTTTTAAGAGCTCTTCGTTGCTGCCATTGGCTTCAAGTTCCTGAGAAAGTCCTCTGATTCTTCCCGTTTCACTTTCTTCAAAAAGTACTTTTAAAGCTTTGAACCCGAACAAGCATAACCAGTTGTCCTCTTTTAAAATCATTTCAATGATGTTTCTGAATAGTTCACGTATAAAGTCTTGTCCTCTGAGGTTCTCTGCACCTAGTCCACACCAAATCTTCACTAAGATTTCAGGCAAAACATCTAAAAACACATACTGCTGTTTAGGGCCTTTTTCGCCTTTGACAACGTAAGAGAGTTCAGCTTCTTTTGCCATAAGTATCTCCAAGGAGATCGTAACTGGAAGCAAGTGCAACATCCTGAGAGCGTAAATTTGGAGTTCGGGGTCTGAAGAAGTTCCTAGGTCAGTAGAAATTGTTCCAGAGATGTCTTCCCAAGGAAGGTCATACATGCCTGCTGCTGCTTTAAGTACCAAGTAAGAAACTTGTCTGAGTGGCCTGGCTGCTCCTGGGAAGAAGCAGTTCTCTATCACATGAGGAATGTAAGGGAGAATATTGTTTCCTTGGGCGATGTGGGTCAGAAGTAATTCTAGTGCTCTTTGTTGGTTGGCGAGTTCTCTAGAAGTGGGGTTCCAGTTTTGGTTTTGCAGGGGCTGGAAAACTCCGAAGTTTTTGATTTCCATGATTATTGCATTAGTATTATTTGTACTTACAAACCCTTAGTTTTCTCGGCTTTGACCTGGTTCTTGGAACTTGGAAGGTCTCGTTTCGGAGTTTATTTGAGGAGGGAACCTTTTTTAAGGGAGTTAATCTTTTGCTTGACTTGGATCTTTTGAAGTCGTCGTAAAGCACGTAAAACTTTGAGTTGTTTTGAAAAGACTCTAGTTTAGTAGTCACCAGTTTTTTGGAAGGCGACCTAATAAGACTTTTTGAGAATTGCATAGGTAAAAGGTTTTTAGAACTTTTGCTGTTAAGAGAAATGGGGTTCCAGGGCTTCGGAACACTAGGAGACTCAGACAGTGGAAAGGGATCATATAACTCTATCCCTGTGTTTTGGATGTGTAAAGGAGGCCAAGCTAAGCAGCAAGACAAGTTTGTTTCTAACAGTGAATTAAGTGCTTTTTCTTTAGAGCCTCTAGTTGATAGCGAAGTGTCTGTTGGATTGGTTTCATTAGTTTTTAGTAACATATCTATTATTAAAGTCCGTCCAAGGACAAGTTATCTTTCCAAACCTTCATGTTGTAAGTTGAGTAAAGCAAAGCGCCTGCTATGAAGTACCCAAAGTAAGCTGTGAAGTTGTAGAGGTAGTGGTTGCACTCCATGCTTTCCCCATTCACGCCTTCTTTGGGAACCAACTCGTTGCTTAGGTTGCACAGCAAGTAGTTGTCTTCTTCTGACTGCTGAACTGCAAACAAGTCAAAGGTAGAGGCTAGTCCGAGCAAAAACATAAAGAAGTAAGCTGAGTTTATGTGGAGTTCTGATAGCTTTTTGCTTTCTTTAGATAAAGCAGACAACCCTACTACCACAGAAAGGGCTGCAGCAACAGAAAAGCAAATTCTCAGTTCAGAACTGGCATTTTCCCAAGGACACACTATTTCTGCTGAAGCTTTGGCTTGGTTGTTAATATCTAGGGTGACTTGGGCTTTTAAGGGTCCTGTGAGCAGTCTGCATGAAGCTACTGAACGCAAGTAGTTGCATATGTCTGGGTGTGCAGGGTCTGAGTTGTCAAGTCTGCACGTCCATGAAGAACCCATTCCCATGTAAGACGCAAATAGCTGCAGTAAAAGCATAGCTAAGGTTACTAAAAGCACCAAGTATGCTTTTTTTGTGTTGTCAGGGGCTTCTAGTATTAGCTTTTTAGCCTTTTCAGTTGAATGCTGGAATCCAAACATTTATATTACGTTTTGCATTTAATCAAAGCAATATGAAGCTCCAAGACAGAAGCGATAGTATTCTCGGCTAGGCGTTTAAGAATTCTAATAAATCCATTAATACAACCATGTATCGAAATAAAAGAAGTGCTTCTAATCCTAACCTAGAGAACTACCAACTTAACCAAGAATCGGAACCACAACTAGGCAAACAACCTAGTTTTTCCTCGTTCATTTCTTCTTCTGTAAGTTTTGAGAGCCAAACTGTTCCTTTCCAACAGTTCAAAGAAAAAACTTTGAGGTTTTTGAATCAAAAACTAGGGAAAATCCAGGCAAATCCGCTGGACACAAGCATAATGCAACTTATCAAGGACTTAAACTCTCCAAAACTTGACAACTTGCCTACTTTAGAGGAAACGTCTGGGTCTTTCGGGGAAGTACTCGTGTTTCCGCCAGAAGACTTAAGAACTTCTATAAAGACTTCTATGAATCAGATTATTCAAGCCCAAAAAAATAGGGAGTTAAATCTCGAACGCAAGCGCAAAAAAATTAAAAACAAGCTATTTGAAATTGCAAAACAAACCATTTCTGGACAAGAAACAGATAGAGACCCCAAACACCTAAGAAGCTCAGCTAGTTCTGACGTTACTGTTTCTGGGCCAGGCTCATCTTTCTTAAATTCAGACCCAAGTTTCATTAATATCGATAGTTCATTCACCAGGCCCTTGAGGAGGAAGTAGGTTTTTGTAATTAAATGCTTTGAATTACTCTAGAAATTTAAACGTATTTCATTCACACTAAATATGCTGTTAAACGGGACAGGTAATGAAACTAGAGGAGCTTTAGTGTTTGACTCACATGCTTTACGGCCTACAGACGCCTTTGAACCAGAAACTATCCCCCAAAGAGAAATCTCCTCCAAAATTTCCAAAAGGATTTCTAAGGCCCCTGAATTCGGTAGTTTATAATTAGACCAAACTCAGTTTAAGAACCTAGGTCTGTTTCCTGCCCACAAAGCTTCAACAATTAACTGCAAGTTAGTGTACCCTCCGGACCACACCTTGTATTTTGAAAGCAGGTTTGAAAGTGGGAACCTGGAAAAAGCTTATAAGTTATCCGAAGATGAGTACAACCTTTATTTAGAGTTTGATGTTTCAACTAAGAAGCACACCCAGTGGTTTTACTTTTCAGTCAAGAACTACAAAGCAAACCACCAAGTGAAGTTTAACATTGTGAACTTAATGAAGTACGACTCACTCTACAACAACGGACTCAAACCAGCTGTGTACTCAGAGAAGGACTTTAATGAGTCTGGTTTAAGGTGGCACAGAGCTGGCGAAGAAATATCTTACTTCAAAAACTCATCAGAAAGCGAGTCAAAAAGGGGTTACTTCACCCTAACTTTTAAGTACACTTTTAAACACCCCAACGACACAGTTTACTTTGCACACTGCTACCCCTATACCTACACTGACTTAAATAACTTCCTGAAAACACTAGAAGAGTACCCCAGTATTGCTAGAGTTGACTCTCTATGCAACACCTTAGCTGGGAACTCTTGCCCAGTAGTTACTATTACTTCAAAGATTCAGACCTACACAGAGCCCAGCTGTGAAAACCTTAAAGTGAACAGAACTGCTGCTGGCAGGGCAGTTGTGAGGTTGAGGGAAGCCAAAAAAAGCAAAAGTGGAGCTAGTATGCCAGAAACTGAACACAAAACTAAAAAAGGAGTTATGATTACAGCTAGAGTTCATCCAGGCGAAACTAATTCTTCGCACTTAGTTGAAGGCTTAATTAAGTTTTTGTTGGGAAATTCCAAAAGTGCCCGAGCACTGCGAAAGAACTTTGTGTTCAGGATAATCCCAATGCTGAATCCTGACGGAGTAGTGTATGGCAACTACAGGTGCTCTTTGCTTGGAGTAGACCTAAACCGAAGGTGGCTTAAGCCCAACAAGTGCCTGCACCCTACGATTTTCTACGCAAAAAGGTTTGTTCAGATGTTTTCGGAAGAGCACGAGTTGGCCATGTTTTGTGACATCCACGGACACTCTATGAAGAAAAACGTGTTTATGTACTCTTGCTGTGTTTTGGGAAACAGATTTGAGGACAAAAGGAAAAACATCCTGATCAAACTCATTCCTATTTTGATGTCTGAAAAAAACAAAGTGTTTAGCTTCCCAGACACTAGGTTCCAACTAGAGAAGAAAAAAGAAAGCACTGCCAGAATAGTTGTGTTCAAAGAAATGAACGTTCTGAACAGCTACACTTTCGAGATCAGCTTCTTCGGGCCTGAGCACAGTGCTACTTTGCAGAACAGAGACCCATTAGTCAACGAACCTTCTCAAGATGCCCATTTGCTTGTGTCACACCTTGAAACTTTAGGAGCAGACTTAGCTGAGGTTTGCTTAGCTTTTTCTAACAAAAACTTGTTTAGGAGCAAACTTGAAGAAATTAGAACTAAGTTCTCAAGTCAACCCTCAGAAAAGTCCTTTGCCAAGCGAAGAAGCGTTAAGCGCCAAGTTAACCAAACAACTCTAGATGTTCCAAGTGAAGACTTAACTATGACTTCTGCTTTAAGGGCAATTGAATGCACTGAAAACATCATGGAGATTGAACACTTATGGAACATCAACGAAGAGTACGATAACAAAGAGTCAGTGTCTGGTTCTTCTGAGTTCGAACCTAAGTTTTCGCATGAGTTCAAAAAGAAACTCAACGTTAAAAGAAGCAGAAGCGTAATCAAGCAAAACCACTCGCCTGAAATTGCTAAAAACCGAAACACTCCAAGTTCCCGTAGAAACCAGTCCTACTTGCCCGAAAACACCGAAAAGTCCCCTATGCTCCAAGACCACCTTAAAAGACTGCAAAGTTTGAGTAATTTCTAAGTAGTTAGCTTTTGGAACAAGCACACTCCCCAAAACAAAGACTTAGCTAAGGATCACTCAACTTCAGCTTCTTGCAACAACGAAAAATCAGAGTTAGTTCTTCCAGACCTTAACCCCTTTGTCTCTAAAAAGCACGCAAAAAAACTAAGAACCAAGAAGTCTAATTTTTCACCAGTTAACAATCCTGGTTTGTGTCTCCAAAAATCCAGAAGGTCTAACATAAGGGTGCTCAGAATAGTAGGCAACTTGGAGTTTAAACGGAAACATTTCGATTCTGTGAACTCTAATCTAGGCGAACTCTAATGTTAATAATACTAAGACAATGGATGCAAGTGAAGTCAAAAAATCACAGAGGACAACTGGGAGGTCTAGAAACAGTGTGTTGAAGCTTAATTGTGAACTTAAAACTGACAACACCCCCGCTTCGGGTAATTTGCAGCGGAGCAGATTCCAACGTAAGCATAACCTTAAGCTAGGGTCTATTGCATATGAAAACTCTAATTCACGCAACCACTCTCCCCTTTCTTCAATTAGAATTCTTACTCCTTTAGCTACTTTCAAGGGCAAAAACAATTTCCAAAAGCCCAATCTCCAGATTTCAAATCCAGAATCGAGACTCAAGCCCAACTCTCCTAACTTCACTCCTCTGTTCAAAGACAACCGAAGTTCTACTAGGAACTCCCAGCTCATAAGAAGGTTCAACACTACTGTTTTTGAAAAGAAAAAAGAAAAGAACTTAATGGAAGACTACTTGATGGGGAAAATCATAGGCCAGGGAGCTTATGCTGTGGTGCGGCAGGGCTGGGACAAGTCCTCTAACACCCAAGTTGCTATAAAGACTTACGAAAAGGCAAGAATTATTGACCCCCACAGAAAGAAAAATGTCCAAAGAGAAATTAAAATACTGAAAATGCTGGATCACCCTAACATCATGAAACTTTACGAGGTAATAGATACCAACAAGTACCTGCACTTAGTGTGTGAGTTTATTTCAGGGTGCTCTTTGAGGTCCATTATGAAGTCCCGAGGGAACGCAGGACTGAACGAAAGAGAAGCCAAGAAGTACTTTAGACAACTAGTCTCTGCAGTTGAGTACTGCCATAATAAAAACGTAACTCACCGCGACCTTAAGTTCGAAAACGTGATAATAGACGACCGAAACAACGTTAAACTCATAGACTTTGGGTTTTCCACTTGCTTTCCTAAAGACAAAAAAGTCAAGCTGTTCTGCGGAACTCCTAGCTACATGGCGCCTGAGATTGTATCGAGAAAAGATTACAAAGGACCTCCTGTTGATATCTGGGCTCTGGGCGTGTTTTTGTTTGCTATGCTGGCAGGCTACTTCCCTTTTAAGGCAGAAACTGACAGGGAGCTGTATAGACAGATAATCAATGTAGAGTGCAGACTGCCAAAGTCCTTACCTGCTGATGTTAAGAACTTGATTGGGAAACTTTTAGTTCTAGACCCAGAGAAAAGACTCACCATCAATGCCTTAGTTAACGAAGAGTGGTTGCAGAACAGCTACCAGTTTCGACCCAGCGAAAATTCCTAGTATAAAAAGGTGTTAATTACTTATTTATTTATTATTACTTTGATGAGCCCCTTAGGCCCTTGGTTCCAGTGAAGAGTTGTTGCGAAGTCTTTTTCTGTTACGCTTGCAATTTCAGGTGTTAATTACTAATTTAGAGGACTGGGTCTATAAGAGAAGAGACTTAAAACACAAACCAGAAGACCCGTGCCCTCATGCACCCAAAGACCCAAGGGCTAGCTAAAGTAATAATAATTACTAATTTAGAAGTTCCAAGTAAATTTCTGTCGGTGCTTTGCCAATGAGTTCTGTTGACAGATTGTTTTGGTTAACTATTGCTTTCTTAGCTTCATAGAACAGACTGTTGACGTTGTTAATGGGGTAGTAAAAGTCCCAGGTTATTCTAACTAGTTCACTGGAGTAGCCACTAACCTCTAAGTTTGGAAAGCTGAAGTCTAAGTTTAAGTTTAGGTCTTCTGGACCGATTCCTTCTTTTTCAATAACTAAATCCATGTACGCCTTAGATATTTCAATTAAGTTGCTGTAACTTTGAAAGGCTTCAAAACCTCCAAGTGCAGTTTCAAGTTCTTTGTCAGCTTGCATTAGTTTGTTTAGCCAATTGCTTTCTTCAGTGTACCTTTCCTGGGAGTACTGGCACTCTGAAACGCAACTTGGTCTTGGTTGAGTGGAACTTTCGCACTCGAAGTCAGTAACACGGCAACTTTCTTGGTTTAAGAAGCTAAATTTTTCACATGGTTCCGAAACTTGTCCTTGACATTCTTGGTCCCAAAACTCACAGGTTGTAACTTCTTCTAAACATAGGGTTTCGACTTTGCTGCATTCGTCTGGTATTGAAGAGTCATACTCTGCACAGTAAGTATCCGAAGACAAGCAATAAGTACCAAAGGAAGAGCAACTTAAACTTATGTTTTCACAACTAGTACTGTTTCCCAAGCACTTTATTTGTAGTGCATACTCTAAGCATTTAGGCTGGGGATTGTTTGTGCACAATTTGGTTTCTGGACAAGGTTCACTGCAAACTGAAATGCTAGAGACCCTTTGTTTTTGACTTTGAATGTTGGTTTCACTGAGTTCTAAGGCCAAAAGTCCATTTTCAACCCAGTTTCTGAGTGCATAGTTAACTTGATGTTGCAATGAGTCTACTTCAAGCAAGTCTGAATATACACTTGTGGTTGCTTCTCTTATGCTTTGAGAAGTTTCAATGCTTACAAACAAGTTAAATTCATAAACTCCTCTAAAAGGGTTTCCTGTGATGTTAAAATAACTTTCGTAGTCACCTAAAAGCATAACTGAGTCTTGGTTAATTCCCCACATGTTAACACTCATTTCTAAAGACCCACTTACTTCTTCTCCAGTGTAAGCAAGTTTAGCAGTTAGTTCCTTTTCTGTTTGGTTTCTAATTGCTATGTTTTGGTGTGCGCACTTAAAACTAACCAAATCAATGTAAACAGTGAACTGGGAGTCGTAAAGGTACTTGTTAAGAGACACTTCTCCAGGAATTCCCATAAAAGTAACAGGGCCCCAAATATCAAAGCCTGAGTGGGCTTTTGCAGAACTTGCAAGCCTGTAGTTTACCTGCAACCCACTAGGAAACTTTAAAGTTGTCCCTAAGTTTGAATAGGGCACTCTAAGTATAACTCCGTAAAAAGTTTGATAGTCAGTACTTGTCATGGTTAAAAAAAGTTTGTTATATTCGTAAACTATCGGGTCAAACTCTACCTGTGCAGTTCCTGGCCACACAGTTGACTCGTAGAAAAAGTAAGCACTTCCGTAAGAAATGCTTTTTGTAGTGTTGTCAGGGAGTTTTTTAACATCAAGTGTTAACTTGTCAATCAAGAGTGAGTCTATTTCAAAAGCTGAATCCCAAGTTCCTTGCAGAACACCTTTAAGTAAGTACCCTCCATCAAAACTAGTTATGTTCCCTGCGAATTCCAGCACTGAAAGCGAGTCCCCAACTACTTCAAAGTACCCGAAAACAAATTCTTCTTCATAAGGTTCAAAATACTGGATGATTTCTGCATCTTCTATCAACAATCCATTTGCAAACTCGAAAGGCTGCAACTCGCCCTGAGCTTTAAAGTTTTTAGGATAGTACTTTGAATTCATGAGCACGGAGGAAATGTTGAAGTAAGAAAACTCTTGAAGGCCTTCTAAGTAGTAGTTCAAGTGCACTCCAAACTCAAAAAAGTAGTTGTAAGGCAAGCCCAAGGCACTTGTATCTAGTTGCGAAGTGCTACTTAGCACAGAAGAGTTGCTACCAACTACTTCGTAACTTAAAGTCTTTTGGCCAACTAAGTAGTTTAAGCTTTTAGTTTGAATTTGGCTTAGTTTAAATCCACACTCAAGCACTGTATTGAAACGACCAATAAACAGCGTAATAGAGGAGTCTTTTTCATCTATAATTTCTGAGGTCGACTCTGCCACTACATAAGTTTCAGGCAAAAAATACAGGGTAAAGACTGGGTTTAGTAGCTGGACTTCATACAGCTTTTGGGTTAGGCTAGAGTTATGATGATACTTAGGCACTAAGTAAAGAGGCTCGGAGTACAAACCTTGAGCAAAACTTTCCAGGTTTCCGACGGAAATAGCACTGGGGTCTGAAGCAAACCTAGCCTCCATAAAATACTTTTCTGCGGTTGATGCGTGCAGTAAGGCATCGAACAAATACTTCTCTTTAGCCCATTTAGCAGAAAAGTCTAGAAAGCATTTTGTTGAGTTCTGTGGCAAAGAAACCACTAAACTCACACTCTGAAGAAGAACTTGAGGAGCCACTGCAAAGTCAGGAACTCCAGAAAGTATCTGGCTGGTGTAGAGTTCAAAAACTTGTGAAGAGTTCTTTGCAAGCAAAAAATTTACTTGTATGGGAAAAAGCTTTAAATAGGAGTCTAGTCCTCTAGGTTCATTTACTAAGCCACAGCTTTCGTACTTTTCTAGAGCTACTAGCCAGTTTTCTATAGAGTAAGTTTGCCCGTCCACTTCAACTTTAAGTAAAGAAGAATCCTTTGGAGTCATGGAAAACTCTTCTTCTATACCGCCAACGCTAGTAACTCCAAAGTACTCCTCGTATTGAAGCACAGGATTTAGGGTTTGGGTAATGTTTTCCAACTGAAGAAACAGGGTATTGCTGAACCATCTAGTGTCAAAAGCTTCCCAAACAATTTTGAACTCTTTCCAGGAGTAAGTGGTGTAAGCACCCCTTGCAGCCATTCCTACAACGCTGTGGAGTTTTTCGTTTGCTTCGAAAACTTCTAGCTCAAGTAGTTCATTGTAGTTTGTTTGAAGCAAATCCTTTGTCATGTCTCCAAAGTCAGGGTTGTTTTGCACTTGAGCTGTTTCTACACACAAGTTGCTTTTCCCAATAGCTACGTAAAATGCTTCCGCTTCTACATACTCACTTAAGTCGTTGATCATACCACGCAGTGCTTCAGAAGAAGAAAGCAAATAGCCTTCAATCTTAAAAGCATTTTCATAAGTGAGTTTATAGGCCTCACTAGCGCCACATAGTCCGCATAAAGGATATCTGCACTCAGTCTTTTGGGAGTTCATGCCCTCTTCAACTAGAACTTCTGTTGCTGCAGCCAAGCTTACAAACAAAGCTACCAACTTCATAGTCGTTTTGAAATGGCAATAAACCTAGTCAAATGGGAGGACAAGTTTCGGTGGATTTAGGCCCGGTTTACATACAAGTTGTGATATTTTTGAGGGAAACTCCTAAAAACCACACTTACTGCAACTTTTACTCTGAGGCTTTTCAAGGAACCTTTTACTTCACCAAAATCCACAAAGAAGAATACCAGAGTTTTAAGCACTCAGACTTATACAACAAACTTGAAAAAGACGGAAAACCCGTACCTTTCACTGGAATAAGGTACGACAAGTTCCACGAAAAAATAGCCCAGGAGTACAATGTTGAACTAGTGTCACATGTTAAAACTGCAGGAACTATCAAAGCAATTGACTCTTTTTGGAACTGCAACAAATTTGGGTTTTACAAGTACAAAGGGGACTACACTGTTCCCAAACCAGTTGACTTGCGATTTGCTGAAGAAGAGTTTGAAAAAAAAGACCTCAGTGACGAGCCTGAACTTTACCCTTACATTCTGCTAAACATACGTTCTGGAGTAAGTGTTCACTTAGTAGAGTCAAAAACTCAGTTCCGAAAGCTAGGAGGTTCTAGCATTGGAGGAGCTACTTTTTGGGCTTTGATGAAACTTGGAGGTTACTTTGCCAAACCTGAAGAGGGCGTTGAAGCTGCACTTAGAGGGGACAACACTCAAGCTGACATGACTGTAAAAGACATTTACGGAGGTAGTTACGAAGTGTTAGGACTAGACGCTAGCATCATTGCAAGTTCTTGTGGGAAAATGCAGCAACCAGGGTTAGGAGTGGACTCTGGAAACTACGCTAAGTCAGTGTTGCTTTTGATGCTGTACAACATGACGCAACTTACGAGTTTCCATGCTAAACTTGAAAACATAAACAAAGTACTTGTTGTGGGAAACGCAATTCACAGTCAAGAAATCAACATGTTTTCTCAGTTTGCAATGAACTACTGGACTAGTGGTGAAATCAGTTTGGTACAGTCTGAGTACGGAAACTACTTTGGAGCGTTTGGAGTGCTGGCAAATACACTTGAGGAATAAACTTACTTCTTTTTACCTTTGCCAGGACTTTTTTTGAACTTGGGTTCAGGAGTTTCTTGGTGATTAGAGTCTTCTTCAAGCGTCCTTATGCAGTAGCCGTCTATTTCCCAGGGGTTCCAGCCTTCAGTGTCTACTACAACTAGTTGGTAGTTAGTTTTGGTGTTGAGGACTGAGCTTGCGTCTTCTTCTAAACGAGTTTTAAGGTTTTTTCTGTTTCCAGTATAATCAACTAAGTCTATTTCTTCTGGGGCTTCTTGGAACTTTTCTTTGTAACTTTCGATTTTGTTGATTTTATCCTCAATTTTTTCTTTAACACTAGAAAACTCAGCAATTTGTTTCCTGATTTCTTCTTTTTCCTGTTCGACTTGTTGTTGCTTTAGTTCTTCAGGACTTAAGTTCCTTTCAGGTTCTTGTTTGGGTTTTTTGCCTCTTTTCTGTTTGGTTTCTTTGGCTTTTTCAGCCTGTCGTTTGGCTTCTTCTGCTTTAGCTTGTTCGATTTTT
>PR_CR_10_Liq_1_inCRDRAFT_1000024_pt1 | contig 72988 bp, 52 predicted proteins | sample PRCRCaboRojoPR_3_FD_10241 | JGI IMG/M metagenome (IMG submission 10241) | reverse complement strand
CTAGTCTGGCAGTTCAACCGAAAAAAAAAAAAAACTCAAGTTGTTGCCCACGCCTCCTGTCCCACTTATACAGGGCAGCTCCTCTCCAGCCTTTCCACCCCATTTTGCTGAGATAGAACAGGCTAAACCCCAGAAAAACACCTTTGTTCTTTCCGGAGGACTGGCGGCTCAAATTCATACCAAAGGTACGGATTGCGGCAGGGCAGGAGAGGAGCGTGCCCTGCCCGGTTTTTACCTGAGGGGGCAATATCAGCACGTATTGGGCAACGGGTTTTATGCCTTTGGTGCCGCACAGTACACGGCTCACCACAGCCGGTTAAGTACCCGGCACACCATTTCCACTAAATCCCTGAATGCCCTCAATCAGGAGGTACGCACTTCAGAAACGACGTTTTACGAGTTGTACCATCAGTACGAACGGGTAGAAGTTGGGGTTGGGTTGGGAAAAACCTGGAACCTGAAAGCGCTTACCTTCGCTGTAGAGGCAAGTGGCGGCTATTCCCAGTGGCTGAACGTGGATGGCAACTATTTGAATCAGGAAGGTGTACTGCAAACCCTGACCCTAGCGGGTGAAATACCCAGAAGCTTCGTGGGACGGGTAGATATAGCCTTACTGAAGCCCCTGTCCGAGCGTTGGACAGTTGGATTGACGATGCAGGCGCAAACGCCGATTTTAGTATCGCCAGGTGCAGGGAACTGTACGCGGCGGATGTACCCGGTGGGGTTTGGCGTGTTGATAGGGCGGCGATGGTAGTCCGTTATTTAGGCATGAAAAAAGAACCTGCTGCCGTAGGTCTTCCTCCCAGTGGAATTGTTGCAATAATAGCATAGGTTTGAGCATCAATGACCATGAAGTTTCCATCCCATTGATTAGCCACACCAATTTTTGTTCCATCAGGGGTGATACAGATTCCGGTAGGGTTTTCTCCTACTTTGATGGTGGCCTCCATCTTGTAGGTGTGGGCGTTGATCACGTTGACAGTGTCCGCAAAACAATTACTCACATAGATATTCTGCCCATCAGGGGAAACACTAATTACTATAGGTCCTAAATGCACAGGGATCGTGGCTTCTACTGTATTATTGATTGTGTTGATGATGCTGACATCATTCGAAGTTAAATTAGCCTCGTATAAGTGGTTCGTCTTGGGGTTTGCGGTGATGAAGTTGGGTTCATCGCCTACAGGTATTGTTCTTTCAACGCGCTTTGTAGACAGGTTAATGACACTCACATCATCGGAAACCGTATTTGCAACGTAACACTTTCTTCCATCTGGCGTGAGGTGAATACTGGCAGGTCTTTTTCCTACGGAGATTACATGCTCGGTCTCGCCCGTTATGGCATGAATAATGGATACAGTGTGGTCATTGGTATTTGGAACGTAGATCTTTTCATTTTGATAGTATGGAATAGCGGGGCCGTCAACTGCCTGAATAGTGGCCTCTACGGTGTTGGTTAAGGCATCAATCACGCTGATGTTATCAGAGAAAGCATTTGCGACATACACCTTTCTCTTTTCTGGAACGCACCACACTCCAAAGGGCGCTTTGCCAACGGGTATTTTCGCGATAACCCTGAGGCTATCCAGATCAATAAAGGATACATTATTATCTGAAAAATTGGGAATGTAAGCCCATTGCGCAGAAGCCGCTTGATAAGTACATACAAAGGAGAAAACAGCCACCATGAGGTAGCGGGATATTGTAATCATGGGGTTAGTTGGATTAGGAGTGGAGTTAAAAAGCCAGGTCACAGCTAGCGGCCTGGCTCCGAAAATAGATAAGTAAGTTATTCCCCCTTACTTAACTGTCGTCGTTGTGTTATTTGCCTGATCTTATGGAGTTATACTGATTTATCTTCAAGGTAGGTGTGAAGGCCCTCTCACTCCAAATTTTAAAGGCGGAATGTTCTGAATGGTAGCGCTCGTGTTCTGAATGGTAGCAATGTGAGTGTCCAGAAAAGGACGTTTGTTGAAGGCACCAACCTTTTACATAAGCTAAGCTAGCTGATTCTATTCCAGGTAGGAGGAGCTTTGCTGCCGCAAAGTGGAAAATAGGCGCTTACTTCTTCTGCTCCAGCAAATGCAGCCGGATCTTTTTCTTCTTCAGTTTTTTGTTGTCCAGCACCTTGAGCATCTTATCCACCTCACTACGGTGCACGGCGATGTAAGCGCAGTCCCGCTTGAGCTCAATGACACCCAGTTGGTCCGGTTTCAGTTCGCCCTCTTTGAGGAACAATCCGGCGATATCCCCCTTGGAAATTTTATCTTTCCGGCCGCCCAGCATATAGAGGGTTGACCATTCGCTAGGCGTAAGCTTACCGTCGCTAGTGAGCGTAATCATTTTGGCTTCGCGGGCGTAGTGGGGCAAATCCCGGTTTTGGGGCTTGATCAGGTAGGCTGCGCCCTCGCTGTGCATCCGTGCGGTGCGTCCATTGCGGTGAATGAAGGAGGCCTCATCAAAGGGAAATTCGAAGTGGATGATGTAATCCAGTTCCGGGATATCGATACCGCGTGATGCCAGGTCGGTAGACAAGAGGATACGGTGCGTGCCGTTTCGGAATTGGATCAAGGCCTGCTCGCGGTCCAGTTGATCCATGCCGCCGTAGAAGCAGGCGTGGGCTATCTTTTTCCGGTCCAGAAATACGCTTACCTGTTGTAGGGTATCTTTCAGGCTGCAAAACACAATGCCTCTGCCGGCTCCAACTTCAGCCAACAACAGTGCCAGGGTACCGTACTCATCCACTTCCCCTGCGGCAACCGCCTTGAGTGCCAGCTGCGAGGTGTCTTCCGCTTCAAACTGTAGCAGGGTCGGCGCTTTTAGCCCCACAAAATCCGGGATACTTACGCTCTGCGTAGCCGAAGTAAGGATTTTCCGGTCCAGTGAGGGTATGCTTTCAATAATAGCCCGCATCTGCTTTTCAAAGCCGGTCTCCAGCGACTTGTCAAATTCATCCAGCACCAGGGTTTTAATGTGCGCCGTCGCCAGGTTTTCCCGTTCGATATGATCGACAATCCGCCCCGGAGTGCCCACCAGAATGGCCGGCGGGTGCTTCAGGTCCTGCTTGTCCTTGTAGCCCGCCCGTCCTCCGTACACGGCATTGATCTTAAACCCGCTCCCCATATCCCGGGCAATTTGCTCAATCTGTATGGCCAGTTCCCGCGAGGGCACCAGGATAAGCGCCTGTACTTCCTCCAGTTCCGGGTCCAGGTGCTCGATAACGGGCAGGAGGAAGGTCAGGGTCTTACCGGTACCCGTTGGGGCGACCAGAATCAGTTCCGGCCCTTCTGCGAAGGCTTTATGGGCGGCCACCTGCATAGGGTTGAGCTGGCTGATCCCCAGCTTCTCTAGCATGGCTTGTTGGTCTTTTTCTTTGGACATGGGGCGAAGGTAGGGAAAAAGTGGGTGGGTTAGCGTCTTCCTGCAGATGCTGATGGGAGTGGCTTTTGCTTGGGCAAGCCCCTTGCCTTCAATGGTGGGCAATTACTGCATGGTGTAGAGCTTATACTGTGATGAATGGTGTTTTTTGGAAAACTATGGCTGGTTTGTACCTATTGGCGAAGGCTTCTTACTCCTTCAAACACCGCACATAATTCCCCCACTTCTCATTCCCCTCTTCGTATAGCGTAAGTGTGCCATCTGCCTTCAGCTCGACGGTATAAGCCGTGGAGCCGTCTGCTGCCATGCCCCACCAGGTAACAGCTTTGCCTTCGAGGGCGGACCCGCTCGTGTCGAGGTGGCCCATCATATCGGCATTGAAGCCGGAGCTGCCACCCCGCTTGAGCTTTGCACCGGCTTTATCGACGCCGCCAAGGTGATTGGCCAATGCTTCCCACTCTGCTTTGGTGGGGATGCGGTAGCCGGTTGGGCAAACCTCGCATTGTAGGATGGCGCTTTGATTGTATAGCGCACCGAACTCCAGCTCGGGCCGGTTCTGGTAGTAAGCAAAGTGAGGGGTCCCGTCTTGAAAGGTGGCGTCTTTTCCCCGCTCGCTGCCGTTGGCAAAGGTCATTTTGGCGCTGCCTTCGCAGGAGGCTTTTTCGGTATTGAGGTTTTCAGCCATCCAAACCTGAGCTCCAATCTTTACGGTCTCGTAGGAATGCCCTTCGCTGTCTTTGACCTTCCCGGTCTGGGCGGCTAGGGAAAGGGTGAAAATCAGTGCAAGCGCTGTGGTCAAAGTGAAGTGTGATCGTTTCATTGGTAAATGATGTTTGATATGGTTATAACTAAGGTGAATCGAAATTCCGGTGCCTTTATTTTGGCAGCTCAAATCCGGGCATTTATACGCATCATGAAGTATGCTACGCAATGTCGGTATAACTGCTTCGCCCAGCTGTATATTGTCAGCACTGGTCCTTTAATTCATTATATAACGGTTGGGCTGAAAATAAAATGGCCAGCCCATGGCATGATAGGCTGACCAGTGTTTTAGGTGTTTTCGGCATCGCCTTTTAGAACAGGGTTTACTTCGGGGTCTCAATGTGCGCCAAAGCTACCAACTGCTGATTCCAGTTGCCAAAGGGGAACTTGGCATAAGCCTTGCCATAGCCGCCTGGCCCATCGTAGTTGGCCGTGGTGCGGGAGGCAAAGTTGCGGGAGTTCCGACCGTGCATCATGTCGTACTTGATAACGTTGCCGACATCGTCTTTTTCTACTTTTGTTACGATGGCGATGTGCATGATTTTACCATTTGTGCCATCGTGGACGAACTTGCCGGGGTTGGTCAGCAGGTCGATGGTGATATTACTGTACTTTTCCTCGGTGCGGCCAAAGAAAACAACGGTGCCTGGGGTGATCAGGTTACGGTCGGCAATCGCATTCTGGACGATGTGAAAGTTGTTATGGTCATAATACCACTGTGCGATCTGACGGGAGTTCCGGTCTGCTGTGAAGGAGGGGTAATGAAACTTAGTCTTGTCGCCAAGTACCGACATTTTCTTTTGTACCAGGTCTTTGATCTTGTGGTAGATGCCGGAGCAGTCCTGTCCCTTACTGCTGATGTACTCCAGCTCCTAGGCTTCCAGGTCCTGGGAAATTAAATCGAGTATAATACCCAGCCTTTCTTCATTAACGGTACGTTCCGCCATCTGCCCGTCGGATTTATTGGCGTTGTTGGAGGTGTCGGTTGCATCCGGCATGTCGGGGGCCGGCTCTGTTCCGGCAGTGGCGGTAGCGGTGTCGGTAGGTTCCTCAACAGCTGTGGTGTCTTCCTCAACCGGCTCGGCTTTGGGGGTAGGCGTGACGGCAGCGGCTACGTCATTAGAAGCCTCGGCGGCTTTGCTGGTTGATCCGCCGTAGGAGGATAATCCAATACTCAATGCGAACAAAATAAGAATCGGTAGACTTGGTATTCTAGGGCGTGCCATTTGCATACAGTTTTAGGTGTGTATTTTTAATTTTTTACTGTCTCTTCTTTCGAAAGATAATTTTGGGCAGACTTTGGTAGGTAAAAAAAAGCCTAAAATGTTCTGAATGGTAGCTCTCGTGTTCTGAATGGTAGCAATGTGAGTGAAAGAAAGAGCTTTTAGAGTTGAATGACAACAATGTTTTGGTGCGTGGTAGAGGGGGCTGGTGGTTTCAGTTTTAAAGGCTATATTTATAGTGTTGAAATTGCGGATTAAAGGTCAGGTTCTCTGTTTCTTGTCTTCAAGGAGGGCGAGCACTTCCCGGCGGCGGCCACGGCTCATCGGTACCTTATATTCCTGAACATAAAGGTAATCCTGGTCCCAGCTGGAGACTTGGCTGATATTAACCGCGTAGCTGCGGTGCGTTTGTACAAATTGCCCTTCTGGCAGTTGGTCGATCATCTCTTTAAGGGTGGCCCGTTGCACTACTTCATCCTCGACTATCAGTATCCGAAATGAACTCATGGCTCAGCTCTCGTTGGTTCTTTTCTTTAAAGAATATTTTATGAACGGCACCGTCATCGTTGTGAGTGGTCAGATGTCCGTTGAGTTGGCGGACCATGCTTTTCAGCAGGTAGGACCCCAGGCCACCATTCCGCTCTCCCATAGTGCCGATGGGGAAGCCCGGGCCGTTGTCCCGGTATTCCAGACAAAAACCATCCGCGCAGGGCTGCAGGTAAATGTCAATTTCCAGCTGATGATTTGGCATGGTGCCGTATTTCAGGCTGTTGGTCATCAGTTCATTCATAATGATACCTAACGGCATCAGTGTCTCCAATGTAAGAGGGGGCGCGTCCATGTCCAGGTTGAAAACCGGGGTTTGGCCTTCAGGAGCGATCTGGCTAAAGTGCTCGCAGAGCTGTTGTGTATAGGCTGGAAAACTAATAGTTTCCGCCCCCTCTTTGCTATACAACATCTCATGCACCGCAGCCATACTGTAAATACGGTTGGACATGGACTCCAGCCGGTCAAGCGTTTTGGGGTCTTGAATTTCTTCTCTTTGGATATCTAACAGACTGATGATGACTTGTAGGTTGTTTTTTACCCGGTGGTGGATTTCCCCCTGTAGCATAATTTGTTTTTCCAGGTTCTTGCCCAACGACAGGTTTTTTTGGCTGATGAGCGCTGCCTGTTGCCGCATTTTTTTATTGATGTCGCGCAGTTTGACGTAGAAAAACAATAAGATACCGGTAAAAATCAGTGAAAGAAGGGCAATTCCAATACCCAATCGGCGCTTTACAGCCTCGTTTCTCAGCATTTCGGCCTGATCTTCGATCTTCTTTTCCTTTTGTTGATCGTGAAACTGAGCTTCAATGGTCACTACCTGTGCCCGGTTTTCTTCCTGGATGAGCTTCAGACGGCTGTCGAAGGCCAGTTGGAGATAGTAATGCGCGGAATCATAACGCTGCATGGCGCTCATGATCTCTGATCGGATTTCATAATGACTGGAGATCATCCAGGAATCGTTAATCCCTTTTTTGGGCATTTCATCCTTTGCTTTTCGGTAGGCATCGCTATACTTCAGCGCCAGCTCCAATTGTTGATGGTCTGTATATAGTGAGGCCAGGTTACAGAGCATGGCAGAGTACCCAATGTAGTTGCCGAGGCTTTCAAAAATTTCGGCTGCTTTCAGGTAGTGCTGGGCTGAGGTCTCGAAGAATTGGTCCTTCAGGAGCATGGCGGTTAGCATATGGCCATTGCCCAGAAGCTCAGTTTGCCCAAAATCCGGTGCAGTACGAATGACCTCCTTAGCATAAAACAGGGCGGTCTCAGGCTGCCCGAAAATCCGGTGGTAAGAAGACATCCGGATTGCAAAGCGGGGGTACAGGCTATCCAGCTGATGGTCTTTAATAGCTACCTGAGCCTGCTGTAGCGCCTTGTAACTATGTTCCGGGCGCTCGTGCTTTTCATGCAGGCGTGCTAAAGACAGTTGGGCGTTGGTATAGGCGGCCCATTGCTTACGGGTTTCGCAGTCATAGGCTACAGCCAGGAGTTGTTGTATGGCAGCTTCATCCTGATCTGCCTTCTCCAGCGCTTCGGCTCTTTTCAGGCGGGCCTGAGTGCCAAGAGCAGATTGCAGCTCACCGGCCGCTTCGAGTCCCAGGATAAGCTGGTCTAGCAAAACAAGGGCACTATCAAGGTTAAACGCTTCGATTTGTGTAACCGCCTCTTGGTAGCTGATCCCCGGTAAGACCGTCCGAGGGGTTTTAGATGTTGATTCGACAGGCAGGCATAGTAGGATCACACTCAATAGCCCCCCTGTTCGCAGAAACCTGGAAAAATCGTTCATAGTCAAATGGGTGTGCATAGGTATTGTACAAGGTAGATGCAATAACATTACATTTTCCACAAAACCGATCGGGGAAAATGTGTTTGTGCCTATTTGTTAAATGTGCAAAGTTCATTGGGAGCAGCCACCAGATTCCTGAAAATCCTTGTATCGGCAGACTACAATACAGTAATCTGAAGCTCAAGGCTGACAGGAGGAGGTGAGCAGAAGTCTATGATTTTTAATATGCAGCAGCTAGGTAATTAGCACCAATGAATAAAGGAAAAGTTAGATGTCTTATCTAATATCACGGTACTCCGCAGGGATTATGCATGACAATAGGATGTCAATAATGGTCAGTGTTGGGAAATAAGTTGGTCGGCTTTGAGACTTGATAGTGGATAGCTCCTTTTGGAGCGTTTTCAGAAGGATAAGGCAAAATGCACCTGTATTGATCTCAACGATTCTCCCTAACTGCTATTAAAGGTAAACAAAAAAAGTAAAAAAAGAGCGTATAACTTTTTTTGATCAGTCAGGAGCTTATTTTGACCCTGGACTGAATTTACGATTCAGGCAGGTTGAACGATTGCCTTGGCGGTCCTGGCGAATTGCTATCGGAGACAGGCTCTTAATCCTTCAAAAATATACGGGATTGCGGCATTTGGCTTCTTGCCAGGACTGAAAGCAGGAATTCCAGGGTGGCCACCGTTCCAGCGGGTAGGAGCGATAAGGTCAGGTGGTATTTTATGCCCTGCTCAGATTGGCTGCTACTTATTTTTCCCCGATAGGGAGTAAGCTATGCCAGCCGTTAGGCCAGGGCCAACGTATACATTTTGATAAGGCGCGATCACATTTTCTACCGGCAAGTGGATTTTGGTAAGCAGGCTCCATTGGTCGGTAAGGTTATAGCTCAACCCAAAAGATATAAGGTTATAAGTGGTCCCTTCAGCTCTGAAGAAGGACGTGTTTTCGTTGTTGCCTTCCAACCCCCGGAGTTGGCTGAACCACTGAACACTAAGCCAGACACCAGGCAAGGGCTTGGCCCCAACTTCTGCTCCCAGCCTCCATTGCCCGTAGTATTCTTGGGTCCGGTAGTTGTAGGTTGTGAAAAGTGAACCGTATGCCTTTCCACCCCAATACGACTGCGATGCCGCCACCGTAGCCAGAAAGTTGAGTTCCCCATCCCCTGTGGGCAGATTGATCTCTTCAATGATCCCAAAGCTGTTGGGCTCTTTTGCTGAGGCAAAAAGGTCTTTACTGCCGGTAGGGACTTCTATGCCCAGGCTAAAGCTAATGGGGCGTTTATCCTGATTGATGCCGTACTTTGCAGTAACAATGAAGTCTCCTATACTGCCTACCGCATTGGTGGTAGAGAATTGATTGATTACAACAGCCGGTAAATTGGCGATTAGGGTGAATTGGTCGGTGAAGCCATGCTCTGCGTACAAATTCAGGACCCGGGTAGAGAAAGTAGCACCTTCAGCAAAGCGCGTATTGTCGATGCTGTAGTACTCATCAGAAGAAAAGCCATAATAACTGGCCTGGGCATACAGGCCGCCTTCTGCTCTGCTCCATCCGCTCTGCCCATTTAAAGCAAACTGCAGGCCTGCGGTAAATAAAATAAAAAGCCAATATTTCATGATACTTGGTTTGGGAGCATAAAACACCCCGCCTTCCGCACAAAGCAGGAAGGAAGGGTGGTGCAAAGCTTATTCTCCAATTATAAAATAAAGGTTATTGCAATGGTGCATTGCCGAATGGGATATTGGCAGTGCCGCACCATAGGATGATGTGGGTGTATTTGCTGTCTACCCCTCCATCTATGCGATAGAAGGCCTCTCCGTTTCCGCTCACTGCGCCAACCACCATCAGGTCGGGATTGCCATTGCCCGGGTCAGGCATGAAAGTGTCAGAAGTGGACAGGTAAATGGAAACTGTACCCGTGCCCAGCTCCGTCATGAAGTCATTAGAAAACCGGAGAAAGTTCGTCCCGTCTTCATCCGTTCCAAGGGCGGCATTACCTTGGGTTGGTGTCCCGTTTTGGGTAACAAAATCGCCAGACCGGGACACCACCAGTTCACCGGTAGGCCGGCTGCTGTCAATGATTTCTACGCTGTCATCATCATTATCGCATGCTGTGAAAAGTACAAAAGAGGATGTGAGGAGTAATACCAATAAATTTTTCATAGTCAAATATTGATTTTTTGTTCGGGTACAAAATTAGAGCGGAAGGATCACGGGAATATCACAAATCTGTGGTGTGCTTATCACATGGTCCAAAGTGTTCCGGTGGCGACAAGTAGCGCAGTTTTTTGCGGGCAAAGCGTTGGGGGTGCGACAGTTATGGCGGATTGGCCAATCGCTGTGATCTTTACGTGATACTTTGAGCTTAGTTTAGTGATAAAAATCCTCCGCCTTATGAAACAAGCATTAATCATAGAAGACGACCCTAATATTGTAGGATTGTTAGAGCTCCATTTGCGGGACCAAAACTTTCAGGTAGCTACCGCCTACCTTGGGGAAGACGGACCTCGCAAAGCCCGGGAGAGCCGCTTCGACCTGATCATCCTTGACCTTATGCTCCCGGGTATGGATGGGTTAGAGGTTTGCCGCCGACTGCGCAGTGAAGGTGCAAGCACACCAATACTAATGCTTACCGCAAAATCTGAAGAAATTGATAAGGTGCTGGGGCTTGAAATCGGAGCCGATGATTACCTGACGAAGCCTTTCAGTATCCGTGAGTTTATTGCCCGGGCCAAAGCACTGGTCCGCCGGGCAGAACGGAGCGGCCCTGCCGACGGTGGGCACAATCAGGCAGTCCGCCTGCAGTATGGGCCGCTCAGTATCGACCTGGACAAGCGCCTGGTTTACCAAAATGAAGAACGGGTTGCGCTTTCCCGAAAGGAGTTCGAGCTGCTCAGTTTACTCGCGTCCAACCCCGGTAAAAGCTACGACCGAGGCAAGTTGCTCAACCTCGTTTGGGGGTATGATTTTGATGGTTTTGAACACACCGTGAATTCTCACATCAATCGGCTTAGGGGGAAAATTGAACCCGATATGTCTCAGCCCCAATACATCCTGACGACCTGGGGCATGGGGTACCGGTTTAATGAAGCACTGGCAAATACACGCTCATGAAAATCCTGAATTTTAGCATGAACGCATTGTACTGGAAGGTATCGGCAATACTCATGATGGTGTTGGCCCTGCTCGGAGTGGGGGTATTTATTCATCAGCTCTTTTACTACTCAGCGTTACTTGCAGGAAGCCAATCAGCAACTTTACGGTGATGTGGCGGGCCATATGGTCAAAGAGACACAGCCTATTGTCAATGGGAAGGTGGATACCGCCGCCACACATGACATTATGCATTCCATGATGGTCATCAACCGGAGCGTGGAGGTCTATCTGCTTGACCCGGAAGGTACCATCATTGACTATGTGGTGCCCTTCGAGACTGTTGAACAAAAAGCTGTTGACGTGAACCCTGTGAAGCAGTTCATTGCAGAAGGAGGGCAGTCTTTCATTCTCGGCGATGACCCTAAGACGACCGGGGAGCAAAAAGCCTTCTCGGCGGCGCCCATCTATGATAAGGGGCAGTTGGCAGGCTATGCCTATATCATTTTGGCTAGCGAGCAACAGGATGCGGTGCTCAGCCACATTTTTGGAAGCTATATGCTGAAAACCGGCACCTGGATGTTCTTTCTGGCTTTGATTGTTGCCCTTTCCATTGGGCTTGTGGCTATTGCCTACCTCACCCGCCACCTCAATCAGATTATTAAAACCGCCCACCGGTTTAAAGAAGGCGATTACGGCGTGCGGGTGCCCGACCATACAGATGGCGGGCTTGCCATTCTCAGGGAAGCATTCAATGAAATGGCAGCAACACTGGAATCCAATATTGAAGAATTAAAGGCAGTGGACCGGCTGCGGCAGGAGCTCATTGCCAATGTCTCCCATGATTTGCGTACACCACTTTCCCTGACTCAGGGGTATCTGGAAACCCTGACCATGAAGGAGAAGACCTTGTCCTCAGCAGACCGGCAGTCTTACCTGAAAATAGCCTATGACAGCTCTGAGCGACTGGGGCGCTTAGTGGATCAGTTGTTTGAATACTCTAAACTCGAGGCCCGGCAGGTCCACCCTGACAAGCAGCCTTTCTTGCTGGCGGAGCTGCTTCAGGATGTGTCCGTACGGTATCAAATAATAGCAGCGGAGCGTAAGCTGGACATTGCCCTGGAGGTCGAGGAAAGGGTCCCTCTGGTCTATGCCGATATCAGCCTGGTGGAGCGTGCTATTCAGAATCTGTTGGACAATGCCATCAAGTTTACGCCCGATGGTGGCCAGATCCGGATGCAATTGAGCAATCAGCCCGAAGGTGTGGAAGTCCGGATATCCGACACAGGGCCTGGTATTCCGGAACAGGAACAATCGCAGATATTTGAACGCTACCGGCAGGTGGGCAAGGAGCAGTATCAACGCAAAAAAGGAGTCGGGCTTGACCTGGCTATAGTCAAAAAGATCATGGACTTGCACGAAGCCACCATCCGGGTGCAAAGCTGGTCGGACCGGGGGACTGCCTTCTGGTTTTGTTTACCGGTTTATCAGGGGCATTGACTACGACCTGGCTTTTTTGTGGGGCAGGTTGGACGGGCTTTAAACGGTCGATATTCCTGCGAGGTTCATTTTGGGTACAGTACTTATTCTGGCATCCCGGGTTTTTCTTTTGGTCATTCAGAATCAAAAAGGTGAGGAAGCGGAGCGCCTGATCGCTGTAGCTTAGACAAAAGTTAACCCAAACTTAACCCCCCTGACTTTTCATTGAGATGCTCGGGGCTATAATTTTATAGGCTGTTTTAACAACTCAAAATTACAGTTTATGAAAAATGCTTTACTGATTGTACTATTGCTTTTTGCAGGTTTCGCTTCTAATGCTCAGGAAATCCTATTGGAAGAGACCTTTAATGATGGGACTTTGGGCAGCTTCACCGCTTATAGTGTGCTTGGTGACGGGCAGGTTTGGGAGCCCCGGGAGTTTGGGGGCAGGCAATTTGCTCAGATGAACGGTTTTGATGGGGGTATTCAGGATAATGAAGACTGGTTGATCTCTCCTGCCCTTGATATGGATGCACAGGAGGGGGAGGTCCTCACTTTCGAGAATGCCAGTAACTTTAGCGGTCCTGATCTGGAAGTATTGGTTTCCAACGATTACGATGGCAACAGCGACCCTAATACCGCCACATGGACAAACCTTAGTGATCAGGTGAACTTCTCCACGGGCAATTATGAATATGTCAATTCCGGGGCACTCGATTTATCAGCCATTTCTGGTACCGGACACATCGCCTTCAAGTACATTTCCAATACCAGTGTAGATGGGAAGCTTTGGCAAATAGACAGTGTCGTAGTTAGCGCAGAAATGCCAAGCAACCTTGAGGAACCCACAACAGACCTGATCCGCGCACCTATAGTACGTAACGGGCAGCTTCAGTTTGAACTAACTGGGCTAACCGGGCAGGCAAATTGTACATTGTATGATATGACAGGACGTTTTGTTCTGGGCCAAGCGGCGGCTTCAGCTGGCCTGATTACTATGCCGGTTCGTCAGCTTTCCTCAGGAATTTACTTGCTTACCGTCCAAACTCAAGGCACCATGCAGGGGCATAAGATCTTTATTCCTTAAAAGTGCTAAAACGAAAAAGGTTGCAGCAATAAATCTTGCTGCAACCTCTTTATCCTGTTTGGAGTTAATTCACATCCGGTTAAACACCATTCTGCCCTCTGGCCCGCTCCGGCCGGGGCATTCATCTTTAACGGCTAGCATGGTTAGTTGGTCGCCTTCAACGGTAAACTTGTAAATACCTTTGCCATTGCAATCGGATCCTTTGAGGTCCTGCACAGTCACCTGATCGCCTTCGATATCGTAAGAGCCTTCTATTTCGGTAGTGCCATCAGCATTGAAATCGACAGCATAGGTGTTGTCCGCTTTCATTTCAACCTGCATTTTCCAAGTTTGCCCTTCCTGATCTGTGAAGGAGGTAAGCCAATTGCCGGTAAAATCAGATTGTGCAGCAAGATTGGATACGCCCAGGCAAAGCCCAGGCAGGTAAGCCATAAATACTTCATCGGTTATATGGGTTTTAGGTGTTATGAATTCCTAAAGCTAACCTTTCTTTTTTATTTTGGCTTAAATAATTGGAATGCAATTACTTAGAAATTGACGATTTTAAGGGTGTTCACTGCTTTTTGGCTTCCGGCTTCCCATTCCAACCGGCAAAGATAGAGACCGGGCCCGCCTGAAAGCTTAAGGGCAATATCATGGGTGCCGGCCGGATAACCCGTGGTGGGAATAGAGCTTACCTCCTGCCCCTGTGCCCCGAACAGCCTGACGGAAAGCCGGCCGGCCTCGGGTAGGGTGATCTGTATTTGGGCCTGTCCATATGCGGGTTGAGGATAGACATGGGCATCGAGCGTAATGGCGTGTGCTGATTCGGTACTCACCGGAGGCGTACACGGCGGAATAACCCCCTCGCAGTAACATCGGTCTGCTACTGTACAGTCCAATACAAAGGGGTTCGCTTTGCCTTCCTGATAAGGGGCAATGGCATGGGTGCGGTCCCATTCTTTTTCGCTCACCGGGTCGGAATAATGCCATTGGCACAAAGTGGTGCGCTGCTGTTCGAAGAAATCCGGATCGGCTGCATCGGCTTCCTGCTGGTAGACCGTATAAAAGTAGAACATCGCCCGGGCCACATCGCCCTTATGGTCGTCGCGGGGTTCAAAGACCTGGTCGCCTACCCGACTGTATAGCGCGATATTGCTGCCCGGGGTATTGCTTTGCTGCTGATCGAGATAATACCAGCTGTTGACCTGGCTGGGGGGGATATCGGCAAAGGGGAAGCTCCCCCTCGCCGCATTAACAGCTACCCTCGTGGGGAAAAGGTGGTGCATATCGGCTTCGGGAGTGGGAGCCTGAGCACCCTTTGATCTGGGATAGGTATGCTCGGTATTGATACCGGTGCCATTCTCAAAAGCTGCTGTTGTTGGGTCTTCCCCGGGCGGCAGATAAACGGAGTAGCCGGTGTAAACGCAGTAGAGGGTATCATTCCTGGCGTCTACATTCCGGTACATAGTATCGCGGGCATTGCCATAATCCAGCAGTCCATTGGGGCGGTACTGGTCTTGCAGGGCTTGGATCAGGGCGCCCCCTTCCAGATTAGGCAACACCGGGTGGTGCAGCTGAGCCATGCTCAGCGTTGAACAAAAAGACAGTAGGGCAAGGCATAAATATCTTAGCATAGTTGCAGTTTTCACTAGGTAAGCAGTCGGGTTATCCAACCACAAATTTGCAAAAATCCCAGACGACTAGGCGGCTCTCCTCTGTATAGTGTAGCCCGGCTTGCAACCTTTTTTGATGCAGGCCGAGTAAGCCCTCCTCCTTTGCCATCATTTTGTAGAGGGTTTGCGTGACTTTAGCATAGCGCTCCAGGTCATTGGTTTCGGGCAGTTGGGTGCTGCCCAGTTTTTCCAGCATGCTCCGGAATGCATCCGCCTCATAGTAGGCATAACGGTCAGGATACCGAAACGCCAGATAGAGCGACACCATCTGATAGTTATCGTCGTGGTAGTGGTTGTTGTCAATGGAGCGCGGGTTGTTGTCCTTGTACTCCTGCAGCAGCATATCGCAGTAGTAGACAAAGCGGCCGGCACGCCCTTCCAGGCTCTTCTCCTCATTGAAGAGGTCAATGAACATATGCCGGGTGAAATCGAGCTGCATACGCATCAGCTCCAGCATCATGCGCTTGGGCTCGTAGGCTTCCCGCTTCCACAGGCGTTTGGTGGTGGAGTTTTGAAGGCTTCGGTCGTACATCCCGGGCCAGTCTTCCGCATCCATATCCCAGTTGTCCTGAAAAACCCGCTGGGACTCCCAGATTGGGAGGCGCTCGGTTTGGGCCGGGCGGGACTTGAGGTAGCTCTGGTATTGCCCAAAGTATTCTTGTATCCGTTTCAGTTGCATAGCAGTAAAATGTGCCGCAAAGATAGGCGAGCCTTTCGGCAAAGTCCAAGCCAATGGCAGCCGATTTTGTGCAAGACATGAATCTGCGTAATTTGGAGGGCGTTTTGCCGTTTCGAAGCGCTGCTTAATGGACCGATTATGCGAAACCTTTTCTTTCTGTTTGCCCTGCTCAACCTTGGCTATGCAGGCCTGGCGCAGTCTGATGTGGCTGCCCTGCACAACCAATTGCAAGCAGCAACGGCAGATACCGCCCGCCTGCCGCTAATGCTGGAGCTGTCCAATTACTACCGGCTGCGTCAACCCGACAGCAGTTTGATTTATGCCCGGCAGGCGGAGGCATTGGGTCAGCAACTGAACGACCATGCTGGGCTTATCCGGGCGCTGCTCATCCGCGGCATGCTGGCCCACCGGCAGGCCCGGGAGCAGGAAGCGGCTGTCCTGTTTCATCAGGCTGCCCGCCTGGCCGATGCAGAGGGGCAACGGTCGCTGCTGGGGTCCGCCCGTCAAAACCTGGCCCTGGTCTACAAACGTACCGGCCGGCAGGACTCGGCTTTCTACTATTTTACCGCTGCAGAACAGGACTTTACGGAGGGCGGGAATACCTATGAAAACTGGCAGGTTTACTTCGGGCTCAGCGAGCTCTACGAAGGACAGGGGCAAACCCGGGAAGCCGAAGCCTACCTGGTCAAAGCCCTGGAGGTTACCCAATCTGGTGATAGCCGTATGGACCAAGGGTTTGTGCTTTACCATCTGGCAGAAAAGTACTTTATGGACGACCGGTTTGCCGATTTTGCCAGGGTGCAACAGCAGTGGGAAGCCTTGCAGCAGGATAATCATTCTGCTGCCGAAATCCTGGAGCACCCCGGGCACTACAGCATGGCCCGCCTGTTTCTGACCGATGATACCGCTACCCTTGCCCGCATTGACCGTGCTTACGAGCATTATCTGACCGGTGGGAACCTTTTTATGGCAGGTTGGAGCCAGGAAAACCGGGGGCAGTACTTTGAGCAAAACCAGCAGCCTGCTGCTGCGTTGCAAGCCTACGAAAAGGCACTCCGCCACTACAAAGCCGCAGGGGCTCACCTGCGCCGGGGGATGGTACAACAGCGGCTTTATCAGCTGTACAAAGCCCGGGGAGAGACAGCGGCTGCCTTAACCGCCCTGGAGCAGTTCCGGCAGCTTTCGGACAGCCTGAATACCGCTGAGGCGGAAGCTCATTTGCGTGAGCTTCAGGTGGCTTACGAGACGGATAAAAAAGAACAGGCCCTTCGTATCCAAAACCTGGAAATCCGGCAGAAAACCCAACAGCGCAACGGGCTCATTGGGCTGGTGGCTTTGCTTGTACTGCTTGGTGTATCTATTGGTTTCGGGTTGGTCTTCCGCCTGCGGACCCAACAGCGGCTGGCGGCACAATCGGCCCAATTGCAGGAACAGCGCATTCAGCAACTGGAACAACAGCAAAAAATACTCGCTTTTGATGCCATGCTCGATGGGCAGGAACAGGAACGGGCGCGCATTGCTCAGGACCTGCACGATGGGCTGGGCGGCTTGCTCACTTCCGTGAAAGCCCACTTCGGGCAATATGCCAACGGAGGGTTGTCCGATGAGCTAAAAGCCAAAACCCAGGGCCTCATTGATGAATCCTGCGTGGAGGTGCGCCGTATTTCGCATAACCTCATGCCCCGCAGCCTGGCCTTGTACGGGCTGAAGGGGGCCGTGGAAGACCTCGCCGGGCAGCTCCGCCAAAGCGGGCTCCGGGTGGACCTGGAAATCCGGGGCAACCTCACCACCATCCCGGAAAGGCAACAGGTGACGCTTTACCGCATGCTGCAGGAAGGCACCAATAACATCCTCCGGCACGCTCACGCGCAGTCTGTCCTGCTCCAGATTCTACTGCATGGCGATCAGCTGATGCTCATTCTGGAAGACGACGGGCGGGGTTTCAAACCGGCCGAATACAGCTCAGTGGAAACCTTCGGGCTGAAAGGGCTCCACTCGCGTGCACAGTTTCTGCAAGGCACGCTGGATATTGACAGCGTGCCCCGGGAGGGCACCACCATCACCTTTCAAATGCCGGTTGCCCAACCTATAAAACCTGCTGTATTATGAAGTCCCCAATCCGCATACTGATCGTTGATGACCATCAGCTTGTACTTGATGGCTTACAGCTCATGCTGTCCGATGCTGAGGATATGGCCTGCGTGGCAGTGGCCCGGCACGGCAGGAATGCCCTGGTGCAATTGCAGAAACAGACCGTCGATCTTATCCTGCTTGATATCAATATGCCGGAAATGAACGGGGTGGAGGTCTGCCGGGAAATCCGAAAAACCAATACCGATGTCCGCATACTGGCGCTTTCTATGCTCCGGGAAGCCAGCCTGATCAAAGAAATGCTACAGCAGGGGGCTAATGGCTATCTGCTGAAAAATGCAGGTCAGGATGAACTCCTGCTGGCGGTACGCCAGGTGATGGCCGGGCGGGATTACCTAAGCGCTGATGTGGCGCAATTGCTTTCCGAGAGTAAAGCACAGCCTGCTCCGGCTTCCCCTTTCCCCAGGCTTTCGAGGCGGGAAAAACAGGTACTGCAACTCATCGTCGAAGAGTTTACAACCGGTGAGATTGCCGATCAGCTTAGTATTGGCTTCGGTACGGTAGAAACCCACCGACGTAACCTCCTGACCAAGCTGGGCGCACGGAATACCGCTGGGCTTGTCCGGACGGCACTGGAATATCACTTGCTGGAAGAGAAAAGGTAGCAGGCCCGGGTATTGCACCGGGCCCTTGCGCTCCCGCTTTTTTACTTCACAACTGCTCCCGGCTCAATAGCATTATCAATGACCGGTACTGTTTGCAGGTATGCATACATGGCGTTGATTTCTGCATCGGTGAGATTGGTGAACAACGGCATCGAATGGTCAAGGTTGCTGCCATCGTGCCGCTTGCCCGTGCGTACGGCCTTTGCAAACAGCTCCGGGCTATATTTGCCCAAGCCATGGTCCGGGTGTGGGGTCAGGTTGGAGGAAAGGACTTTGGCACTTCCGTCTTTTTTCAGGATGGGGTTGCCGCCCCCAAAATACCCTGCCGAGGCTGTTGGTTCGACCTCGTTGATACCGTCAAAACTGCCGGAGTGGCAATGGTAGCAGGCCAGGTTGTGGGCCAGGTAGCGGCCGTGGGCCACCGGGTCGTTAAAGTCCACCGCTGCTACCGTTTCAGGGTAAGGGGTGGGCTTGATCGCTACCTTAGTCAACAGCTTTGCCAGATAATTGGGCTTTCGCTCCGGCCACTGCTTGTCGGAAGGGCGGGTCAGGGGGCTTTCTGACCTCAGGAATGCGATAACGGCATTAAGGTCTTCATCGGACAAATGCATATACCGGGGCATAAAGAAGGCCACTTCGCCATTCTTTTTGAGGCCGGTGCGGAGCATCAGTGCCAATTCCCCATCGGAATACTGAGACAACTTAGAATCCGGATGCAGGGTAAGGTTAGAGGCATAGACTTCACCAAAGTCTTTCTCCCGCCACAGCCCACCTTCCATCTGATTGGTGTTTTTCCCTTTGTGGCAAAGGGCGCAGGAGACGTTGACCAAGTGTTCCCCACGTGCCAATTGAGCAGAATCCGCCTTAATGGTGATAGCCGGCACTTCCGCTTCGTGTTTGGGAATAGGGGAGAAGTTGATGTAAGCTGCACCCAGCAGCACAATGACAACCAGGCCCAGAAGGACCATTCCGAGGATTTTCAATGCTTTTTTCATGATATGGTGGTTTAGGTGATCAAATCCAATGCTGAATTTGCCAGGCCGCCAAAAGGTGACCCGCAGGTATGCAAGGAAAGCCGCGAAAGTAGATAGGAAATAGTGTTTGTTTACAAGCAGGAGTTGCCGGTAATTTGGGCAATTGCCTCAAGAGGATTCTAAAAATACTAAAAAATGGCGCAAATTTAGTTTTTTGTATGGTGAATATTTTTGGTGCAACCTGTACTGAGGCAACTTATAGTTCCTCCAGTACAGTACCTAACCGCTTTGACAGCTGATCCGCTTCCTTGACCCCGAAAGACAAAGGCGGCTTAACCTTAAGCACGTTATGCTGAGGCCCGTCGGTGCTCATCAGTACGCCCATTGCGCGCATACGGTTGATGATATACGCTCCTTCCCGGGCTTTAGGCTGGCCATTTTGCGAAAGCTCTACCCCAAGGAAGAGCCCGTGGCCCCGCACCTCAGCGATGATGTCATGCCGTTGTTGGAGTTGGCGGAGTTGTTCCATCAGGTACTGCCCGGTAAGGTGTGCCTTTTCCTGCAGCCCTTCTTCCTGAATAACCTGCAGAACCGCCCGTCCTGCTGCACAAGCAACCGGATTGCCACCAAAGGTGCTGAAAAACTCCATACCGGTGTCAAAGGCCTCTGCTACAGCCCGGGTACAGACTACTGCCCCGATTGGAAATCCATTGCCCATAGGCTTGCCCAGCACTACGATGTCCGGTACTACCTCCTGCAGCTCAAACGCCCAGAATGCGTCCCCGACCCTTCCGAAGCCAGTCTGCACCTCATCCATGATGCATAGACCACCCATTTTTCGGATACCTTCGAATACTGTCCGGAAATACCCCGGTGGCGGAACCAGTTGCCCCCCGCAGCTGAGGATGCTTTCGCTGATGAAGGCGGCGGGGTGGATGTTATGTTGGGCAAGTTCCTCCAGGCGGGCTTTGGCCTGCTCAAGAGGCTGTTCCGATTGGTCAAAAAGGGGCATAAGGTGGGTACGTGGAGGTTGCCCGCTGCCGCCCTTCCCATTAAATTTATAAGCGCTGATGTCGATGGTCGCGGACGTATGGCCGTGGTAGGCACCATCCATCGCCAGGATATCGCTGCGGCCTGTAGCCGTCCGCGCCATGCGCAGCGCCAGTTCGTTGGCTTCACTGCCGGAGGTGACAAAATAGACCACCGAAAGGGGCCCGGGCAGGGTGGAGGTAAGCTCCTCAGCGTAGCGGGCCAGCTCGGTGTGCAGGTAGCGGGTATTGGTGTTGAGAATGGCAGCCTGCTGCTGTACAGCTTCCACCACTTTGGGGTGTTGATGCCCGACGTGGGGCACGTTATTGACCGTATCCAGGTAGCGCCGCCCATCGGCGGCGTAGAGGTAGTGGCGGAAGGCGCGCACCATGTGCAGGGGCTGTCGGTAGGACAAGCTCAGGTTGGGCCCGATATGGGCCTGCCGTTTCTGTTGGATGGTCTTTCCGTCCCACTGCACCCGTTTGGGCTGCGTACTGCCTTCCGGCAAATGCAGGAGCAATTCCGGGTTAGGACAAAGGCTGCGCCAGACCGGCCATTCATCAGGGAAGCCGACACCAGGGAAATCGCCTTCCTTCCCCAGCGTATCCAGCAGCACCTGAAAGTGCAGGTGGGGCGGCCAGTTGCCATTGACCTCCCGCGCTCCGTAGGTTGCAATCCGTTGCCCTTTTTGGATGGGCATACCGACTTCAAGTTGGGTTAAAGATTCCCGGCAAAGGTGGCCGTAGAGGGTATAAAAAGTTAGCCCTTCCCGAGGGGTATGCTTCAGGATGATGGCAGGGCCGTAGTCGCGTTCCGCTGCATTGTCCGCAAAGCTGTGTACCCGTCCGTCAAGGGGGGCGAAGACGGGCGTTCCTGCGGCCGCCCATACATCCAGCCCCAGGTGGACGGTTCGCCAGCGGGGCCCGCTGTTGCCTTCCACCTGATAGGCATCGGTGGTGTAGAAAGGGCGGACCTCCCCGTAGCCACCCAGCCCAAATTCGACCCCATCCTCTCCCATGATCCGCTGTAGGTGGCGCTCGAAGCGGTACTCATCCTCAAAGTTGCGGTTGTTGCCCAGCTCCAGGCTGCCTACGCCGAGGTCCATCTGCCGCCACTGTTCAGGAATAGGGGAGACAGGGGCGAATTCAGGCTGTTCTTTCCGTATCCAATCCTGAAAGACCATAGCCTGCGGACAGGGTTCCCATCCGCAGGCGTGGCGGAAGTGGTAGTGCAGCAGGTTATAGGGGATACCCTGAAGCCGTTGCAGTAAGGCCCAGGCAGCGTTGTTGCTGACTTGCAGGTAAGCCCGGTCCGGCTCAGCCTGTTGATTGAGGGTGGAAACGGTGACGCTGATGAGCAACCTCGCCCAAACCAGGGCAGGCAGGGCTGCCACTTCCACTTCCTCCAGAGGGAATGCCTGATGGTATCCACGGATGACTTCTACGGCGGCACCGGCGGGGTCGGGCTGTCCCATCATGGCATAGGCCAGCGCAACGGCCAATTCATTGATGGTGGCAGTATGTACGGCATCCCCAAAGTCGAACAGGCCGGTGATGCGGTAGTGCCCGTCCCTGCCCCGTTCGGTCATCAGGTTGTAGTCATTGGCATCGTTGTAATTGACGGAGTGACGGAGGTGGGGGAGGGCCGGTGCGGCATATTCCTGAAAATACCCCCGCCCCTGTTCAACGATTGCTCGCTGTGCTGCGTCAAAAAGCTCCAGGTGCTGTGCCACCCAGGGCAGTTGGTTGTTGTCCCAGCGCATTTCCCGGTGGGCGGCCGGATTGTCGAAGCCCTGCAGTGCCTGGCTCAGTTGCCCCAGCGCAGTGCCCAGGCTTTCGCGCAGTACGGCATCCTTCAGTTTCGCATTCGCGTAAAGCATACCGGGGACCCAGGTGGTGAGGTAGGCGGTGGCGCCATCGTGCAGGGGGCAGATATGCGTTCCCTTATTGTTGAGGATGGGTTTGGGCGTGGCGAAGGGTAGCCCGGCGGTTTCCAGCCGCTGCATCATTTGCAGTTGCAAGTCGACCAGTGCAGGGGCTGCATGCGTGATTTTCAGGCAGTAAGCACCGCCTCCGGTGGGCCTGACTTCAAAGGTGGCGTCTTGCTCGCCTTCCAGTTGTCGGGGCTGAGCGTGGAGTTGGTAGTGCGCTTCGAGTATTTTGGTGGCATCAGCAAGAGTTGGCATAGGGCGTTACCGTTTGTTGTAGCCCAAAAGTCGGGAGTGTGGGGGAGAAAGCGAACAATTAAGGCATAAAGAATTGTTGGAGCTGTGACTTAGAAAGCATCGCAGCAGTTCTGTTTTTGATTTTCTATCTTCGTATTATTACAGATTATTCACCGGATCAAGGTCAGCATAAGTGAGCAGTACCTCAACGCTGGAACACCGAGCCCCCCAGCACCCCTTCTACCTGGAGCACATGGGCCACCTCTACGACCGCGCCGCCGGAGAAGCCGATGAGCCGCACCGGCATGATTACTACACCGTGCTGTTGATTGAGCGTGCCGCCGGGCAGCACTTGGTCGATTATCAAGCGTATCCTTTTCAGAAGAAGGAAGTCCACTTTGTCAGCCCGGGGCAGGTGCATCAGGTGGTGGCGGCTGCCCGGCCGGAAGGCTGGGTATTTACTTTTTCCAGGGACTTTCTGGCGGAGAATAACATCCCCGAAAGCTTCATTTCCAACATCAACCTCTTCAAAGCCTTTGGCGATACGCCCCCGTTGCAGCTGGACCCGGCCACTTTTGACCGGCTGCTGGATATTGTGATTCAGATGGAGAACTGCCTGAGCCCGGAACTGACCTATCGGGAGCGCGCGCTGGGGGCTTTGCTGCAGCTCTTCTTAATCTATTGCAACAATACCACCCAACTGGACACGGCCCAGTTAGATGAGGAAAACGGCAGCATCTGTATTTTGCGCGATTTCAAACAGCTCATTGATCAGCAGTACAACAGCTGGCACAAGGTGAGCGATTACGCCGGGCAACTGCACATTACGCCCAAGCACCTCAGCCAAACCGTAAAAGAGCTCACCGGCAAACCCGCCAAGGAAGCCATTCAGGACCGGCTCGTGCTAGAAGCGAAACGCCTGCTCCTGCATACCGATCTGGCGGTCAAGGAGGTGGGGTACCGGCTGGGATTTGAGGAGCCCCTGCACTTTAGTGGCTTTTTTAAGAAGCGGGTGGGGTTGTCGCCTTCTGCGTTTCGGTCGGAGCGGAAGTTGAGCTAGAGGCAAGCTACCGGTACTACCAATGAGAAAAATCACCCTTTATAGCGAGCGTTTATCAGATAACAGCGAATGGGCTCCTTATGGCGGCGGTGACCGGTACCTTCCTCTATGGTGTTTTGCGAAAGCGATTGCCCGACTAATTTAGTGAAGGCATTGTTGCCATCGGCTCCATCCAAATAGAAGACGAAAAGGGGCTCCTATAGCTTCAGCATAAAACCCTCCGCCGCCTTTTTATCGTATTTACTGGGGTCAAACTGGTAGAGGAAGGACCCCTTTCGCGACGATTTCTTGTCCTTTTCATCGAGTTTGACCACAATATCCAGGGAGCGGATTTTACTGATGAAGTTGCGCTTGTCAAGAGTCGTGTCCCAAATTGCCTCGTACAGCTTTTGCAGTTGGCGCATGGTGAACTTTTCGGGCAGGAGCTCAAACCCAATTGGCCGCGTGGTGGCCCGTGTCCGCAGCCGCCTGATGGCATAATGCACCATTTTGTCATGGTCGAAGATCAGGGAAGGCGCCTGTGAAACGCTAAACCAGTTGGCGGAGAACTGTTTGATTAGCCTCTCGTTGTGCTCCTTGATGTTGATCAGTGCGTAGTAAGCCATGGAAATGGTGCGGTCAGCCGGGTCGCGGTCCACCTCACTAAATGCAGCCAGCTGCTCCATGTAGACATCACTCAGGCCCGTATACCGTTCCAGGACCCGCCGGGCGGCATCATCTAGGGTTTCCTCTGATTTCAGGAAGCCGCCCACGAGCGACCATTTTCCTTTTTCCGGCTCAAACCCTCTTCGGATCAGCAAAATTTTCAGGTCTTCTTCATCGAAGCCGAAGATAATACAGTCTACGGCTAACAGCACTTTATCCTCCGAGCTGTAATTATTGATCATGATGTGTGGTTGTCGATTTGTTCTGACTGCCTACTAAGACAAGTGTACTAGTGGAATAAATGTTTTCGGGGCTTTGCGGAATAAAAATACCGCGGTCTTTTCAGTAAATAGAAGCCTCAAGATTGACAAATGTCGCTTATTTTAAGTGTAAAATTAACACAAAAAATGATATTTGTCACTAGTCGATTGAACGGCATGTAAATAAATTTTTTGTCGAAAAAACGGAATTATGTTAGGATTTTTAAAGCAATCTTGCCTATCTTTGGAAGTGTAAAAATTACACTTATAAAGTTAATGTATGAAACTCATGGAAGCATACTTTGCAAAACCAAAGCTTGGTAAGCGGGCCGCAACGCTGAAGCGGATCGTGTCTGCCACCAGTTTGTTTTTGCTGTTTGCCTGCTCCCTAATGGCGCAGAACAGCAAGACAATCAACGGAAAAGTCACATCGGCAGAAGGCGAGTCGCTGATCGGTGTGAATGTAGTGATTCAGGGCTCGAGTACAGGTACCATTACGGACTTTGACGGGGGCTACAGCCTGAATGCAAACCCGGATGATGTGCTGATTTTCTCCTACACTGGCTTCAGAACGGTAGAAATCGAAGTGGGCAGCCAAACGACCATTGACGTGGTACTGCGGCAGTCTGCCGAGCTGCTGGAAGAAGTGGTGGTGGTAGGTTACGGTACGCAGCGCAAAGAAGACCTTACCGGTGCGGTAAGCGTTGTGAACACCGAAGAAATGAAGAAGCAAGCCACCAACGATGTAACCCAGATGATGCAGGGTCGCGTTGCCGGCGTTTCCATTACTTCTGACGGGCAGCCGGGGGCCGCGCCTACCGTCCGCGTCAGAGGGGTCAGTACGTTTGGCCTGGGTGCCAGCGCTGAGCCGCTGTACGTTGTGGATGGTTTCCCGCTTTCCGGAGGTATCCGCGATATCAACCCCAACGATATTGAGTCTATTCAGGTCCTGAAGGATGCAACCGCGGGTGCCATCTACGGTAACCGTGCCGCCAACGGCGTAGTGATCATCACAACCAAAGCCGGAAGTAAAAACGAAAGGTTCAGTATTGACTTTTCCAGCTACTACGGCGTGCAGACGGTCCCGCAGCGCATTCCAGTCCTGGAGCGGCAGGGCTATCAGGCCATCAATACCGAATTGCTGGCCAATGCAGGACAGGCGCCGGTACCTGGTAATGACCCCAACTCTCCTCAGTACATTGACGACATCAATACCAACTGGCAGGACGAGGGGTATAAGGATGGCTCCATTCAAAACTACAACCTGAACTTCTCCGGCGGTACCAAGCGGACCAACTACTTCGTTTCTATGGATTACATGGACAACAGAGGTACACTAGTGGGTAGCGGGCCGGATTACCGGCGCTATTCCATGCGGGTCAACTCGCAGACTGAGATCGGACGCCTGAAGTTCGGTGAGAATGTTTACCTGATGCGTTCTGACGAAAACCCTTTGTTTTACAATGGTGTATTCACGTTGTTCCTGCCAGGAGGGCGCCCGACTTTGGTCAACGACCTGTTGCAGGCTGCACCAACCATCCCACTGCTTGATCCCAACCGGGAAGGTGGCTTCGGTGGTGCCGACGCGGTCATCCATCAGTCCATTACCCTGAACGTACCTGGTTTCAACACCCTGGTCAACAACTCCACTCAGGTGAACCGCCTTTTGGCTAACGCCTACGGGGAGCTGACGATCGCGGAAGGGCTGACTTACAAGCTAAACCTGCAGTACGACAACTCTGATATCACAGATCAGCTTTTCGCGCCTCAGTACGACCTGGGGTATTTCTTCCCGCGCCCCATTGCGGAGTTGCAGGTAGGCGACCGTTCTTCCCGTTCCTTCCTCGTGGAAAACACCTTGAAGTACGAGCGTAAGTTTGGCAGGCACGACCTGAAGCTTTTGGCAGGCCAGAGTTTCCAGAACTTTGACTTCCGCCAGGTATCCGCAGTCGGCTCCGGTCTGGAGAAACCTTACATTCTGAGTCTGGCCAACGCCTCCACCTTTAGCGTGGTTGACAATCAGCAGCCGGCTTCCCTGGTTTCTTACCTGGGCCGGGTCAACTACTCCTTCGACGATACTTACCTCCTGACCCTGAACCTGCGCTACGATGGTTCTTCCCGCTTTATTGAGGAAAACCGCTTTGCGCTGTTCCCCTCTGTAGGATTGGGCTGGAAGCTGCACAATACCTTTGAGCTGCCACAGGCGATTTCCGGGCTGAAGCTCCGCGGTGGTTACGGTCAGCTGGGCAACCAGGAAATCGGCAACTTCCGCTATCAGGCTACCATCAACCGGGCGATCCCGTATGAGTTCGCCACCGGGCGTACCCTGGGGGCTGCAACCACCATTTTGGTTGACCCATCCATTACCTGGGAGACCCGTACCACACGCAATATTGGCCTTGACCTGGAAATCATGGATGGCAAGCTGGAATTTACAGCAGAATACTACTCCAACACATCTGATGATGTGCTGATTGACCTGCCCATTCCGTTGTCCAATGGCTCTTTGGCAGGCCTGACGACCAACGCCGGCTCTATTCAGAACTCCGGTGTGGAATTTTCTGCTACCTGGCGCCCGCGTATTGGCGATGTGGTCTTCAACATTTCACCTAACTTCTACACCCTGAGAAATGAGGTGCTCGATATCGGTACCCTGGACTTCCTTTCCGGAACCGGTGCAAGAACTGAAGTAGGGCGTGCAGTGGGAGAGCACTATGGCTGGGTTTATGACGGCATCTTCCAGACACAGGAGGAAGTAGAATCTCATGCTTTCCAAAACGATAACACCGCACCTGGTGATATCCGGTTTGTAGACCTGAACGAAGATGGAACGATTGATGACGCCGACCGGCAGTACCTCGGACAAGGCATGCCAACTTACTACTATGGCCTGAATATCGTTGCGAACTACAAAAACTTCGACTTCACGATCTTTGGACAGGGTAGCGGCGGCAACCTCATCAACAGCAACCTCTACCGGGGCTTGATGGTCACTTCCGGCTATACCAACTGGCACGAGGACATCCTGAACCGTTGGAGGCCTTCCAACACAGATACAGATGTGCCACGCGTGGTCCTGAATGACCCGAACAACAATCAGCGGGACTCAGACCGCCCGGGCTGGCTGCAGGACGGTTCTTACTTCCGTTTGAATACCATTTCTTTAGGCTATAGCTTTGGGCAGTCGGTACTGGAGCGGGTGAAAATGCAGAGCGCACGGCTTTACGTAACTATGCAGAACGTACATGTCTTCTCCGCTTACGAAGGGTACAATCCTGACTTCCAGGCCGGTATCCTGAACCCGGGTTTTGACTTTGGTACTTTCCCACGCCCGACGACTACTATGGTTGGACTTCAAATAAAATTTTAAGCAATGAAACTTAAGCACTTTAAAATAGGCTTGATGGTTTGTTTCCTTTTCGGAATCAATGCCTGCCACGACGAACTGGACATTGTTGATCCTAACCGTCTTTCAAACGAATCTTTTTACGAAAATGCCGATCAGGCGGTCGCTGCCGTGGATGCCATTTACAATGCACTCATCATTGATGGCATGTACCAGCGGATGACCCCGGTGTACAACGATGGCCGGAGTGATGAACTCTCCTGCCGCAGCCCATGGGTTTTCCTGACCGGTCTGAGTAACTTCACTGTGCCCGGTACGGATGCCGCCCTTGAGATTTTCTGGGCGGGCCACTACATCATGGTGTCCCGGGCGAACCAGGCACTGGAGAACATCCCTAATATTGAGATGGATGAGGGGCTTCGCAACCGGTTGTTAGGGCAGGCGTACTTCCTGCGTGCGCTGGCTTACTTCAACCTGACCAACGTGCATGAAAATGTACCACTCATCCTCGAAACGCCAAAGGGTGGCGATTCTTACTATCCCAGCAATGAAGGAGTAACCAGAGATATGGTCTACAGCCAGGTGAAATCAGACCTGGAAACCGCTATCGGCCTGCTGCCGCTCAACTACAGTAGCGTTGAAGGCCCTGATCAGGGGCAGTTTGGCCGTGCCACTCAGGGTGCTGCGCAGTCACTGCTTGGCAAGGTGTTCCTCTTTGAAGGCAACTACTCAGAGGCAGGCCGTTATTTCGAGGCTGTCATCAACTCTAATGAGTATGCGCTGGGCGACAACTACTTCGATTTGTTCACTCAGGACCCTGGTTTGGAAAACAGCAACCCGGGCAAAATCTTCTGGGCGGACTTCACCACGAGCACCGCTGCTGAGTTCAACTGGGGCGGCGACCCTAACGTGAACTGGCGTCAGTTCCTGGCCATTACGCCTACGTACTCACAGGGCGACTTCTATGACTTTTACCCTACGGAATTCCTGTACAATGAGATGCGGGAAGAGCTAACGGTAGATGGAACGCTGGACCCTCGTTACCATGCCACCATCCTGTCTTACGAGCCGGACGAAGGTTACACGACCGCATATGGTGTGGACTGGTTTGAAAGAGGCTACACCGAAACCGATTTCTTCATCAAGAAGTATACCAATGCCGCTACTGGTTCGGATGCGTTCGCTTCCGGATTCGACTATCACATCATTCGCTACGCCGACGTGCTGCTGATGTATGCAGAGTGCCTGGCGAATACCGGCGATGTTCCAGGTGCAGCAGGTTATGTGCAGCAAGTACGCAACCGTGCCAACCTCCCGGACCGGGAAGCTGAGTTTGCCGCATTGTCCCTCGACGACTTTATGGATCAGCTGGAGCACGAGCGCATCATGGAGCTGGCTATCGAAGGCCACCGCTGGTGGGATATCCTGCGCTGGGGCAAGCTGGACGACGCTGCTGAACTGGCGGAACTGCAGTCTCACGACTTTGAGTTCAACACTTTCGCTGCAAATCGTAAGGTCATGCCAATTGCTCAGACCGAACTGGACCGTAACCCCAATTTGGTAGGGAACTCAGCTAACTAAGCCAGCTGAGCTAAAGATGTAAAGCTTTTCATTGTAAAGAAGTGAGGGCGGGTTCAGTAAATTTGATTTACCAGCCTGCCCTTACTTTTCTTAACCTGGAACGAAAAATGATGTCCATTCACAAGATCAACATACTGGGGGGCATTGCCCTTTTGCTGGGCTTGTGCGGCTGCCAAAACGGTCAGCATGGCACCGGAGCGCTGTTCCAGGTGCTTGATGCGGCTCAGACCGGGATCGACTTCGAAAACACCATCGTGCCGGATGATACGTTCAACCTGATGGGCTTCGAATACCTCTATAATGGAGGCGGGGTAGGGGTCGGCGACTTTGATCAAAACGGGCTGCCCGATCTGGTCTTCACCGGCAACCAGGTCAACAGCCGGATCTATTTCAACAAAGGCAACTTCGAATTTGAAGACCTCACCGATGCCTCAGGGCTGAACACAGAAGGGCTCTGGTGCACCGGTGTATCCGTGATAGATATCAATAGCGATGGCCAGGATGACCTGTACATTTGTGTAGGCGGGCCGCTCAATGAAAGCATCTACCCCAATCGGTTGTACATCAACCAGGGGGACAATACCTTTATAGAAGCCGCTGAAGCTTATGGGCTTGCTGATCCCAGCCAGTCCAATCAGGCGGTGTTTTTTGATTACGACCGCGATGGCGACCTGGATGTTTACCTGCTCAACGGTGGCGGCTTTGAAAAATCAGCCGTGACCATCCGGCCCATACTGGCCAATGGGTCGGGCCGCAATACAGACCGGTTGTACCGTAATGATTTCGATCCGGCTTCGGGGCATGCCGTGTACACCGATGTCTCCCGTGAGGCGGGCATCACGATCGAAGGCTTCGGGCTGGGTGCCAGTATACTCGATGCGAATGCCGATGGCTGGCCGGATATCTACGTGGGGAATGACTACCTCTCCCGCGACCTGCTTTACCTCAATAACCAGGACGGGACTTTTACGGAGGCCGCAGCGGCCCACTTTGGCCACACCAGCCATTTTTCAATGGGCAACAGCGTAGGGGACATCAATAACGATGGCCATCCCGATCTGTTTACCGTGGATATGCTGCCCGAAAGCTATTACCGCCGTAAGCTAATGTTTGGCCCGAGCCAATACGACAAATTTCAGCGTGCCCTGCAGTACGGCTACGGGCATCAGTACATGCGCAACATGCTCCACTTGTCCGACGGGCAGGGGCAGTACGCCGAGATCGGGCAGCTGGCGGGCGTGCACCGCACAGACTGGAGCTGGGCACCCCTGATCGCGGATTTGGATAACGATGGTTTTCAGGACCTCTTCATCACCAACGGCTATGGCAAGGACATTACGGACCTCGATTTTGTGAAATTTAGGGAAAACGCTGCGGCACCCTTTTCCAGCCCGGAAGAGGTGGAACAACGGGTATTGAAGAGCCTGGAAGAGCAGCCCGCCATCCTGCAGCCCAACTATGCCTACAAGAATAATGGCGACCACACCTTCACCAACAAAATAAAAGACTGGGGCTTCGAAGCGCCCACTATTTCCAACGGCGCCGCTTACGCAGACCTGGACCAGGACGGCGACCTGGACCTCATTATCAATAATATTGACCAGCCCGCCTTTATCTGCCGCAATACGCTCATGGAGCGGGATACCGCTGCCGGGCGCTACCTGCAAGTGGAGCTGTCCGGCCGTGAAGGCAATGCAAAAGGGATAGGCGCAACGGTCAAAGTTTATGCCGGTGGACAGGTATTTACCCGGCTGCAACAACCGGTAAGCGGCTTCCAAAGCACGGTGACGGATGTCCTGCACTTTGGGCTGGGGCAGCTGACGAAAGTAGACAGCCTGACGGTGGCCTGGGCAGATGGCAAGGTAAGTACCCTACCGTCCACCGGCACGAATCAACGCATTCAAGCCTCCTGGCAGCAAGCGGTGGAAGCGGTAGCTGCCGCTCCCCGTAAAGCGCCCCTGTTGAAAGCAGGCAATGCAATAGCCCTTCAGCATCAGGAACCGGATTATGCCAATGACTTCAAGGTGCAGCCACTAGTGCAGCACGGCTTTACCCATCAGGGGCCAGGCATGGCTGTTGGGGATGTCAATGGCGATGGGCTGGACGACGTAGTGATGGGGGGCGCCTATGGGCAAGATGCGCAGGTCATGTTGCAGAACCCCGATGGTGGTTTTACGGCACTTGCATTGCCCACTAAAGACTACGAAGACCTCGGCCTCCTGCTTTTTGATGCCGACGGGGATCAGGACTTAGACCTTTATGCCGTGTCCGGTGGTTCCGAGCGTTATGCCCATCATGTCCACTATCAGGACCGCCTCTACCTCAACGACGGGCTTGGGCATTTTACCCTGAGTGCAGGACGCCTGCCAGAGATGCTGAGCAGCACTGCTACCGTAGCGGGGAGCGACTTCGATGCGGATGGAGATATTGACCTGTTTGTTGGCGGGCGGGTAATACCTGGCCAATACCCGAATGCCCCGCAGAGTTACCTGCTTCAGAACAACGGAGGCACTTTTACGGAGGTGACAAAGGAAGTCTGCCCGGCCCTAAAGGCAGCTGGAATGGTCACTGCTGCCCTTTGGACCGACTTCAATAACGACCACCAACCCGATCTGATCGTAGTGGGTGAACTGATGAAGATTAGCGTCTACCAAAATACCGGAGCTGGCCTTACGGACATCACAGATCAGGCCGGGCTGGCGCAGTCTGCCGGTATGTGGAACAGCATCACCTCGGGCGATTTTGATATGGATGGCGATACCGACTATGTGGCAGGCAACATCGGACAAAACACGCCCTTCAAAGCAACACCCGAGCACCCGCTAAAGCTGCACTACGCTGATTTTGATCAAAACGGGGCAACCGACCCGGTCTTCTCCATCTACGAAGAGAGCGCGTACTATCCGTTGGCTTCTCTGGACTTGCTGGCAGCGCAAATGCCCGTACTGAAGAAAAAAGTGCTGCAGTATAAAGACTTTGCCCAATCGACTACCTCAGACATGCTCAACATCCTGGAGACAGGCGAGATGCAAACCCTGCAATGCGATATACAGGCTACCGTCTTACTCGAAAACCTCGGCAACGGCCAATTTAAACTGCACCCGCTTCCACGGATGGCACAAACCGCCCCCGTCAAAGGGGTGGTCTGCGAGGACCTGGATCTGGATGGTGACCCGGATATCATTTTGACCGGCAATGAATACAACACAGAAGTCGTAACCGGGCGGTACGATGCGCTCATGGGCTTAGTCCTGCGCAATGAAGGAGGGCTCAGGTTCCACCCGCTTAGCAGCGAAGCATCCGGCCTCCAAATTAGCGGAGATCAACGCGCGGCAGTAATTCTCAGAAAAGCCAATGATGAAATGGCGCTGCTGGTGAGTACCAACGGCGGTTTTGTGAGGGCATATGCATTGCCGCGATCCGGCCAGAAACTTTTGGCCTTTGAGCCGGGAGAAGTCAGCGCCCTGTTAACCTATGAGAACGGTCAGCAACAGAAAATCGAATACCACTTCGGTTCTAGCTACCTTTCACAACCCACCCGGAGCCTGCGCCTGTCACCGCAAGCTAAGGAGGCTGTATTTTACGACAACAACGGAAATCCAACCCGTACCTTGAATATTCTAGCATTAAAAGCCGAATTATAGCATTATGAAACTATCGCTTAACCACAACAAGATTTTATTTCTGGCGGCTATCATTGCCTTTTCGACCCTTATGGGGTGCAAAGATGACGATATGCCTACGCCTATTATTGAGCCGGAACCCAGCACCAATACCGGAGATACCACCACCCTTGATGATGGCCCGGTAGACTTTTCCAACTTCTCCGACACGTATGCCGGTGTCGCCACGCCCGCAATGACCGATCAATGGAGGCACTACAACGTGCATGACCCTTCCTACGTCGTGGATGACGAATTCACCTACTGCTACAATACGGATGTGGCATTCGGGCACGAAATCAGAGCCGGCATACAAATCAGGCGCAGCATCAACCTGGTGGAATGGGAGTTTGTAGGCTGGGCCTTCCCAGGCATCCCATCGCAGGGCGGCAACTACATCCGTCAAAATGGAGGAGAACCCAATCCGGGGCTCTGGGCACCTTACATTATGAAGGTCAATGACGAATATCGCCTCTACTATTCCCTGGCGTCCAATGTCCCGAGGCTCAGCGCAATCGGGCTGGCGACCTCTGACGACCCCCGCGGCCCGTTTGTGGAACAGGGGCTGGTGGTCACCTCTCAGAATGACGGCTCCACCCACACCAATGCCATCGACCCCACGGTCATCGTCACCGACAACGGAGAGCACTGGATGTACTATGGTTCTTCCTGGGACGCTATTTACAGGTTACAGCTGAACCCGACAACCGGGCTGTCTCAGAACCCAAATGACAAAGGCGTGCGCATAGCGCATCGCGGCTTTACCGGCAACATCATCAACGGAAATATCGAAGCCCCGGAAATCATCTACAATCCGGAATTTGACCAGTACTACATGTTCATTGCCTACGACTGGCTGGAGACCAAGTACAATGTGCGCGTGGGAAGGTCGGACAGCCCCACGGGCCCCTTCTTCGACATTGAAGGCAAAAATATGAATGAGCTGGCTGACGATGAGCCCATGATTCTGGCCCCTTACCGCTTTGAAGGGCATAGCGGCTGGCAGGGCGTCTCCCACCCCGGTGTTTTTGAGAAGGATGGCCGTTTTTACATGGGGCATCAGGGGCGCCCGGGCGTCAATCCATTCTTTATGGTGATGCATGTCCGGCAGTTGTTCTGGACCGAAGATGGCTGGCCCCTCGTGAGCTGTCAGCGCTACGCTACCGAAGAAGAAACCGCAGTGGAAGAAGCTGAGCTGATTGGCAACTGGGATCAGATTACGTACGAATACCAAATCGTGCCTGGCTTTGCGGAAGAACAGCTTTCCCCGAGTTATATCGATTCAGAACCCATCACACTGGAGGAAGGCGGCACGATAAGCGGAAGCACCGGCGGCACCTGGTCTTACAGCAGCCCCTGGCTAAACCTGGCTTATGACAACGGCACAACAGCAAGGGTGCGGGTGGAAAGAGGCCGGGACTGGGAAAATGAAGTACCGGAAACCGTGCTGTTCACGGGCCTGAATGATCAGAATATTACCGTTTGGGGCAAAAAATTGCAATAAGCAACATAACTACCTTAAAAGAAAAATCATGATGAGCAAATTCATTGCGCTTGCAGTCGGAGGATTTTTGCTGATGGCGAATATCAGCAACGCTCAGGCGGTGGCCATTAAGGTCGAACCACAGGAGGATGCACCACAGATTAGCAAGCATATCTATGGCCACTTTGCCGAGCATCTGGGCCGGTGTATCTACGGTGGCTTTTACGTAGGAGAAGATAGCGATATCCCGAACACCGCCGGGGTACGCATGGACGTGGTAGAAGCGCTCAGGGAGTTGTCGATACCGAACCTGCGCTGGCCGGGCGGTTGCTTTGCTGATACTTACCACTGGAAGGACGGTATTGGCCCGAAGGAAGAGCGCCCATCCATCCTCAACATCTGGTGGGGGAACGTCCGGGAAGACAACAGCTTTGGCACCCATGAGTTCCTCAACATGTGTGAGCTGCTGGGCACAGAGCCTTACCTGTCGGCAAACGTTGGCAGTGGCACCCCTCAGGAGCTGGCGGACTGGATCAAGTACACCAATCAGCCGGCAGGCACAAGCCCTATGCCGGAACTCAGAGAAACCTACGGCCGCGAGGAGCCTTGGAAAGTGACCTACTGGGGCATTGGCAACGAAGCCTGGGGCTGTGGCGGCAACATGACACCGGAGTACTACTCGGACGTTTACCGGCGCTATGCCACCTTCACGACCGATTGGCGCAATTCGGATGGCCTGGTGCGGGTCGCTTCCGGCGCAAGCAGCAGCGACTACAACTGGACGGAAGTGCTGATGAAGAACATCCCCAAAAACCTCATCGAAGCCATGGCACTGCACCATTACTCGGTCATTGACTGGGGCAACAAAGGGCCTTCCACTGAATTTTCCGAAGGCCAGTATTTCACCATTATGGAGCGGGCGCTGATGATGGAAGAGCTGATTCAGAAGCACACCGCAATCATGGACAAGCATGATCCGGAGCAGAAAGTGGCCTTGTTTGTGGACGAATGGGGTGGATGGTACGATCCGGAACCGGGCACCAATCCTGGCTTCCTGTACCAGCAGAATACCATGCGGGACGCGATGATCGCAGGCACTACGCTGAACATCTTCAACAACCACGCCGACCGGGTCAAAATGGCCAACCTGGCACAAGCCGTGAACGTACTGCAGGCGGTTATCCTGACCGATGAGGAAAAAATGATCCTTACACCAACGTACCACGTGATGCGGATGTACAAGGTGCATCAGGATGCTACGCTGATCCCGCTGTCCTTCGAGTCTCCGGAGTATAAGCATGAGGGCAAGTCCCTGCCGGCAATTTCTGCCTCTGCTTCCCGCGATGAAGCAGGAAATATACACTTCTCTCTGGTCAATATCGACTCGGAGGAGGCACACGAAATCCAATTGGATGTCAGTGGGTTGGATCTTTCCGGCGCGACGGGCGAAATCCTCTCTTCTGATAAGCTGCAGGACTACAACTCCTTTGATGACCCTGACAAGGTACAGCCGGAAAGTTTCAAAAAGATACAGCTGAAGGGCGGAACCCTCTCCCTGGAGATTCCTCCTTTCTCGGTTATTGTGATCACAGCAAAGTAAAGATTGATATGAAGTTAAGTGAGGCGTGTTGGACGTTGTTGATGGTGGGGCTGGCTGTAGCCTGTCAGCGCGAGGATGATGAGGTACCGGTCATTGAGCCACCGGTCAGCTCCATTGTGCATCACAATCCAATCATCAAGGATAAGTTTACCGCAGACCCGGCTGCTATGGTTCATGACGGGGCCGTCTACCTCTATACTGGTCATGATGAGCAGGAAATTGGAACCGAAGGCTATTTGATGAAGGACTGGCTCGTTTTCTCGTCTACCAACCTGGAAGACTGGACAGACCATGGCCCGGCTCTCGCGGTAAGCGATTTTTCCTGGGCGCTACGTGATGCCTGGGCTGCTCATACGGTGGAGCGGGACGGAAAGTTCTACTGGTACGTATCGGTAGAGCACCGCACGGTCCCCGGCAAAGCCATTGGCGTGGCGGTATCCGATAGCCCCACCGGGCCCTTTTCAGATGCGCGCGGGGATGCCCTGATTACCAACGATATGACCACAGCGATAGACAGCTATTGGGATGATATCGACCCCGCTGTATACATCGATGACGATGGGCAGGCTTATATCTTCTGGGGCAATACGGCCTGCTACTATGCGAAGCTCAAAGACAATATGATCGAGCTGGACGGTGAAATCCACGAAGTGGAAGGGCTGGTCAATTTTACGGAAGCGCCCCACATTCACAAAAAAGGCGATCAATACTACCTGACCTATGCTGCAGAGTGGCCGGAAAGAATTGCCTACGCAACAGCGGATAGCCTCACCGGCGCCTGGAAATACCAGGGCATCATTAACGATTATGTGGAGAACAGCTCCACCAACCATCAGACCATCATTGAGTACGAGGGCCAGTCTTATTTCATCTATCACAATGGCAGTTTGCCCTCTGGTGGGGATTACCGGCGTTCGGTCTGCATAGACAGCCTGTTCTACCGGGACAATGGGACCATAGCGCCCATCGTCCAAACGGATGAAGGGGTGGAAAGTATTCGGTAAAGCAAAAAGCAAAGCGCAAATGAAAATACATTCCCTATATCATCTTGCAATTAAGCTGGGGCTGGTGTGCCTAGCCCATAGTGCCCTACATGCCCAGGGGCCGGGCGAAGCCACCTCCCCGCTTAAGATGAACAACCCGGTGATTACGCACAAATTCACCGCAGACCCGGCAGCCATCGTGCATAACGATACGGTATACCTGTACACCGGGCACGATGAAGCTGAACAAGACTACCACTTCTACAAAATGAACGAATGGCTGGTCTTCTCTTCCACCAATATGATCGACTGGGAGGAGCACCCCGTGCCGCTTAAAGTCGCTGATTTTTCCTGGGCCAAAAGTGATGCCTGGGCGGCGGAAGTCATCGAAAAGGAGGGCAGGTTTTACTGGTACGTAACGGTTGAGCATGCCACCATTCCGGGCAAAGCCATCGGCGTGGCCGTGGCAGACAGCCCGGTCGGACCCTTTAAAGATGCCCTCGGCAAAGCCCTGGTTACGAATGATAGGACCAAAGCGACAGATATTGGCTGGGATGACATCGACCCTACTGTTTTTATCGATGATGATGACCAGGCCTACCTCTTTTGGGGCAATACCGTTTGCTACTATGCGAAGCTTAAGGATAATATGATCGAGCTGGATGGCGAAATCAAAGTGGTGGAAGGTTTGCCCCACTTCACGGAAGCGCCCTGGATTCACAAGCGGGGAGACTGGTACTACCTTTCCTACGCCTATCAGTTCCCGGAAAAGACGGCCTACGCCATGTCCAAATCCATCGAAGGCCCCTGGGAGTACAAGGGCATCCTGAATGAACTGGCCGGCAACTGCAACACCAATCATCAGGCCATTATCGAGTACAAGGGCGTGCCTTACTACATCTACCATACCGGTGGGATACAGCCCATGGGGGGCAGTTTCCGCCGTTCGGTCTGTATCGACCGCCTGTACTACAACGAAGACGGCACGATGAAGCGCATTATTATGACATCAGAAGGCATTCAAAAATGAAGCATTTAACCTATCTCACAGCAATATTGATGGTTGGGCTGTTGCCCTCCCTAAGCCTGGCTCAGGCCATCGACATCCGGGTGCATGACCCGGTGGTAATCGAAGCCAACGGGGTTTATCACCTTTTCTGTACCGGCATGGGCATCGCCCATTTCACTTCCACCGATTTGGAAAACTGGGAAGAAGCGGATCCGGTATTCCCGGAAAAGCCAGCCTGGACGGACGAAGTGGTTCCGGAGTTCCGCAATCACATCTGGGCACCTGACATCCTTTTCCACGACGGGCAGTACCACATCTACTACTCGGTTTCGGCTTTCGCCAAAAATACCTCCGCCATTGGTGTGGCGACTACGAAATCCCTGGACCCGGACGACGAGGGCTACGGCTGGACAGACCATGGCATCGTCATACAGTCCCATCCCAACCGGGACCTCTGGAACGCCATAGACCCTAATATCGTCTTTGATGACGAAGGCGTGCCGTGGATGTCCTTTGGCTCCTTCTGGGACGGACTGAAACTGGTCAGGATGGCCCCTTCCCTGCTCGAAATCGCCGAACCACAGGAATGGCATACCATCGCCCGCCGGGAGCGCAGCTTTGAGCTGAGTGACAAAAACCCGGGTGACGCCGCTCTGGAAGCGCCATTTATCTTCAAGAAAGACGGCTGGTACTATCAGTTCCTTTCCTGGGACCTGTGCTGCCGTGGCGCCAACAGTACCTACAAGGTGGTCGTGGGCCGCTCCAAAAACGTAGAAGGCCCCTACTTCGACCGGGAGGGCAAAAACCTCTTCCACGGCGGGGGCAGCCTGGTGGTGGAAGGCAATGAAAACTGGTACGGCGCAGGGCACTGTAGTGTCTACCATTTTAAGGAGGAAGACTACATGTTCATGCACGCTTATGACGCCAAAGACGAGGGCCGTCCTAAGCTCATGGTTAAGAAAATCCGATGGTCAGATGATGGCTGGCCCTATGTCAGAAGACTGAATTAGAAGCAAAATGAAGCACACATTATATTTGGCTATCCTATCCTGTTTTGTATTCAGTTGCAGCACACAGGAAACACAGGTGGAAGCTGAAGTTTCCAAATACGCGCGTTATCGGATTGCTCCGGTGGACATACAGCATGTACGCATGACGGACGACTTCTGGCTGCCCATCATCAAAAGGGTACAGGAGCAAACCATTGCCTACGCCCTGGACAAGTGCGAAGAAGAAGGCCGCATGGAAAACTTCCTGATTGCCGGCGGAAAGCTGGAAGGAGCCACCCGCGGGGCCATGCCATTTGATGATACGGATTTGTACAAAATCATAGAAGGTGCCTCTAATTCCCTGATCAGTGCACCCAATCCGGAACTGGAGCGCACCCTGGATACCCTGATTGACATCATTGCCGTGGGGCAGGAAGCAGATGGCTACCTGACCACCTGGCGGACCATTGACCCGGCCAAACCACCAGCCCCCTGGGTAAAGGTGATAGAGGGCAAGCGCTGGGAATCACTGGAAGCCAGCCACGAAATGTACAATCCCGGGCATTTATACGAAGCGGCTTACACGCACTACATCGCCACCGGCAAAACCAACTTCCTGGATATCGCCCTGAAAAACGCCGACCTGATGGTGAAGACCTTTGGGGATGGCGAAGGGCAGATCAGCACCGTTCCCGGGCATCAGATCATCGAAACCGGGCTCATCAAATTGTATATGGCGAGTGGAGCAGAAAAATACCTCCACCTCGCTAAGTACTTCCTCGGCAACCGGGGCAATCCGGAGAACCATAAGCTCTTCGGGCCTTATTCACAGGACCACCAACCGGTCATCGAACAGGAAGAGGTTGTAGGGCATGCGGTAAGGGCCGTGTACATGTACGCAGCTATGACCGATATCGCTGTGCTGATGCGCGACTCTGCCTACAATCAGGCCGCACGGCAGCTCTGGGAAAATATGGTGGGTAAGAAAATGTACCTCACCGGCGGCATCGGCGCCCGGCACGAGGGCGAGTCTTTTGGTGACAACTACGAGTTGCCCAACCTGACCGCCTACAGCGAAACCTGTGCCGCTATCGGGAGCGTCTACTGGAATCACCGCCTACACCGGCAGCACGGGGACGTGAAGTACTACGATATCATTGAGCGCACGCTCTACAACGGGCTCATCGCCGGGCTGTCCCTGGACGGCACCCACTTTTTTTACCCCAACGCGCTGGAAGCGGATGGGAAGTACGAATTTAACCGGGGTGCCTGCACCCGGCAGGGCTGGTTCGATTGCTCCTGTTGCCCGACAAACATGATCCGGTTTATTCCGGCTGTGGCGGGGCTGCTGTATTCCAAAGTGGAGGATACCCTCCTGGTGAATCTGTATGCGGGCAGTGAAGCCACGGCAGATCTGGCCAGCAATACCCTCCGCATCAAACAGGAGACGGACTACCCCTGGTCGGGCAAAATCCGCCTGACGGTTTCCGCTGAAACAGCTGCGCCGGCAACCGTAAAACTGCGCATTCCATCTTGGGCAAGAAACGAAGTGGCTCCCGGCGGCCTGTATCAGTACCAGCAAAATCAGCGTGCCACGCCCACATTGCGGGTCAACGGGCAGCCTGTCGAAGCAGACCTTGCAGACGGCTACTTTGCACTGACGCGGGACTGGAGCAAGGGCGCTGCCCTGGAGCTGGAATTCCCCATGGTGGTCCGCAAAGTACGGGCTGATGAACAAGTGGAAGCCAACCGCGGCAAACTGGCGCTGGAGTACGGCCCCATTGTCTATTCCGTAGAGTCTTTCGATAACCCTGATGATTTTGAAAACCTAAGCATTGCCCCTGATGACACCTTCGAGGTGCGCTGGCAGCCTGAGTTGCTGGGGGGCGTCAATACCATAACCAACAACCAACTAACCGCTATACCTTACTACGCCTGGTCCAACCGGGGCATTGGCAAGATGAAGGTATGGCTGCCTAAACCGGAAATAAGATGAACAAAAGATTAATGCAACAAATTGGATTTCAATTGCTGGTGCTGCTGGGCATCACTATCGGTGTTCAGCAGGCTGCTGCGCAGACCCGGGCCCTCACCGTAGACGCTTCGGAGTCTGTAGCCCCCATTCAGCCTACCATGTACGGCATCTTCTTTGAAGACATCAACTTCGCAGCGGACGGCGGTTTGTACGCCGAAATGGTGAAAAACCGGGGCTTCGAGTTTGTGGATCCCATGATGGGATGGCAGCAGCCCAACAGCGACCGACACTCCATGAACCTGGAATCGGGATTCGCGACAGCCATCAAGTCAAAGGATTCCCCGGCCGATCAGACCTATATTCAGGTGCTGGTCAACAAGCCTGAAGGTTATGAGCTGATCAACGAAGGTTTCCGGGGCATGGGTGTTGAGTCCGGAGCGGATTACCTGCTGTCCTTTGAAGGAGCCAAGGGCGAAGGAGAGGTGGCCCAGGTGGTCTTCACACTCATTGACGAAAGCGGTAAAGCCATCGGCAGCACTACGGTGGACCTGTCCGGAACCGACTGGAAGGTGTATGAGGCTTCCATTAAGGCCAAAGCCACATCGGAAAAGGCGAAGCTTAAGCTCACCTTCCAGGGAGCCGGCATTGTCAACCTCGACATGGTGTCCCTTTTCCCTAAAGACACCTGGATGGGCAGGGAAAAAGGCTTGCGCAAGGACCTGGTGCAGCTCCTGAATGACCTCGACCCCGGCTTTCTGCGCTTTCCCGGCGGCTGCATTGTGGAGGGCCGGACCCTGGCCCGCCGTTATCAGTGGAAAAAAACGGTAGGCCCCATCGAAGACCGGGAAATCCTGGTCAACCGCTGGAACACCGAGTTTGCCCACCGCCCCACACCGGACTATTTCCAAAGTTTTGGGCTGGGCTTCTTTGAGTACTTCCAGCTGGCCGAAGATATGGGCGCAGCGCCCATGCCGATTCTGAGTTGTGGGATGGCTTGCCAGTTCAATACCGCCGAGCTGGTGCCCATGGATCAGTTGGACCCTTACGTACAGGATGCCCTGGACCTGATCGAGTTTGCCAACGGCGATGTATCCACAGACTGGGGAAAGCTCAGAAGCGATATGGGGCACCCAGAGCCTTTCAATATGAAGTACATCGGTATTGGCAATGAGCAGTGGGGCCCTGAATACATCAAGCGCTTCAAGGTTTTCGAAAAAGCCATCAAGGCCAAGTACCCAGAGATCATCATCATCTCCGGCAGCGGCCCCTTCCCGGACGGAGAGCACTTTGAGTACGGCATGGAGCAACTCTCGGAGCTGAATTCCGAAATCGTGGACGAGCATTACTACCGCCCGCCCAACTGGTTCCGGGAAAATGCCGACCGCTACGATAGCTACGACCGGGAAGGGCCTAAAATCTTTGCAGGAGAATACGCCGCCCAAAGCGTAGCCATCGCCAGCCCGGATAACCGGAACAACTGGAACTGCGCCCTTTCTGAGGCAGCTTTTATGACAGGGCTGGAGCGCAATGCCGATGTGGTGGTCATGACTTCCTACGCCCCGCTGATGGCTCATGCCGAGGGCTGGCAGTGGACACCGGACCTGATTTGGTTCAACAACCTGGAGTCCTATGGCACCGCCAATTACTACGTGCAAAAGCTGTTTTCCAATAACCGGGGCACAGACCTGATCAGCATCACAGAGGAGGATGGCCCACTGACGGGGCAGTCCGATCTTTATGCTTCCGCCGTGAAAGATGCGAACACGAATGAGCTGATTATCAAAGTGGTGAATACTGCAAAAACAGCTCAGGAGATCGACCTGGACTTCGAAGGGGCAAAGGTAGCCGGCAAAGCTATGAGTTACACCTTGCGCAGCGACGACCCGGAAGCCGTCAATTCCTTTGAATCACCAAAGGGGATCAGCCCGGTGGAAGCAGAAATCTCATTGTCAAAAGGCCGCCTGCGTACAGCTGTACCTGCTGAAGCACTGGTGGTCTACAAAGTAAAAATCAAATAGCATGAAGAGTTACGTCATAGGCTTGGACTACGGTTCGGACAGTGTCCGGGCGGTACTCATCGATGCCGAATACGGGAATGAAATTGCCTCCAGCGTGCATTGGTATCAGCGCTGGCTGGATAAAAAATACTGCGAGCCGTCTAAAAATCAATTCCGGCAGCACCCACTTGACCATATCGAAGGCCTGGAGAAAACCATCAGGGGCGTGATGCAGCAATCCGGCATAAAGGCCTCCGCAGTCAAGGGGATTTGTATCGACACCACAGGCTCTTCCCCCGTACCAGTCACGGAAGATGGGACCCCTCTGGCAATGGTGCCCGGCTTTGAAGAAAACCCAAACGCCATGATGGTGCTTTGGAAAGACCACACGGCCATCAGAGAAGCTGACGAAATCAACGAGCTGGCCGCCAATTGGGGTGGGGAAGACTTCACCAAATATGAAGGGGGCATTTACTCCTCGGAGTGGTTTTGGGCAAAAATTCTGCATGTGGTGCGGGAAGATCAGGCCGTCCGGGCTGCTGCCCACTCCTGGCTGGAGCATTGCGACCTGATGACCAATATCCTGATCGGGAATAAAGACCTCAGGCAACTCAAGCGCAGCCGCTGCGCTGCCGGCCACAAAGCCATGTGGCATGAAGACTGGGGCGGCCTGCCTCCTGTAGAGTTTCTGGAACAGCTGGACCCCTATCTGGCAGAGCTGCGCGCCCGTTTGTACAAGAACACCTACACTTCAGATGTCGTGGCGGGGCAGCTGAGTGCCGAATGGGCCAAGAAACTTGGGCTGACCACCGAAACGGTCATAGCGGTAGGCACCTTTGATGCACACGCCGGTGCCGTTGGGGCTCAGATTGACGAGTTCAGCCTGGTGCGGGTTATGGGCACCTCCACCTGTGATATTATGGTAGCCAACCATAATGTAGTAGGCGACAAGACCGTGAAGGGCATCTGTGGCCAGGTAGATGGCTCGGTCATCCCCGGCATGATTGGGCTCGAAGCAGGACAGTCTGCTTTCGGAGATGTCCTGGCCTGGTTCAGGGAAGTACTGATGTGGCCTGTTGAAGAGTTGGTCATGAACTCAGGCGTGATCACCGCTGAACAAAAACAGCAACTGGCAGAAGAAATCGAAAAGCAGTTCATGGGCACCCTGACCAAGCAGGCGGAAGCCATTCCGTTGTCCGAAAGCCTGCCCACCGCTCTGGACTGGATCAATGGCCGCCGTACACCGGATGCCGATCAGTCGCTAAAGAGTGCGATAACTCACCTGTCGCTGGGCACTAAAGCACCTCATATTTTCAAAGCACTGGTGCATGCCATCTGCTTTGGCGCTAAGAAAATTGTAGAGCGTTTTGAAGAAGAGGGCGTTGAGATTCGGAAAGTAATCGGTATCGGCGGGGTAGCCCGCAAGTCGCCCTTTATCATGCAAACGCTGGCCAATGTACTCAACCGGCCCATCGTGGTCGCCTCCTCCGACTATGCACCGGCTCTGGGCGCCGCCATCTATGCCGCTGTGGCTGCCGGGCTGTACCCTGATATTATTACAGCCAGCAAGAACCTGGGCAGCAGCTTTGAAGCCGAATATTATCCACAGGCAGATAAGGTTGCAGTCTTTAAGCCATTGATGGAGCGCTATGATGCCCTCAGCGGCTTCGTGGAGCATATTACCCATAAAAACAAGATGACATTAGCATGAGCAAATACACAGAACTAAAGCGGGAATGCTACGAGGCCAACATGGAGCTCAATGCACTGGGGCTGGTCATTTATACCTTTGGCAATGTGAGCGCAGTGGACCGGCAGCACGGTGTCTTTGCCATTAAGCCCAGCGGGGTGCCCTACGAGACGCTGCGCCCGGAAGACATCGTGATGGTGGACTTTGACAATCAGATTGTGGAAGGCAGCCTGCGCCCGTCCTCCGATACCAAAACCCATGCTTACCTGTACAAGCACTGGGAACACATAGGCGGTGTAGCGCACACCCACGCCATCTACTCGGTAGCCTGGGCACAGGCGCAGCGGGACATCCCCATTTTTGGGACCACCCATGCAGACCACCTGACAGCTGACATACCCTGTGCGCCCCCGATGCGGGACGAGTTGATCGAAGGCAACTACGAGCACAATACCGGAATTCAGATTCAGGATTGCTTCCGGGAGCGTGGGCTTTCCTACGAAGAAGTCCCGATGGTACTTGTGGGCAACCACGGCCCCTTTGCCTGGGGCAAGACTGCGGCCAAAGCCGTTTACCACAGCAAGGTGCTGGAAGCCGTAGCTGAGATGGCCTACCTCACCCTGCAGATCAACCCTCAGGCCCCGCGCCTGAAAGATTCACTTATTAGAAAACATTACGAGCGCAAACATGGCGCCAATGCCTACTACGGGCAGTAAAATAACGCTGAATTCATGAGCAAAATGGAAAGTAAAGTAATTTGGTTTGTAACCGGTAGCCAGCATCTGTACGGCCCGGAAACCCTGGAGCAGGTAGCTGCGAATGCTGCTGGTATTGTGGAGGGGTTGAACGCGGCGGATGCGATCCCTGTGCACCTGGTTAAGAAGGAAGTCGTCACTACGCCCGACAGTATTCAGCAACTTTGCCTGGCCGCAAATAACGATCAGGACTGCATTGGCATCATCGCCTGGATGCATACCTTCTCTCCCGCCAAAATGTGGATACGGGGCCTGAAGCAATTGCAAAAGCCATTGTGCCACCTGCACACGCAGTTCAATGCCGCCATCCCCTGGCAAAGCATCGATATGGATTTCATGAACCTCAATCAGGCGGCCCACGGAGACCGGGAGTTTGGGTACATTATGTCCAGAATGCGCAAAAAGAGAAAAATCGTAGTCGGCCACTGGTCCTCTGCGTCTGTACAGCAAAAACTAGGGGTTTGGAGCCGGGTGGCTTTAGGCTGGCATGAGCTGCAACAGCTTAAGGTCGCCCGCATTGGTGACAATATGCGGGAAGTAGCCGTCACAGAGGGCGACAAAGTGGACGCACAGCTGCGTTTTGGTTTCTCCGTTAATGGGTACGACACTTCCGATGTCAATGCCTACATCAAAGCCGTGTCTGACAAGCAGCTGAATGACCTGCTGGAGGTTTACGAAAGTGAATACCGCCTCACGAAAGCGCTGCAAAAGGGTGGAGACAGCCGTCACTCCCTGGAAGAAGCCGCCCGTATTGAGATTGGCATGCGTGCCTTCCTGGAAGAAGGTGGCTTTGGTGCTTTCACCGACACCTTTGAGAACCTCGATGGCATGAAGCAACTGCCGGGCATTGCCGCGCAGCGGCTGATGGCGGATGGCTATGGTTTCGGTGCCGAGGGGGACTGGAAAACGGCTGCCTTGTTGCGCAGTATGAAAGTGATGGCGCAGGGGCTGGAAGGCGGCACCTCCTTTATGGAAGACTATACTTACCACTTCACGCCGGAGCGGTCTTACGTACTCGGTTCTCACATGCTGGAAATCTGCCCCTCAATTGCCAACGAGCAGCCATCCTGTGAAGTACACCCGCTGGGCATCGGTGGGAAAGAAGACCCGGTCCGCCTGGTCTTTGATGGCAAGCCCGGCCCGGCCCTCAATACCTCCCTGGTAGACATGGGCACCCGCTTCCGGCTAATCGTCAATGAAGTGGAAAGCTCCCTGCCTCAGGAAGATTTGCCTAATTTGCCGGTCGCCAGAGTACTGTGGGATGCCAAGCCCAACCTGGAGGTCGCTGCCACGGCATGGATTCTGGCAGGCGGTGCACACCATACGGTGTACACGCAGGCCCTTACCACAGAATACCTGGAAGACTTTGCCGATATGGCAGGCATAGAGCTGCTGGTAATCGATGAAGAGACCAGGGTTCGTTCATTTAAGGATCAGTTGAATGCGAATGAGGTGTACTACCACCTTTTTCAGCATAGGCTTTAATTTTAGCATTCATGAAAAATCAGGAACATAACGGCGGGCTTTTGAAAAGAGGATGTGTGCATCCACTCCGGCCTTTCCTAAGCCTTGCCCTTCTGTTGATGCTGCTGGCGGGGGCTTCCCATCCCGGTATGGCGCAACGGGCAGAAAGCTACGAGACCCTCGCGGAAGACGGGGCCTGGTGCTGGTTTTCTGACCCGCGCTCGGTCTACCACGAAGGGGCACATCAGCGCACGTACACCGGCTTTGTAACGTCTGCGGGCGATATTGCCATCGTCTCGAAGGACCATCGGTCCGGGGCGTTGGTCACCAAGGTGCTTTACGAGGGCGTTCAGGTGGATGACCATGTCAATCCTTCCCTGCTGGTCCTGCCCGATAGCCGTTTAATGGTGTTTTTCACCCGGCATAATGGCACACTGTACTACGCGAAGACAAAGGTGCCGGAAGACATCACCACCTTCGCGACCGTAGATTCTCTGGATTTGGGAAGTGAGCTCTGCTACACCAATCCGGTACTGCTAAGCGAAGAAGATAACCGGATTTATCTGTTCTCGCGTGGGGGGTACGACTGGAAGCCCTCCTTTATCACTTCGGATGACTTGGGCGCCACCTGGTCCAAGCCACAGACCTTTGTTTCCAAAAAAATAAACAACCCGATGAACCGGCCTTATACCAAGGTCGTGTCCGATGGGCAATCGAGCATTCATTTCGCTTTCACCGATGGGCATCCGCGGTTAGAGAACCACAATTCCATCTACTACCTGCGGTACGAAGGGGGACGCTTTTATGATGCCGAAGGGAAAGAGATAGGGGATACCACACAACTGCCGCTTGTGCAGTCCGCCATCCCTAAGGTATACGATGGCGTTGCCAGCAATCAGCGGGCCTGGATATGGGACCTTGCGCTGACGCAGGACGGGCGCCCGGCCATGGTGTACACCACCCTGCCGGAAGAAACCCTCCACTTTTACAATTATGCAGTTTGGGATGGCGAATCCTGGCAAAATACCCGGCTTTGCGAAGCGGGCAGTGCTTTTCCGCGCTTCCTCCGCCCTAAGGAAATGCGAGACCCCGAGCCTCACTACTCCGGCGGTATATGCCTGGACCACACCAACCCCAATCGGGTATACCTGTCCCGTCCCGTTGACGACCGGTTCGAAATTGAGGAATGGACCACAGGCGATGGAGGGCAGACTTTCAGCTCACAGGCCGTCACCGTTCAGTCATTGCAGGACAATGTCCGCCCGGTAGCCGTGCGCAATGCCCCGGAACAGCTGAGCCCCCGCCTCATGTGGATGCACCTGGACCATTATGCGCATTACACCGATTACCGTACCCGCATCAAGACCAACCGGGCTGCCGAAGGGTTTGATGCCGCCATTTCGCCATCTGCCATAAAAGAAGTCATGGGCGCTGTAGCGGACTGGCAAATCGGGCATCAGCATTTGGTGAAGCACCATCCGCTGGACTGGACCAACGGTGCGCTCTATTCGGGTATGATGGCCTGGTCGTTGGTGGCGCAGGATGAGCAATACAAAAACTGGCTACAACAGATTGGGCAGCGGCACGCCTGGCAACCCTTTTTCCGGATGTACCACGCTGATGATGTGGTGGTGAGCCAGATGTACCTCGATATGTATCAGCATCACCAAACTGAAGCCCGCTATCCCTACCGGATGCTGGCGCCGACCAAGGCACGCCTCGATTACGTCATCAACCACCCTTCTGAGGGGTCGTTGCTCCTGGATTATTCGGACCCGCAAACCCTGGAGCGCTGGTCGTGGTGTGATGCGCTGTTTATGGCACCGCCGGTTTACGTAAAAATGGCCAATATCACGGGTGACGAGAAGTACCTCGAGTTCATGGACCAAGAATACAAAGCAACTTACGACTTCCTTTACGATAAGGAGGAGCATCTATTCTACCGGGACTACCGCTTTTTTCCAGAGCGTAAGCGGGAGACGAATGGAGAAAAGATATTCTGGGGCCGCGGCAATGGCTGGGTAATGGGCGGACTGGTCTCCATACTTAAAGATTTGCCGAAAGACAGCCCCTACCGGCCGTTTTATGAAACCCTGTTCCGGGAAATTTCCGCCAAGGTCGTCTCTTGTCAAGAGGCGAGTGGTTTTTGGCATGCAAGTATGCTGGACCACGAAGCATTCCCCAACCCGGAAACCAGTTCAAGCGCATTTTTCTGCTACGCTTTGGCGTATGGGGTGCGCAGCGGGCTGCTAGACCGGGATCAGTACGAGCCAGCTGTACAAAAAGCCTGGCAGGCGCTGGTCAGTGCCGTTTATCCCGATGGCAAGCTGGGCTGGGTACAGCCAATTGGTGAAGACCCCAGGGACGTGACCGCTGAGATGACAGAAGTCTACGGGGTGGGTGCCTTTTTGCTGGCGGGAACAGAATTACTGCAATTGGTCAAATAGTGTAGCCCTTGTGCTTGAAGAGACTTTAAAAAACAACCTAATACTTATGAAAAAGAAAGGCTTATTCCTCCCGTTCGCGGGGATACTGTTCCTGTTTGCTTCCCTGCTGGGGGCATGTGGCTCCAACCCTGAATCTGCCGAATCAGCGGCTACGGATTCCGAAGCTGTTGAGCCCCCGGTGACGATTGACAGGCAGGCCTACGGGCAATTGGAAGACGGGCGCACAGTAGACCTGTACCGGCTCAAAAATCCCAATGGTATGGCCATTGAGGTCATCACTTACGGCGGGATTATTACCTCCTGGACGGCGCCTGACAAAACCGGTGCTTACGAAAATGTGGTGCTGGGCTACGACAGCCTCGCTCAATACCTGGCAAACAATCCCTACTTCGGTGCCATTATCGGCCGCTATGGCAACCGCATTGCTGGGGGGCAGTTTACCCTGGAGGGCACCACCTACGCATTAGCCACCAACGATGGGCCTAATCACCTGCATGGCGGCCTTAAAGGGTTTGATAAAGTCCTCTGGTCCGCAGATACAGCAACGAGCGCGGAGGGCGCTTCCCTGATACTGAGCTACGAAAGCCCGGATATGGAGGAAGGCTACCCTGGGCGTTTGTCTGTACAGGTCACCTACACCCTTACTGCCGATGATGCGCTTCAGGTGGACTACGAAGCGGCTACGGACAAGGCGACGATTGTGAACCTTACGCAGCATTCGTATTTCAACCTCTCCGGTAATTTCAACCAATCCATTCTCGACCATGAGCTGATGATTGCGGCAGATCAGTACCTGCCGGTAGATGCTACGCTGATCCCTACCGGCGAACTTGCCCCTGTGGAAGGCACGCCCTTTGATTTCCGGGAAGCCAAAATGATCGGCCGTGATATTGAGGCCGGCCATCCGCAACTGGAGCTGGGCAAAGGTTACGATCACTGTTGGGTGCTCAATGAGCAAGGCCGTATGCGCCGGGTAGCAAGCGCTTACCATCCTGAAACCGGCCGGCAGCTGGAAGTTTTTACAGACGAGCCCGGCATTCAGTTCTACAGCGGCAACTTTCTGGACGGCACGCTGCCTATGCCGGGCGGAGGCACCTACGGGCACCGCACCGGATTTTGCCTGGAAACCCAGCATTATCCGGATTCCCCCAATCAGAATGACTTTCCATCAGTGGTATTGCGGCCCGGAGAAACCTACAAAACCCGCACGGCCTTCAAATTTTCAACGAAGTAGAAAACAACGAAAGACATGAGTGTACTAGCAACGATAGACTGGGTATTCATTGCCCTGTACTTTGTGATTATTTTGGGGATTGCCTGGTGGGTGATCCGGCAGCAATCAGATACGTCTGATGATTACTTCCTGGCCGGGCGTAACCTGGGCTGGTTTGTCGTGGGGGCCTCCATCTTTGCCTCTAATATTGGTTCTGAGCACCTTGTCGGGCTTGCAGGCTCCGGCGCTACAGACGGTGTGGCTATGGCCCACTACGAGCTGCAAGCCTGGTGCCTGCTGGTGCTGGGCTGGGTGCTGGCGCCCTTTTACATGCGGTCTAAGGTCTTCACCATGCCGGAATTTCTGGAGCGGCGCTTTTCGCCCACGGCACGATGGGTGCTTTCCATCATCTCCCTGATTGCCTATGTATTGACAAAGGTAGCAGTGGGGATTTTTGCTGGTGGCATCGTCTTCGGTGTGCTGGTGCCCGAAATCAGCTTTATGGGGCTGGACAGCTTTTGGATCGGATCCATTCTGATGATTTTGCTTACCGGGCTCTACACCGTCCTGGGTGGATTGAAGGCCGTAGCCTACACCGAGGCTATTCAGACCGTCATCCTGATCGTTGGTGCGATCCTGGTAACCGTCTACGGGCTGGATGCCCTGGGTGGCTGGGGTGAGCTGCGCCGTATTGCGGGCTCCGAGATGTTCAACCTTTGGAAACCACTGGTGCCGGAAGGCGTAGAGGGTACCTGGGCGCCTGTGCTCACTGAAGATCGGATGGCCTGGTATTTCAACAGCAATTATCCCTGGGTGGGCATGTTATTTTGTGCGCCCATCATCGGTCTGTGGTACTGGTGTACGGATCAGTACATCGTGCAGCGTATGCTGGGTTCTGCCAGCCTGACGGAAGCACGGCGGGGCTCCATAGCCGCAGCTTTTTTCAAGTTATTGCCGGTTTTTATTTTCATCATCCCAGGCATTATCACCTTCGCGCTGGCCATGAGTGGCAAAATAGATACCATTACCGAGACGATGGTCGACAGTAATGGTGAACTGATTACCGTGAATGCGCAACAGGCCTTCCCGTTATTGGTGGCGACGGTGCTGCCGGCGGGCATCCGGGGTATTGTGGTTGCGGGCCTTTTGGCGGCGCTGATGAGCTCCCTCGCCGGTGTTTTCAATGCTTCCTCCACGCTGTTTACGATGGATTTGTACTCCAAATTCAAGCCGGATGTATCCGAAAAGACCCTGGTCCGCGTGGGCCGTATTGCTACTGGCGTAATGGTGGTCATTGGCTTGCTATGGATACCGGTGATTCAGGGCAGCCGGGGGCTTTACGACTATCTGCAGAGTGTGCAGGGCTATCTGGCACCGCCCATTTTCGTGGTCTTCTTCTTCGGCATTTTCAATAAACGCCTGAACGCAAAAGGGGCTCTTTCTGCCCTTATTGTTGGGTTTGCGCTGGGCCTCTTCCGCCTGGCCATTGATACGCCGGTGATGCTGACCGAAGGCTTTGCCTATGAAGAGGGCTCTGTGTTCTGGATCATCAACAATACTTTCTTCCAGTATTACAGCCTGTTTATCTTCCTGGTATCTGCTGCAACCATGTTGATTGTCAGCTATGCCTCGGAAGCACCGGATTACAGCAAGATCAGCGGCCTTACCTTTGGCACAGTGACCGCCGAGCATAAAGCAGAAACCAAATCCAGCTATACCCGTGGTGACGTGATCATCTCGGTGCTGGTTGTGGTACTGATTTTCATGGCTTATATTTACTTTAACGGTTAAGCCCATGGCTTTTCAGGTTGAGACGAGTGGCGGTTCCGGCGCTCGTCTCAGCTTTTTCCTGATTTTGTAATGCCTTTCCAATATGAAGCCTTTCCACTTGCTCCCGTTGCTGCTACTAAACCTTTTGGGGTGTGCTGATGCAACGATTCCGGCGCTGACCAATACCTCCGGCAGCCTGCAGTGTACGCTGGGGCTTACGGCAGAGGGGCAGCCATTCTATACCTTGTCTTATCAGGGCGCTATTGTGCTCGATACCTCTTACCTGGGTATTCGCCTGGAAGGTGCAGATTGCACCCGAAATATGGAGTGGGGGCCAGTAGGTGAACCCTCGCTGAAGGCTGCCCGGTATTCCATGACGCACGGCAAGCAGCAGACAGTCCGCTACACCGGGCAACAGTACAAAGCCGCTTTGCGGAATGCAGCCGGGTTTGAGCTGGAAGTCCATTTTTATTTGTCGGAACACGGCTTTGCCTACCGCTACCATTTCCCGGGCGCGCCTCAGGACAGTATCCGGGTTTTGGAAGAAGCCTCTGCTTATGGCTTCCCCGATTCCACACTGGCGTGGATGCAGCCAATGTCCAAAGCCAAGTCTGGCTGGAAAGAGACCAATCCCTCCTATGAAGAGCACTACCTGATGGGCGTTCCGGTCTCCACCCCATCCCCAATTGGCGAAGGGTTTGTGTACCCGGCTTTGTTTAAGGCCGGAGCGCATTGGTTGTTGGCGACAGAAGCTGATTTGCACCCGGGTTATTGCGGCACTCGGTTGCGGTACGATAGTCTTTCCCGGGAAATGGCCGTAGCTTTTCCGCAAGCGGAAGAGGTATTTCCCGGAGGAGGGCTGTTGCCCCGGGGTGAAGCACCGTTCAGCAGCCCCTGGCGCATCCTGGCGATTGGCAGCCTGGGGGATATTGTGGAAAGTACGATTGGTACAGACCTTGCGGCACCTTCAAAAGGTTTAGGCCGCGATTTTGTCAAAAGCGGGCTGGCTTCCTGGAGCTGGGTATTGCTGAAAGACGATTTTACGAATTATGAAATGTCGAGGCGGTTCATTGACTACGCTGCGGAAATGAACTGGCCCTACTGCCTCATTGATGCGGACTGGGACTGGAAAATCGGTTACGATAGGATGCAGGAACTCATTGATTATGCAGGGACAAAAGATGTGGAAATTCTGTTGTGGTATAATTCTTCCGGAACCTGGAACAGCACGACCTATTCGCCCAAGAGCAAACTGGTAGACCCGGAAAGCCGGCAGGCGGAGTTTGCCCGGCTGCAAAAAATGGGCGTAGCGGGCATTAAAGTGGATTTTTTCGGTGGTGATGGCCAGTCGATGATCGCCTACTACCATGATATCCTGCAAGATGCAGCCAGTCATCAGCTGATGCTCAATTTTCATGGGGCTACGCTGCCCAGAGGCTGGCACCGGACCTATCCACACCTGATGACAGTAGAAGCCATTAAGGGCGGAGAATTCATTACTTTTCTTCAGGAAAACGCGGATCAGGCGCCCCGCCACTGCGCGGTCATCCCCTTCACCCGTAACGTGTTCGACCCCATGGACTTTACGCCTATGGTGCTGGACAGCATTCCGGGCATTCAGCGCCGGACCACCCCGGCTTTTGAGCTGGCCCTGCCCGTCCTGTTTACATCAGGCATTCAGCATATTGCCGAAATTCCGGAAGGGATGCAAAAAATGCCAGCGTATGTGGCTGATTACCTGCGAGATGTCCCTACGCAATGGGATGAAGTGAAATTCATGGACGGATATCCGGGAAAATACGCAGTGATCGCACGCCGCAAGGGAGAAGTCTGGCACGTAGCGGGCATCAACGGAACGGATAAGGAAATTTCAGTGCGTTTAGACCTTTCGTTTGTTGCCCATAAGCAGGGTATACTCCTGTACGATGGCCCGGAAGGAGAGATACTGAAAGGAGAGGCTTTGGCAGGCCCGACTGTTGTACGCCTGCCGGGCAGGGGTGGTTTCGTGATTAAAATCTGATGAAGCACGCGCCCATGAATCAAATCAAGAAAAAGGACCGTGATGAAGTTTTGGACTGCAGGGCTATTATTTTTAACCACAGCGTTCGCTGCCGCCGCACAGGATCTGACGGAAGGCCTGGTGGGCTACTACAGTTTCTGCGGATGTGAGGCAACCGACTACAGCGGGAATGAAAACCATGGAACCATCATTGGGGACCCCAACTGTATTCCCGGTATCAAGGGCGAGGGCTTCCTGTTCAATGAAAATGGCGGAAATACGGGCTGCAGTACAGTCAACACGGACTTCATAGAGCTGCCCACCTTTGGCCCTATCTGGAGTGAAGGCATTTCAATCTGCGCCTGGGTGGAATACGAAAACATCGCCAACTTTGAGCGCATAGTGGATATCGGCAATGGAAGTGGGGACAGTGGTGGCGCTCCGGTATGGTTTGGCAGGGAAGGCAATTCCGATAACCTGACGTTGGAAAGCTGGGTCAGTGCAGATCCCAATGCCAACCGCACTACTGGTCGCCTGGTGGCAGAAGGCGCCATCACCAACGAGCAAATCGAATTTTACTGTGCGACGATTGGGGGCGATAGCATGAAAATTTATGTCAATGGTGTACTGGTGGCGCAAAAAGCCGGGCATCCAATCCTCAATGTTGAGCGCACTTCCAACTACATCGGTCGGTCCAATTGGTGCAACGCCGATCCAGACTTCCATGGGTTTATGGATGAAGTCCGGATTTACAACCGGGCTCTGTCTGCCGCGGAAATCCTTCAGATGTACGAAGCCCCTTTCTTTGCCACGCCACCCGTAGTGGGCATCTGCCTGGGCGATAGTGTACAGCTCCGGGCGCAGGGCGGGGCAGCCTACGAGTGGTCGCCCTCCAACTACCTGACCTCAGATACGGTTGCGGCTCCCATGGTTTCACCACCGGTGCCGACCGAGTACAGTTGCAAAATCATTTTTCCGGATGGCTGCTTTATCACGGATACTGTGCTGGTGGAAGTGGATCAGGATACGATGGTGGCTGTAGACACGACTATTTGTGCCAATCAGGATTACTTTGGGTACCAGGCACCAGGTATGTACACGGATGTATTCACGACCCGTTACGGCTGTGACAGTACCCGGGTGCTGCAATTGTCGGTACTGCCCAATGTCCTTTCCACGGAGGAGGTCCGCATCTGCGAGGGCGAAAATTACCGGGGGTTCAGGGTAACTGGCATTTATGAAGACACCTTGCCTGCGCTTACCGGTTGTGATACCCTCTACCGGCTTTCGCTGCAAGTGGAAAGCCCTGTCTTTGATGATTTGGCTATACAACCTGCGGATTGTGCCAGGAATAATGGTACCATACAGTTTGAAATTGGGGAGACCAACCGGTCTGTTACGGCCTCCCTCAATGACGCACCGCTTTCAACTTCTGAGGTATCTGGATTAACGCCCGGGGCCTACACCCTGCGCCTGACAGACGATGCGGGTTGCGCCCAGGATACTCTGCTGACGGTTCCGCAGGCCGACTGCCCTCTTTACGTCCCTTCCGCTTTCTCTCCCAATGGCGATGGCCGGAACGACCGCCTCCGCCTTTATGCGTGGCCGGAAGCAGGAATAACCATTCGTACTTTTCGCATCTACAACCGTTGGGGCAGCCTGATGTATGAGGCAGAAAATATCGTGCCTAACGATTCCGGCTACGGCTGGGACGGGACCTACCGGGGCGAGCGGCTTAACAACGGGACCTATCTTTACACCATCGTCGCTGTGAATCCGAGGGGAAAAGTGACCACCCTTACCGGTGATGTCCAGCTGGTGCCCTAACAAAAAAGGGCAGCGCCTCTGCGCTGCCCGACAGTCAAAATAGTGTATGAATAGTAGTAGTAGTTAACGCTTGGTGCTCTTAAATATCTTCTCACTGCGGACCTGGCCACTGTCGTAAGCTTCCACTTTTACGTAAACGCCGGGCTCAAGATTAGTGAAGTCCTCCCCAACCTTCCGGCCATCCATAGTGAAGTAGGTTACGCTGATGAGTTTGCCATTAGGCTTGTCTTCAAAGACCTCCGTTGTAGAAGTCGAAAAGTTAGGTGTAACCGTGATGTTCTTCATATAGCTGTACTGCGGGTCGAAGAAAGTACCATCCGGGCGCATATTGTCACTCCAGAATGACCCGGTGCCAATCACAAGAGTTGCAGCATTCTGCATGAAATCGATGATCTGACTGTAATCGGCCAGGTTGCCCGCGATGGTCACATCCGTGCTACTTTCATTATAGGCCAACTCATTGTCCACATAAACGGCATAGCCTGTTTGGGTGAACTGCAGCCTTACATTCCGCCACTGATTGCCGCCCAGGAAATCGGTATCGATTCCAAAGTCGATCAGGTTGGCGTCAATGAACATGCCGTTGTTGAAGCCCAGGTAAGAGCCATTGGTAAAATACATCCGACCCAGGGCATCATCAAATAAGGCAATGAGGGAGCCCAAGACTTTGATCGAGTCCACACCTTCATAATTGTACACATCAAAGGCAATTTCTGCTTCCGTGAAGTCCTGCCCCATCAATGGATTGTCAAAAGATACATCAGGATTAGCCACAGTCGAGGCCGCCTCTGCGACATCGATGACGAGTGCTCCTTCAAATGTTGTTGTGAATGCCGGGTCAATGGCGCTGATGTCAATTGTAGTTTGCTGGGCGTAGGCCACACTGCATGCCATAACGGCTACAAGGAGTAAGTAAATTTGTTTCATCACACTGATTTTAGATGGTAGAATAGTATTTACATGCTTATTTGCTGCCGCTCAATGGTTGGTTAAGCCACGAAAATTTTATCACAAGGTGCTGCAATTCATAGCGCCTTGCGGTCTGCATTCAGGGCAGCCTTATTTTTTCTAAAGTAAAGATAATGAAAATAAATGTAAAAAGTACACTTATTATAAAAAAGTCCTGTACAATTCTGACCACTAGTGGTTTAGGTCATGTCGGGCTGAGATTAGGGAATGGGAAGTTTTAAGTTGAGCAGGTATAGATTGGGGGCAACTTCAGCTGCTGCAGATAATCCTATGAAAGCTATCTTTACGTAACTAAGAGAAAACCTTTGTTATGAAAATTTTCCTTTCCAGCCTTTTCCTGCTTTTGCTTCCTGCTGTGATGCTGGCTCACGGCGTCAGTAGTGCCGACCATGCCACTTTGGTAGACGGGGGCCTTGCCGCTTATGTGCTAGTTGGTGCCAAACACATGCTCACGGGCTACGACCACCTGCTCTTCCTGCTCGGGGTGCTCTTTTACCTGAGTGGGTTCCGGGATATTCTTCGGTTTATTACGGTGTTCACTCTGGGCCACTGCATCACGTTGATTGGCGCGACCTACCTGGGGGTAACGGCTGATGAACACCTGGTAGATGCTGTCATTGCGCTAAGCGTAGCGTATAAAGGCTTTGAAAACCTCAATGGCTTTGAGCGGGTATTCAAGGCACCGGCTCCGGACCTGTTGTTTATGGTTTTTGCATTTGGGCTGATACATGGTTTCGGTTTGTCTACCCGCCTGCAGTCGTTTGACCTTGGTGCCGATCAGTTTTTGGTAAAAATCCTGAGCTTCAATGTCGGCGTAGAGGTGGGGCAGGTCCTTGCACTCATCCCCATCGTTTTTGTGCTGAAAAAAATACAGCAGGCGAAGCATTACCCGGTCTTTTATAAGGTCGTTAATATTGGCTTGATTTTGGCGGGGGCTGCTCTGCTGGCTTATCAGTTGTATGGCTTTTTTAGTGGGCAGGCGGAAGTGGCGGCTACTGTGCATACACATTCGTGATTGCATTTACTTTCCGGTCCAAATAATGAGCGCCCGGTAGCTGTAATAGCACCGGGCGCTTTTTTATGCCATTAAATGTCAATTAATCACAGGAAGTCGTCCGCTCAAAATCGCAGTAAGTCGACCACCAGGGGTTAAACTGATTGTCCTTTTCATCATTGCTCATCGCCAGTAGGGCCTCTACGTCATCCCCATACCGCAGGTGCATATGAATGGGGTCACCGTGTGGTGAACGGGAGAGGACATACTTAAATGCCGCGCAGTCTCCGTCGTAGTCTTCTACTTTTTGGAACACATCCCAGATGGACGTCTTGGACTGCTCCGGGAAGTAATGCGGGTCTGGCCGGCTGCCGATGTACTGATAGCCGCACTCCGCCAGCTTTTGCTCCATATCGTCATGGGCGTAGAAAGCCATGCGGGAGAGGGAACCCTTGTCCTCGCTGGTTTTCAGTACGAGTCGGCTGGGGTTGCGCGGATCGTTTTCCGTTAGGGAGTCGTTGAGGTTCATCCGGAATTCTCCGTTCATCGCCAGGTAGCGGAAAGCCGGGCTGCCATCTGCATTGGGGTGGCTGTGTCCGTCGCCTCCATGCCCGTGGGTGTGGGCGCCTGTGCCATGGTCATGCGTATGTGCTGTTCCGTCGTGAGCATGGGTATGGTCGTCTTCTGCATGAGAATGCGTACAGTAAACAATGAAGAAGGAAAGGGCTGCCAAAATCAGGGCAGCGACGATTGTACTCTTTGGGTTTTTCATATCTGTAAGGTTTGAATTTTTGTAAAAAGAAATGGGCTGAGGCTCGCCGCAAGGACTGCCTCAGCCAGGGTGTTACGGTTTAGAAGCCGTACCGTACGCCAACGCTGTAATTCCGCAGTGGAGCCGGGGCAAAGGACCGGGCATCCACGCTGCCAAATACCGACTCTGCGTAGCGGGCATTAAACAGGTTTTGGATTTCCATGAAAATCCGCCCTTCCCTCGAAGACTGCTTGTTGAAATTGTAAAAGAAGGAAAGGTGGGATACCGTATAGCCCTCGTAGGAAGCTTCGTTATCCGGCGAAATGAAGTACCGCCCCACATCCCGGAACCGGAAGCGGCTGCCAAGCCCGGACGAGGTGACATAGGAAAGATCCAGTGTGCCGATGGTCTGAGGGACGCCAGTCAGGCCTTTGCCTTCCAGGTTGTCCTCCGGATTGTTGGTGATCTCTGTCTCAATGTAAGAGAAGGTACCCGCCAGGCGCAGCCCGGGCAGGGGCGTCAGCGCTATTTTGGATTCTACCCCCATGCGGCGGGTTGCTCCGGCATTGAAAAACTCCAGAGAGCCGGGTGGGTTCTCCACGATTTCATTGGAGGAGTCCAGGATTAAACCGGCAACATCCAACTCCAGCCAGTGATTAGGCAGGTAGGTAGCGCCGACTTCATACTGCCACAGCTGTACTGGTCCGAGGTCTAGCCCGGCTTCATATTTCAAAGCGCTATTGGGCAGCGAAAAGCCATTGGAAACACTCGCGCGCAGGTCAAATCCTTCATACAGGGTGGAGCGAACGCCTACCTTTGGGCTAACGTTGTACAGACCGTCAATTTGGTCATCCACGGCGTCTTGCCCGGGGTCATTCGCTTCAAAGCTGCCAAAGTAGGTATCATATCGCAGCCCTATGGAAGGGCGGAAGTAAGGGCTGATGGCAAATTCCCCTTGTGCATAAGCCGATACGGACTGTATGGTAAACAAGTAGTCCTGTGTCTGCCCCTGACGCACGCGGTCTTCGGTAGCCCAGCGCATCCGCTCCGTTTGTTCGCTGTAGTACTCCAGGCCGGCAATCCAGTTGACGGCAATACCGGAGAGCTCGCTGTAGCCATTCAGGCTGGCACCGGAGGCATACACATCACGGGTATTGAACCGCTCCGACTGCCCGCCGGGCTGGAAGCCAAACTTAGCAAAACGGGTAAATTCCTGCTGCACGGCATAGCCGAATACCAGCAGGCGGAGGTTGTCGCTAAAGCTGTGGTTGAGGTCAAGGCGCTGGGTATAAAACTGTTTATTACCACCGTCGTTTTCTCCATTGGGGTCCTGCAGGTTGCGCCGGTCATCATCCTCAAACTGGGCTTCGGAAATGTAGCCGGGCGCATTCCACTCGCTGCTGTGGCCGCGCAGGGACAGGGCGATGTCCGTTTTATCGCTCAGGTTGTAGGAAAACCGGCCTGTGAGGTTGCCACGGAGGGTTTCTGAATTTTCGGAATACCCGTCGGTGCGGAACAGCTGGAAGGCGAGGTTGGTCTGCAGTTGGTGATCGGATGCACCGAGTGGGATGCCTTTACCAATCGCAACCTGCGCATCAAAGGTGTTGAAAGAACCACCGGTGATGCTTACATCCTGGTAATTACCGCCCTTACGGGTCTCCATTGCCAGTGTGCCGCCCTGCGCAAACCGCCCGAACAGTACGGAGGAAGGGCCTTTGTAGACCTTCATCGACTTCAGGTTGAGCGGGATGAGGACGTTCAGGTCGGCATAACCATCCGAGTGGCCCTCCGCTTCGTTTAGCGAGATGCCATCGATTTCCACCCCGGCTTCCCCGGCATGCCCGCCGCCGCCGAATCCGCGGATGGAGAACTGATCGGCTACGCCTCCCTGCCGGTAAGCGACGAGGTCAACACCCGGCACCTGCTCAATCAGCCGCAGGGGCTGTTCGATATTCAGGCTTTGGATTTCCTCCTGTCCGATGATGTCAACGGTAATGGTGTTGTTTTCCCGGTTGAGGGCTTCCCCCCGGACGTAGATTTCGCTTAGGGAGGTGGCCGTTTGCCGGAGGGTGATGTCGACCTTTGCTGTTTGCCCGGCTGCAACTACGACGGGCTCGCTGTGGCGTTTGTACCCCACAGAAGTTATATCGAGGGTGTAAGTGCCCGGCGACAGGTTGGCAATGTTAAATTTGCCGGCTTCGTTGGTGGTCGCGCCCTGGGAAGTGCCCCTTACGGCGACGTTGACGGCTACCAGCGGCCCTTCAGCATCGGATTGTATGGTGCCGGTAATACGGCCATTGGACTGACCCCAAAGAGAGGCCGCACTGAGACTGAATAATAGGGCAAAAGTGAGTTTTATGAGTAGTTGGATCTGTTTCACAATAATAATTTTTGACAGGCAACAGGCGGTTGCGTGCTGCGCTGACCGTTGCCTAAGGAATTGGGCCCGGGTTTTCCAGGCTTTACAAATACAGGTATGAAGGGACACCACAGTACCACGCCCAGCTGCACGAAAAGGCAGGCTGTGTTTGCTGCACAACGGTGGTTCAGGCCAAAACAGTCTGACTGCAGAGCAGGGCGTTTGCTTCGGCACCTTCATGAAATAGAATTAATAAACGGAATGAATTAGCCCAGGATTCTGGGAGGTGGGCAGGGGATAAGGGGGTGAACGGACTGGTAAGGTAAAAGCACGCCGGCCGAGAGGGCGCTGAGGCTTGTCTCAGGAGCCGCAGCATAATGCAGCGTACTCAGCAGTCCGGTAAGGCTCAGCATCAGCCAGTTGAGGTGGAGGAGGCACTGCTCGGAAGCCTCCTGATCAAATGCGCTAAAGGTATCCAGTAAAAAGGTAATGGCCCCATGATGCGTATGATGGTGGCCTGCAGGGTGTGCCTCTGCATGATGATGGGCATGGCCTGCACCGTGGTGGTGCGTGTGCCAGTGGACTTCTTCTCCTTCAAGGGCGTGAGAAAGCCAGTGTATCAGTGCTCCGGTGCCTGCGCCAAAAATATTGACGCTAAGCACGACGAGCAGGAGATATGTGGTGGCTTTTTTCATGCGACTAAAGGAGTGTATCTCTTTTAGTCAAGGTACGGCGATTTCCCGGCAGGCGGATTAAAAACAGGGGAGATTCTTTTGCGAAAGCGGTAGATGCGGTAGTTTTTGGGCTTCCCAACCTCCGCTATTGATGGTCGGCGGCCCATTTCAAGTACCCTTCCAGCTGACTCATAAGGTAGTAAGGGAGGTTGACCAAGCGGTATTCGTATCCGGCAGGTGTCCGGGCGTTTTCCACAGATATAGTATTATTGAGCAACCGGATGGCAAAGGGCGGTTGGCCGCGCTCCACAAACTGATGCAGGGACCGTAACCGTCCCTGTGGCCCGGCTTTTACCTCAATCGGCAGGAGCTGCCCCTCATAGGGATAAACCAGGTCCACCTCGGCATTGGCGTTGGCTTTTTCTCTTACCCAGAAATGGGGCTTGAAATCTTGGTGGTTGTGAAGTGCAATCAACTCTTGGCTCAGTAAGTGCTGCACGATAAATCCCCGGTAAAGGCTGTTTAAGTCTGCAAGGCCCAGAAACTGCGATTGGATTTGGAGGGTGTGATTCAGCAATCCCGTATCAATAAACTGAAGCCGGGGGCGTTTTTTCAAGTCCGTGATGATAGGTGGTGCAAGCTGTGTGGTGGGGTAGATTAAGCGAATCACTCTGGCCAGTTCGAGGTTTCGAAGGGCTTCGCCCACTTCTCTTGAGCCATAGTTGGAATGACCAAACCCTGTAAACTTAATCCGGTCATGCTCCATTGGCGCAGACCGGATGATGTGCCGTAAGACTTGCCGTTGCGTATTGTTGCCGGCGTATTTCTCGATATCGTCCAGGTAAGCCTGCCAGAGACCAGCATAGAGGGGCGTAAGGTCGGACAGTGGTGCACCGTCAGTGTAACGCTGTACCACTTCAGGCATTCCTCCAAGCAGAGCATATTCATGGAACAGGATACGCAATTTTTCGTGTGCAAAATCCGGAACCGGGATGCGCCGTAATGCCTGCAGTGCCCGATCCTCGCCTTTCCATTCCAGGAACTCTTCAAAACTGAGCGGATGAAGATAATAGTAACTGACTCGGCCAACCGGAAAACTCCTGACTTCACCCAAAGAGAAATCGAGCAACGACCCGGCAGCAACGACATGAATATCCGGGCGCTCTTCGTAAAAATAGCGTAGCAGCCGAATAGCTTGCGGGCTTTCCTGAATCTCATCAATGAAGAGTAGGATTTTTGAACCTGTACCGGAAATGTTGCGCTCGAAAAAAAGAGCCTCCATCAACTCGTTTACCTCCAGGTGCCGATGGAACAATGCCTGTATACCGGGCTTTTCAGCATTTAGTTCAATATAATGATCAAAGTCGCTTGCCAGCATGCGTACGAGGGTCGACTTGCCTACCTGTCGGGCTCCGCGGATGAGCAGCGGCTTTCGGTTTGGGCTTTCTGCCCATTGCATCAAATCTTGTAATGCCCGGCGCTTTTTGATCATAAACCCAAGTTTTGTAATGAATAACCCCTTATTTATGACAAAGGTTGTAATGAATAACCCCTTATTTGTAACAAAACTGGGTTGGTTACTTTGAGCTGGTGAAGCTCCGGGACGGATTTTCCCGTCACTTAGATCTGTTAATACCTACAGGTCTAACTAAAGAGTGCCGTTAAATTGAAATAGCCCCGTGCGGTACGCCTGCCTGATTGGCTATGGCAGACCGGTTCAAAAGGCGAAATCTAAAGCGCTAATACATTCCGTAACTACGGCACGGATAAACTTTCGAATCCAAATCTTCTACTAATATAGCGTACCCACAGCACACTAATTGTAGATTGAAAACTACTGTAATAAAGTAACAGCAAAAAAAACGCTCGAAGCGTAAGAACAAATGTATCATTGTACTGTGCCTTTAGGCACAAAATCTAGGTAAAAACAGGGTTTAGGGAAAAGGCTCGTGCCGTAGGTACGAAATGTGAAACGCTAAACCAGGAATCGCTGTAATAAAACAACATCATGAAAAAAATCCTCGATGAATTTAAGGATTTCGCGGTCAAAGGCAATATGATTTAAGTATTCTGGTTCATCAGCCACTCCCGCGCATTTACAAACGCCTGAAGCCAGGGCGATACCTCATCCTTCCGGCCAGTGGGGTAGTGCGCCCAGTTCCAGGGGAAGATGGAGCGCTCAATGTGCGGCATCGTAGCCAGATGGCGGCCATCGGCACTGACGAGCATAGCGGTGTTATAGGCACTGCCATTGGGGTTGGCAGGATAGGCTTCGTACCCGTACTTCGCAACGATATTGTAATCGGTTTCAGCGCCCTTTAGGTCAAATTTGCCCTCCCCGTGGGAAATCCAAACGCCCAGAGTGCTGCCCTCCAGGCCAGACAGCATCACGGAGTTGTTTTGGCCAATTTTTACGGAAGTGAAACTGCTCTCGTGCTTGTGGGAATCATTGAAGTCCATCAGCGGGTGCGGGTCCTGCTCCGGGTAGATGAGCCCCAGCTCCATGAACAGCTGACAGCCGTTGCAGATGCCCACCGAGAGCACATCCTCGCGTGCGAAGAAGTTTTCCAGTGCCTTTTTGGCCCGCTCATTGTACTTGAAGGTGCCCGCCCAGCCTTTGGCAGAGCCCAGTACATCGGAGTTAGAGAAGCCGCCCACTGCGCCCAGGAATTGGATGTCTTCCAGGGTCTCCCTACCGGTCATCAGGTCGGTCATGTGCACGTCCCGAACTTCAAAGCCAGCCAGGTAGAGGGCGTGGGCCAGCTCGCGCTCGGAGTTGCTGCCCTTTTCGCGCAGGATTGCGGCTTTGGGCTTAGGCGTATTTTCTTTCAGTTCCGGCAGCCTGCCGCTGAAATGGCTGGGGAATTGGTACTGTAGCGGCTGATTTTTGTAATTGGCATAGCGTGCATCAGCCAGCCCGTTGGCCGTTTGCTTTTGGTCGAGCAGCCAGGAGGTTTCGTACCACGCGTCCCGGAGTTTGGGGATGTCGAAGGTGTGCTGCTCGTCTCCGTTCCTGATGCGTAGGGTATCTCCGGCTGTTACTTTGCCGATACGGTGGCAGGGGATGGGGAAGTCGGCAAGCGCGGTGGTGTTTTCTTCATCTTTGAGCTGTAAGACTACACCGGCATTTTCGGCAAACAAAACCTTGACCGTATCGGGCTCCCCGAGTACACTTAGGTCAAGCTCGGCGGCGAGGCTATTGTCCGCGAAGCACATCTCCAGCAGGGTGGTGATCAGGCCTCCGGAGGCTACGTCATGCCCGGCAACGACGGCTCCGCTTTTTATCAAGTCCTGTAGTGCATTGAAGGTATTCGCCAGCTTTTGAGCATCCTTTACGTCGGGCCCTTTTGAGCCGATCTTATTGCGGGCCTGCGCGAAGGAGCTGCCGCCGAGGTGGAAGTCATCCTGCGAAAGGTTGAGGTAGTACACCGGGCCAGCGTCCTTTTGGAAGACCGGCTCGACAACCTTGTTGATATCCGAACAAACACCTACCCCGGAAATGATCACCGTACCCGGTGCCAGTACATCCCCATCCGGGTATTTTTGCTTCATGGACAGGGAGTCCTTGCCGGTGGGCACGTTGATGCCGAGTTCAATACAGAAGTCAGACACCGCCTGCACCGCTTCGTACAGGCGGGCGTCTTCCCCCTCGTTGCGGCAGGGCCACATCCAGTTGGCGGAAAGGGAAACGGATTTCAGCCCCTCTTCCAGCGGTGCCCAGACGATATTGGTCAGTGCTTCAGCTATGGCATTTCTGGAGCCGGCTTTCGGGTCGATCAGAGCATTCACCGGAGCGTGCCCGATGGAAGTAGCGACGCCGTGTGGGGTGTCGTACCCCAGCGCCATAACGCCGCAGTTGTTTAGGGGCAGTTGCAGCGGGCCGGCGCACTGTTGTTTGGCCACCAGGCCACCTACACAGCGGTCTACCTTATTGGTCAGCCAGTCCTTGCAGGCCACGGCTTCGAGGCGGAGTACCTGCCCCAGGTATTCCTGAATTTTGTCAGGGTTATAATCTACGGCTTCGTACTGCCGCTCTACGGCTTGATCTTCCATAATGGTCTTCGGGGAGCTCCCAAAGAGGTCCGCCAGATCGAGGTCCAGCGGTTTCTCAGCTTTGGATTCGGAAACGGCTGAGAAGCGCATATCGCCGGTCACTTCACCGACCACATACATGGGCGCGCGCTCCCGCTCTGCGATTTTTTGCAAAAGCGGGATATCCTCTGCAGCAACGATCAGCCCCATGCGTTCCTGAGATTCATTGCCGAGGATTTCCTTAGCCGAGAGGGTGGGGTCGCCAATAGGCAGGGCATCAAGGTCGATACGGCCGCCGGTTTCTTCCACCAATTCAGAAAAGCAGTTGAGGTGACCGCCCGCGCCGTGGTCGTGTATGGCAACGATGGGGTTCTTAACGCTTTCCACGAGGTTGCGTATGGTATTGGCAACCCGCTTCTGCATTTCCGGGTTGGAACGCTGCACGGCATTCAGGGTAATGCCGGTATCGAACGCGCCGGTATCGGCTGAGGAAACGGCGGCGCCGCCCATACCAATGCGGTAGTTGTCGCCACCCAGCAGCACGATTTTATCGCCTTTCCGGGGCGTTTGTTTCAGCGCCTGATCGAGGATGCCCGAGCCCACGCCACCGGCCAGCATGATGACTTTGTCAAAACCCAGTTGGCGGGCGTGCTCGGCGTGCTCGAAGGTGAGCAGAGAGCCGGCAATCAGGGGTTGGCCAAACTTATTACCAAAATCAGAAGCCCCGTTAGAGGCTTTGATAAGGATATCCATAGGCGTTTGGTAGAGCCATTTCCGCTCGGGCATGGCCTTCTCCCAGGGGCGGTTTTCCATCAGGCGGGAGTAGGCGGTCATGTATACCGCTGTTCCGGCCAGAGGCAAAGAGCCAATACCACCCGCCATACGGTCCCGGATTTCCCCTCCGCTGCCGGTGGCTGCCCCGTTGAAAGGCTCTACGGTGGTCGGGAAGTTGTGGGTTTCTGCTTTGAGCGAGACCACCGTATCCACGTCTTTTTTGCTATAGCTGGAAGGTTCGTCCGGGCGCTCGGGCGCAAATTGGCGGAGCTGTGGGCCCTTCAGGAAGGCAACGTTGTCCTTGTAGGCCGAGACGATGCTGTTGGGGTGGGCTTTGGACGTCTTCCGGATCATAGCAAAAAGGGAGTCCGGCTGTTCCTGCCCGTCGATCACGAAGGTGCCATTGAAAATCTTGTGCCGGCAGTGCTCGCTGTTGATTTGCGAAAAGCCAAACACTTCCGAGTCGGTCAGCTTGCGGCCAATGCGCTCCGCCACTTCCTCCAGATAAGCGACTTCTTCCTCGCTGAGGGCCAGCCCTTCCGCCGCATTATAAGCTGCGATATCTTCAATAGGACGGATGGGCTCCGGTTGGATATTGATGGTGAACAGCTGCTGATCGAGCCCGTCGAAGCGTTGCTTCAGCATAGGGTCGAAGGGGGCAGTTGCCGAAAAAGGGGTGTACTGCTCTATTCTCCGGATGCCGCCGATGCCCATATTTTGGGTGATCTCCACCGCATTGGTACTCCAGGGAGAGACCATGGCTGCCCGCGGCCCAATGAATTGCCCGTCGATCGTCTGTTCATCGAGCTTAGGCTGATCGCCAAACAGCCAGGTGAGCTTGGTCACATCGCTGTCGGTGAGGGTGGCTGTCGCCTGAACAGCAAAAAGGATTCGTTGGGGGTCTCCGAAGAAGTGGATCATCAGCTTATGGATTTAACATTTGCGTCAAACCACAAAGGTCGCTTGTTCGGGTTAAATTGCCAAGGTTTTGAGAAAGGGAGTTGGGATTTCTCCTGTAGCAGCGCGGAGTATGGAATCTGAGCAAGCGCTTTATGCCTGTCAGCCCGGCAACAGCACTTTTATTGGCTATTTCTTACGATATTAGCATGCTATAAAGTAACACCTCATGACAACCATGAATCAGACCGCAAACTGCAAGCACTGCGGCAGGGAACTTTCCGGCGACTTCTGCTCCGCATGCGGGCACCCTAACAACCTCAAGCGGATTGACAGTCGCTACCTGCTGTCCGAAATAAGCAGCGTGCTCGGTGTAGGCTCGTCATTTTATCCAGCACCAGCGGTAATTTTTTTACAGTATACTGAGCCATGCCAGTAGACTGATCAAAGGTGCCATTCTCAAAGTAGACCAGGTTGCCCTCTGTTTTTTCGACCTTGAGGTTCTTAATATTGAGCGCTTTCCCGAGTTCAGCAGTGGTGGTGGCCGGAGGGAGCTGTTTTTCAATTACGGTTTCTTTTTTGAGGAAGTCCGTTTTACGGAAAATCAGCACTACGCCACTAATGGCATAAACGGCCATTATGCCAGCCAGAAAGAAGCCGAGGTAACGGTGGTAAACCCGAAAGGTGTTGCTGAGCTTGCGTTTGTCCATTGAGCAATGCTTTTATAATCTGCAGTTGAAGGAATGAAGCATTTGGCAGGGGCAGGCAAACTTACGGACTCTTTTCTGTTTCCGGTCAAATGAGATGCCTCAATCTATTAAAATAATACGCCCGCTGGAGAGGGGCACTGATTCAATTATACTTTCAAAACACCATCCTTCGAAGCAAAATCCGAAAGCTTTGTATTTTAGCAACTGCCAATCAACGAAAACCAACTACCATGAAGCACATGCCTTCCCACTTTTTGCTGTTTATCCTGTTGCTGTCCCTTCCCATTTGGGTGCAGGGGCAGGCATTGCAAACAGCCGTCCCGGAAAGCGTCGGTTTTTCCTCCGGCCGGTTAGCGCATCTGGACCGCACTTTTCAGGATTATGTGGATAACGGGCAATTGCCTGGCGCGGTGGTTCTTGTGACCCGCAATGGGCAGGTGCCCTACTTTAAGGCTTTTGGGCAGCGAGATATGGAAAAAGGCGACCCCATGCCTAAGGATGCCATCTTCCGTATCGCTTCCCAAACCAAGGCGATTGTCAGCGTTGGGGTTATGATGCTGCAGGAAGAAGGACGCCTGCTGATCAGTGACCCGGTGGGTAAGTATCTGCCGGAATACATGGAAACTACTGTGGCAGCGGCAAAGGAAGAAGGCGGGTACGAGGTGGTAAAAGCTGAGCGCCCGATCACCATCCGGGACTTGCTGACCCATACGGCTGGTATCGGGTACGGCTATGGTCCGGCAAAGGAGGCTTGGGAAGCCGCAGGTATTCAGGGTTGGTACTTCGCTCACTGGGAGGAGCCGGTGCGGGAGACGATACGGCGGATGGCGGCCCTGCCCTTTGATGCACAGCCCGGCGAGCGTTTTGTGTACGGCTACAATACGGATATCCTCGGTGTGCTGATTGAGGTGGTCTCCGGACAGCCTTTGGACGCGTTTCTCACCACTCGCATCTTTGAGCCCCTGGGCATGGAAGATACTCATTTTTACCTGCCTGAGGAGAAAGTCAGCCGCCTGGCTACGGTCTATTCCAAAGAAGCGGACAATCTGGAACGCGCGCCCACTCCCGGGCACATGCGTGGACAAGGCCACTACGTCGAAGGTCCCCGGACCAGCTTTTCCGGTGGAGCAGGCCTGCTCAGTACAGCTATGGATTACGCTCGCTTTCTGCAAATGATGCTCAATGGCGGTACTTACAATGGGCAGCGTATCCTGTCCCGCAAGTCAGTCGAGCTAATGACAGTTGACCACATGCGTGATATTCCCTACGGACGGGATGGGCAGGGCTTTGGACTCGGCTTTACCGTAGCAACCGATCTTGGAGCCCGGGGTGGGCTCGGCTCCGTGGGCGATTACGGCTGGGGTGGTGCTTATCATTCCACCTACTGGGTTGATCCGGCGGAAGAACTCGTGGTGGTCTACTTCACGCAAGTTATTCCTGCCCGAGGGCTGGACGACCACGCGAAGCTTAGGGCGCTGGTGTATCAGGCGTTGGAGTAAGGCAAGCTAATGTCCTGCATGGGAAAGGAGCTATTCCCTGATCTCAGTTTGTACCAATTCAAGAATACGGTTCAGCTCTTCCATGAGAGGCCGGTAATGCTGGTCCGTCGTGCCTTTGCAAGCGAGCAAAAACAGGAGCAGGTGATTTTCAAACGACCGGGATTGCAACAAGGCCAGGTTAGAATGCGACTGAGCTGATGCCGACAAGTCGAGTCCACCTGTAGCCTGATCAGCCTGTTGCAGAACGGTCCGGATACTATAGCGGTCGCTCAGGAAGGTATGGAGAATACGGGTACGCTCCTCCTCCTGATCCTGTTCCTGTCGGGCAACATCCTCCAGGGTAGCGATCCGGTTGGTCAGCCGGCGGCGCAGTTCAGGGCTGGATAAGTCGCGGAGACTGCCGGAGTTGATCATCTCGTTCAGTAGCGAATTGTTGGGGTTGAAGGCGATATCGTAAGCGAGGGTGCTGTAAATCAGCTTGGAGAAGGCAGCCTCATCCGTGAGCGTGGTAGAATCGGTCATGAATCCGAGCAGGGCGCGGGCACCTTCCAGGTTTTGTTGATTGAGGGCGATGAGGTTTTTAAGCTTGTATTGACTAACCTTAAACTCTTCCTGCAATCCCTTTAGGTACACTTGCTCCTTGTCCCGGGTCAGCCGCTGCTCATTACCGTTGTTGATGGCCAGGGCGATGAGGATGCCAGCGACCACCAATACGATTTCCCCCAGTGCATACAACAGGTACTGGCTGATGCGCTTTTCAGCAATTAATTGCTGCCGGATTTTTCGGAAAAACTTGATCATGGTCTTGAGCTGCTTTTAGTTAAAAGTCTGTGTCCGCACCATCCAGCTCCAGCTCCTTAATCCAGATATTCCGGTACAAGACATCGTGCCCCTCGGCCTGCAGTTTGATGCCGCCGGGAGTATCCGTAATGCCAAAGCCTTTATCGTTTCCGCCGTCTAATCCGGAGAACTTTCCGCCCCAAACTTTATTGATGGGGATATTTTGGTGCACCTTATGACCATTGAAATACAGGCTGACCAGCGGTTGCTCCGTGAGTTTGCCATTTTCAAACCGGGCAGCGCGGAAGGTGATATCAAAGGCATTCCACTGACCAGTTCCGTTATAAAAGGCGTAAGGGGATTCCGTCTCGTTAATGACTGTGGCCATACCATGCTTCGTGCTGTCCCCATCCAGGATTTGGATTTCATACCGGTTTTGCAAATAAACCCCACTATTGCCTCCCTCGTTTGGCACCAGGAATTCTACATGCAGGCGGAAATCCCGGTACTTCTTTTTCGTTACAATATCAGCCGAACCGTACAGGCCGCCTTTTGAAGCGGGGTCGTTGCTGTTCAGTGCCGTGCCTTCATCAACCGGGTCCTCGACGATCTGCCACTTGATGGGCAGCTCTGCTGAAAAGCGCGGGCCTTCCCAGTAGGTCCACTTTTCCTCCAGCATGGCTCTTGACCCGTCAAATAAGACTTCTGCACCCTCCAAAGGCTGCATGTTAATACCGGGGCGTTCCTTTGCTGAAGCGCCGGCAATCTCCTTTTTTAGCGTGGGAGTACAGGCACTCAGCAATCCAGTAATAAGGGCCCCTGCAATTAACCAGACGAAAAGCTTGCTTTCCATGAGCTGTTATTTTTGAATGCTGAATTTAAGAGGGATTATTTAATTAGAATAGCATTTCGACTATTGTTAATGGGCATGATGTACAGAACCATGGAAGGAAGGGGATTTAGGGAATGAGCTATACATTCCGTACCTACGGCACGGGGGCCCTTTTAAAGCCAACATTTTACCTACATAGCGCACCTAAAGGCGCGTGGATTAACTCAGGGAAATTAGAGGTTTTGCGAACTTATGGGGTAATCACTTTCCTAACTAACGGGCAGGTGATTTACTCAACGCCTGATAAGCCCATTCCGCGCTCCTGACTGCGCCTTCCATATACCCCGGGAAGGCATCTGCTGTTTCCGAGCCTGCAAGAAAAAGCCGGCCGTTTCAATAAGGCTTTCGGTACATAGGGTGCCCGTTGTTTTGGTGGGGGAGGACTGCGTGTTTGCAGGGGACGTAGGTGAAAGGATCGGGATATTTAGTGCTGATCAATAGCAGTAAACGGATTCCGTGTTTCCCAAAAACAGGGGCGCCCCAGCTTATCCAGTTGGGTAAGCCAGGGCGCCGGAAGGCACATTGGATTATTTTACCGCTTGACCATCGGGAGGTTGATGATACGGTGTCCTGTATTGAGATTCACATAGTACAAACCTGCCGGTAGATGATCAAGATTGAGATCGACAGTGATGGCTCCAGCAGGAGCTTGCTGCCGAAGCAAAGGCTGGCCGAGCTGATTGGTCACGCTGATATCAGCCGGTGTATTGAGCGGCTGTGGCAACTGTAGCTGCACCTGATGGGTGGCTGGGTTGGGCACGAGTATAGCCCTGGGGGCATGATCCTGCTGTGGAGTGGCGAATACAGGCGCAGAGCCGTCGCTCAGCCCGGCTCCATAGTTTTCCCCCGCTCTAATCCTTCTAACCACAGCGGAGACATCCGCCGGGGACGTCAAGCCATAAACCGCAATGCCCGCTTGTACACAGTCCCCCGGAAGATAGGCCGGGCTGCCAATCTTTTCCCAGTTCCTGCCGTTGTTGCTATTGTAAAACCGCAGATAGTTTCCATCTCGTAGCAGAGCCACCCATCCGGTATTGCTCGGGTTATTAGGTATAATAAAACTTAAATTGCCAGGTGCATTATCCATGCTCCTGGTCAGGGTCTGATGTATAGAGCCGCTACCCTTAAAGATACCTGCTACAGCATCGTTTGCCTCTGTGCCGGTACGGAGGAATACCCCTGCAAAACCGCCCTCCACACTATTGATTTTAGCGGCTATATAAGCACCCGGGCCACAAAGCTCGCGGGTTATAGTCGCCATATTGTCACTTGTGGCATCATCTGATAG
>PR_CR_10_Liq_1_inCRDRAFT_1000023_pt1 | contig 75696 bp, 67 predicted proteins | sample PRCRCaboRojoPR_3_FD_10241 | JGI IMG/M metagenome (IMG submission 10241) | reverse complement strand
CAACACTGATAGTAGGACCAGGAGTAGAGCTGCTGTCGTTTGAAGGACGGCCTCCTTTGTCTGTCAGACTGAAGGTGTTCATGTGCTGGAAATGTGCGTTAGAAAGGTTCTTGAACACAAAGAACTCTCCCTTCTGCATTCCCTGGCCCGAGTTAGGGTCTTTGAGCCCAATTCCGTACCACATGTCGTTTGAAACTATGCTTGAATCTATGGTGAGGTTCAAGGTTATGCTGGTGTTTGAGTACTTCCAGTTCAAAGTTGCACTTTTAAGTTTCTCAGTCATCCAACCTGTAGCTTGGTAGTCGTAGACATCTTGAACTCCATATCCTCTAATTGAACCGTGTTCAGACTCATAGGCCACTTGTGCTCCGACAACAGCTAATAAAGCCACTAGGCAAATACCCGAAAAGGTCTTTTCCATTTTATTCAACAACCTAATCAACGGCCTAAGAGTTCGTCAATATGGAGTAGGCCCTGATCTATGTGCAAAACAGTTAATTCTTTAAACCTTGTTAAATAAATGTTTGGACCCATGCCCAAAATACCGGTTGACATGAAAGCTTCTCACCTTGCGCTAATAACTGACAGAATAACCCAGAAACACCTAACCCAGGAGAACTACCTAATGAAAATAGAGTTCGAAAGGTGGAGAGTAAAAAGGTTTGGGTTTAGGTACGGAATGCTGGTGCTAGGAGTTACTTGGAGTTTAGTATTCACCTACGGAAGACTCACTAGAGTTTTAGATTACTTTGAATACGATTTATACATAAAGTAATTAAGCCGACTTACGGGGGTAGAGTCTTTTGATAAGGTCATCTTCGCTGGAGTATTTTTCAACCGTAGACTCTAAAAGTTTTTTTTTCCTTTCCTGTTTTTTAGCTTTGAGGGTTTCTAACGAGTACTTGAACAAGTTAGGACTTATAGGAGAAGCCCTGACTTCAACAGGGATTTCCAAAGGAACCGGGAGCTTCCTTGGCTTGGGCTTTGTAAGATTGAAAGGTTGGGGCCTGGTGAATGTTTTTTTGGAAGACTGCTCAGAGCGCTTTGTTTCCAAAGCTGTGTTGGTTGCAGTTGAAGCTAAGTGGTTGAGGAGTTCCTGGGCTTCGGTAGCTCTGGTTTCTAGTTTGGCAATGATTTCTTGATGCACGTACTTGTAGTCGTAGAGTTCGCACCACTTGTGGGCAACGTGCTCTCTAAGCAAGTCTGGGTTGAACAGAAAATTCAGAAGAACATGCATCTTCAAAGGCTGCTGAGTTTCAACTAACCTGGCGAAGTTCTTGAGCCCCAGTTCGTCGAACCTAAAAATACCCAGATAACTGAAGATCATAAACGGGTAAGTGTCGTTGCTGTTGGTAGAGGTAGCATGGACTCTAAATATAGCTTTGGTCAGAGCGTTCAAGAATTCTCGGTAACGGTTTACTCCGTAAAAGACCTGCTGAATAAAAGTAGCTGCGTTCTCGTCAGTGATTCTGTGCTCGTGCTTTTCAAAGTGAGTATCGACAGAGTCCGTCACAGGATTATAAGTACTTAAGACTTCTATGCAAAACGGAATTAAACTCTCCCAACTCATATTTAAAGCTATAACTTTTAAGCTTTGAAAAAGCTAGAATAACTGTTAATATCGCGCCGTGGAGCATGCACAATAATTAAGATGGAAGGTAACCTTCTGAAAGGATTAAGGAACTTGTTAGAAAATTTAGTATGCAGCCAAACCCAACCCAACTCCCCACTAGGGCGCACAATGTCAACAGCAAGTCAAGACACCAGCATGGATATTAAACTCACTCCCTCTGATACAGATGAAATTTCGCCAATGGGGTCCATCAGCGAAGGCATTCCAGCCCAGGCCCCTCACACCTCAGCCATTCCCAAACTGAATTCTTTGTTCCACCTGAAAAACGTGAATACAGGCGAACAACTTAACTTAGACGACAAAGAAGAAAGCTTCGTGGAAAGAATGTCTTTATTACTCCAAAAAGAAGACTACCCCCAAGCACTCTCAGAATTTAATAAGCAAAAAAGAAGAATGAATGATGCTCTTTGGCAAGCAGTGCGTCAAAACGAATCTGAACTTTGCAAGTTACTTCTCGACAAGCAGCACTACGGAGACTTAGTTGCGGAAGCAAGTTATGAAAAAGAGGGGTTTTGCCCTATGCACTTAGCTGCCAGTTTGGGCTTCAACAAAGTCTGTGAAGTGCTTTTGGACTACGGCGAAATAGCTGACTTGAACCAAAGAGACCACGAACAACGCACAGCTCTGCACCTAGCGTGTTTTGGAGGGCATTTGTCTGTAGCGCAGCTACTTGTAAGGTCAGGAGCTCACTTAAACGCTACTGACAAAGAAAACAACACTCCTTTACACTACGCCATTCAAAACGGAAATCACGAGCTTGTAAAGTGGATCTTAGGTAGGTTTCCAGACCTTGAAATCACTAACTCTGAAGGAAAAACTCCACTTGAGATGAACAATAGAGAAAGCATTGCTGAAATCATATCCAGTCGAGTGATTCCTCCACCGGCTGTTGACATGACTCCCAGACGTGTACAAATACACAAGTCCAACCAAGATGCACTCAACATGATGCTGCAACCTACTAAGGAGGCAACCCAAACTTCTGAAGAGTCGAAAAAAATAACTCCAGTGGACTTCCAAGCACTTACTCAACTGGGAAAAGGCAGTTTTGGAGAAGTTTACTTAGTTGAAAAAAGAGGAACTAACGAATTGTACGCTATGAAAGTACTTCACAAAAACAAGATTATGGGACAAAACCTAGTTAAGTACGCTATGACTGAAAGAAACGTGCTTAGTTACATCAAGCACCCTTTTATAGTTGGTTTGAATTTTGCCTTCCAAACTTCAGACCGATTGTTTTTGATACTAGACTACTGTCCAGGGGGCGACTTAGGCAGTTTGCTTTCGCAAGAAAAGCGACTTAGTGAAACCATAGCGCGCATTTACACCTGCGAAATCACGTGTGCTATAGAAGAACTGCACAAACGAGACATTATTTTCAGGGACTTGAAGCCCGACAATGTCGTGCTTGACTCAGAAGGTCACGCAATGCTGACTGACTTCGGACTGTCTAAAGAAGGAGTTACTGACAACTCTAAAGCTCAGTCTTTCTGTGGGTCAGTGGCTTACTTAGCTCCAGAAATCCTCAAAAGAAAAGGCCATGGAAAAGCTGTAGACTGGTACTTATTAGGAGTCCTGCTGTACGAAATGCTGGTGGGGCAGCCTCCTTACTACTCGCACAACCGTGACGAGCTGTTCATGAACATCCAAAGAGGAAAACTCAGAATTCCTTCTTGTTTATCAGCAAACGTTAAAAGTCTCTTAAAGGCCCTTTTGCAAAGAGACCCTTCAAAACGACTTGGCAGTAGAGCAGACGCTGAAGAAATCAAAGAACACCCTTTCTTCTACGGAATAAACTGGGACGGAGTACTTAGGAGAGAAATGAGACCCCCAAAACCTAAACTCAAGACTTTGCCAGGTCCAGGAGTTCCTCAAGAAAAGGTTTTAGGAAGGGAAAGCACTTTTGACTCGCAGTTCTCTAAGGTCACTGGTTGGACTTTTGTTTCGGAGTAATTGAATATATAAATTAACTAAACTTAGTAAATAATGCACAGAGGACTGGAACTAGACGAACCGCAGGTTTTCGAGTCTGAAGGAATGATGGACTTAGAAGAACCCCAACAACCGAACCCCCAAGAAGAACTAGTTTACATACCCCTTGCGCAAGACCGGTCTTCACTTCCTCCTAAAGCAAGACTTAACTTGCTCATGCAAGAACTCTCACAAATCAACGCTGACCTTTGTGAAGAGAAACCTTTTACTGAAAAACCTCCTAGATACTACTCTTCTTTGCTGAACACTACTCAACAGGCAGAGGACTTAATGCGTAACGAAGGCCACAAAATCCAAGGCGACTTGGGAATAGGCTCAAATGTGTCCAGAAAACTAGGACACTCCTTGTTGAAGTTGCTGCCAATCTCTAAAGCAGGCACTCTGGAACTAAGTGAACCCTACCCAGAAGAGTACCAAGAAGGCCAAAACAGAGACTTAGCTGTGGTGGCAAACCTCAGTTCTCGAATTGCCAAACTAGAAGAGATGCTTGGAGTCTGGGAACCCAAGCACGGCTACTACAACATAGTGCAGTCACTTACCTCTATTAAAAAAAGAATACAAGGACTGAACCCCAAGAAGATCGAGGCCCTGAACACCCAAGCTGAAGATGTCAACGCTGAACTAGACATGGTAAAAAACCAACTAGAAATGCTTCAGTCAGCCAGCAGCGAACAAAAGGCCATTGATGAGTTGTATGAGTTACTAGGCATAGTCCAAGAAGTAGCTCCAGCACTCCCGCCTATCATAGAGCGCCTGGAAGCCGTGAAAAAAGTCCACGACGAAGGAGCCAGGTTCAACGAAAGAGTCCACGAAATCAAAAACAGACAAGCTAAAATCGAGCAAAAGCTAAAAGAACTGAATTCCCAAGAAATGGTTGAGGAGTGGAACGCCTTCAAGCAACAAGTTGCCTCTCGTTTTCAAGAATTCGAAAACAAATTTAAAAGGTAATTTATGTAACTAAAACTAGAAACAAGCGGAGTGCTGTTAAGAGGTAGGTCAATCAATGGCAGTAATAATATTTACTAGGAATGGTAAGGACCACTTAGACAAAAGGTACACCCAGCTTTGGTAAAAGAAACAATCACACCCACACCAATTGCAGGCGTTGCGGCAAGACTTCTTTCCACAAACAAAAGAAGACTTGTGCTTCCTGCGGATTCCCCAACCCCAAGATGCGCAAATTCAACTGGGCTACCAAAGCCAGCAGACGACGCGGAGAAGGCACAGGACGTATGAAGTACCTCAAAACTATTCCTCGTAGGGCTAAGAACGGCTTCCGCTCTGGAACCACTCCCTCTGAGCGTACTAAGCACATAAAGAAATAAGGCTTAATAATGCATTCAGTGGAGTTTTCTCAAAGGTGCTTTGGGGAGTTGTCTAAAGGAGTAGTAGAAAGGCAACTAGCTTTGGACTACTTGAGATCCTTGAATTCCAAGTTCAGAGTTTCAGAGACTTTCGAAGAATGGAAGGAGTTCCAGGAAACTCTTGTTTTGTGGGACGACTGGACACTAGGCATATCTTTAAAAGTCAAAGACTCTTTAGAAGTGTTTCTTGTTTACACTGACAAGCAACAAGCTAGCATACCCAAAAAGGTTTTACAACTGCAAAAACTCACCACTCAAGTAAAGGAATTGCAGTTGGCTGCTAGCTTTTCCAAGTCACTTGTAATTACTTCTGCAGCAAGATTTTTAGTTATGGACAGCTGTAACGGAATTCCTAGTATCATGATAAGACTATGTGGTGTTTCAACTCAGAACTACGCACTTAAAACCTTTAGGGAAGCCTTGTCTTTGGCTTACTCAAAATCCAAAGTTACTTCAAAAGACCTTTTGAACTCTGTAAAGACTCTTGAAACTAACCACCCAGACAAGCTTTTTCTAAACGCAACTATTGGCTACTTAACAAATATTGAGTCTTACGAATTCAAAGCTACTCCAAACCAAAGCACAGAAATCGAAGTTAGAATCAAGCCAAAACTTCAAAAGAACTATCCACAACACGTAAACATGACTATTCCAGAAGCCAGTCCAGACGAAGAAGAGTCCCGAGAACTCATGAGTTCCCAAGAAAGAATTTACTCAGGAAAGTCCCAACAAGAATTTGACCTTTTCAAAATCCTACCTGACGAAGAGACTTCACAGAAGTGCTTCCAAAGTGGTTCAAGTGACTATGATTCCAGAGATGATATTTCTCAACTGCATGACTCTATGCTAGATAACCGTTCTGAAGAAGACTGCTCTCCTTCTTTGCTGAGCCTAGGCGAAACTTCTTTTAGGAACCAGTTTCACTCACAAGAAGAAGTACCCAAACTCACAAAGTTAGGGTCTAAAGAAAACTGCTCAGAAGAATGTCTTCCTTCAATTTTGAGTTTGAACGAAGTTTCTTTTGGGAACCAGGTGTTTCCACAAGAAGCCTTAAAATCAGAACCTAATGAAATAGATTGCAACGAACTGGTTCTTCTTGAGTCGGATGAAAACAAAGGTAAAAGCTGCCAGTGTGATATTTGTCTTATCTTTTAAAGTCTAAGTTATATTACTATTTAACCATGAGAACAGTTACTTGTAGAATCGATCGGACTGATTAAGTCCAGACAAAGGAAGTAATCGTACACAAAGTACTGCACGATTAAAAACAACATCAAGTTCAAAATCAAGTGTGTCAAGCAGATGCACCTGGACTTCTTGATATTGTGGTACCAAGCCAGGAACTCGTTATTGTAAACCATAAACATAATCTTGCCTTCGTAGTTGCGCTGTCTAGCTTTCAAGTTAGCTTTGACTTCAGGCAAGAACCTGAAAGACTCTAGTTGTTCTTCGTCCACTTCAAAGTACAAGTAAGGGGCAGAGTACCTTTCGCACATAATGGGGGAATACACCATATGCTGGAAAGGGTCCTCCATTCTGCGTTGGTTGGAGTTGGCCACGCGTATAGCTGACTCCTGAACAATTAAGGTCAGAAGGTTCATGAGGAAGGTTAGTACATTTAAGTAGGGAATTACGTATATAAACAAAAAGCACAGCACTATTTTGAGTTGAAGTATTATCCAGCACCTGTAAAAAAAGACACTGCAAGCCTTTTTGAGGTATATTTCTTTTTCTCGGTTAATTGGGTCGTTGTAGTTCTCAACTACTTTGTTGTAGCGGGAAATTGGGTCGTACCTCCTTTTTATTTGTTCGCCTAGTTGGTTAATTCCTGTTCGCAGTCTGTTCATATTTACTATGATTTTGGTTCTAGTGCTTTTAACGGTCCAAGCAAAGCTCGAAGACCACAGCTCAAAGGGGTGCTTTGAGTGTGAGTACTGTTGCTTGTCAACTAACACTTGCGGTTCCCAGGAGTACTGCCAAGAAAGACTGCCTTTGGTGATTTACCTGCAACTGTTATTTGGTTTAGTGAGTATACTGTTTTTAGGAGTCACGACGTGGCATGTTTTAAAAAAGATCAATTAATAGTTTAAATAGCTAGATGCTTTTTCTAGGAATTTGGGGAGTGATTCTTAAGGCGGCTTTAAGCGACTCGGGTTTTAGGGTTTTTAGGGGCCTTTTGAACTTATAGTTTTTTCTATAAGGAAAAGGAGTTGAGTTTTTCATAGTGATGTTTTTGAGGTTCTTTTTGTATCCTCCAGAAAGCGAACTCCTCGCTTGGAGTTTTGTAGAAAAGGTCATTTTTCCTGAGTCTAGAAGGTTGTTTTTAAGGGAAGCTTCATAACTTTCAGAGGCTTTAGAAAAGATCTTCTTGACTTGAAGGTCTTCAGTGAGTTCTGAAGATCCTTGGTAAGTGCTTAGCATTCTTTTTGGGGAGCTTCTTACGTAGGCCATAGCAGTTTTAGGCTTGTTGATGACTTTCTTTTTTGGACTTAGTTTTTTAATGAGCTTATCGGAGATTTTGCTTAAGTCAGGAAAGGTTTGGTTTATGCCTTGATTTAGAGACTCTGTTCTTTTAATGTACCATTTGTCAATTTTAGCAAGTAGTTTTTGCTGGATGCCTTGATCTTTAGTCTGCACAACTTGTGCTAAAAAAGAGTGCAGTGAAGTGTGCACAGAGTCGTTTGGTTCAAAAGAAGTTTGGGATTTAGTTTTATAGTAGTTTTCGAGTTTTTGCTTTAAGTTAACGAAAATAGGGTTCTGTGCCAGTCGGCGTCCTCCTTGGGAGTAAAGGGGTCTGAAGCTTTCTGAGTTAGGGGATTCTTCTCTTTGGAAAGAGAGTCCTTTAACATATAGTTCCATTTTGCTAATTAATATGAGTAAAAACTCTGAGAATTCATGCCTGACTCAACTCTTTGGCAAGTTTCTTCTAGTAGCCGAATAAGAGTTTCTTCAGTGCGTTCGCGCTCCTTGGTTTCTGACCTAATGTCTTCAAGGATTCTGTCCTTCATAGAGTCGACTGCTTGGAATATTTGCAAGTGGGTTTCTTCCCTTTGCTTTTTTTCCCAGTCAAGCTGGTCGTACATCCTTTGGAACTCTTCGCCTATTTTTCTAAGAGCTTTTTCGAAAGCTTCTTCTCTGTAATAAGTTTCGTTGGAAACAGACTCATGAAGACTCAGCACTTGGTCGTTGAAAGTTTGCATTTGGGCTTCTTCGTTTTCTTCTCTGATTTTTTTTTCTTTAGAAACTTCGAGTTTAATAGAAAACAGTTTTTCGTCCACTGCCTTTGAGATTTTAGAGTCAGCTTCTTTTCTGGTTTGCCTTTCGTTTTGAAGGTCTATTTGGAAGTTGTTTTCTACTAGTTTGATTTCTTTGGCTTTTCGCTCTTCAAGTATGTCCCTGGCATTTCTTTCAGTGTCTATGTTTTCTTCAAGTCTGGCAATTTGTTCGCAGATTATCTAAGTAAAGCTTACGTTGAACTTTGAGTTATTGGACACTTGGAGTTTGTGGAGTTTTTCTTCAAGTTGTTTTGAGCGGTAAGTAAAGGCTTCTTGTCTGGACTGCTTTTCTGTTTCGTAGTCGTGTTGCATAGAAGACAGTTTCAGTCCTAGCTGCTGCATCTTCATTTTAGAAAGGGTTTCTGACTTGTTTTCTAGGTACTTTTGTTCAAAAAAGTCTTCCATTAAATATAATCCCCCAATAAAGATGAATTCTGCCTCGCGGTTTGTGCACCGAAACTTCAGTGTCCAGCTCAGTGACTTAGGAAGGTCAGAGTTATTTAACGTAACTTCAGCTTCTCGCAGAACTAAAAAAGGCGACCCCACTTCTATAAGTGTTTCTGCGTTGCCTGTTATAAAAAGAGAGGTCAAAAACAAACTCACCCGCAAAGAGCTTTGTAACTTGCAAGACTACGAACTAGAAACCTACATTATAGAGTTGGCTTTGTTGGACTACGCGTACTACAAGAGTGAGTTTTAATTAGGCACCAGTGCCCAAGAGTTCGTTACTGGAATAGTTAAAACTCTTAGAAAAGACAAGAAGTTTTGGATCAGTGGGTCAGAAGTTTATAACTACATACAGGAACACGGGGAGTTCTTTGCCTCAGAAGAGTCACTTATGAACGGACACTGCAACAACCTTGAAAAGGACAAACACATTCCTTACGTTGCTTTGAAAGCCCACATTGACCAATACACTTCGGACTGTGTATTTGCTGCTAATAGGTTTATGAGGATACCTAGACTGCCTTTAGTGATCTTCCCTATGATTTTCCAGTTTATCAGTCAAAAGGCAAAAGTCCCTGAAGAGTCTAAGCCCTACGCTAACTTTTTTCTGCAGAACATGATTTACACTTGCTTGCTCAGAGCTAAACACCACCACAAAATAGAACTTAACGAACGTGAACACAACAACTTCCAAAAAAACGCTAAGTTCCGCCGCACAGTCAAACTTAAAGGCGAAGTCCAGCTGAAGCCTTCAGACTTCAAAACAGTCAAAAACCTAGGCGAAGAAACTTACAACATGACTTTGGAGTTTGTGGAGTTTTGCAAAGAAGAAGGCATGAACGTTTCTTTAATATTTGACAAGTACAACGAACTCAAAGTCCAGGAACAAGAAATCCTAGGAGCTACTCTTAGGTACTGTTACTACGGGTACTTAAACTTTTTGGCCTCAGAAAACATCTCTGCAGAAAAGATCCTTAAAACTGACCACAGACAACTAGACCCCAACATAGCTTTTTTCCAGTACGACATTTCAAGTGTGCCCCAAGTTAGAGACCGCCCAGTGGACCCTCAAAAAGCAGAGGCACTAAAAGCTTTTCTGTGGAACCAACACAAAAACACCTCTGTGTTTCCACAACAAATGTTTTACCAAGAAAAACTTGACCTGATGGCAACTAAGTTCCTGAAGTTCTATGAAAGCTCTGAAGAGAAGAAAAAAAGGAGCTACAGGTACTTTTCAGAAGACAGACCTGAATGGACTGAAAAAGACTTTGAAAGGTTCTACAAAGCTATTGAGAAGTTCAACAACGAACCACTTGCTAACAAAAGAATTGCTAAGTATATGGGAAAGCATATCGACCCCAACCATGTAAGGTACGAAAGACAACTTTACAATAAAAAACGCAAACTAGAAGAGAACTAATTCACTTTTTTACAGTTAATTCTATTTTGGCGTCCATTTTGTTAGACAAGTTTTTTAAGGAAAAACTGTTTTTTGAGGGAATAATGAAAGTACTCCACTGGTTCAGCACAAACTCAGACTGGTCTAAGTAAAGCAATAGTTGCCGTGTTTGGGCTCTTATAACAAACCCTATTACTTCTTTGTTGTAGTGTGTGTCTGAAGTACTTTCTAGGGGCTTTAGGTCTAAAATATAAGAGTTAAGCTGTTTGCCCTTAGCTACCTCTGCTATGTTCTTTCCTTCAGATCTTTGAAAGCTCCAAAGTTCTTTTTCAAAGCAAACTTGTTTACTTACGAACTTGTGCAGTTGGGTGTCCCAAACCTTTGCAGTGGTTTCTTGTGGCAGGTGCTTTTTGGGTTTGTGTTTTTGAGTTGGTTCTTCAGGCTTAGTGACTCTTACAGCAACTAACTTTTCGTCTTTATATACAAGTTGTTCGCCCTTCCAATGCTGCACAGGCTGAGCTCTGTTTCTCCGGGAGTACTTAAAAGGGTTTTGGTTTTGTTTTATAGGTTTGGTTTTAAGTAAGTGAGGAGAAGCTCCTAAAAAAGAAGGAGTGTTTTGTTCAAGCAAGTGAGAAGAAGCACCTGCTATCGAAGAAAGGTCTTGGTCTTCTTCAATGTCCATAGCTTCTTGTATTTGCTGGACGCTGCAGTTGGAGTTAGGTAAGTTCTGAGACTTAGGGAACTCCCCTTCGCTGTCAGAGATGATTTGTGAAACGTAAGTGTTTTTAAGAGTGTTGTAGTTAGTTTTCAAGTCCCAGTCTTCTTCGTCTGTGAACTCTAAGTTAGACAAGGGCGAGGACTCGTTAGAGTTGATTATCTGTGAAAGGTTCTTTACAGTGCCCTGGAAAGGAACTGGTGTGGGCTGTGTAGGTTGGTCTTCTAAGATACTTTTTTGGTCGGAGGATTTGGCTATTTTCTTAGAGGATACTTGGTGGAACAACTCTGAACTGTCTTTAGTGAGTTCGTGCATAGTTGAAGACTCAGAAGTAGAAGACTCAGGGGAAGACTTGCTGGCGTCGATTTCAAAGCGTTTCTGTTGCATGACTGGGTACTGACAGGGCTCACTATATATAAGATACTAGGCTGAAATGTAGTTAGAAGACGAAGAAACTCGGGATTCCACAAAAATCTCCCAGTCAGAGGGCATAAGGCTGGTTTTTCTAGACATTCTAATAAATGGTAAAAATAGTGAACGGACAAGTAGTGTCGGACGAAGAAGCCCAGAGACTGCTTAGAAGAGGAGCAACTCTCAACAGAACAGCGCCTATTCCTAGAGCTAGGCGGTTGTTTCCTTCCACTGAAAACAAATTTGGGTCGCTTTCACAGAGTTTGTACTTTCTTGGGTTTGAGGTAGAAATTATTTGGCTAGTGTTTTTGGGAGTGGCTTTGTACTGCTTTGGGGTAAAAGGTTTCTTAGTTTTGGGGTTTTTAGCGGCGCTCTACGAAAACAACTCCCAGTCAAGAAGTTAACATAATGTATTACAAGTAGTTAATTATCAGTCCTCCTTTTGGTTTTAACAGGAGACTTCTCAGGGCTTTCGCCTCCAAAGTAGTGGTCTACAGATAAAAACTTCCTAAAGAGTTCAGAGTTCTTCACACTTGGAATGGCACTGAGTTCCATTAAGTACTGCTGGCAAGCTTTTCTCCTTTCGTCAAGGACCATTGGTCTGCGGGCACTGAACAAAGACCCTGAGTTTTGGCTGAACAAAGCCCCTCCTGAACTTGGCATTTCTATTTCAGGGAACTGCTCTTGTAGGTTTTCGTGTAGTTCACAGAACAGTTTGTACCTCCTGGTTACTGTCCAGGTTTTGTTTTTGTGAGTAACTGTAATTGCGTACTCAGTGTAAGGTTTGGAGTCAGGAGTTTCCCGAACTATGGTTTGAGGCACCACTATACTGTACACTGCGTTGTCTTTGTTGATCTTTTCTAATTCTTTTGTGCATATTGAAATATGTGCAGAAAACACACTGCAACTAATGACTTTGCCACAGAGTTTGCATTGCAGAGCAGAAGCACTTTGCACCATTCTTTGGAAGCGTTTAAGTCTTTCTACTTTTTGGTCTAGTTGTTGGCACCTTTCTTCCATTTTTTCAAGTGCAAAAGACAAGTGCTTGGAAGTTTCTGAGGCTTCAGAAGAAGGCACGTGGCGTGCTTGGAGTGCAGAAACAAGAGACTCCTGCACACTTTTGTTGTCTTCAATTTGTGACTTAAGTGACTCTATTTGTGTTTTAAAAAAGTTCCTTTCAGAAGCCCAGTCTTCAGGTTCAGGACGGTTGCGGCGAGTTTCGGAGGAGTCAAGTTCTTCTTGGGCCAGACGGAGTTGGGCTCTGATTTCTTTAAAGTCAGTTTCGAGTTCTTCCTTTTTAGACTTGAGTTCTTTAACTTCTTGACTGCGCCAACTAGCTTCTTGCTGAGCTAGAGCAAGTTGTTTTTCTAAGTTGCTGATTTCTGAGTTGTGTTTTTGTAGAAGTTCACTGTAAGAGTGTTGGAGTTCTTCGTATTTTTGTTTGTACTCGTTGTTTTTTTCTTTTTGTGAAAACTTAAGAGAGTCGAGTTTTTCTTTTTCAGCTTTGATTTCTTGGACTTTCATTTCAAGTGAAGTTTTTTCAGCTTTTAGTTGGTAGTTTTCAGACTCTAAGCTGCGGAGTCTTTGTTGGAAGTAGTCTTTTTCTTGGTGGAATTCTTCCTTTTTAGTGTCAAGTGCAGACTTTAAGAATTCTAGTTGTTGGGTTAGTTTTCGGTTTTGGTTTTGTTGTTCCATTATAGTGCTTCTGTTGATATAGTCAGCAGCTTCGCTTAGCAGCTCAGTAGCCATTTCTTTAATTTTGCTTTCTATCATTTCTGAGTGAGTTTGGTCCTTTCTTAGTTTTTTGCACTCTTCTTCAAAGTCTTTTTTGAACTGTTGGAAGTCAGAGTACTCTCCACTTCTGAGTTTCAGAGTCATTTCTCTTTGCAGTTCGTTGCAGATGTCTTCGCACTTGTCTCCTAGTTTTTTGTCGTTTTTCTTTCTGATAAACTCAAACCTTTCGTTGACTAGTTTTATAAGTTTTTCTTCGTACTGTTGGGACTGGTCTCCAATAGCTTTGTCTTTGAAGCTCTTAAGGACTTTGCTTTTTAGTTGTTTGTGGATTGACTTTAGCTTAGAGGGACTCATTGGCTCTGAAGGAACTGACTCTAGAAGGAACTCTTGGTACTCTTTAGCAGTGACTTCTACTTGTTTCTGACATTCAGCCTTACAAACAGATTCCCAAGCCCCTTCAATAGTGGGCACTGCTCCTTTGTTAATGGCTTCTACGTAGGCTTGGGCTAGTTTGCCAAACATTTCTCCGTTTAAGCTTTGTCCGTTGAAAGACTTCACTCTTACCTTTTTAAACACGTTTTTATGCAGACTGTTGATTTGCCTGACAAACTCAGGCCTGAGTTGGGAGTCTTCAGCATGCTGAAGGTCCTGAAGAGCAGTTTCGTTTTCAGTAGGTCGCACCATAACGAAACAGTCTCTTTCGCGGAAGAAGTGCTTGATGAGCTTTCTTACTCTGTTTTTGCTTTCCACAGAGTCACTGACTCCTTTTTGGGGCTGAAGTGAGTTTTCTAAGTACTCTTTTGCAGAAATTTTGTTGCCAGAAGAATCAATGAGTTGCAGAGAAAAGTCTCTGATAACCCACAAGAAGCTAGGGAAGTACAGAGAAACTTCGTCTACGTCTAGTTCTGAGTCACTAGCTCTGACTTGCAGGTTTTTAGTCAAGTTAACAATCAAAGACATGTTGTTAAGGGCGTTTTCGTCAATACTGCCTAAAGAGTTGTAGATGAAGTAAGAACTAAGTAACACAGACAACATGAAAATTCGAGTGTCGTGGTTAGCGTCTTCGTCTATTGCTCCAAGGCCTTCTGAGTCTATGATTAAGCAACTGGCTTCTTCACCGTCACCAGTTCTGACTTCAATGGGTTTGCTCCAAATCCACAAGCCTTTGGTGCAAGCATTGATGGTAGGTCCTACTCCAAAGCCCTTATCTCTAGAGTCCAACAGCACCCTATTGAGCAGGTAGCTTTTGCCCGTTCTGTATTTGCCAGCTACAGCTACTACTGCTACCTTTTTAGTGACGCTGTTGAGGAACTCAAGGGCTTCTTCAGTTACTTTGAACCCCTCTCTTTCTTTGTAAACGATGAAAGGAATAGCTCTTTCTGTGCTCTCCATTTATACAATATTTACTATAGTTTAGCTAAAAGATTATAACGACTTAGTAATATGGACTTGCTTTCCGAGTTAATCAGCAAAAAAAAGAGAGAAAGAACTGGACAACTCTGGTTCAAACCTAGTCAAGTCCAAGAAACTCCAGAAACTCCTGTTAAAAAACAAAAGTCCTCTGTTTGCAAGCCTCCTCCTCAAACTGAACAGTTGACTAAAGAACAAGTAGTTTTTCGTCTAAGAAAGCTTAAGCAGCCTGCAATCTACTTTGGAGAAGACTTAGAAGACCAAGTAAAACGACTCAGAAAAACAGAAGAAATGATACTTGAACAGGGGGCAGGGTTCCTTAAGAACAAAGAAGAGTCACTGGAGTCTTTAGAAAAGTCTTTAGAGGGAAACCTTTGTTTGTACGAGTCCAGTGAATACATTTCAGAGGCTTTGCAAATAGAAGAATTCGAAGACCAAGGGAAAGTCTGGAAAAAAGGCAAGTGGGAACACCCATTTGTCACTGAAAGCAAAACTTACTCCTACTCCCAAAAAACACTCATAGTTCTGACTTGGTGCAAAAATACACTTGAAAACTGGGACGGTAAAACCTAGCTAGGAAACAGCAAACTCTTAGAAGAATGCAGAAGTTACTTAGTTAAACTTTTCAAAGCTTTAAAAACCCAGGCAGTAACCCAAGAAGCCCTAGGGTACTTGTTTGTTATAACTAGATTCTGCCAAATTAAAAGTTACGTTAAAGCCCACAACTACTACTTAAAGCTAGCCTCAGGAAACATTCCCTGGGCCAATACTCCTCACAGTAACTCTTACTCAGAACTAGTATCTGAAGCCCTTACTCGCAAGTACACTCAAAACCTCAAGCGCCTCATAACAGTCGCCCAACGTACATTTCCCAACTTGCCTTCGAAAACAGTTATAGCATAATTAAATGGAACATAGCATATCGCAAATTGAAGACTTCAGTGACTTCTCTGAAAACGGAGAACTGGAAAACCAACTAAGGCAAAAAGTCAAGTCCCAAGCAAAGCGCCTTCGCTGCTTAGAAAACTACTCAGCTTTATGTGAACAAAGAATCCAAGAACTAAGCCCGCAACACTCCTTCCCGGTTAAGCAGCAGCACTTAGGAACTGGTTCTTCTCTAGAAACTGAGCTTCAAAAAGCCAGACAAGAAATTCAAAAACTACGCAAACTACACAAAAGCTCAGGAGAAGACAAAATTACTGCTGAACTTGAAGAGGCCAAGCAAGACAAACTTGACCTTGAAGAAAGCCTAAGGGCCGAAATGCTTATGAACGAACAACAAAGCATCTACATCCAAGTCCTCAAGCAAACTCTAGAAGCCAAAATGGACAGTTTAGGGTTGTCAGGGAACCCAGTGGATCACTTTGTGGACTTCGTTCAGTCAAGAAACCAACTCGAAGGAAGCAAAAGACTCAGTAACAAACTTAAATCACAAGAAGCTTACATAGAAGAACTTACACAAAAGATTAAGTCTTTGCACAGCGAAAACGAAGAACTCAAAAAGGAAAAAGAAGAAAACGAAACTTACATGAAAGAAGCTGCTGAAACTATTGAAAACGCCGAAGAAGAAGTCCAAAAACTAGAACAGGAAAAAGAAAACTTACTGGAATACGTAGACCAACACGACCAAATGGAAACCTCTCTTAAAGAAGAACTCAAACAAACCAGTCAGAAACTCGAGTCCACCCAAATTAGCTTGAAGGTGCTTAAAGACAAACACTCTTGTTGTGAAGCTACTATTCAAGACCTACAAAACCAAGTAAATTCCCAAGACAGTCAAATAAACGAACTCCAAAACGCCTACGAAGAAACTGAAGTTAAACTTGAACAAAAACACAACACAGTCATCCAGCTAGAAGAAGACATTTCACAACTAAGCGCTAAAACTCAAAACACACACTTCAACCACGCTGCACTCTCAGAGACTCTCAAAGAAACCCAAACAGAACTTGAAAACTTGCAACTGAAAACAGAAGAACTCACCAAAGAACTCGAAACTTACAAAGAAAAGTGCCAAGCAAAACAAGACCTGATCCAAGAACTCCAACAAGAAAAAGAAAACACTTTGTCTGTGTTTGCTCTGAAAGAACAAAACAAACAAGAAACAGAACTCTCTAAGAAGTTAGTTGAACTCACCAAAGAAAGAGACGAACTCAAAGACTGCTTAACTAAAAAAGAAGAAGAACTAGCTCAAGTGTCCCAAAACAATGACAGCTTACTCAATGAACTCAATAAACTCCAGTCTAGCTTTTTCTCAGACCAAGTACTTAACGACGAAAACTCAGAACTCAGAAAACAAGTACAAGAACTAAACAAAACTATCAGCGAAAAAACCTGTGAAGAATGCCAACAACTGAAAGAAGAAGCCCAGCTGCTCAAAGACAAGTACGAACAAGAACGCACTGAAAAGTTTGAATACTCCGATAAAATCAAAGCTGTTTACTCTAAACTAGAAGATTACAAAGCTTCAACTAAAGACTTAACTGAGTTCAAACAAAACTCAAGACACGAGATTTTCAGTTTGAAACACTTAGTTTTAGAGTTCTTAGAACACGAAGAACTCCAAAGCTTCAAAAGTTACTTTTTTAAATACAGCAAAAAAGAAGACATCCACTTAGAAGACTTGCACGCATTCATCAAAACAGTTGCTGAAAACCTCATTCCTCTCTTAACTAAAATTCAGTCACTAAAAAAACAAACAACTCAGAACCAAACACAAAAAGAAAACTTAGAAACCCAACTAAAAGAAACCACTGAGCAACTCCAAAACACCCAAGCCAAAAACAAAAAACTCACTCAAGAAGTAAAAGATTTTTCTGGAGACTTAGAGCACTCCAAACAAACAAATGACCAAAAAGTTTTAGCTCTGCAAAAGCAAATAACTTCACTCAGAGAACAAATACAGAAACTCAACGAAGAAAATTTAGAACTCTCTGAAAAGCTAAAAGCTACAAGCAACCAAACTCTGAAGTGGAAGTACACTGCTCAAACAGACACCTTTACTATAAAGTCTTTAGAGGCCCGCTTAAACTTAGTTGCCAAAGAAAAGCACGAACTCGAAAACTTACTAACTAGAGTGCAGAGTTTCGTTTACCACTCTAACATTCAAAAACTTATATTTGAGTTTTTAAGAGTTAGAGGCGACTTAGAACTCTTTGAAAGAGAAAAGTTAAGAATCCAAAACCAACAAATGCGGTCCAGTGACACTTCAAGTGAAGAGTACTTACAACTTGAAGAGCAACTTGAACAGTGTGAGTATCAAATTGAACTTGTACAAAGCAAAATGGAAGCTTTGGATGACGAAATCCAAGAAATCGAAGAAACTGAACGCAAAAGAACTTATGAGTACTATGCTGAAAAAAAGCCTTCCTCCGAAAACGTTAGTTAAATTGTTTATTAAAACTCTTGCATAGAGGCTTCTAAAACCTGCTTAAGGATTTCATCGTCGTTTTTTTCAAAGTCAGTGTAAGTGTCCACGTCGTACTTGTGCCTTAAACTCAGGTGAGCAAACAAGTTGTGACTCACATACTTAGGGTTGCCCCAAGGCATCACTGCACAAATAGGACACACAGCCGCTGCTCCTTGGTGGTTTTGGCCAAAGTGCATGATTAAAGCACCCCTGTCCAAGTGGTTCAAGTCGCAGCAAGGACATTTGAAAGTACCCCTGTTTACAGTGCGAGTGTTGGACTTTTTGGTGTTCTGGACAGCTTCTTGGATGGTTTGGTGCATATAAGCGCAGGATTCTTGGTGTGTGTTGTACCTTGAATACAACATAGATTCTCCGCATTTGCACAGGTACTCAGATCGGGATATTTGAGATTCAAGGTTTTGATCCGTCGAAAGCGAGTCTGTATTTAGTTCACTTCTGCAAACAGGACAAGAACTACTTACTTGCAAAAGACTGTTAATGCACTTTGAACAAAAATAGTTGTTACAAGCTAGGTGGACTTGGGGAGTTTCTAGAACATAGTAGCAGATTTTGCACTGGAATTCATGCTTGAGTTCGCTTTCCATTTATAGTTATTTACAAATACTTAAAGGGATTGAACTACACTGTTAACTATCTCCGGAACAGTTGAAGGTTTGGGCAAGTACTTGTCCATTCCACTTTCAAAACACTTCTTCACATCTTTTTCAGAGCTTAAAGCTGTGTATCCTATTATTTGAGGTTTGGACTTTATTCTTCCTTGGAAAAACAACTTGTTAATAGTTCTTGAAGCTTCCCATCCATCCATCACAGGCATTCCACAGTCAAGTATAATAACTTTAAAAGGTTTTTGGAGTTGGTCGCATTCAGTGACTTTTTCTAGAGCTTCTTTGCCATTACAAGCTTCTTCGCAGTCTATATTTTCTTTTTTCAAAATAGAACAAACAGCTAGTCTGTTGATTTCGTTATCATCCACTACAAGCACAGGAACGTACCTTTTGCTTTCAAAAGGAGTGAAAAAGTTAACTTTAACTGGCAGCATCTCCTCTGAAATGCCTATGCCTATGTCACTTCCGCTGGAATACTCTTCAGTGGGCTCGCTGATTTGAACAGTAAAGGTAAATTCACAACCTACTGAAGGTTTGGACTTCACTGAAAGTTTACCTCCTAGCTTCTCAATGAGTAGCTTTGTAATGTGGAGTCCTAGTCCAATACAAGTTAAGTCGGAGTTCAGGTCTTTTCTGAGTTCCGAAAGTATGTTTTCGGGCAGTCCGTAGCAGCTGTCTTTCACAGTAACTTTAAGTAACTGGCGGGAGTCTACAAAAGCAGCTAACTCAACTCCATTTGTTCTTGAAAACTTTGCGGCGTTCCTCATTAGCTTAAGTACTACTTGCTTAAGTCGGTTTCTGTCTGTAAAAATAGTTTCAGGCAAGCTTTCGTGAAGCCTTTTGCACATTTTCAAGCCTTTCTTCTGAGTTTGGACTTCTAAGAGCTCAAACACTTCGTCTACCAAACTGAAAAAGCTAAATTCTGAGTTCTGTAGATAAAAATTCCCTGAAACGATTTTGGAAAAGTCCAGAAAGTCGTTAATAATGCTCATCAGAATGTTAGCTGACACATAAATCATTCTAAAACTGGTTTTTTGGTACTTTTCTTTGTTTTTGAGTTTGCTTGAAAATGAGATGATTGGGTTCATAGGTGTTTTGAGTTCGTGTGAAATAGTTTTTGCTAGCAAAGACTTGCAGTGCTCTTGTGACTGGGCTTTTTCTGTGTCTAAAGAATACTTGATGTCAGTGAAACTTATGAAACCCTTAACTCTGCCTGAGTATTCTGCTTTAACCAGAGTTACTTGTAAAGAAGCTACTGGAGTTTCAGCTACTCCTAGTAAGTACTTTCCGTAAGGTTTCTCAGCTAAGCAGAACTCAACGTCTTCTAAGACAGAGTTTGAATTGGTTAGTTCTTGTGTGTACTTTTTGTTAAGTAAGTACTCTAGTTCCCAGAGTCCTTCTGAAATTCTTGTTTTTTCGCAGTCCAAAAGGTAGCTGAGCTTATCGTTCACTCTTAGAATCCTCATGTTCCTTGATACTACTGCTAAGCCTTCTGAGCAACAAAACTCCAGTAGATCCTTTTGCTTCTGTAAGTGGCGTCTGAGTGACTTTTGTCTGTCATATGCTTTGTAAATCGAAAGTTTAGAAAGCATTTGAGTCAAGAAGAACTTGTACAAAGCACAATACAACAAAGCAAATTTCAAAATATCCAAAGAGTCCTTTAGAAGGAAAAGGTTCTGAATTAAAGATTTAGCTGTAACTAGTGCTAAAGAATTCTTTGAGTAAGAAACCAAAGCTTCTGTACAAAAAGTAGACACCAACACTAATTGGAGCTCCGCATAGGAATTCCCTAAAACTAAGTTAGCAAGAGTAACAGCCTCTGCTTGGAGCAAAATTAAAACTTTAGTTTTGTTATCAAAGGAATCTTTTAGTGACACTGCCCAGTTCGCTGAACCCAAGCATAATGCAATCAATAAGCATTTAGGACTAGAAGTCTCTCCTAACAAGAACACAAAGCACACTAAGTTATACAACAAAAAGTTAGACCCATGCTGTGCAAATCTAGTCTCAAAAAGTTGTTTCTGATAAAAGCTTTCCATTTAGTTTTATTGATTATTGTTTTGGAATCCCCTCATGAATTCAACAAGCTTCTGACAACCCTCAACAGGCATTCCATTGTAGACAGAAGCCCTAAGACCTCCTACGCTCCTGTGACCTGCAAGTGTAGTTAAGTTCTGTTTCTCAGCTTCAGACAGGAACTGTTTGTCTAGTTCGGGATTTCCCCCCTTGATATGGAAAGGAATGTTCATCAAGGATCTGTAAGCAGGGTTTACGGGGTTCGAGTAGAACCCGTTTGAGCTTTCAATGAAGTCGTAAATCATCTGTGCCTTTCTCCTTGCAACTTCGTTGAAGTGAGCGATTCCTCCGTTCTTTTTAATATAGTCAAAGTACAGTCCGCACATGTAAATGGACCAGCAAGGAGGAGTGTTGTACATAGAGTCAGCGTCAGCTTGAGTTTTCCAGTCACACATAGTAGGAGTGATTGGTTTAGCGTTTCCGAGAAGGTCTTCTCTGGCAATGACTACTGTCACTCCGGAAGGACCTGCATTCTTCTGTGCTCCAGCGTACACAACAGAGTGTTTGCTCCAGTCAATTGGTCTGCTTAAGAAGTTAGAAGACATATCGGCTACTACGGGCATGTCGCCTATTTTCTGCATCATTTCGTCATTGAGTTCGAACTCCAAACCTTGGATGGTTTCATTCGAGCAGTAATGGAAGTAAGCACCTTCAGGGTTGATGTTCCAAGTGCTGGGGTCAGGGACTGTGGTGAAGTTTGTGCTTTTGCCTGAGGCTACTTCAGTGGGCTCACAGTACTTCTTAGCTTCAGCTATAGCCTTGGTAGTCCAAATCCCAGTAGTGAGGTAGTTAGCTGTTGCTTTGTCTTTGAGCAAGTTGAGAGGCACACAGGCGAACTGCAGAGACGCCCCGCCCTGCATAAAGATAACTTTGTAGTTATCAGGGATTTGAAGAATATCCCTAAGGTCCTGGGTAGCCTTTTTGTGGATTGAGTCGTAAGCTTTGGACCTGTGGGACATTTCCATAACACTCATTCCGGTGCCTTGCCAGTTAAGCAAGTCTCTGTTTGCAGCTTCTAGAACCTCGACTGGGAGTATTGATGGACCCGCAGAGAAGTTAAACACGCGTGCTTCAACCATTTATAATTAATCGAAACTGTTCATTAAAAGTATGGAATTTTAGGGATGAATCCTTAAAGTTAATCACTGAAGTTTAACACACTGGTCGGAACTTGGGTAAGTAGGCAGTTCAAACTCGAGTTCTTGTTGCAAAGTAGGAGGCACAAACCTCCCCCCCACGTAGTGGGTTCCAGAGTAGTTTTCCATGCACAGTTTAGGCGCAGTCAAGGAAACAACCATCTTAGGGTAGATTCCTTCAGAAACATTGCCTTGTTCCACGTCCCATCCACTAGGAATGTCCACACTCACAATGTCCTTTCCGCTGTCCTTCATATTTCGAAGCACGCTGTCGAAAGGCTCCCTTACTTGGCCTTTAAAAGAAAACCCAAACACAGCGTCTACCAGAAAATAGTATTCTGAGTAGTTAATGTCAGATTCCAGAATCGGTATGTTCAAAGCTGAGCACTGCATCATGAGCTTCAAGTAAACTTGGTTTTGGGTGGGTTTGGGGTAAAAGACTGTGGGCACAAACCCGAAGTGGAACAAGTGTCTAGCTGCTACTAGCCCGTCGCCTCCGTTGTTCCCTGGTCCGCAGACTACTAGAACCTTTCCTGGACTGAATTCTTTTGCAATGCTTTGGGCTACTGAAAGTCCTGCCAGCTCCATTAACTGCTCTAGTGAAAAAGCTAGTGGCCCCATTAGCTTTTCGTCAACAAACTTCGCAGTTTCTTGAGAAAGAAACTTCTTCATTTATACAAATTAACTGGTTAAAGGGTTAAAAGCCAGAAACTATAAATGGAAATTCAGAGTAAGGCTTTTTTAAGTGAGTTTAAGTTCCTTGGGGTGATTGGAGAAGGTAGTTTTGGCAGAGTCTACTTAGTGCAAAACAAAGCAAACTTAAACTTGTACGCACTCAAAACAATCAAAAAGCTTGAAAACCCCACACAACACCAAGTCAACCTTATAGCTGTTGAAAGGGATATTCTTATGCGTAATGAGAACCCTTTTATTACAAAGCTGTACGCCTTTTTCCAATCCAAGAACTATGTGTACTTTTTACTAGAACACTGTTCACACGAGAATTTATCACATTTAATTTTGAGAGAAAAAAAGTTATCAGAAGCAACAGCTAAGTTCTATGCTGGGTGTTTGGTGCTAGGCATCGAGTACCTGCATAGCAAAGGCATAATTTACAGAGACCTTAAACCTGAAAATGTACTAATAGACAAAAGGGGCTATGCTAAAATAACTGACTTTGGACTCTCAGAAAAGGGCTTTTCCCTTGATACTAAGAGTTTCAAGTTTTGTGGTACAATTAACTACATGCCTCCTGAGATGGTGGCTGGAATAGGTCACGGCTTAACTGCTGACTGGTGGAGTTTAGGAGTTGTTATCTACGAAATGTTAGTTGGAGTTCCGCCTTTTATCCGTCAAAGAAAGAAAAGGTTATTCAAAGCAATCATTAGAAGACCAGCAAGGCTACCTGATGAGTCAACAGTTGAGTTAATAGACTTACTTGACAAGCTTTTGCGCAAGAACCCCAAGAACAGAATAGGCTGTGAGTACGATTCAATGAAGATTAAGATTCATCCTTGGTTCAGAGAAATTGACTGGGAAAAACTCCAAAGGTCAGAACTGGAACCCCCTATAATGCCCATTCCACCTGAAATTATTGAAGAAGTCACTGGACTTGACGAAGAATTTTTAAATGACGAAGTATATCTAGGAGAAGACTCTTACTCGAGTTTAACTCCGTATTTCATAATGTAAATAAATGGAAGATAATTGTTTTGGAGATATTAGCCAAAAACGTAGAGGTGAAAAGTTCTCTCAGCTCAGAGCAATAGTGCAACAGATAAGGGACTTCAGTGATCAAAGCATCAGTATCTTAGAAGTAGCAATGCAAGAATTATACAACAGCATACACCAGGTATACCTTAGCATTGCAGAAGAACAGCGAACTATGAACGAAATGATTACCAAACTAGAAAAAGACCTTGAAAAAACTCTAGAAATAACCCAACTAAACAAAACCAACCTTCTTCATAAGTTGTTTTTCAAAACTGATGCTGAAATTGACGACTTCAACTCTGACTGTTTTGAGTTATTTTCAAGCTTAAACGAGAAAAGGTTCAAAACTAAACTTGTTCACTTCGAAAACTTAAACAAAAAACTCTTTAAAATCTCAGAACACCTAAAAACAACTCTTAGAAAAGAAAAGGCCCCCAACCTTTACTTAAAACTCCAAGAAGAAGCTGACGGTTTCTGGATCAAACTGCAAACCAAGAACTTTGATATATATTCTAAGCAATAACTTTTATTTTTCTTCTAAGTATTTGCGGACGTTGTGCAGTGCGTTGTGTCTTCTAGCATGGGCTTCTTTAATAACTGGGTTAGGAATTTTGCCTTTCATGTCAATAGAAGTGATGTAGGTCAGTTCTGTCCGGTCGGGCTTCTGTAAAGGGTGCTTGGCAATGAACCCAGCATAGTTCATAAACCCCCTTACAGTGTCTTTGTCCTGGGGCTCTATTTCTAAGTCTATGCTTTTAAGGATGTAAGCATACCCGTCGTCAAGTTCTTTGACTGTCTCTGCTAACACAAACTCACGCGGACTCACAGGCCAACTTAAGCTTAGTTTGTAGTAAAGGATGCTGAAGTTCCCTAGTTTCTTCAGGTAGTGGCAGTCTAAACAGACTTCGTTCCACTTTTTCCAGTTCAAAGGGTCCTTTATGAACTTGATTACGTTGATCGGAGGAGCCATTATCATTCCTTGCCGCTTCCTTACTTCTCCAGCTTCGTGAGTTAGTTCCTTTTTTTGAATTAAGGTTTCGTACTTGTCATAGATTACTTGCCACCCAAATTCTGACTTGTAGTCGTGCATGCATTTTTTCCAAGCTTGTTCTGTAGCTATTTCACAAAGCTCAGTAAGTCCTGCTTCACTGGCATCTGGACTGAGCACAAGCTTCTTAGAAGAAGCTGAAATGTCACTGTACTTTCTAAGTAAGCAAGAAAGTCTTTTCCCTGACAGCATTTATAAGCCATTTCTGTCAGTTCAGACAGAATTATAGAAGCTTCGCATAGTTAATTAAGGGATAAAAGAACAGGCTCCTTAGGAGAAAAAGGCGTGAAGTCGTAGTACATAAGGTACTTTTCAGGCGACGACTTGTCAGGGTTGCCAAAGGTTTGCAAAAGGTTCCCGATAGTTATGCCAGTGTCTTTAATTCGGTTGTGTTCTTGAGCGTACTCTCCTACGTACAAAAGCACCTCTTCAACCCTTCCACACTCGTTTTGGACTTTCCTTACGACCCTATCTATTGCGTCATTGGTTCTGAAAACAAGTTGCAAATTAGCAAAGTTCCATAAACAATGCCTCAGTTCAAGCAACACCCAGCCTTCTTCGGGCACTTCTGAGTCTTGTCTGGGGTAGTTGTAAACAAGTTCGTTACTTTCTTTGTCGCGCTTTTTGCCCATAATAAATGTCCGAGCTCACGCGCACACGAAACAGGCAGTACGAAACTATGCACTTAGCCAGCATAGAAAGGCTCGACGAGTACATAGAACAGCTTTACTCTGACTCAAGCGACGAAAAGATCCAAGTAGCGAGGCAACTACTTTACTTGATGCACGAAGCAGAGTCTTTAGAAGTGATGATCAGTCACGAGTCCTTAGTAGGCATACTTGCCAGGACACTTAGAGACGAGTACAAAAAGAACACTGAGTTGTCTGTTTACCTCTCTGCGTTCTTTTTTGTGATTTCGACCTACTCGCAGTTACACCCTATACTAATTCAAAACCAGATAGGCGACACTACTATGAAAATAATCGAGTTAAACATCGACAGGTACGAAGAAAGAAAAAGGGTCATTGAAAACATCAAGAAAAAAGATAACAACGAAGAAGAACTCAAAAAACTTAAAATACTTGAAAGGAAACAAAACAGACTTTTTTGGCTGTGCTTCAGCATCCTGTACAACTTGGCTGAAGACATCTTCATTGAAAAGAAGATGAAGCGCAGAGGCATCATAGACTACTTAGTCACTATGCTTGACCGGGAAAACCTTTCTTTGCTACAAGTAGTGTTTAGCTTCCTCAAAAAGCTGAGTGTTTTTGCTGAAAACAAAAACGAAATGCACCAAGAAAAAGGCATAGTAACTCATCTCCAAAAATTCGTGCCCTGTCCCCATCACCAAGAACTCTGTGGAATGGTTCTGAGACTGGTGTACAACTTGAGTTTTGATCCTGAAATTAGAGAACAGTTCGATAGCCAAGGCTTCGTTCCACGGATAGTGACTCTGCTCAAACACGCTCCTTTCAGAGGCATTACTATAAAGATTCTCTACCAGCTTTCTTACGACGATAAAATCAAGTCTACTTTTACCTACACAGAGTGCATTCCTATAGTGTACATGCTTGTAGTTCAGTTCCCTGAAGAAAAGGTAGGTGAAGAACTCATAGGCCTAGCTATTAACCTAAGCACTAACCCTCGCAATGCCGAAATCATGTCTGACGGGAACCAGCTAGAAAACCTTTTGTACCGCGCTTTGAAGTACAGAGACGAACTCCTTATGAAGCTCGTCAGAAACATTTCCAAACACGGAAAAACACAAACCATCCAAGAAGTCCTTGAAAAGCACATNAAGTCTTTTTTAAAGATACTTGAAGACAAAAACTCCAACATGGACTTCACAGTAGAGGTCCTAGGAACTCTTGTGAACATTGACTTGGACGAAAACTGGGCTAAGGTACTTTCCAACTCCAACTTGCTCGACTTTATACAAAGACACTTAGTAGTTGGCTACGCCGAAGACGACATTGTGCTAGAGTGCATTATGCTAGTGGGAACTGTAACTGCTTCTGAAAAAGCTGCTCGTCTAGTATCTAACACTCTAATTATAAAGCTACTTAACACGCTCATCTCAGAAAAACAAGAAGACGACGAAATGGTGATGCAAATCATGTACACCTTCCATAAGATGCTTTACTTCAAAGCCACTCGCAAAATAATACTTGACGAAACAAGGGCTGTGAACTACTTACTAGACCTACTCCCTGACAAGAACCCCCGACTGCGCAAAATGGCAGACTCAGTGCTAAGTGTAGTGCAGGAGTACGACGAAGAGTGGAGGGAAGAAATCAAACTTAAACGCTTCCAACTACACAATGAAGAGTGGCTGAGTTTAATGGAACAAGCTGAACTGGGCGAAGAGTGGGAAGAGTCCAGTGAAGAAGAAGCAGACCAAATGCACTGGGCTGACTTGTCTGACTTAGACGCTCACATGTGGGAAGACCTTCAAGGCAGCATGATTTCTTACTAGTTAAATTCAAATAATAAATGTTAAAACAAGAAACTCGGTCTTGTGTGTGGGTGCTCCAGCACCTGTGGAAGCACAACTCAGACCATGCCCAGCTGCCTGTTCTGGACACTGTTTTTCTAGATCCAGGCTTTTCTTCTGGGTTTAAGTGGTAAGATTTACAAAGGCTTTTCACTGATAAAAGCGGCTTTGTTAAGAAGAAAACCAGCGGAAACTCTTCTGCTAAAGCTATAATCTCAAAGTTCACTTCCGCCAAACAAAGCAACTCTGACTTCGTTGCTCAGAAAATATCTGGAAACGAATTCACCATGCTCGACGAAACTGCATTCAGGAACCTTATGAGTTATGATTTGCTTTCGTCTGAAGAAGCTGTCCAGGCTTTCAGAATCCCTTACGCAGACGTGAGCACTAGGCTCTTTGCAGACTTTAAGCTATCTGAAGGCACTCCCACTGTCCAGTGCTACAAAGAATTCACAAGTGACCTGCAGTTAGCACAAGTTCTGATTTACGACGAAAACTTAACAGACCAACTCCACCAAATAGGAAACCGAACCATAGAAACCCTAGAAAAGTTTTCGGGCTTAAGAGTAGCTAGCATAAAACTAGTTTTTTTGCAAGATATCAACAAAAAAGTCTGGGTCATGGGCAGTTCAGACTGCAAAGTCTACCAAACACCCAGCAAAGAAAACCAAACTGGAGTCCAACCAATCAGCATCAACAAAATCAAAAACATTCCTAAAAAAAACAAGTACTCCAGTGTGAAGTTAGACCTTATCTCCAGATCCCAGAGTTCAAGAAGGTCCTCTACGACTTCCAGGAAAAAGCCTTGTCCTGGGAACTTCTGTGCCTACAAAGTAATCAACCACAACTTCACTGAGGACTCCAAAATATCTCTGTGTTTAGTCCCTGAAACTGAGTCCAGTGCTAGTGACTTAAAAAGTACAGCTAGAGACCAAAATCACCCCCGCAAAGACTACGAAGTTCCTTTTAAGTACATCCACATGGCTAAGTCTCTGCTTAAGAACTTCAAGCACAACTTAACCTTCACTGTAGAAGAGTTACTTAACCTAGACCAAAACCACTCCAGACCCTCTGGAAAACCCCCTAACCCCCTTTTGCACCACTCAAGAGCTTACGACTCCATAAAGGTCTGTGAAAGGTGTTATGAGTTCTACAACATGCTTATACTGATTAGAACCGGCGGCAACCAGGCCAAACACTCCAAGTCCAATAAAAGCTCCACTCCTTTAAGGTCCATCAACAACTACTCCCAAACCTCTGAAAATGTTTCTCAAGACAGCTCTGCTAAAAGACAGTTAGAAATCCTCAAAAAAGCAACCACTGGAAACTCTCAGAGCAGAAAAAACTCTAAAGAAAGGTCTTTTACCAAGCTCAAAAGCAGAAGCAGCAGCCAAGAAGAAAGAAACCTTGAAACTTGGAAAGTTTATGTCAAGTCTCTTAAAAACAGACCTGGTCTCTTAATGTAATAGTAATGAGTTCTGATTAATCATTAAAAAAGAACTTGGAGGACTGCTAGAATCAGGAGAGCACAAAGGTTGAAGGCACTGTCATTCCGTAGAGTGATTGTTGTATACCCTCTGTTTGCACTATCGTGCTTCTGCATTACACCATTTTTAAGTTTTCCGTAGGCATAAAGTAAGGTCTGAAGGCCTTTTCATTTCTCAAGAACTAAACACTTAATAACTTCTACACACTATTCAAGTGTGAGTGTCTTTTTCAAAAACTGAGTCTTGTGACCTCTACATAACTATAGAAGGCAAGCACTCAATCAAAGATACGTTCAAGCAAAATACCATTAAAAAAAGACATCGGAATTAGTAATAGTTACTTAAAAAAGGAGTTGGAGAACTGATAGAATCAGTAAAGTGTAGAGGCTGAACGCACTGTCGTCAGATGGATTATGAGACATAAGTTGGATTGTTGTATACCCTCTGTTTGCACTATCGTGCTTCTGCATTACACCATTTTTAAGTTTTCCGTAGGCATAAAGTAAGGTGTAATTTTGACCTTCTTTTAGGGTGATGGTTTCATCGCTGGGAGTATCTAGAGCTCTGTACCAGAATGCCCTGGTTTTGCCAAGACTGACCTCGGAAAGTTGAATAGGGTTTTTAGTATCCTTATTGGGACGGCCATTGGTTTTAGCGCCGAAGGTGTTCATAGCTTCAGTAGTATAGTTATTAAAAAAAACTACAGCAAAGTCTGCGTCAATCATTGAAATTGAATCAGAAGGTTTTTTCAGAGCAACTCCGTACCAGTCATAGTTATCCACTACACTTTGTTGTATTTCAAGACTGAATATAGCTTCTTTAAGGGTACTATTGACTGCGTAAGAAAATGTCGCATCTTTGAGAGTGACATTACTCATACCTGACTGATAACTGTAGACGTCTTGAACTCCATATCCTCTAATTGAACCGTGTTCAGNCTCACGAACCATTTGTGCTCCGGCAACAGCCAATACAGCCAATATGCAAATACCTGAGAGTGGTCTTTCCATTTTATTTAGAAACTTAATGAACGGTCCAAGAGTTCACCAATATGGGTAAATTCACTCAGAGCTTCAAACACTCTGATTTTATTTAAGTTTCTCAGAACTTAGACCTTTAAAAAGCCTTTGAGTTCCAAAGTAGTTGCATCTCAAAGCCAAAATGGTTAATAAAACTCAAGCTGAAGTCATTTATCTTGCAACAGCTAATAAGTTACTATGCAGATGTCTGGGCTCTTTCCACTTTACCAATAAAACTTAGTTAAGAGTTAAACACTTAATAACTTCTTCGCACCAACTCAGTAAATATGCTAAGTTTATGTAGCTTAAAAGGTTGCCAGAAAATTGGATACTTCAAGTGCGAGTGTCTTTCCCAAAAAGCAAGTCTTTGTCAGGAACATATGCAGCTCCACATAACTAAAGGAGGCAACCACTCAATCAACGATACATTTAAGCAGCACGCCATAGAGGCAGTTTCCCAGCTCAAAAAAGAAGTACTGCAAACCAAAACCCACGCTGTACAAACTTGCTCACAACTCTTTGAAATCATCGAAAAAAAATTAAGCCAAACTATAGAGACAGCCAACCAGTGGTCAGAAGAATGCGACGTACTCATAGAGTACCTAAAGAGCTTGTCCTACTCAGCATTGCGAGTGAACAAACAACTGACTGACTTCATCCAAACAAACTACTTCGAAAAAATCAAGCTTTGGACAGCCCCTGAATTCAAGCAAACAACCCTAAAACTAAAAAATTTGCTCAAGAACTGTCTGAAACTGCCCAAAAACCTTTTAATAGACCAAACAGGAGAGCTAATTGTTTCAGAAAGCATCCAGAAACTATCGCCCTGCATCAAAAAGGACCTAGAAATCAGCTCTGTGGTATCAGAACCTGAGTTAAGTCCTTCAGTTAAGCAACTGTTCAATAAGTACCGTTCCAACACTCCTGTTAAAAACCCTCTTAAAAAAGATCCACTTCAAAGAACACTCCCAGTTTCCTACCCAGATTTGCTTGCAAAAGTTGACACCCGCCTTAGTGAACTCCAAAGAAACTTTGAGTTTTTCAACAAAAACCTTAACCTGATCAACTACCCAGTCAGCAACTTCGGAATGTTTCTTAAGTACAGAAACGAGCATATCCTAAGTGTGTGGTACGCCATTGACTCCACCCTGAAAGAAGAACACCCTTCCAAAAAAGGCATATTTGACCTAGACGAGCAAGATAACTTACTGAAAACTCTAGCCAAGAAGCATCAACTAGAACTTAAAATCCGCCAAAAGTTCCGATCAGAGATTAATTTTTACCTTGAAAAGTTCAAAGAAGTCTACAGTGAGTGCTGGACTTACGTATACTTTATAAGGTTTCTGCAGAAGCGGGATTTCCAGAATGCTTTTGAAACCGTCTACCTTCAGTTTAAAACTTGCTACAACAAGTTAATAATATCAAGTGATATGCACGAAGTTTACAACATCTTTGTGCTAATGATTACTACTCAGATAAACATATTCCTAGAAAGCGACAACTTAGAAGGAGCTCTGGAGTTAATAGAGTTCTTGCCCCAAGCAGTGTACTTCTTCAAACCCAAAAACCCAATCATGAACCAGTTAGACATGAGACTATACTCCATAATTAACAAGTCAAGCAACAAAGTACTTATTGACGAAACCGAAGCAGCCAGAAGAACTATGAAAAGAACTCACAAAACCTACAACAGGGACTTTGCCGAAATGGACATTAGAGTCAGGAACCTAAGACGGTTCTTGGACGACTTCAACCCCTACGAGTGGACAGAGGAATGGAACTTAGAAAAAGGCTTCATGCCTGAGCTGTACATGCAGCTCAAAAACCAACTTAAAGGTGAAAAGTTCTACCCTTGGAACGCCATTGCTAGGAATATAATCTCTAGAAAAATACTTTGCAAAGAAAACGAATTCTTGAAACTCGAAAGGATCCATAAAAATTAATTAAGAACGTAATTACCCTTATCCTTCATAACTCCCGAGTCATACACTAAGTTGCCTTTTAAAAAAACCTTTTCAACTTTGCCTTTCATTTCTAAGTCTTGGTACACACAAGTTTCTGGGTATTTGGAGTGGCACTTTTCAAACTCCCACTCAAAGGGCTTCCAAACAAAGAAGTCAGCAAACTTTCCTTGGCAAATTCCTCCTCTTTTGCTCAGCCCCAGAAGCTTTGCAGGGTTGTGACTCATCCAGTCTGCCAGTTTAACTATGTAGTGCTCAGAACTTCCTTTGCTCAAAGCAGTCCAAACAGCGCGTAAAGTGTGTCCTAAACTCTCTATTCCACTAACCGCTCTTCTGAACTCATGGACTTTGTAAGCAGGGTGGACTGGGTTGTTTTGTGAAGTAACTATGTCAGCAACTCCGCTTTCCAAGCAGTTTTTTAGTTGTTCTTGGTTGTGTATAAACTGAATGGGAGGGCAGTTCTTAAAGCGAGTGTCTCCAGGTTTCACGTTTTTTTCACTGAAAAATATTGAGTGAGGACTTAGGTCAAAAGTTATGTTTGGGTTGGCTTGCTTTGCTTCTAGGATTTTAGTTATGGCTTCCGGCGAAGACACGTTGCAGAAGTGAACAGGTACTCCAGAAACTGAGTCTAAAGTTTTCTGAATGCCTGAAACTTCCCAGGTGTAAGGAACATTTACCAGGTAGTTCCTGTAACTAGTTTCGTCGTAAGTACTTCTTCTGATTTGCAAAGGTCTTAAAACAGGCGACCTTATCCTCCTCGAAGCTAAGTTGCTTGTGCTCGGTTCGAAAGAAGCACTTCTAAAGTTCTGACTTGGAGCTGAAAAGTCGGTTTGTCCAGCATGACTGTAAGTTTCGAGTTCAGCTTTTGTAAGTTCTTGTAGGCTCTTTCTGATATTGGCAGACCTTTTCCCGAAGTCGGGATCAGGCGACTTTACTATTTGTTCACTTTGGTTTTCTTTTTCAAAGTTACCAAGAGGCGACCTTTCCACGTCTATACTTAAATCTACAGACCAGTTGTAGTCTCCAACAGGATTCAGTCTACAGCTGGCAGTTCTGTGTTCCAGTGTTTCTCTTCTGTATGGAGACGCTACATGCAAAAACCTTGGAGAACAAAAAGAAGGGTCCACTATCAAAGGCCTGGTTCCTAAACAACTAATAACTTCTGAAAACTCACTTAGAGGACGCATTGTGCAATGCTGAGGAGTTAAGTATGTTTTAATACCTAAAGCACAGTCCACTTTATTCGAGTCCTCAGCTGAATGAACTCTTGCAATTCTTCCTACATCACAAAAAAGCTTTCCATGAGTCTCTTGTAAATCGTAAAAGCTGTCTTCACTACAAATTAAAGTAACACCTCCTGCTAGAGCAGCCTTGGTGGCATGCTCTGTTCCGCACCACTCTCCGTTGGTTCTGACATTAAAATCTACCAAGCCTGGCAATATATAACAGTCTCGGTAATACTCAATAGGGACTGAAGGAAAGCTAAGTTGTATCTCAGGAAGGTTTACTGATTCATCAGTAAGAATTGGAACTACTTCTAGAAACTTCTGACCCTTGACAATAATGAGGGCTCTCTGTGGGTTATCAAAACTAAATAGTGCCTACCCTTTTAAAACTACTTTGTCACAGAGAATTCCAAATGCTTTTTCTTTCATATTTAGTAAGCTTAATCCTAATAGTTACAAAGTTACTTTTGTTTAGTTTTCCTTTTTTTACTAGGTCTGGGTCCCTTTGACCTTACGGGTCTTTTTTTCTGAGTGCACTCTACTATGTGGACAGGCATCTCACTATTTCTGACGTACTTGCCACAGGTTTCACAGGGCTCAGTCCGAGCTCCACATTCTTCTTCGTGATCTAACAAGTTTTTCAAGCTGAACTCAGCACTGCAGTACTGACACACTTTTGGTTTTTCAATACAGTTTTCTTCGTGATGAGTCTGTTTTTCTTTAGGAAAAGTTTCTTTGCATCTAGTGCACTGCACTTTAGGGTGTTCGTCTGAGTTGTGCTGCTCAAGTTTGGATTTAGGAAGAGTCTCACTGCAGATTTGGCATTTAGTTAAGAATCTTTCACAGTGTACTTTGTGTAACTCAAAGGACATTGAAGGTATCTGGGACTTACTGCATAGGTCTTACCAGAAAGGACACTCTTTCTCTGAATCTTGCATTTTTAGTAATTAGCTAAACTAGAAGTTTAAGATTAACTTCCAATATACTTACTTCTCATTTGGGACAGCCAGGACTCCTTAGACAACTCTACAATCTTATATTCAGGGAACATTTCCTTCATCACTTGGTCGCACTCTCCGAGTTTGTCCACAAGTCCCATTTCCAAAGCCCGCTCTGCTGTGAAAACGTCTCCTGAAAACAGTTCTTCAGTCTTGCCTCTGAGTTTCCCCCCACGAGACTCTTCAACTACTTCTTTGAATTCGCTGTGAGTTTGCTCAAGCATGCTTTTTACCCACTTTTCAGCTTCAGGACTCAGGTCTCTAAGCGGGTCGAGGCGTTCTTCTAGTGCAAGAGGCGAAGTGCTCCAGCTCCTTCTTTCAATGCCGTATTTGGCGGCCAAATCTTTCAGCCCCACAAAATTAAGCCGAGCTCCTATGCTTCCCACCAGCGAAGGCTGTGACACGTAAAGCTCCTCGCCGGCTAGCATTACGTAGTACCCGCCTGAAGCTGCTATGTCTTCTGCAAAGGTGTAAATTGGGACTTTGTGCTGGGTGCTATAAGCCATCAATCGTTGACGAAGAAGACTGCTTTGGGCAGCACTTCCTCCAGGGGAGTTAACTACTAGAGCTAGTGCAACTGGTTGGCGCCATGTCTCTTTCTTAAGGTCTTTGTTGAGCTTGTTCAAAGTTTTTGAGGTTATTACCCCTGATATTTTTACTTTGAAAACTGCTTTGCGCAATTCTTTCAGTCTTTGAAGTCCTTCCATTTATCATAACTTAGTGGCATTTTATAAAGTTATTTGGGATAGCAATAGCCTAGCTTGAACATCCAAAGAAAAGCTGAACTCATTTCTTTTAGAACAATTATCCATGATTAAAGCTAAGCTAAAGAAATGGCCAATATTAATTCTAATTCCAATTCAGAAAAACTTAGCCTAAGGCTAACTAGACAGAAGAGTCGAAGTCATTCTCTTTTTTTTTAAATTCATTGATAATTAACGGTTCCTTTACTAAAGCCTTTAATCACTCCTAGACTGCAACTGTACTTATCATTTCTCTCCAAACTTTGCTAGAAGCCCTGAGATTCACAAATATAAAAATAAATGTGTCGCTTCAACACTGAATGTGAAGTTCAAGACGGGTCCTGCAATTGCATAAAAAAGCGAACCTCGGCTTTTAAAATAAACCCAGATTTAGCCTGTCCGCGACCCACTCAGCCTCTACAGAACAACTTTTACTTCCCATTATTCCGTCTCTTGCAACAACAGTCCGAAGCAATTAAGTTGCTTTCTGAACAAGGAAAGACTGTTATTGAAAAACTTTCTTCGATTTCAAACCAACTCCAACACTTGAACTCTACACAGGAAGGTTCGTCGCCCGTTATTGTGCCCTACGAAGAAGTGACTTCTTCCAGTAGGCTTTGTGAGATCTTGTGTGGGCAAAACACAGAGTTCCAGTACTTTTTGAAGTTAATCAGCGAAGTGCCTTCGCCAGCGTACAAAGAAAGGGCGTTCCCTTTGCTGGCCCAAATAGTTGACAAGGACGGAAACAATGCTACTTTGCCCAGTTCGGTGTTTTTCAAGGTTTTGCTGTTTACTACTGAGAGTCCTCCCAAGCTAATGAAAACTAACACAGGAGGAGACAAAATCATGCGGGGCACTGTTGAAATAGAAACTACTAGTGCATTGCTTTTTAGAAAAATAGTTATCAAAGAAGTCACCTCGCACTTCCGCAACGGTTGCTTCTTTCTAGTAATTATGCCTAAACAAGCCAGCCATATAAAGCCCCTTATCATTGAAAATTTCATCATTAAAGCTCGCAAAGTAAATGCGCAGTCTTTGCCGCTAAAAAAGGTGAAGAAAGAAGGAACTGAAAGTACTGAGTCTTATAATTAAACTCCATAATAGGCTATAAATTATTTATGGACTGAAAAAGGCCTCTTCCGAGTAAAAAACTCAGAGAGTCGTTATCTTCCTCTTCCAAGCAGTCAGCAGGGCAGTTCCTGTCTATAGGCAAACTAAATACAGACCCCTTCGGGTTAAAAAACGCCTCAAAGATGGGGTTTACTTTAAAATACTGGCTGACTCTAGATGTTTCTCCCTGGTCAGAAATCCACTCAACTGTATAATAGTCCCAACTGGAAAAACTCTCCAGCGTTTTGCGGGCCGCTGAGTGGGTATGAAAATCTATAATTGAAAAGTAATTTTCACACTCCTGTTTCCTTTCTAAGTTAATCCAAACTGAAGCAATTCTTTTTGGATTTTTAAAAAGGTTTCTGACTTCTGTTTCTTGGGTTTCTGGGTTCAGTCCTGAGACTTTGATTCTTGTTGGTCGCTTTTTAAGGATGCTTTTTTGAATTTTTAAAAGCAAATTTTGGAACTTTTGGTAATCGTAGTAAAATTGTTTTTCGTAAGTCTTTAGTAACTGAATAGCTTCTAATGGCCTTCCAGTGCGGTGCATTAGACTTGCAAGGTCTTTTATTGCACTTTGGACTTTGTCCCCGGTCAAAATTGCTTTTTTGTAAAGCTGCTCAGCTTTGGAGTAGTTTTTTTCGTGGTTTTCTGCAGCTTTTGCTAAGTCAAAGACAGAGTTTTGAAGGATAGGGAAGTTGTTTGTGATAGAACGCAAGACTCTATCGTTTCTCACTGGGTGTTTAATGTATTTAGCCCTGTCTTGGTTGTCAGCCATTTATTTACTATGCCATTGCTAGCAGATTTCTTTGATTAATTAACTATTATTGAACTCCTTCAATCCAAAAACCATACAAAGAAATTGCGCATAAGAAGAATTCCAGGCTAGTTACTTTGATTTAATTAATTTAGCTATTGGTTAACGAAAAAGTCTATAGACTACTCACAAACTTTTAGTTTCAAGGAGTTATAGCCATCAAGTAGTTACTTTAAAATACAGTTTTATAGTTCTGCTTTTGAACTAGAACTTAGGCACTTGACTTGTTGGACATTTATTTTTATACAATATGAACTGGAAAAAGACGGACGAAATTCTGGAAATTCGTTCCCAGCCCGATCTTATACGTAACGTGTCAATTCTTGCCCACGTTGACCACGGCAAAACGTCAATTTCAGACAGCTTGATCTCTTCAAACCAGATAATATCCCCCAAACTAGCAGGCAAACTTAGGTACTTGGACTCCAGACCTGACGAGCAAGAAAGGTGCATCACTATGAAGTCAAGTTCGATTTCACTGATTTACCCCACAGAAAAACAGAATTACCTAGTCAACTTAATAGACTCCCCCGGCCACGTTGACTTTTCAAGCGAAGTGGCTTCTGCTTTGCGAGTCTGTGACGGGGGACTTCTGGTGATTGACGTCGTCGAAGGAGTCTGCACACAAACCTACACAGTGTTGCGTCAGAGTTGGGAAGAAGGCGTCAAGCTAGTTTTAGTGCTTAATAAGGTTGACCGGTTGATCAATGAGTTAAGAATGGAGCCCATGGACGCCTACAAGTACTTGATGGGGATTATTGAACACGCCAACGCTATTATTTCTGGGTTTTACTTCGAAACTTACGGTTCTGACCAAGTTGAAGACGAGGAGCAAAGTTACTTTTTCATTCCGGAAAAAGGCAACGTAGCGTTTGCTTCAGCTATTGACAGGTGGGGCTTCACTCTGCGAGAGTTTGCTAAAATTTACTCGAAAAAGATGGGCTTTAACCCAAAAGCTTTGTGTTCGTGCCTTTGGGGAGAGTACTACTACAACCCTAAAGCTAAAAAAGTAGTCAAAAAACCTTTTTCGCCCAAAGCAGAACCTATGTTTGTCCAGTTTATTTTAAACCCAATATGGAAACTACACAACACAATCCTTAACTCAAAAAGCCAAGAAAAAGTTGCGAAGATGCTTGAACAAGTAAACGTCAGTGTTACACAGCGAGAACTAAAGTACCTCCAGTCTGACCCCATGATGACACTCCAAGCCGCAATGAACTCTTGGCTCCCTCTCGACAAGTCAGTTTTGGCTATGATCACTATGTTTCTCCCTAGTCCTGTGCAGGCCCAGAACAAACGCACTTCTTTGTTGGCGCCTAATTTGTTCGACAAGAATCCTGACATTTTTGGGGCTGTCCAACACTGCAGCTCAGAGGGACCTTTTTCAGCTTTTATTTCCAAAATGATGCCTATCGACCCTGAAGTTCACGTAACCCGAGTTCCTGGAGACACCTCACAACACGACTCACTCATAGCGTTTGCTAGGGTTTTTTCAGGCACTATAAACCCCAACTCGCCAATATGCGTGGTAGACAACAAAGGAGACGTTTTCGAATGTATAGTTAGTCACATTTACATACTGATGGGGCAGTACTTAATACCTGTAGAAGTAGCCACAGCAGGGAACATTGTAGGACTGGGAGGACTTCAAGATATTGTTTTGAAAACTGCCACTATTTCTTCAGACCCGAACTGCCCCTCTTTCACTCCTATTTCTTTAAAAGCAACTCCTATAGTGAAGGTATCAGTTCAGCCTAAGTACCTCCACGAAATGAACAATATGGTCCAGGGGCTTAAGTTGCTGCACAGGTCAGACAACTCAGTGGAGTACTTCGTGCAGGAAAATGGAGAAAACATACTGGCTGTTTGTGGCGAAGTGCACCTTCAAAGATGCATTAAAGACCTTGAAGAAGCCTTTGCTAAAGTTGAAGTGGAGGTTTCAGAACCCATTGTAAGTTTTAGAGAAACGGTAGCAACTGGAGGCAAAACTGTAACAGACGTTACTCCTAACCAAAGGTGTTCCATTACGGTTAAGGCTTATCCTATTCCTCACTCGCTCATTGACTTCATAACAAAGAAACAACCAATAATAGCTAGAGTCTACGGAGTGGCAGTTCCTCCTCCAAGCTTAAGAGAGGAGTTCAACAAGGAGTTTATAGAAGCCCTCCAAGACTGCAAACCCAAACTCAGGAAAATGATTCTTGAGCACCTTCAAGCCTTCGGCCCCAAAAAGTCAGGCTGCAACTTGCTTGTTTACTTAGGAGCAGAAAGCATTCTTAGTAAAGAGTTTAAAGAAGTTGCTCAGGACTCCGAAAGCGAAAACGAAAGCGAAAACAGCACTTCAGCTTCGCGGTCAGCTGAGTTTGACCTGTTTAGTTCTATGATTGCAGGCTTTGACTTAGCAACTAACTCCGGACCGCTTTGTGCGGAACCTTTAAGAGGAGTTTGTTTTGTGATAGAAAGCGTTGAGTTCTCTTCAAATGAAGAATACAAAGACACTTACGGTCCTTTTCAAGGACAATTCTTGTCAACTCTCAGAGATGCCTGCAAACAAAGCGTGCTAACTAACTCTCCAAGACTTGTAGAAGGTGTGTACGAGTGCACTCTCCAGACAACACAGGACTACATTGGGAAGCTCTACGCAGTGCTTAATAAGCGCAGAGGAAAGGTTTGCGAAGAACTGCTCCAGGAAGGCACCAACACCTTTGTAGTTAAAACTACTCTTCCAGTAGCTGAGAGTTTTGGCTTTTCGAACGAACTGCGGCAAATGACCAGTGGAGCTGTAATGCCCCAGTTAGCTTTTTCTCACTGGGAAGTAATACAAGAAGACCCTTTCTACGTACCAAAAACTCAAGAAGAACTCGAAGAGTTTGGAGAACAGCCCCAACTTGACAACTTGCCCAAGGTGTACATGAACAAGGTTAGGAGAAGAAAAGGCATACCTACTGACGACAAACTAGTTATCCACGCAGAGAAGCAAAGGAACCTCACTAAAATGAGATAACTAATATAAATGAAATCTAAAACTGCAGACACCTCAATAACGAAAAAGCTGCCAACTGAATACACCAACTTCAGTACAAACGTAAGTGCCCAAAGAAGGGCAAAGGTACTTGGAGAAGCCTTTCCTTTCATAGGAGCCCACACAAAGTGCAAAGCCATCTGGCAAACTCTTCTAACTGTGGACTTTAGAAAAGAGGGCAAAATCGGGGAAACAGGAATCCAGGAACTACTGAACCAACACTCTAAGACTTTACAGGAGCTTTTGCTGGTCAAAACGGTAGACGATATGCTGTACTTACTAGACGAAGACGAAGATGGATTTTTGAACGAAGACGAACAGATTCTTTTGTTTTCAACTGTTAAAGAAAGAATGCAAACTAGTGCTGAAGAACTTTGTTCTATCCACGAATACAGCCTTTACAAGTCTTTAATGAAAGAAATCAGACTCTTAGAAGCACAAATTCTGCAGTACCAAGACCACTTGCGGACTAAAACTCACGGAAAAGAAGTTGAGTTGTACCAAGAGTTCAAAGCCCAAAAACTAGATGAGTTCACACAGGAGTGGGAAAAGGCCTTTGAAAAGTTCGAAATTGAGTCTAGGAAAAAATTCCAACAACTAAAAGATCAACAAGAAAAAGAACTTGAAGAATTTGACCAAGAAGAAAAGCTTGAATACTTAAGAATAAAACCCAAACCGATTCTAAAAGACCTCCAAAAACAAGAAAAACTAGTAGCCATCCATGAAAGGTACGCTGAAGCCAAAGACATCAGAAACGAACTCAAGTACCTAGAAAACTCTGAACAGTCCAGAGTGCTTAACTCAGCTTTTGAAAACCAAGAAAAGAAAAGAGCCAAACTTTTAGCCAAACACAAAAAACAAACTCGCCAAATGCAAATAAAAAACATGACTAAGTACAACCAACTTATAATCAACATGCAAAGAGCCGAGTCTAGACTCCACAAAGAACTCAACAGCCACTACCAAGAAATCATCCGTAGTCAAAACGTTTCCAGGAAAAAAGGATTCATAGTAGGCAAAAGCCGGGACGAACTTAGAAGAACCAAACTAAAGTCAAGAAAGATCAATGAAGTTATCAAAGACCACAAGTCCCTAAACTATAGAAGAATGTCCCAAAACCCAGAAACTTCTTACAAAAAAGTAGGCTTGAGCTTGCCCAGACAAACCAAGTACGGAGTTATCAGCAGCATCAGCACTTGCATAGGAGTAAGGACTGATAGTCCTTTAAAGTCCTCTACTAAAAATGTAACAAAGTTCAACATCAAGTCAGACGCTGTTTCTTTCGACGCTCCAGTTAACGCCACTCCTCAGATTTCTAGCAACAGAAAAGCTTTTATTTTTGCTAGCATAAAAAAAGAAAACCACTTAGCTTCTTTGTGCGACATGTACAATGAAAAGCTAGAACTTAAACAAAATCAAACCTTCATGGTCTAAATAATGCTAATTAACTTACTGCTAGTTCTTTTGCTTCAAAAAGGCTTTTCTGAGATAAGCCAAAATATAATGAGACTTTCTGTAAACCCAAAGCAAGCCCGCTTAGTCGATGAACTCTTGAGAAAAGGAATAGTTAAGTCAGAGTCAGTCGCTAACACTCTTAAAGAAATAGACAGAGGCCTTTTCACTCCGAGAGAAGACATTTACTCTTATGCAGATTCGCCCCAAAGCATAGGATGCTCAGCTACCATTTCAGCACCCCATATGCACGCTTATGCGCTGGAGAAGCTTAAGAACCACTTGACTCCTGGCTCTAGAGTCCTTGACGTAGGAAGCGGAAGTGGGTACCTCACACTAGCTTTTTCACACATGATGCACTTCACTGGAAAAGTGGTGGGGGTTGAGCATATTCCTCAACTTGTGCAAAACTCTATTTCCAACATAAACAAAGCTTGTCCGGAAGCTATTGAAAGGGGCTTGATAGAAATCCACGTGGGAGATGGAAGAATGGGCTGGGGAGGGGCTTTCAAAGCTATCCACGTAGGAGCTGCAGCCGAAAAGGTTCCCCAGAACTTGATAGACCAACTTGACAACGGAGGCAGAATGGTTATACCTGTGGGGCCTCAGGGGCGCTCCCAGTACATCCTTATTGTTGATAAAGACCAACATGGAAATGTCCACACTCGCAGAGATATAGGAGTATCTTACGTGCCTTTAACCGATAAAACTAAGCAGTGGAGAGGTGACTTGTAAATACTTAAACATTACTGTCTAAAGAATCTTCTAAACTGTCATCGGCTTCAGGAATAGGTGAATACTGTTCAGCTTTGAGTTGTTCTTCGATTGCTTGGGACTCTTTTAGGTAGCCTTCGTAGGTGTCCCGCAGTTTGATTAAGGCTTGGTAGTGTTTTTCTCTTCTTTGGTTGATTTCTTGGATTCTTTTATTGCTTAAGCCTTTAATTCTCTGCTGCGAGTTAACAGTCATCACTTCGTTCAAAGAGTGGTCTAGAGTTATCAGCAAGGTTTCGGCTTTCTTAACTAGGTCTTCTAAAGCCTCCACTTTAGCTTTGTGTTTCTCGCCTGTGCTTTCTAGGCTTTGAATGTCTTTGTTGAGCTTTTTTACTTGTTGTTTGTTTAAGCTTTCACTCTCTTCTAGGTTACTTATTTCCTTTCTCAAAAAGTTTTCTTCTTCCTGGATTTTTTTCGTTTCTTGCTCTAAGGCGTCAGTTAAGTTTGCGTTTTCATTTTCCAGCACCACAATTTTGTCTCTGTTGACTGAAACTTGGGTTTGTAACTCCCTGATTTTTTTGAACTGGTCTTGTAAAGTAGACTCAGCTTTGTTTTTAGAGGGCGGTTCTAGCTGGGTTTTTTGTGGGACAGTCCAGGCTTTTCCTTCGGGAGTTTCGGTTTGTTGAAGTGAGTATACATCTGGGCTGCAGTAGTTAATGTCTAGTCCACCTAAAAGCAGCAGTTCGGGTCTGCCTTCTGAGTTGTATCCCCAGCACATAGCGTGTCCGTAGCGTCTTGAAGGCCAGTAGCCACCTATCACTGGACAGCTCCAGTGCATTTCTAGCATGTCTAGTATGTAGAAGTCATTAAGTATGTTCATTCGTTCAGCCCTTCCTTCTTTAAGGCTCTCCACTCCTCCAAAAATAGCTACATTCACAGTGTCAATTATAGCTAAGGAGTGAAAAGCCCTGGGTGAAGGCCCTTTGCCTTTGGTTTGTGCTTTTTGCCAAGTCATTTTCTCTAAGTTTAGTGTAAACAACTCACCAGTGTACTTCTGACTGGAAATTCCTCCGAACAAAAACAAGCTGTTTCCGTGACTAAAAATACTGTGGCCTTTGCGCGGTCCTGGAGAAGTCCCTGTGGTTTTGTGCATTACCCACCCTGGAGCTGGAACTTCTGTGCCCGAAGCACCCCAGTGAATGTCCAGGTACTGAAAGGACCACAAGTCCCCCAGCATCAAGTTCTCAGGCAAACTGCAACCTCCATAAAGAAACACCTTGTCTCGGGCCTTGCATATGGCAGAGTTTGTGCGCCCGCAGGGTTGGTCAATTATGTAAAGTTTCTTCCAAAGCCAGTTGTCCAGGTCGAGTGCATAGATGTCGCCTAAAGAGTCGCGCTTGTCGCCTTGTCCACCGTGGACAAACATAACATTGTGAATTTCGTCTATCCAAGCAGAGTGGTGAGCGCGGGGTCTAGGAGAGTGTCCTTTTGTAGTGATTGCTTCAAAAGTTTTGGACTGAGGGTCGTAACTGAAGACTTCTGAGCTTAGTTTTTCGCCAGTTCCTCCGAATATTACCCACTTGTTAAGACGCGGCGAGTGGATAAAGCTGAGTCCTTCCCTCGGAGTGGGCAAATCTCCTTTTGATTTAAGTTTATGCCAAAATAATGAGTTCATTTTTTATGAATTATTCTACAATATCTGTAAATAATTAGGGGGCTATGAAAAGTAACCCGAAAGCAAGTATTTCTGAGATTCTGGACTCAATCAAAAGGTCTAAGGCCACCTCTCCTCTAAGGTTTGAATCAAATATTATGAATATAGTTTCCTGGAACATTAACTCTCTTAGAACAGCTAAAAGCGAACCTAGCTTTCAAGAGTTTCTTTCAAAAACCACACCTGAAGTGCTATGTTTCCAGGAAACCAAAGTCATGATGTCAAGTTTTTCGAAATACAAGTCAGACTTTCCTGAGTACCCTTTCCAGTACTGGGGGTTTCCAGACACACGCAAAGCAGGAGTAGCTATTCTGAGTAAAGGAGAAGCTCTTTCTGTCAAACAAGGCTTCCACAACCTCCAAAACTCAGTAGGCAGAGTCATTTCTGTAGAGTTCGAGCACATATGGCTTTGCAACTCTTACTGTCCTGTTTTCCGAACCTTCCAAAACGCTGAAACTTGGCACCTAACGCTCAGAAGTAACTTGACTGAAATAAGCAAAACTAAGCCGGTTGTCTGGGTAGGCGACTTCAATATTGTAGCTGAAAGCGTTGATTACCAACAAGGACGAAGTTTGTTTTCTGGATGTTCAGAACAAGAAATGCAAGTTATGCAAGGACACTTTGATGGAGGATTCATAGACTCCTACAGGTACTTCCACCCTGAAAAAGTAAAGTTCACTTGGAGAAGCTTCAGAATGAACGGAAATCCTTTTTTGATTCCTGTAAGAAGCAGAGTTGACTATGCACTGGTTTGGAACACACTAAGCAACTGCTTGCAGAAAGCCTCAATCTACGATAAAGTTTTGAACGTAAGTGACCATTGCCCCATAGGACTTGGGCTTGACTTCTGTGTTTAAATTATAAGAACTAAGAATTATTTAAAAATTCAAACGTCCATCATCCTAGCTAGTTTCTGGAGACGGTTCAGCAAGAAGTCTCCGTGCTTCACAATGTTTTGGTAGTAAGAAGACCGAGTGTCTGGCCTGCAAGACTCAATCACTCCGTTTACCTTGTCTATCTTGCAAGCAAGTCTTCCTAAAGAAATGAACTCACAGAGTTCTTTGTCCAAAAAGTCCAGACCTACTCCAAAGCTTTCAGCCATGCTCTGCAAAGTCACGCTTCTGTAGCTTTCTAAAAACTGCGAGTAAGCCACCACACGCATTTCACGGGACCAAAAACGAGCATGGTGTCCAAGGTACTCGTCTTGAGCTACAAGGTCCATCATCTTCACAAAGGAGTGGAAGAACTTTTTGTAGTCGCACTTAAACAGTGAGTCCAAAAACTGCTGGATGTCAGGCATTTCTCTGATTACAGAAAGGATTTCGGGGGCGTGGACTACTTTGGACCTGATGGAAGCTCTTTCAAGAGACACTAAACTCATAAGTACAGTGTACTTAATGAAGTCTTGGAAAGAAAACAACTCAGTAGAGTTAAAAGTAGCTAGAATGTCTAGGAAGTTCAGTGCAGCTTGTTTGAAGTCGCGTATCAGCATGAGGTAGCAGGCTTCGTAGGCCTTGAACCTGTTTTTGCGTTCCCAGTCGCCTCCTTCTTCAAAGAGGTAGTTGGCCTGTTCAACTTGCTTCTTGAGAAGGTCCAGGTCCTTGATTCGGAAGCCTACTAAAATGAGTTTGAGCGTAATGTCTATTTTGATGTCAGAAGTGCCTGCTCTGTTGTAGGCAAGCAGAAAGTTATTCACTGCTCGCTCTAAGTTGTTTTGCTCGAAGAAATAGTCTCCTATTTCTATCAGGACGTCCCTGATTCCTTGCTCATTGTAGTTGTCTTCGGCGTCTTTGTAGCTGGAGTACAACTCTTTTAATCTTTCGGGAATGTTGGGTTGTTCTGCTTCAGCTTTGCGCCTTTCGTCTTCTTTTTCGGGTGCCGGGGTAATTGATAAACTTTTGAATAAACTCATTATAATGGCCTTAAATCTAGTTAATATTACTTAAGTAGCTGAGCTTTGGAATTCATAAGACCATAGGCTTAAATTTAAATATGCAAGATACCAACTCTGACATCTCGCGACCCGACACTCCAGTTTCCGGACTTTCCAGCCCTGAACATTTCGACTACATAGAAGAACCCATTGAGCTCATTACCTACAACACCCAGGATCTAAGTTTCCAAGTAAACCCGCAAGCATTGGCGTTTTTACGCTCCCTCCAAAGTCCTTTAGCTGTTGTAGGCGTTGCAGGCATGTACCGGACAGGAAAGTCTTACTTCCTCAACAGAGTTCTGCTGAACAAACCCAGCGGTTTTGGTGTGGGTCCTACCGTGAACCCCTGCACCAAAGGAATTTGGGTTTGGGGAAAGCCTGTACAGGGTACTACAGCTGAGGGCCAGAACTGCTCAGTTATTGTTCTAGACTCAGAGGGAATTGGAGCCCTTGACGAAGACAGTGACCACGACTCCAGAATCTTTGCTTTTGCTGTTCTGATTAGTTCCTTCTTTGTGTATAACTCAGTAGGTGCTATTGACGAAAACGCTCTGCAGAACCTAAGTTTAGTGGTGAACTTGACAAAGCATATCCACATTAAGTCCCAGCAAAACGAAGAAGTAGACAGTGAAGACTACGCAGCGTACTTTCCTTCTTTTCTGTGGGTGGTGAGGGACTTTGCACTGCAACTTGTGGACTCAGATGGAGAAATGATCTCTCCAAAAGACTACTTAGAAAGGGCTCTGCAGCCCCAAAAAGGCTTCAGTGACACTGTAGAGGACAAAAACCGAATCCGCAGACTCCTAAAAGACTTCTTTAAAGACAGAGACTGCTTCACTTTAGTCAGACCGACAACCAAAGAAGAAGACCTGCAGAACCTAGAAAACCTAGAACTAGACGACCTCAGACTAGAGTTCGTGGAGCAAATTGTCCAGTTGCGGAAAAAAATCATTGGTAGGGTGAAGCCTAAAACCCTTAACGGAAGGCTGCTTAACGGAGACATGCTTGCTAACCTAGTTGAAGCTTACGTGTCTGCAATTAATTCAGGCGCAGTGCCCAACATTGAAAGTGCCTGGACTTACATTTGTAAGAACGAGTGCAGCAAAGCCTTTGAAGACAGTCAGGACATTTACGAGCGGATTCTTTCAAGCTCGATTTCGCACAGGTTCCCTATTAACGAAGACGAACTGAAGCTTTTCCACAAAGAAGCCAAAGAAGCTGCTTTAGAGCACTTCAAACATAAAGGAGTAGGAGACAACAAAGAAAACTACCTGAAGGACCTTAAAGAAAGACTCTCTGAAAAGTTTCTGGGTCTCAGGTCAGACAACGAAGCTGAAGCTCAAAGACTGTGCAACACTTTTTTGAACGAAAACTACTCTGTGATAGAGAAGAAGCTTAAAGCTGGGGAGTTCACTAAGTTTGTGGAGTTCGAAAAAGAAATGCGGGTGTTCGAAAGGTACTTTATGGAGCACGGACCACAGGGTCCTTACCGAAGGGAGATATTGCTTGAGTTTTGTCACTCCAAAATGGCTTCAGCTGGGGACTACTTCTTAACTCACGTTTCGAACGAACTTGAACTCCAACAACAAATGAGCCAAGAAAGCATTTCTCGTCTGGAAAACGAACTAAGGGAACTCAAGGAAGACTCACTTCGCGAAAAAGACGAACTAAGTCGCAAAATGACTTCAGTAGAAAGCGAACGCACAGAACTCGCAGCTAAGGAGCAAAGCTTAAGAGAGCAAGTAAACACTCTCAAGCAAGAAAGAGACCAAATCGAAAAAGAAATGCGGGCTTCTGCCAAAACAGCCCGGAGTGAAAGTGCAAAGGAAATAGAGCAAGCTAACTCCAAAGCATGGGAGTTCGAAGAGAAAATGAAGGAACTAGAAAGACAACTCTCTTCCAAACAAAGCGAACTCGAGGAACAAAACGAACTTCACGAACAAAAAGTGAAGTACCTAGAAAAAACCTTAGAAGAAACCCGCAAAAGAGAAAAAGAGTACATGAACGAACTGAAGTCCCAGAAAAAAGAGCACACTGACTCCATAAAGGATCTTCATAGCAGGTACGATTCGCAAATCAAGAACTTCCAAACAAGACTAGAGTCTGAAAACGAAAGAATTACTGAACTCGAAAGGCAACTGGAAGAAAAAGAAGCCATTTACGACAGAGACTCTTCAAAGTGGGAAGAAGCCGAACTTAAGTACAAGTCTATGGTTGAAGACCTCACTCAGCAAATCGAAACTTTCAAACAAAAACTCGAAAGAAAAGAATCTGAGCTCAAAAAGAAACTAGCTGAACAGTCTAAAGAAAGCAAGAACTCCGCCGGGAAACTCCAGAAAAAGGTAGAAGACCTAGAAACTAAACTCAAGGAAAGAGAAGAAACTCTCAGCAAAAAGGTCAATGAACTCCAAAGCGAAAACGCAGTGCTGACTCAAAACCTAGACTTCTCAAACACCCAGTTAGACGAAATCAAAAAACAACTAGAAAGCGAAAGGAGGAACCACGAGTCTATGATGAACAGCATCCAATCCGCTTCCAGCGACAGTGCTAAGCAAGAAGCTGCTAAAGAGTTTGAAAAGTTCCAACAAAAGTACTTTGAAGACCTAAAACGCATGGAAGAAGACTATGAAGCCCAGAAAAAGTCTTACATCTCCCAAATTGAAGAACTTATGCAGAAAAACAACGACTTAGAACTCAAACTTAAACTAGAAAACAACGAAACAGCTCAAGAAAACAAAAAACTCAATGAAAGCTTAGAAGCCCTAACTGCTGAAAAAACCAAGTTGCAGGAACAACTTGACCACTTACAAAACAACTACAACTCACTCAGCAAAGAAGCTGAAGACAAACTCCGCAAAAAAATCAAAACTCTCGAAAGACAACTAGAAGAAGCCAGCACTCGCAACTCTGAAGAACTCCAAAACGCTAATTCCCAAGCTGAGCAGAACCTACAGCAGCTCAAAGAGTTCTACGAGCAAGAAAAAGTCAGACTCAACCAAAAACTACAAGAAGAAAAAGAACGCAGTGAAAAGAAGTACAACAACATGTGTGAAGAGTACGAAGAAAGACTCAAAAACGAAGAAGACGCCTACGAAGAAAAACTTGCTGAAAAAGAAGACGAAGTAGCTGACTTAGAAGCTTACTACAACGAAGAAATTAATGTACTCAAGCACCAGTCTGGACTAGACAAACAAAAAATCGAAAGCTTAGAAAAGTACCTTAAAGAAACCAAAGAACAAATAGAAGCTATGCAGAACGCGCACTCACAAGCTTTAGAACAACAACAAGAAAGAGTCAACATTGAACGCAGCAACCTTTCCCAGAAAATCGAGAAACTTGCTAACGAAGTCTCTTTAAAAGACAGAGAACTCACGTCTGTGAACTACAAAAATGAACAACTAAAAGCCCAACTCGAAAACAAAGAAAACGAACTTGAAGAGTTCAAACAAAGCTTAAACAGCGAAAAGAAAATACTCACTGAAAGACTTGAAACTCTCAAGAAAAACCATCAAAAGGTTTGTGACGAGTACACTCAAAAACAAAGTGACTTCAAACGCGAAATGGCACTTTCGACCCAAGAAAATGAGTTTAAAGCTAAAAGAATCAAAGACTTAGAACAGTCTTTGCAAGAAGCCGAAGAAAAGTACAATGAAACTGTTAAAAGCTTAAAAGACCAGTCTGGACAAGAACTCTCCACTACAGTTGAAAAACTCACTAAGGACAAAGAAAGCCTAGAAATCAAACTTGAACAAAAAAGAAAAGCCCTTAAAGAACTAGCTAGTTCAAGCAACAAGCAAATTTCAGCTCTTGAAAAAGAAAGAGCAGTTCTTGCTGAGAAGTACTCTAACCTTGAAAACAAAAAAACTGAGTCTGAAAGCTACTTGAAACGCGAAATTGAAGGCCTCCATTCTCAGTTAAAAGAAAAAAGCGAACGTGAAAGTAACGACCACATGTCTGTCCACCTAGAAAACGAAAGACTCAAAACTCTCCTCCAAGAAACTGAAAAAGAGATGTCTGAGAAAAACGCTGCTTACGAAAGAGAACGCGTACTTTGGGAAAACAAGTTCAACTTCTTAGTGCAGCAAAGAGACCAAGCCAAAAACGACTTAGTTGACGCCCAGAAGAAGTTCGACGCCACTCTGGAACAGATCCAAAAAAGAGGAAGTGCTGACAAAGAAAAGATGGAAAGCGCAACATCTTCTTTGATATCCTCACTGGAGTCGCGCTACAACACTCAGATCAAAGACTTACAAGAAAACCACTCTGCTGCTATTCAAGAGTACTCAGACAAAAACAAAAAACTCGAAAAAGAACTCAGAGAACTCAAAGAACAGTACGAACTTGAAAGAAGAGCAAGGAACTCTGACTCAGGAACCCTTGAAAAGAAACTACAAGATTACGAAGAAAGTGAACAAAAACTTAACGCTGAAATAGCCAAACTCAAAAAAGATAAAGAAAACGAACTTGAAGAACTACAAGAACAGTTCAACTACGAAAAAGAAAACCTCAAACACAAACTCACCGAGTACGAAAAACGCGCTAAAGAAGCTGAAGCTGCCAGGGGCCAGTACTTCTTAGAACACGAAAAAGAAAGAGCTAAGTGGAACCTTGAAAGAGACCACTTAGTTTCCCAGAAAAACGAGGCCCAAGACGCCCTTGAAAGACTCGAAAAACGCAAAGAAAGCTTACTCAGAGAAAACGAGAAACTAAGAGCAGACAGAGGAGCAAGACGTAACGCAGCAGGGCTGTTTGCAAGGCGTCCTGACAGTTCCCAGCAGTTCAGACAAGGAGTTGGAGGGTTTTTGAACAACTCTGGGATTTCTTTTGAAGAGTTTTCTAAAGAAAAAGAAGAAAGAAACGGAGCTCTAACTCCTGGAGGATCCACTACAGTGGAAGAACCAAGTCCTAAAGTGCCTCGTAGAGCTGTAAGTCCAATGATGCATAAAAGAAGCAGACGCAACAGCCAGTGCTCTTACAACTCTGAAAGCAAAGAAAGCAAAGAAAGTAAAGAAAGTAAATAATTTATTCCAGTTACTTCTGCGAGTTAGACTGCTCCCACAAAAACTCAGCTAAGTAGTCAACCGGGTCACTGGGTAAAGCTCTGCATACTTCTAGCATGCCTTCTGCTAAGTAAGGCATCACGTACTCCATTAAGTACTGCCTCAAGCTTAAACTGTTTGCTTCTTGAAATAGTTCACTGTGAGCTTTGAGTTGCTGCAGTAACTCGTAGGCAGCTTGTTCTTCTTGGAGTTTTTGTTGTTGGATTTGCTGGCTTTTCACTGAAGCTTCGTTTTGTTGTTGAGTGACTTCTTGCTGGATTCTTTCGTTCAGAACTGCTCTTCTGGTTTCTTCGATTTCTTCTGTGGAAGCTAGGTAGTTGTAGGGTCTTCCGTTTCTTTCAATGTAGATTTTCAGATTTTCAATGATTTCTAGTTCTTCTGAGCCGCATTCCTGCTCAAAGGGATCAATGTTGTTTTCAGCGAAAAAGTCGTCTAAAATCAAAGTCTTTGAAATAAAGCTTCTGTAAAGGTCAAGTTTCTCAGCAACCCCTTCAGACTGCACTCTCTGGGCAATGAACTCGTCGGAAGCCCTTAAAATCACTACTGAGTGGGGTATGATCTGTTCTCTGACTGTATAAGTTTTGGGGGGTTCCTCAGTTTCTTCTTCCTCTTCTTGAGGAGGAGCTTCTTGTGTGAATACAAGTTTAGCTTGTTCATAGCTTAAAGGCCACCCAACTAGTACGTAGCCTCTGTTTCTGCAAGCGTTGCATTCAAGTTTTGTTCTTACGGCTTCTGCAATTGACTCGTCACTCTCTTCTAGGTGTTTTCCTAAGCTTTTAAAGTGCTCAATTGCACTTTTTTTAGTTACAAGGTGAACGTTATAGTGCTGTGCAAGTTTTTCAGCGTAAGCAGTTTTTCCGATGTAAGGGGGACCAGTTATAAGGATTCTAATGGGCCTAAGTTGCCTGGCTTGGTTGAATTCCTGGTTGAGTTTTTTTATTCCTTCAGAGATTCCTTCTATGCAGTGCCACTCAAAAGGCATAGTTTTTTCTTCTTCGTCTGACTTAGCAATCAACACTGCAGAAGTGCTTAGCCACAAGTCCAGTTTAAGTTCTTCCCAGCCGGTTTCAACTTGTTCTATTTCTCCTGTGCCTATTCCTGAAGAGATTCCTTTAACTATGCTTTTTTGCTGTCTGTCTTGAGTGTTGTCCACTGCAAAGATGTAAGGAGATTCAGGTTTTGCTTCTGAAATATATTTGGTGGCTTTGGCTAAGTCTTTGACGTGGATTGTAGGCAGTAAGTTTGAACCTGAGGATACGTAGGGGAGTTTAGTTGGGCTTTCTAGCCAAGCCATACGAAGGTGTTGTTCTAAAAGGTTTTCTCCGTTTCCATAGAGAAGACCTGAACTGATTACATAGCACGTTAAGTTTTCTTTTTCGCGGATTTGCAACACAAGGTCTTCAAGTTCTTTCCAAGCTTGGTACTTTTCCGGAGCTACTCTAGTTTGGTAGTCAGTTTCTTCAAAAGGCAATGTAATGTACTTGGGAGGTGTAGGTTCTCGAGGCTCCTGGATTTCTTGAGGTTCCTCTGATTCCTGAGGCTCTTCTTGGAGTTCCTGAGACTCTTCTTTTTCCAGAGGGTCTTCTTCGGGGTCTTCTTGCTTAGGAGGAGCTTCTTGGACTTGCTTGGGAGGAGTGTTTCCCCAGGCTTGCAAACTTGAAATCAGTATTACAGTTTTGGGATCTTCATTAGGTCCCGCGCTGATTACGTTAAGTTTTTCTTTGACTTCTTCAAAGTCTGCGTGGTGCAGATCGTAAACTATAGTTTCACAGTCCAAAAGGTACTTGCGGAATAGTTTAGGCTTAGCTCTCTAAGTAGCGATTACATTCAAACACTTTTTAAGTCCCGGAGGCCTAGGTACTGAAGAGTTTGGGTCTAAAGTTGTAATGAACACAGGAGAGTCGTCGTTTTCAGGGTCTCCTCTGAATTCTTCAAGCAAAGCTAGTCCTACGTATGAGTTTATGTTATTGATGAACACTCGAGCCATTTTCAGTTATTAAAAATCAACTATAGTTAAATGGAGGCAGCTAGTGTTCCGATGGACGAGAGAGTTAAATGTAAAAAAGGACCTTTTAGGGTAGAATTGGAAGCAGGAACTAACTACCACTTCTGTGACTGTGGTAGATCCCAGAACCAACCCTTTTGCGACGGTTCCCACCAAGGAACTCCTTTTACTCCTATTTCATTCACTGTTCCAGAATCGAAGACCTACTCCATTTGTGGGTGCAAGTACTCCAACAACAAGCCTTACTGCGACGGAATGCATAACAAGATACAGTGGTAACTTAAATAAATTCTAGAACCGAATCTGTATTAGCACACTAATTATATATGGAATCTGAAAACACAGAATTCGCCCAAAGGATCGATGAGCGGTCAAAAGCTTACTCAAACCCCTTTGCTTCAGACGACTACAAAAAAAGAAAGGACCAACACGAAGTAGAACTTCGCAAATCTAAACGCGCTGACTTAGCAATTAAAAGACGGAACCTTGCAGTCCCAGAAAAAGAGTGGATTCCAGTCAACGAACACTTTAAGGAGTCCTACACTCTAGAGGACCTTAGTTCTTTGCTCGAAGCTGCAAATTCTTCCCAGGATACAGATCTTTTGATGGCAGCCCAGGGCTTCCGCAAACTCCTTTCAATCAAAGTAAACCCTCCCATCCAAAACGTAATAGACGCTGGAGTGATTCCTTTCTTGATCACTTGGATCCAACGTTCAGACTACCCACAGCTTCAGTATGAGGCTTCTTGGTGCTTAACTAACATAGCCTCAGGTAACCACATGCAAACCCTTGCCATCATTGAAAAGGGAGCAGTTCCTGTACTCGTGAACATGCTTAGTTCCCCTTTGGACGAACTCAAAGAGCAAAGCATTTGGACCCTTGGAAACATAGGGGCGGACTCTGCCCACTGCAGAGACCTTATCTTGCAGTTTGGCGCTATGAGGGGCTTAATCAGCGCTAGCGAAACTTCTCAAAGGAAAATAACTAAGAAGCAGGGCTTGTGGACCATCAGCAACTTGTGCAGGGGGAAGCCAATGCCTCAGTTTGAGTTTGTGAAAGAAAGTATTCCCATCATTACAAAGGCACTTTACGAATTTCCAGACGAAGAGATTCTTCCAGACTTGCTGTGGGCTTTAAGTTGTTTGTCAGACGGGAACCCAGAAGGTGTCCAGATGATTATAGACAGTGGGGCCCTTCCTAAGGTCACTGAACTCACCAAAGCTGACAACTACAGAGTACAACTTCCTGGAGCACGTTGCCTAGGCAACATCATTTCGGGTTACGACATCCAGGCTCAAGCTGTAGTGGAAGCAGGAGGCGTTGAAGCTCTTGCTTCTTTACTAGACATCAAACTCAAGAACCTCCGGAAAGAAGCTGTTTGGGCTCTTTCAAACCTGTGCGCAGGGACCAAAGAGCAACTTCAGTACTTGATTGAAAAGCAAGTAACACGCAAACTGATAGAAATTGCTTCTATAGAAGACAGAGTAATTCAAAAAGAAGTAGTGTGGGCCATTGCAAACGCTGTGTCAAACGGAAAGCCTGAGCAAGTAGACATGCTTGTGCAACAAAACGCTATAGAGGCACTTTGCTTCCTTTTGCGACTAGAAGACACAAAACTAATCTCAGTGGCGCTAGAAGGACTGAGCTGTGTGTTAAGAGTGGGGAATGTTTGTATTGAAAGGGGAGAAGCAGAGAACCCTTACACTAGAATTGTAGAGGAATGTGGAGGCTTGGTTACTTTAGAAAAACTGCAGATGAACCCTAACAATAATATTTATAACAAGGCTTTGAAAATCATTGAAACTTACTTTGGAGTGGAAGAAGACGAATCTAAAGGCCTGATTGACTTAATCACTAAAGACTTCACATTTTAATAAACAATGGACTTTTATGATTTGTATGTAAAATGGAGCTCAGACAGGAAACAAGCCTCTCTGGAAGACCAGAAACTCCAAGAACTCCTCCAGGAGTCCGAGTACACCACCCAAGTTCTTAACTACTCAGTTTACGGGGACCAGTTACCTAGTCTTGGAGACCTAAGTCTGCCCAAAAGAGTCACTATTAAGCAAAACATACAGTACAACCTAAGCAAGGTAGAAACTTTGAACAACTACGACTTAGTGTCAGTTAGGCCCCAAACTGCTGCAGACTTTGAGTTTTGCTGTGGGTGCACTCACGTGGACCTAATCAGTTTAAGACTCCACGAGCCGTTGGGCTTCCATTTGAGAAATGACTGCATTGACCAAGCATTAAGACTAGGAATAATGTTTGAAATGTGCTATGCTTCTTCAATTAGAGACACAAATTCTAGAAGGTTTTTTGTTTCAAACTCTGCTAAACTTATCTCTACAACAGCTTCTAGAAACATTGTGATAAGTAGTGGAACCAAAGATTTCTACGATCAAAGAGCTCCTTATGACGTTGTGAACTTAGGGTCTGTTTTAGGACTTACCTTAGATCAGTCCCACAAGGCCATAACACAAAACCCTAAACTTGCTTTAGAACACAGAAAATACAACTAAAATAAAAACGATTAAAATCAATGATCCTAATATAAATATGCATAAAAGCAGAAGGACAATTTCACTTCCACAAACCGACACTTTACTGCAAGAAGAAGAGTTCCATAAGTCTGCCAAAGTACAGTTGACATGCAAAGACCTTAGCTCATCCTCATATACTTCATCCTCAAACAGCTTTGAAAGCCCAAAGCCTGTCCCTTTTGACCAATTTAAAACCAAAACAATCCAGTACCTGCGGAGTCAGCTATCAAGACGTCCAAGACATTCTTTAGATTATGACTCTTCTAACCAGGACTGTTTGTCTCCTTTAGGAGAAGAATCTGAAGAGTACGAAGAAACTCACAACCTAGACCTTCAATTTGCTATGCAAAACATCCTTATGAACGAAACCAAAGAAAAACAGAAACTCGAAATTAGGAAAAGAGATTGCAAAAACAAACTTTTGCAAATGATAAGAAACGAATCCCCCGAAATAAAAACTGAGAAATACCAAGACTCCCTTAGAGCTTCAGTGGACTCTAACGAAACTGTTTCAGCTGCTGGGTCTTCTTTTCAGAATTCTGACCAGAGTTTAGTTCATTTTTCAAGGAATATTTAATTTAAAATAAGATTAACTTCAGAAAAGATGGAGTGCCGTCATAAGAGTTGCATCCCTGCTGCTTTGAAAGGCTTCAGTAACGGAATCACTTACGGAATCAAGGTAAGGTTCACCCACGCAATAGTTATTGCAATTTTATTTGGCAAGGGCAGTGCCAAAAGGAGACTGTGGAGTATTTTTAAAAACACATCAGAACACTCTTTGAGACTGGGCACTTATGTGTTTATTTACAAAAGCATTTTGTGCGCTTTAACTAAACTAAGGGGAATGAGATCGCCCCTTAACAGTGGAGTGGCAGGATGCTTAGCAGGGTACATAATGTTTTCCAAAGAAACCCAAGTGAACTCCCAAATTACTTTTTACTTGTTTTCGCGAGTTTTAGTTGCAAGTGCTAAACTTGTTTACTCCAAAGGGTATTTAGGCAAAGTGCCTGCACTAGAGAAGTTGAGCTTTGCAGTACTCACTACTTTTTGCTGGGGCTTAGTTATGTACTTGTTTGAAAAGGACAAAACTTGTTTGCAAGCCTCGCTAAAGAACTCTATGACGTTTTTGTACGAAGACAGTGAGACCTGGAGTAGCTGGGCTGACTTCTTGCCCTTTGGAGCAACCATTAAGAATTTACTCAGTAATTAAACTATAAATGGAGGATAAGAGTTTCCTTTGGCTCATGCGGCTACTCTTCAAAAAAGACTTGGAGTTCCCTACTTTAGAGACTTATGTTTTTCAGAACCAAAACTGCGTTTACTACTTTTCCGATAAGCTAAGTTTTATTGATTTAAGAAAGCAAGACACTGACGTAAAGAGTATACTCCAAGGAGTTTTAGACGATTTCTGCTATAAAACAAGATTCAAGTCTAAAGACAACTTAGTTTGCTACAGGATCCATAACAAAAAAAGAACCAAGCTTTTCGAAGCTGACTTTATACAAACCATGAACTCTACACTCCTTTTTCCGTATGTGATTCAAATTCCTAAAAACTCTGAAACTGCTAGTAACTTTTTCACTTTCAAAGTTGAGTATACAAGGTTCGGCTACAGCACAAAACTCCTACTGCAAACTGAAACTGGCGAAAAAGAGTTCCTTGACAACCAAGTATTTGACCCTTGCTCTGACTTGGCAAAAACAATTATGTTCCTAGTAGAGGACTTTGCCCAGAAAAGAGTGATGATTCTTGAACTAGAGTTTCTAGAAAGCAACAACCACTTTTACTTTGCATACGCAAAGGAAATAAAGATTGCAAAACCTGAAGTCTGCTTAGAAAAGCCTATTCAGAGACCACTTGATCTCCAAGAAATCCCTATTAAAACTACTACTGGACAAAAATGTGACAAGTTAATGAGAGGAATATCTGTGAAGAAGCCTCGGAAGTCTCCAGTTAAAGAAGAGTCTAAGTACCTCTACAGAAACGGCCACATAAGAAACAAAGAAAGCTGCTTTAACCATCCCCTAGAGATTTTGCACCCTTTAGAGTCTAAGTCTCAACAGCAACTTCCAAACCCATTTATTCCCAAAAAGGTGCTTTTAAGCTTTTCTAATTCTCTGAAAAAGCTAAATTTGCACTCAACTGTAAATAAAACTACTAAAAGGAAAACTGAACAAAAACAAAGTCCCAGCCAAACCACTAAAATCAAAACTAAGCCCCGCCCAGAAAAGTCCAACTTATTCAAAGCTATGGAAAAAAACGTTACTATCAAGAAACTGCGCAGGAACTACTTGCGAGGCAAAACTCCAGACAGCCAATCCAATACAAAACGCAGGATAATTTTTTTACCACCTTAAAGTACATAAATTATAAAGCAAACTTTTTATAACTTTGTTGGTCGCTAGGGGTCTTAACAGATATTATTTTTAACCTTTCTTTGGGTTCTGAGCCCTTATACGCAAAGAACCTGACTTTCCTTTTAGGTTCTCTGGCTGAAGTGTTTGGACAAGTTTTTTTAGGGTTTTGGTAGATCTCCCCAGAGATGTCTCTATGAGAAAACTTCTTAGGAGTGTTAATTGAAGACCTGTAAACTGGGTAATGACTAGGGCTCACTATAGATTTCATGATTCTGTATTTCCTTTTGTGGTTTGGCGAGGTTTCTAGTATAAAAGGTTTGCTTTTAGTTTCTAGAAGAGGTGTTACTTTTTCAAGTTTGTTCTGGCTTATGCTGCTTATTCTTTTATGAGAGTACCTTTTAAGTACATAACCTGTTTGTTTTCTTTCGTTTTGAGTGGTTTCTTTGGGGTTCAAGGTTCTTAGGTTCAGTTCGTTCGTCACTTTATGCTCTTGGAAAAAACCGTGTTGTTCAGGCTTCAGCTCGATTTCAGTAGAGTATAACTGAGTGAAGTCTGAAGAGTCGGTGCACTTGTCAACTAGTTGTGGCTTCTTCCTAGCGTAAGAAGAATCAGAAACCCTAGCAACAGGGAGCCTCACGTCTATAGACCTTTTTGAATAATCAAAATGCTCTTTTGCAAACTTCTTTTCGGAGTCATGCGCTTTGTAGTTCACAGGACTGAAACTAGACAGTTCATTGATTTGCAAAGGACACCCTTTGAAAAAGGCCTTTTTCTTTTTGTCCAACGCAATCTTTTTCTTGGGTTCCAGGCATAGCATGTTTATATTTAGGCAACATAAATGAATAGGGTTAGATATTACTTAACTCCATAAGTGCCTCTACGTCCAGCTCCATAGCAGACACTGGGTACTTGATTTCAAAGTTAGAAAGAACTTCAGGGTGGACTATTCCTATCACTCCAATAGGCTTGTTCTTCAGAATCACTTGTGCTTGTCTGCCTTCAAAGAAAGCTTCATCTTGGCTTTTTTCAAGTCTGTAGTCTTGTTGGAACTTAAGACCGAGTTTCGTCATAACAAAGTCCATAAGTCCATGGACTACTTCGAATCCAGAAGTTTTGTTGCAGTGCATTGCTGAAATTTTCCTTTCATTGTAGCACTGGTTGCCTTGTTTTTTAACTACGTCTGATATTTCAAAGATCTGGATTGGAAGAGAGTGGGTTTTGTTGGACACTATTGTTTTGAAAAGACCTGGCAGCAGAGAAGTCCGGGGCATTTGGAAGTCTACTGTTTTGGGGTTTGCTATTTCAACAGCTTCGTCTTTAGGTTTCCTTCTCAGCTTGGTGTAGTTGTCTTCGGAACTCAGCAAAGAGAACGTAAGGATTTCTGTGTACCCTGCTTGAGCAACTTCTGCCCTAAGTAAGTCTGTAAAGTGGTTGAGGGGGTTCTGTTTGGCAAATGTATGCACTTTGGGAAGGCGCTTAACTATTTTGTTATAGCTGTAAGCAATGCCTACGTCCTCAGCAATGTCGCAGGGGTGCAGAACGTCCGGACGGGTAATGGGGACATGCACGCCAACAGAGTCCTCTCCAGTAACCTTGGATTCTAAGCTCATTTTTGTGAGCAAATTCGAAACTTCTTCAGGAGAAAGTTCGACTCCTAGTGTTTTGTTCACATAGCTAACCGATACTTCTACGTCTCTTTCGTCCATTATGGGTGTAGTGTTTGCTTCTCCTTTAGAGTTGATGACTTTCACAGGCTCTACTGTGTAAATGTCTTCGCAGTATTGCGAAAAAGCAGCTACTACTGCGTGCAGTACAATGTGGGCCTTTGTTAAGTCAGTAGCAGTCATTTCTATAAACACGTTTTTGGTGTCAAGTGTTATTTTGGAGTGGTCTCCGTTTATTATAGGAGGCATTGAAAGAACTATTCCTTGGGAGTCATGAATCACAGGACAAACGTCTGAATGTTCAATAATAGGCACGTAGTGCTTCATCCTAACATCGGATTTATACTTTTGCATGAGTTCCTCAGCAGTCATTTCGGTTTCTTGGTTCAGGGCTTTAAACTTAACTTGGTCAAAAGGCTTGGCAGTGTAGGTAAAAGGCCCTTTAAGAGTGTCCAAGTCATGTGTACCTATAGCAACTAGGGTTCTTCCTCTGCAAATGTTTTGGTGCAACTTGTCTTGCAAGTCAATAAAGCTTTTATAACTCTCAGGAGTGAATACTACATTTCGCAAAACAGCACAAACTACGTGAGGTCTCACTTTTTGAGTGGGTTCTTCGATCTTCATGACTTGCAACTCTTCTGGTTCGATTTTGCGGAACTTAGGAGGCGACTCACTTTCAGTAAAAACCCTGAGGGCTTGGCTAAGACCCTCTACACAAAGTAAATCGTACCTGTTAGCTGGGACTTCTATTTTGTAAAGGATAGTTTCATCCAGTCCAGCAGCAGCTTCTTCGCCTTGTTCTTTGGCTACTATTTCTTTTTCACTAGTGATGTCGTCTAACTCCAGACCAAAGTCAAAACACAAGTCTGAAAACTCTTCGTCTGTCATAGCTATTCCTAGCTGTTTGAAGAGTTCTTCTCTGACCACTGTCACTGTTGGCATATTTATTACTTAAGCCCTTTTCTTAGGAATTGTCCACAAAAAGCTGTCTAGTTTGAGTTGGGCTTTTTTCTTCCTTGAAGACACGATTTTAGCTAGTCCGGTTTCTACTCGTGAGTTACTGAAGTTCTTCTGCAGCACTAAAAACTCTTTTAGTTTGGGTTCTTGTGGGTCTGACCACTGAACTTGAATACACCCGGAAAAGATAACTTCTGGACACAGAAACAAGTCTCTTGCTGCTTGGTAGCAAAAGTTTTCCGGGACATCAGCTTTTACTATTGGAATTACTTTTTCAAGGCAGAAGTGTCCCTGAATCAGTTTGTAAGCATTGGAAGGGCCAATTCCTTTAATGGAGTCGCAGTAGTCACAACCTAGTAAAATGCAGAAGTCCAGAAATTGAGCTAGTGTAAAACCTAGTTGGTCCAGCACTCTACCAAGTGTGATTTCTAAAATAGGTTCTTTTTTGTTATTGAACCCTTTTAGAAGCTTTTCAGCTCCAAAGCAAAGCGAGTCCATGTCTTCACTAGCTACAGCGTAAGCTTTGCCTGTTTTAACTAGTTCGGCGCACTGAGCTTCAGCTTCGCTTGGAGCTTCTATTACAGGAACACCCATAAGTCTTAGCATAGTTTTGGCTTCACTTGCCATTTGAAGAGTGATGCAAACAGTCTGTTTAGCCACTTTCTGGGCTTTTTTAGCTTGGCCTGCTTTTTTTTCAACGTTCTTTATAATTTGTTGAACTTCTTTGAAGCTACTTAAGTCTTCAATTTCACTTTCCCCTTTGCACTCGTAGTCTTCAGACACTATTTGGGGAATATCCCTCCCTACTACTTTTGAAATTTTATCTCTGAAGTCAGCTTCTATATCTTCTACTTTAGTTTTTAGCTGTTTGGTTAGTTTGAACTTTCCAGAAGAAGCTTTGAGGTGACTGAGTTTTTGTTGAGTAACTTTAAGTTTATTGTAAGCTTCTTTCTTAAGAGACTTTCGGTGGAGCAAAGTAGAAGATTTTTTGGAAGGGGGTTTTCCGTCAAACACCCAAATGGGTTTAATGCCATTTTCTATAAACTGAACTGTTCGGTTGAAGAGTCCAACAAGGTGGGAAGTAGGGTTGCCTGTTTCGTCTGTAAGAATTCCTAAACCCTTTCCTGAAGTGTACTTTGTAGACAGCAAAAACTGGTACATTGCCATTGAAGCGTCACATGCTATTACCTTACCTGAATAGGCGTCTAGGCTTTTTTTCCTAACACTTTCAGGTGCTTTTTCGTTTATCACATTCATAAGTTGTTTAATTCCCATTCTTTATAGCCCCTTAGTTAAGTACCCTAACACCCTAATTAATTAATTTTTTAACTCCAACAATGTTATTGCACTGAGGGCAATGGTGGTAGCAGTCGTTTAAAGAGTCAACGCAAAAAGGAATCAGGCAGCAACCCAACCAGCACCCCACGAAGCAGATTCCTCCAGCAACTAGCCATGTTCCTAAGCCAGCTTCATACCTCACAGATGTAAATACTTGAGTCATACAGTGAGGACAATAAGCATTTTGAGGGTAACTAGTTAAGGGTTGGTTTGGGTAGCCTGAAGCAGGCTGATAGGGTCCAGGGGGTTGATAAGGTCCAGGAACTTGATAAGCCTGCACAGGAGGTTGCTGAGGCTGCCCAGGGACTCGCTGGGGTTGCTGAGCAACTGGAATACCTTGAGCCTGATAAGGTTGCTGATGCTGATTAGGCTGTTGTGGTTCCATAGGCTGGTAAGCGTAAGGATTGCTTTGTCCTTGATTTGGTTCTACCATTTTAATAAGCTTATTATTCAAATTCGAATAAGACTTGGTCAACTTGGACACCAGACCCAGGAACAGCATGGACCTTCTTGATAACTCCTTTCCTTTCGGCTTTAAGAGCATTTCTCATCTTCATAGCTTCCAACACTCCCAGTTCTTGGCCTACTTGGACTTCGTCACCTTCTTTAACGGCCACGGATATCACTTGGCCAGGCATAGGTGCCAAAAACTCTTTGATGGAGGCTAAGTCACTGGAGGGAGGCATGAACTTCATGAACTCAAACTGCCTAGGAGTGAAAATGTCAGCTTTGATGTTGTGGCCCTTGTAAATAAGCTGGTAGCCTGAATGAGTGTGACTTATAAACTGCATGTTGTGGTTGATGCCGTTCACTTTGCCTTTGATAAGGGGTTCAATATTGTCCCACTTAACGTCTAAGTCTGTAATTTCGTATTGATCGTCTTCGGCCTTTCCTTCGTTGTCCACTTTGGTCACAGTTAAGTTGCCTTTTTCGTTTTTGTCAACAGCGTAGAACCTGTCGAACACACGAATCACATAGGGTCCTCCCCATTCATGGCTTGGAACCACTGCATACTTACAGCTGACTTGGTACATAGCAGCTATGAACGCTACTAAGTGGTTGCAGGTTCTATCCTGGAGATCTGAAGGCTTGAACCCTTCAGGGTAAGTTTCGTCAATAAACTTGGTGGTGTAGTTTCCTCTCACAAATTCAGGTTGGCGCAAAACGTCCCTGCAAAAAGCAACGTTGTGACCAAGACCCCTGATAACGTAAGTGTCGAGGGCTTCCTTCATAAGTTCAATAGACTCTTCGCGACTTTGTCCCCAAGTTACAGTTTTGGAGATAATCGGGTCGTAGTACATTGAAATTTCATCTCCTTCTTTGACGCCAGTGTCGATTCTAATGTGGGGGTGTTTGGGTTCTCTGTACTTCAAAAGGTGCCCAATGCTAGGCAAGAACCCTCTGTAAGGGTCTTCGGCGTAAATTCTAGACTCAATAGCGTGGCCCTTGATTCTAACTTTGTCTTGGGTAATTGACAACTTCTTACCCATAGCTACGTTGATCATTTCTTCGACAATGTCTACTCCAGTGATTTCTTCAGTGATGGGATGCTCTACCTGGAGTCTAGTGTTCATTTCTAAGAAGTAAAAGTTCTTGTTTTTGTCTACCATAAATTCCAGAGTTCCGGAACTTTCGTAGTCCACAGCCTTTGCCAAAGCAACAGCTTGTTCGCCCATTTTTTTGCGAGTTTCTGGGTCAATGAAAGGACTGGGGGCTTCTTCCACCACTTTTTGGTTCCTCCTTTGGATTGAGCACTCTCTTTCAGGAAGGTAAACTATGTTTCCGTGCTGGTCTCCCAGTATTTGGATTTCAATGTGCCTGGGTTGCTCAATGAACTTTTCCATCAGGATTCTGTCGTCGCCGAAACTAGCCATGGACTCTTCTTTGGCTAACTTGTAGTTCTGAACGACTTCTTGGTCGTTGTAAGCAATTCGCATTCCTTTGCCGCCTCCTCCAGCTGAGGCCTTGATCATAATTGGGTAGCCGATTTCGTGAGCAACTCTTAAGATTTCTTGCTTTTCGTTGCCTACTTCACCAATGAACCCAGGGATAAGATTGACTCCTGCGTTTTTGGCTAGTTCTTTGGACCTGATTTTGTCACCCATGTCCTGGATGGCCTGTTTCTTAGGACCTATGAAAATTATTTTGTTTTGGTCAAGCAAGTCCATAAACCTCGCGTTTTCTGAAAGGAACCCGTAGCCAGGGTGCACGGCATCTGTTTTGGAGTCCAAGCAAACGTTGAGGATTTTGTTCATGTCGAGGTAACTTTGGTTGGCAGCAGCCGGACCGATTAGGTAAGCTTTGTCTGCCATCTTCACGTGCATCGATTTGGTATCTGCTTCGGAGTAAACAGCTACTGTTTCGATTCCCATCTTCTTAGCCGACCTAATGACTCGGCATGCAATCTCTCCTCTGTTGGCAATCAGAATCCTTTTAATCATTTTATTGGAACCATTGAATAAATGGAGTTTTGAGTCTGACTCAACTCCTAGTACAAATTAACTTAAGTACAAAGTATTAAAGTTGTGGTTCAGTCCATTTATGACATCATTTATTATGGACAAGATCATAGTTTTCAGCAACAAAACTGAAGGAAGGGACAAGTTTTGCAAGGTACTTCAATACGGAAGTCGTGTGCTTAAAGCCGTTTTGGCAAGTGAAGACACCAAAACCCGTTTGCAAGGACTGTTCACTGCTAGCAGAGACGCCAGAAAAATGTTCCGTCTTTGGAAAAGCGTGCACGAGTACGATGCCATTCTAAAACTGCTTCACAACAAGTCAATGCACCCCTTTGAAAAGTTCATTCAGCTAGCAAGCAAAACAGCTATGTTTTTTTACTGGATTTTCGACAACCTAGGCATTCTGACATCAGTGAAGTTTTTGAAAATGAATTCCGGAAAACTAGGCAAGTCAGCAATGACAGCTTGGTTTGTAGGGATAGTGTTTTCGTTGATCTACTTTTTAAGGAAACTTTACTTAAACCTGAACTCCGAAAACAGAATTAAGAAGTCTGAAAGCAACCCCCAATTAGCCATTGAAAGCAAAATTCAGATCAAAAAGGAAAGACAAGCCATTGTTTTGGGCATCATCAAAAACTTAGGCGACTTAGTGCCTGCTTCTAACGGGGCCAACGTGCCCCAGCTCCTTTTCAAAAAGTCTTTTACTGATAAGTGGATTGGTTTGGGAGGTTTGATTTCAGCCTTGATTTCTTGTTACCAGGCTTGGCCTTAACTTAAATACTAGATATTTACTTAATTTTTTCCGCCTGTGCTGCTACAAATTCTATTTTGGGTGGTAGGCAGTTTGGGTTTATGTTCATCTTCCTCTTCACTTTCATAAGACTGGTCTCCATAGAGGGCTTTACTCGAAATTACAAAGTTTTCTCGGACGTAGTCAGGGTCAAAAGACTCGTCTGAAGAAAACCTGTAGTCCTCTAGAATGGGTTTGGGAGAAAGCAAGTCGTTTAGTTTGGATTTCTCAGGTCCTTCTGTTTGTATGTCTAGGAGTTCTTTGTTTTCGTCGTTTTCGAACTTCTTACTTTGGAACTTTTGCGAATCTTTTTCTTCTTTGGTGCTAAAAACTTTAAGTCTGCCTTTGCTTAAAGGGTTCTTTTGAATAGGAACAAGTTTGGAAAATTTAAAAGAAGGCTTTCTTTGGACTCTTTTAGGCCTAGCTGAGCTGGCCCTGGGTTTCAACTGTATTTTTCTGCCAGGAGTTTCTCTGAAAGGCGACTTTGTTCGTTTGGTCAAACTTACGTCGGCTTTAGGTTTTTGTAAGTTCGAAGAAATGTTTTTTGTGTCGATCATTTTAAAGTTCCTTTGCAAGCTTTCTTTTATGTGGGTTACAATTGGAGTCTCTTTGGGAAGAAGAGTTTTGGCTAACTCATAAGCTTTTAACACCCAGTTTTTGCTTTCTTTGAGTTGATTAGGGCTTTCTTTTTGTTCACTTAAGAACTTAATTTCTATCCCTATGCAGAAGTAACTAGTGATTAGCAAGCAAATTTTTTCGAAGATTGAGTCGTTGGTGATTTCAGCTAGGATTCCGTGTGGCTTTTTCAAACTGTAGTGAGTAAGTGGCTTCATGTTAATGATGTCTCCTACACTGAAGTGGTAGATCCAGTGGTCTTGGTTCTGAACTCCTAGTACATTGCGCATATCTATTTTGGGAAGTTTTCCTGAGTTTGCTCTTTGGATTTTGTTGCCAGTTGCGATTACTAGGTACTCCAGTAAGTATAGGTTTTTGTTCATTAAGTCATTAAGTTGTTCAAACTGTTTCTGGTTTATAAATTTGGTCTTTTTTTGTTTCTTAAGTTTTTCGTAGCTTCCGTACTTCTTTTGTCTCTGAAGCATACTTGTACAGACTTGGAAAGTTTCGTTGATAATTGAATAGGTCAACCTCGCGGCTGTTTTAGCATGGGCTAGAGCTTTTTCGTGCTTTTTTAGTTGAGACATCACAGCGCACAGCTGTATTTGGATTTCAGCGTGGTACTTGTCCCTTCTAAGCTTTTCTCCAGCAGCTTTGCCGAAGATCTTAGTTTCACCTAGGTGCGAAATAGGTATTTTTTTGTTTTTCAAGTTGTAAGCACAGCCGTCTAGGTAAGAAACACAGTCTTGCAAGTTGCCTGCTTGCTGGAAAGCAGCTGCTGTGTTGTGCAGAGTAAGCAAAACCAAGTCTTGGTCAACTACTCCTCCCTGAGTTGTTATCTTTTCTAGTAAGTCCTCGCTTTCTTTAAATAAGTTTATAGCTTCAGTGTAGTTTTCGACTTCCAAGTAATTGAGGCCTTCTTTTAAGTATTCCAGCACGTACTTGGGTATATCTCCTATTTAAACTTTACTTTCGGAAACTATTTCTTCCCTGTATTCCATTTGAATCGCAATATTATGGAAAAGAATAATAAAAGATGGTCGGAGGAATGGTACCTGGGAAACTCCACTTCAGAGTCAACTGGAAGTGGAGAACTCTCCTCAACTTGTGTGCTTACTCTGTTAAAGACCCTAGCACTTTAACTCACCACCAACGATTCACTCGTCTTTACAAAGCTTGTTTAAGACGACACCACTTAATCAACATCATGAGACTCCGCTGGACCACTGCCAACCACAAGAACTTTTTCGAGCACGCTGAAAAGTGCCGAAAAGACTTTGAAAACGCTAGAACTATGAAACCCGAAGACTTAGAACTCTTTATGAGGGAGTGCGAAGAATGGCTTGAACTTACTTTCTTCCCTGCTGTTTCTCAGTGGCCTGTAAGGGTTTACACTAACAAGTTCCACCTCAACGTGCCTTACCCCGAGCCCTTCCACGACTACGACCCTGCTGGTTACTACAAGCCACGACCTATTTTCGGAACATCGCCAACTGCTGGTCCTTACTATCACGAGTACCCCAGAAACCCTCATTTCTTTAGTATTGACGAAACTTCTCCTAGACTCGAAGACCCTTACTTAGACGAACATCTCAACAAAATCGAAGACCCTGAAATGAGAGAAAAAGCCGCTAATAAGCTTTAGTTAAAGCTGGGCAAGGCACTTGACTATACTGAAGTCTTCTTTCGAGTTGTCTTGTTTGACCACAAAGAAACACTTTGATTCTGTGTGTTCGGGGTGCTTGTCTACGTAGAAGGTCTTCATGTTGGCAGCCTTCGACTCGTAGTTGGGGTGGAGTTTTAAAACTGCTTGTAAACAGTTGTGGTACTGCGGGTCTACGTTTTGGCCTTCTGGAGTGGCATTCAGCAAGGACTTCAGGTAAGACCTTAACTTGGACACACTTGAAAAGTACTTACCTCCCATGTTGATACCTTCTTTTTTAGTGCGTTTGTTCTTTTTGGCTGAGTTGCTGCAAAGGTCGAAGTGTGACCCGTGTTGTTTCCAGAAGTCCAGAAGTTCGTCGCCTTCTAGTTTCACAACAGGCACTTTTTGGGAGTCCAACTCAAGTCCTCCTTGAGTGATTGCTTCTACTTTTTCAGCTGGAGTTTCTCCGCTGATTCCAATGTGACCTTCAGTTCCAGCAAACCTTACGTAAACTATATCGGTGTCGATGTACTTAGCTCTGAAGGTGTCGCGGAGGTCCTTCCAGGTGCACTTTGTCTCTTCTGGCACAGTGACTTTGAACACAATGGTGGTGGACTCAGGAAGCTTTTCCTCTTTTTTGGGTTTTTGTGACTGTTGCAGAGGAGGAGGAGGTCTGTTGTCTACTCTGCGGATTCCTGTTTTTTCACTGTTAAGCTCTACTTCGCTGGAGCTCTGGAGCGACTCAACTACCATTGGTGCTGAGGCGTTTAAGTTCCGAATTCTTCTGCAACGCATAATTGCGTCGACGGGAACGTACCCTTCTGAGTTTTGGGATATCAGTTCCTGGAAAAATTTGTCTCTTCTTAAATTAGAGTCTGAAAAATAGTACTCAACTTGCTTCTTGATAGCTTCCAAGTCAACTCTTTGTATTGACTGGCTTTTTTTGGAGTCAATGAGTTTTTCCAGATCTTGTTTTTCAATGAATTCTTCACGCAGTTCAGAGTCCACAATAGACAAAATCTGATTTTTATTAGCGGGAAGTTGTGTTTTGTGCATCAGTTTGTCTAAAAGAGAAGGCAGGGCGTTTCTAGGAATCTTTCCTTGGTTTGCAGGGTCGAACTCGCCCCAGACTTCTTGTACTTTCTCTGTGAAGGTATTGCTGATGTTTGCACCCATATTATATAGTGACCAGAGGATTAAGGCTTAGGTCTGTTATTAGGACAGAATTTAATTCGAGGAGTTTCGAAGTTTTGAGCTTGGTAGTGAAGGAAAACAGGGGCTGGGAGTCTATTGGCTCTGGGACCTTCTTCTGTTTCTTCTTGGGCTGCTTTGTGGGAAAANCTTTTTAGCCGGCTTCTTGCAAAGGGATTTTTAGATTTGACTGGAGAGTCTGACTGGAAACTTAAGTCTGAACTAGGGATACTTCTAAGAGGAGTTCTGGACTTCGTGGACTCTGAACAATTATGCTCATCTGTTTCGCAAGTAGAGTAGAAGTAGTTTTTGTAGCTAATAGGTTTTCTGGGAGTTATTTCCTGCATTAAAATTATGGAAGCTTTAGTTAAGTAAAGTTAAAACTGTTAATTATTAAGACTTGGACCTGCTAAAGGATGAAATAGAAGTACATTGTTTAACGATTTAAAACAAAATGGCAGCAAGATCAGCTTCTTTTCACAAAAGAACTCCTCACAAAAGGTCCAGCACTCCCTCAACCCACCAGAGAAACCTTACCTACATGCAACAACTCAGTAGAAAAAAAGTTACTAAACCTACTCACAAGCCCTCTTTTTCATACGCAAATTCAAACAAAATTTCTGATAACTTTGATCAGTTTATTCAAAACGAAATGCGAAGAGTTCCTTTTTTGTCTCTTCAGAAAAGCACTCCTAAACCCAAAAGCCAAGCCCGAAAAACCCCTGTCCACAGAAGAGCCAACTCCCAGTTACAAGGGTCTTATGATTCTTTTTATGAACAAGAAAACAAGCACCATAGGAACTTTTCAGAGTTTAAGCTGCCCTCTTTAGTAGTTGACTTTTCTTCTAAAACACAAAAGGGATTCAACCCTAGCAACCCCAACAAAGTCAACCAGGATTCTTGGTTTGCACAAAAGAATTTTTCTAACAGAAAAGGTTACTACTTGTTTTCCGTGTGTGACGGACATGGCTACTACGGAGAACAAGTTTCAGGGTTCATTAAGCATAGTTTCCCAGAAACCCTCCTCAAAGACCCCAACTTCCCCAAAAACCCCAGACGTGCACTTATATCTTCGGTAACTAAAGTCAGTTCTGACTTAAACTACGAAGACATCGACGCTAAGTTCAGCGGGTCTACTTTAGTTTCAGTTTTTATAAAAGACTTTTCGTTGTTTTGCGCAAACATAGGAGACTCAAGGGCTTTTATAGGAAGACAGTTGTCTGAGAAGCAGTTGCTGAAGCAAAACATACCTTTTTCAGAACAAGGAAAGCACTGGATGGCTATAGCTTTAACAAGAGACCACAAGCCAGACGAAAGAGACGAGTCCGCTAGGATCCTGCATTGTGGAGGAAGAATCATGTCTTACCAAGACGAGCACGGAAACAAAGTAGGTCCTGCAAGGGTATGGCTAAAGCACCAAGACTTGCCTGGCTTAGCTATGTCACGGTCCATTGGAGACATGGTAGTTAGCTCCGTAGGAGTGATAAGTGACCCTGAAATTTTGGAATTCAACATTACTCAAGACGACAAATTCGTAGTGCTGGGCAGTGACGGTATTTTTGAGTTCATGAGTAACGAAGACGTTGTTAAAGTAGTTGTGCCTTACTGGAAAGCAAACGATTCTAAAGGAGCTGCTGAAGCTTTAGTTAGAGAGTCCACTACGAAATGGAAAGTTAACGAAGAAGTCATTGACGATATAACGTGTATTGTAATCTTTTTAGGTTTTGTTTAAAATGGAAAACAGATTTGCCTCAACGCCCAATTTGAAGAACTCAGGAATCATAAGGCAGTTTCCTCACTTAGCAAGAGTAGTACCTACAAGTGACCAGCCTAGGTTTAAAGTAAGACGCGAGATGTGGTCTGAGACCCTTCCGCACAGTGACCCAGACAGTAAGTTCAAAAGCAACAACAACTTGTTCAGTACCTCTGGAAGAAAGCACTTTGCTTCTATTTCCAAAAACAACTTTGCGGAGAAAAACCTCGGCACTCCTAAGTTCATGCAGGAAAAAAGACAAAGTATTAAGTTCCCATCTCTTGAAATGCGCGATAGTCCCAACAGAGTTGAAAAAACTCCTGTGAACACAGATACAAGTAAGTCTTCACCTAGACTTGTAAATGACTTCTCTGTAAAAAGACCTGAAGAAAAACCTAACACCCAAAAATATTCCACTTTAAAAATCAGTTACTCGTTCAAAACGAGAATAGGCAGAGTCGGAGGCAGGCCTAAAAAATTCAACCAAGACTCTTACTTGTGTTGCGAAAACTTTTCAGGCCACTCTGAACAGTACTTGTTTGGAGTTTTTGACGGTCACGGAGCGTTTGGCCACACTGTTTCAAGTTTTGTAAAAAGAACTTTGCCCACCCACATTGCAAGTTTTATTCCTCCTTCACGTAAGATTTACAGTAGTTAGAAGTAAAAAAAGCACATCCCAAGACACCATTCCTTTGCAAAAAGCTCTCAAAGAAGCCTGCTTGAAAACTAACGAAGAACTTCTCTACTCAAGTATTGAAACTCAGCACTCAGGAACCACTGCAGTGCTAGTTGTCATTAGAGGCACTTCAATGTTGTGTGCAAACGTTGGAGACTCTAGAGCTGTGCTAGGAAAGAAAAATGGCAAGTCTTGGCTTGCTATTCCTCTTTCGAAAGACCACAAACCTAACGACCCCATTGAAAAAACCAGAATCGAAGTTAATGGAGGCAAGGTTGAACCTTTTAGAAACAGTGAAGGCAACTTAATTGGACCCTCTAGGGTTTGGAAAGCTGGTGAAAGGTCTCCTGGACTAGCTATGAGTCGCTCTTTAGGAGACTTCGAAGCCAAGCAAGTAGGAGTGGTTCCTGACCCTGAGATTACTGAGTTTAGGGTTGCTGCAGCAGACAAGTTCCTTATAATAGGAAGTGACGGACTTTGGGATGCCGTCTCAAACATTGAAGCTGTGCAAATAGTAGGCGAAGCCTGGGAAGCAGGCAGCCCTGACTTAGCAGTTGACAAACTAACTAAGAAAGCTGTCAGAGAGTGGAAGAAGCACGACTTCATAGTTGACGACATAACAGTTGTAGTTGTTTTCTTGAGGGAGTACCCCAAATATAATTCTTTATAATTAAGTCTTTAAGCATACTTGTCTAGTAGTTCTTTGGCTAGTTCGTTCAGGTCGTCCAAGTTGAGTTTTTCATTTACGCTTTTGAAAACGTTCTGTTTGAAGTAAGTAGCTATTTCAGCAGCTTTTGGTTCTTCAATCCCTTGCGTAACCAGGAACTCTTTGAGTATTTCAGAAGCTTCTTCCATTATTATTATGTTACTATACAGTTATCTCTCCTCTAGACTATTAATAAACATTTGACTCTGAACAAAAGGTTCCAAAAACTTTCCTTCAGGGTGATTTACAAAGCTTTCTTCTTGACTAGAAACGCTATTTAAAATCCCTTTCCAGTACTCTTTCCAGCAGTTGGCTATTTCTATAGAGTTGGGTTTTTGTTTGTAAATTTTGTTTTCTTCAAAAGCACTGTAGAAGTAGTTGAGTTTTTGTCTAAGTTCCAAAGCGTTGGGTTCCTGGACTTCTTTAATTACACTCAAAGGTCCTTGTATCTTTTTGCTCTTTCGGGGTTCGTCCAGCAGCACCCAAATCACGTTAAGTTGGTTCTTTTTTGTAGGGTATGAACCTGGAAGACCTGCTAGCAAAGGAACTGGAGCTTCTACCAAGTCTCTTAAAGAATTCGGAATCACTGGAATCAGCACGTGGGGCCATTTCAAGGGCCTCAGCAAAGCTTGCAGGCCTAACACACAAGATGTCATCAGTCCTAAGTTGTGTGAAACGAATATAATTGACTTTTCTTGGGCTAAAGCTGACATTAAGAACACTAAGTCTTCTAGACTCACTGCTGAAAACAGAGAAGGGCACAACCAACCTATGTCTATAACTGAAAGGTCTAACTCGCACTGGTAGTGAATGTTGCTAAGTGGCGAGTTAATTGTTATAAAATACCCTGGGTAAACACAGTCGCAGTTGGCGTACTCTTCTAAAAGACTTAGTTGGTCAGTATTAGCTTCTTCTTTAGCTAAAAAGACTTGTTTCGGAATGCCTCTGGTGTAGTTTTTAACTACTTGCAGTCTGGAACTTCTTTTTATTTCAACTATTTGCTTCAGGACTTCAAAATGAAGTTCAAAAACAGGAATGAAACTAATGAAACAGTAGCACCTTGGAACAACCCAGAACGTTTCAGAGTCGCCAACTAAGTCGTCTACTTGCAAGCACACACAGTAGAGTAACTCTTTGTCTCCGTTAGGAATATCAGTGAATTCAGCCCAGTCCCCGTTGTCCTCGTACTTAAGAGTGAAGATGTAAAAATTGCTGTCTCTACAAACTTTTCCTTGGTTCATAACCCAGTTCTTAACTTGGCCTCTGCCTAGCTTTTTAGACTCCATTCCTAGAGGAAAGCAGAACTCACCTAAAACTCGTTTTGCAGAGCCTGACACTGTGCTTTCTAAACACTGCTCAAAAAGTATTTCAGGTTTTTCAGAGTCAAGGGTTGACCCCAATATGAAGAAAGCTTCGTACATGCAAGGTTCAAAGACATCAGCAGCTATGCTTTGGTCAGGGTTGGCTTGTGGTGTCTTTCCTGAGTTCGACTTTTCCAAAAAGCACTCTTCTTGGACTCTTTGAGGCGAAAACATAGTGATGGACTGGATTAAAGTTCTGCGCTTAGCACAAATAGTTCTGGCAAAGTCATCAGCGTTCTCTATGACGTTGGCTTCGGCTATGCTGTTTTCAAGGTTTTCCTTGTCTTTTAGGGTTTCTTTTAGTTTCTTTTTTAAGTCTTCGTTTTCTTCACGGAGCAATTTGGAGTTTTTGGACTCTTGCAGGTTGATTTCTACAACTTGGCAGTAAGCCTCTTTGAGTTTTATGTACTCGTGCTTTAGTTTAGCGTACTGCTCATGCAACTCGTTGAACCTTTTCTTAAGTTTTTCTTGAGACTCCATATACACAATTAATCTGATTAGTTCTTAATTAAGACCATAACAAGCACTTTAAATACCCCAACTCAAGTGTTAACGAAAGGCCAAAAAATGTTAAATTTTCAGTTATCATGACAGAAATCGATTTGAAGCAAGTTGAAAAAGAACTTCACGAGTTGTTCAACTATGCTTTTGTAACTAACTGCAACTTGGACGAAGCCAGTGTAACCTCAGAAGAAAAAGCAACATTAGAAGAACTCGACTCTTTAGAAGTCCTTGAAAATTTCAGAGAAGTCATTTCGGAGCTTCTCCGCTTCAAAAAAGACAACAAAGGTTCCGAAAAAGCAGAAGCAGTCAAACAAGTCGAGCAGTTCGAAAGCTTAGTCCAAAAACTCGAAGCAGAAGTCCGAAACCACATCAAAGTCCAACACCAGCTAAAACTTCACATTGAAACTTTAGAAAGCAAAAACGAAGAACTCGAACTATCCAAATCCAAAGTTGAAAAAGAAAACCAGAGTTTAAAAGCCAAAATAGACTCTTTCAAAAAAAACGAAAGCATCGAAGACACCAAAAAAAAGGTCCAGAAACTCGTTGGAATCATAGAAAAACGGGAAAGAACTATTTCTGAGCTCGAAAAAGAATCTGCCGAGTTCAAAAGAATGTATGAAGAAAAGGCTGAAGAGTACCAAAAACTCAAAAAAGAAGTAGACGAACTCAAAAAAATAGAACCTAGTGAAAGGTCACTTAATAGAAACCAAGGAAAACTTGACTACTTCAAAAAAAGACTTGAAGAAAAGTCAACAGAAATCAACAAACTCCAAGCCAGAGTAAGTCCAGTTGTTATGGAAAAGAACTCCCGAAAAGTGTACTCAAGAAACATCAGAAAGTCCGTTGGAGAAATAGACATCAAGTACAGTCCTTCTCCTTATGGGTTAAAAACTGACTTTACTGACTCAACTCCTAGAAAACAAGACGTCAAAGTCAGAAAGAAGTCTTCTTTCCGAAAGCATAGCAGAAGCAACACCACTGACTACTCACGCAACACCAAAAGAAACACTTCTCGCTAACTTGCTAGTTTATTTAATCTTAAAAATGCAAAAAAGGATTAAACTAGAAAACTTCCAGTTTGTTCCAGATACCCTTCAAGTAACAGTAGGCACTGAGTTAAAGTTTGAAGTACTTAAACACCCTGGCTCCACAGTCATAAGTAGCAGTCAACGCAAATTCAGAATTGAAATAAACAACACAGAATCCGACACCCTGTACGCGGGAGACGTGTTCACTTGGAAAAGTGTAGAACCCGGAGAGTACCAGTTTATATGTCCGATTTACCCCAGAATGCAGGGAACAGTAACTGTAGTTCCTAAAGAAAACGCCTGGACCAATCCCCAAGACCCCGACTTAGTACCTCTTAAAGTCACGCCAGTTCCGCCTGTTGAAAAAAAACTCTCTCCTGAGAAGATCAGGGCTTACAACTTCAGGCCCTTAAGTATTCCTTCAAGTCTCAACTCTGTAATTCCAGACTGCGAGTCAGAAGAAGAAACCAAGCAAACACACCAACAAGACGACGAAAACCAAATAGAAAAACTGTTTCTTAAAGTCAAAGAAGAGTGTGAAAAAGACCACATGGAACCTAGTTACCAAGAAAGCGACGAAGAAAGCCATAAGCCTCAAATCCCGCCAAAAACCTGTCCTCCAAAAGTGTACAAGTGCACTTCTGTGGAAACCCACAGTTCTGAAAAGCAAGAAAAAAGACCTGGAGCTACTTTTACTATCAGGGCTATGGGGCCTAAACGCTACTTTGGCATTGAGTCTAAAAAGAAACAAAAGAACCTAAAAACTAAACTCCGCAAAAACCCCAAAGTACTTGATGAGATATTTGACTTGCTTGTTAAGATTAAGGAGTCCAAAACTACTTTGAACGAGTGGAACAGTTCTTTGCTGAGCTCCAAAAACCCCAAAATAATCCAAAAAAGAGTTAAGTCGCTTAAAACTGAACTAGAAACTCACTTCAAAAGCTTTGAAAGTCACAAAAGAAAACTCACTGAAAAGATGATTAAGAACACAAAGGAGTTTTTGGAAAAGCCTGTAGACTTGAGTTTAGTTAAAGAAGACGTTTGTGAAAGACGGAANTGCATGATTTCTATCTTTGGAGTAGGAAAAAACTGGTGGATTGACAAGTTAGGCAAGCCTGGAAAACAAGTAAAGGTGTTTTCAGGAACTAACTGGAAAAACATAGAGTGCTTATTGAAAAAGCGCTCTGAGGGTTTCTTCTAAAGCTAATTAGATTAATTAATATATAGCTAGTATGCTTTATTAACTACTTCGCTGGGACTGAAGGCCTGGGTAATGTCTTTGTTGTCAACCATTATGTGGCTGGGGTCTGCTATTCTTACACTTATGTACTCCAAATTTGACGTTCCTGTTGTCAAGCTAACTCTTCCTGTAAGTGGGTTCTTTACAAAGACTCCAGAGTTAAACTGGATCTGTTGGTGGATGCTTGAGTTAGCGTTATAGATGCTCAGGGCAAAAAAGAACCCTTGGGAGTCACAAGCAATAAAAATAGCAGGGGTCTCAACAATGTTTTTGGTAACTGTTCCCAAAACTTTGCAGGCAAGTATAACTTCTTTGTTGCTTCTTTGGTTTAACTCAGATACACTTTTAAGTTCGTAACTAGAGCCGAAGTGGTTATGTTTGATTAGTTCAGGAATGGATCTTACGATGTTGGAAAGGGTTTTCTTTTTTATGTTGCACTTAGCAGCAATGCAAGCTGAAACTAACTGAACTCTTTCTGAAATCTTGGAAACTTCACTGTCTGCTTGAAGAGTGCTGTCCAACGCATGTGCTTTTTGGAACTCCCACACAGCTTCTTGGTAGTTTTCGAAGTACTTAAGAGCTGTAGCCCGGTTAAAGTGCAAGTCAGGGTCATCGTAAGGCAGGAACTTTTCTGCTTGGGTATAAGACTTTAAAGCTCTGTTGAGTTCTTCTGAAGAAGGATTGTTCACGAAGAAGTTGGTCAAATGGGCGTTGCCTAGAATGTACCAAGAC